>JAABUT010002436.1_pt1 | contig 17975 bp, 11 predicted proteins | sample 5559281 | NCBI WGS metagenome assembly JAABUT01 (sample SAMN10711880, study PRJNA513359) | rock metagenome | isolation source: Antarctica rocks | place: Antarctica: Victoria Land, Ricker Hills nord | collected 2016-01-04 | reverse complement strand
ACTCAACAACAGTATTTGAAGCTGTATCAGAACAAGATCTTCTTTCATGAATTTTGAATGAAATTTCAGAGATTTAGTGCAGAACTAGAATACAATAACGAGATTCTACTAAATGATCTTCAGCACAAGATCAGTTCAGATCTTCAACGAGCAACGCTCAATGAATGAATCACGAATTTGAATGAGTTTGTCAACATCTGCATGCAAGTCGATGTTAGATTAACTGAATTGAACGCGCGATCAGTCGTCAAAGCATCAGCGACTCAAGCTGCTCGCTCTGTCTTTAACACATCGACTGCTTGACTCACGTCATCAGTTTCTTCGTGAAAGAAATTCAGAAGATTGAATCTCGACTCTATTCAGAAAGAGTTGTTTAAGAAAGAACTCTGCTTCAAATGCAAGAAGTCAGAACATAGAGCATATGACTGTCTCAAGACGACTCAAGTGCACGAGATTGCTGCGAATTTGAAAAACGATCTGCTCTCATCAAAGTAGTGACTGAGAGCAATATACTCATATTCTGTTTCATCAGCATGCCTGACGATTCATTTGATTTCAAGTCGTTCACTGTTGACATTATCTTGAATAGTCTAGAAAAGATATTCAGATTCTCGACTCTGATAAATACTGAAGTCACTGACATGATTTTCATCGATGAATCTTTGATGTCAGAACTATGTGAACGCTTTGATATTCAATCAATATCGCTGTCAAAATCAAAGTCGATTCGATCGTATAATGAAACTTCTGATCGAAAGTCGATTACATACGCTCTGTATACATTGATCATGATACAAGAACACAAGAATGAAATGATGCTTCTATTGATAACTCGTCTAGATCAGCACAAGATAATCATTGAAAATTTCTGATTGAAAAGAAACCAAATTTTGATAGATTCTGCAAACGATCGATTAATATCATCATTGAAGATTCAAACATCAAAATCTGTTGTTTCGAAAGCAAGCAGTCAATCAGCATTTCACAGATCTGAATCAAGCGAGATCTGCAAAATGAAACGAAAGAACTTGAACTTAATGATTACGTCGACAATCATCTTGAAGCAACTCACGAATCAGAAACTAGTGAATCAGTTCATTGAATCTGTTCTCATATGAAAGCAAAGCATTCAAGTTGATCTTGATCAACTTCGCTTCTTTCAGTCAACTGAGAAAAAGAAGTTCGTCAATATTGTCATGATCGAAGTCGCTGTGTATCGAACTCTAGTCAAGAATAAAAAGATCAAGATCTTCTTCTTGATCATTAGTGAAATCAACAAAGCGCTTAGCTCAGTCGAAGATTTCGCGAAACTGAATGAAATGACTTCTGTCATGTCATTAGATGAACTGAAGAAGAAGCTTTTGATAGTCTATCACGACTTTCTGAATGTTTTTGATAGAGAAAAGACAATGCAGTTGTCTTTGCATCGATCATACGATCATAAGATTGAATTAGAAAGTGAGAGTCAATTCTCTAGAAGTTGATTGTATCTCATGTCGAGCTACAAGTTGCAGAAGATCAAAGAGTATCTAGAAGAGAATTTGAAGAAGAAGTTCATCACACTCAGTAAAGCTTCTTTCGCTTCGTCAATACTATTTGTCGAAAAGAAAGATGATAGTCTTCACTTTTGCGTGAATTATTGAAAACTGAATGCTCTGATCAAAAGAGATCGTTATTCAATACTCTTGATAGACGAAGTACTCGCTTGAATTCAAGACAGTAAGTATTTGACTCGACTCAACATTATCGTCACGTTTAATAAGCTTTGCATGAGTACTGAAAGCGAGAATCTAATCACATTCGTTACTTTCTTCGATGTCTATAAGTATAGAGTAATGTTCTTCAAATTAATCAATGAACTCGCGTTCTTTCAGCACTATATCAACGATGTGTTGTTCAACTGTTTACATAAATTCTGTCAGACATATTTGAATGATATTCTTATCTACAGTAAGATCTTGAAGAAACATAAAACTCATGTGAAAGAAGTGCTAGATAAGCTTCGCGAAGTCGACTTGCAGATAGACATTGACAAGTGCGAATTCAAGATTCAGAAAATCTCGTTTCTTGAACTACTGATATTCATCAATGATCTACGAATGAATTCTCGAAAAGTAGATGTGATTCGAAACTGAAAAGTGCTTCGATCGTTGACTCATGTGCAAATCTTCATTGACTTCTGCAATTTCTATCGACGATTCATAAAGAACTTCTCAAAGATCACTCAATCTATAATAAAGCTGATTCGAAAAGATCATCTTTTTGAATGAACAGAGATCTGTCAGACGATCTTTGAAGAACTAAAGCAACAGATGACAACAGTTCTTGTTCTGAAGCATTTCAACTCAATCAGAGAAGCTATTCTGAAAACGAACTTCTTGAACTATGTGAACGACGAAGTATTGTCTCAGTATGATGATGAAGACATTCTACATTCAATGATCTTCTATAGCAAGAACATGATTCTCGCAGAATGCAACTACGAGATCTATGACAAAGAACTGCTGACTATTATTCGCTGCTTGAAGCATTGATGCTCTGAATTGAAATGTACAGATATTTCGATCAAGATCTTCATCGATCATCTGAATTTGAAGTACTTCATGATCATCAAAGAACTGATTTGACGACAGACTAGATGAGCTGAGAAGTTATCTGAATATAACTTCAAGATCATATATCAGTCAGAAAAACAGAATCTGAAAGTCGACGTGCTGATCAGAATGTCAGACGTCAAGTCGATTGAGACAAACGATGATCGAAAGCTATATCAGCATCAGCTGCTATTGTCAGAAAGCAAGTTTGAATTGCAGTCAATAGAAGCTGATCAAGAAGATGATCAGAAATCTGACTCAGATCTGACTCAGATCTTGCTCAGATCTGACTCAGAGTCGAAACAAGAATCGAAAGCTAACGAAGATTCAATCGAAGAAGTGATTTCTATTCAGAATCAGATTATAGTCGAAAATCGAACAAATCAACTATGTATCGATATTCGAGCATTCATGAAACAGAACAGAAGAACTTGTCAAGATATTGATCTGAACAACTGCAGAGTACTTGATGAAGTACTCTGAAAAGATGATAGACTATGAGTTTCTCAGTCAATGATCATTCAATTGATAAGAGAAGCACATGATCTTTCGATCAGTGATCATTCTGACATGAATCAAACGTTGAACTTGCTGAGATGATCATATTGCTGATCGAAGATGAGAACGACGATCAAGCGCTACATTCAAAACTGTTACGTTTGTCGTAGATCAAAAGCATCGAGAGATCGAATCAATGAATTACTGAAGTCATTGCTCATATTTGAGCAGCGATGACAGAACATATTATTAGACTTCATTATTGATCTATTAGAAAGTGATAAAAACAACGCGATTCTGACAGTCATAAATCGATTGTCTAAGAAACGACATTATATATCGTGTTGATCAGATGACAAAAAAACCTTCGCAGAATAAACAGTCAAGCTACTGTTGACATGAATCTTCAAAATTCATGAACTATCAAGATCAATAGTGTTCGATCGTGATTCACAGTTCATATCGATTGTCTGAAAGTCTCTATGTTTGAAACTCAACATCAAGGTGAAACTATTTACAGACTATCATTCGCAGACAGATGATCAAACAGAAAGAGTGAATCAGAATGTGAAACGATATCTATGAAGCTATTGCTCATATATGCAAGATGATTGATTCATCTGATTATCTATGACTGAATTCGTCGATAACAATGCTATTTCATCGTCAATTGAACAGTCGACATTCTTTCTAAATAAGAGCTTTCACTCTCATATGAGCTTCGATTCGAACTCAATCGAATATGAGATCACTCGAGCTAGAATCGAAGCAGGCAAAGCAAAGAATATATTCGAACACATGAAACAATCACTAGCATTGATCAAGCAAGTCTTGACAAGAGTCAGAATCACAATGAAGAAACAGATTGACAAGCATCGAAAGAAAATGATCTACAAGATAGATGACATGATGTTTCTGAATTCTAGAAACATAACGATCTCACGATCATCAAAGAAGCTAGACGATAAGATGCTAGAACTCTTCAAGATTCTGATCAAGATTGAACATGCTTATCGACTGAAACTATCATCGACTATGAAGATACATTCGAAGTTCACATCAAATCTGCTGCGACTAGATTCAAAGAACTCTCTGAATGAACAACGAAATGAATCGTCTGACTCTATAGTGATCGACGACGAAGATGAATGAAAGATGAAGAATATACTGAACTTCAGACACTATGAAAGAAATAAACGATTACAATATCGTGTTATGAACATGTCTGAATCGATCAGAGTTCAGATCTAACTCTAATCAATTTGATTAAAGCAAGTCATGACGCTATGCCTAGTTTGAATCTAGCGCATCTCTTTGAGTCATTCTCAGCACTTCTTCTCGTTGTTCAGCACTTTCTTCATTCATCTCTTTCATCATTCTTTTAGACAAACACATCTGATCTATTACATCACATCTGTATCGAGTCTAGCGCAGTCTCAAGTCATTATTTATAGAAGAGCTCGCACTCTTTCTCTTCTGTATTCTTAATGTCTTGTTATAGCTATCTCTAAAGAACAATACATACATATCAGTTTCGAGTCTCTTTGATTGAATGATCTAGACACGATCTCAACATTACATTAAGAATCTCGTTTATCATATGATACAGATACTCATTACTCGTTCAATATACTCATTCAGACAGATCGAGTCTAAAGAAATTCGTTTATCTGATGATCGACGCAATCGAAAGACAGAACAACACTAGAGAATCTATAGAATCAACAGCGAGACTGATTGAATTGCTAGACGACTTACAGCTCATTAAGTACGCATCGTTCATCTCGATTAATAGAATCAGCGATAAAGAATCTTCGTTGATTGCTAGAGAATCAAATCGATCAAGAGAATCAATTAATCTTCAAATCAAACAACAAAAACGACTTCATCTTCTATTGTTGAGCATCGCTCTTCGCTCGATCTCTTTCTTTTAAAAACACTCGTTCAATTCAATCTCTTCTTTCTCATGTCTCGTCTCTTCAAAGAGCGTTTCGAAGCTTCATTCTTCATTGTCGAAGATAACGACTCATTCGCTGAAATCATAACATCTTCTATGATCATGAAAGCTTTGAAGAAACGATGCGAAGAGCTGAAAGCTAGACTACAAGCTAGAGAGATTATCTCGTCATCGTCAATCTACTCTGAGCGTTCTAGATTTCAGAAAATACTCGATTCTTCGTTGTTCACTGATGAAAAGAACTCTATCTGAGAGAACTGATATGAAAAAGTTCAGAACAAGCTGAAAATCAATGTTGATCTCTTTTCAAGTGAACGAGTCAAGCTGAACTACGTACATTTCAGATTATTCGATGATGCAGCTGAGATCACTCAGTCAAGACGCGAACGTGACTGTTTCAACTCATACAAGATCGTCAATGAGCTTTTGAAAGAGCTAGCTCAGTTGTTCGATGACTCAGATAAAGAAGTCAACTTTCGTAGAAACTACTACAACTTGATTCAAGAACAGAAGAAATTCAGCGAGTTTTATACTCAATTTCAACGACTATTTTTCTATCTAGACTATCAAGAAAAACAGCTGATCATCGATCTAAAGAATAAAATAAACTCTCGACTTTGATTCGCTTGAGTAACTCAATTGATTCAACTCAGTACTCTGAAAGAAATTCGTTTCTATCTCATTCAATTGAATAACGATCAACGAGCTATTCGAGAGATCAAGAATAGAGAAGCAATGATCAAAGCTCGAACAACTAAACAGATCATCTTCGCTGAAGAATCAGTCAAAGCTATTCGTAGAATCATAGAAATGAAGATGACTGATCAGTCAAAATCACGTGACGCTGTTTTAACTAACGTCAAAGAAAATGACTTACTAATTGAAAACTGCTTTCTTTGTCATAAGTCTGATCATACTTCTAAAGAGTGTTTGAATAGATCTTTCAGAATTAACGCATTAAATGACGAGTTTGATCATTCTTTGAACTTCGATTCAAAGAGAGTCTGATTCAAAAAACTAGTCATCTCTTTCAGAGTCATTGAAGAGATAGAGATCATTTCTTTGTGCAATCTAATTGACGAAATTTCATCTATCGAAGAAAACTACTTCGAAAAGTCATTTCTAGTCGATGTCACTCTATTCTCGCAAGACAAATTCTTCAAGCTACGATCTCTGATAGATAGTGACTTGATGATCTACATCTTGATTCATACAAAGCTAGTCAATCAAATATGTCAGAAGCTCAAAATTCAACTCATACAACTAGCTAAAGAGAAGTTAATAAAAGAATATGACGAAAAGCTGACGAAGAAGATCATTACTCATAAAATTCTACTCAATCTCACAGTCGAAAGTCATAAGAAATTGACTGTTTCAATGTTAATAGCTGATATAGATCATCATGACGTCATATTAGAAAAGCTCTGAATGAACAAAAATGAAATACTACTAGATATGCAAAACGATGTCATCGTTTTTTCGAATCAATTAAAAGCTTTCATTTCTGTTTTTTCGATGTCAGTCAGAGCTTCACACTCAAAATGATCATGATCATCAAATTTTTCTATTCGTTCAGTTTTCAAAGTGCTTCAACGACTCACTTCTACTGCTTCGAAAAAGAACTTTTTTATGTTCAGTGTGAAAGCTGCATCTTTTCATGCACTGATTAAACGATCAAAGAAGAATCGCATCGAGATTTTCGTCATGTCAATCGAAGATATTGATAGAAAAATAGTCTACAACACTCAATGCGAACTGAATGTTCTAGACGTTGCTTTCATCGATGCATCAGCTCAAAATCTAGAAGACATCAAAGTCAAGCTATCTTCGAAATATCAGAATTTTCTCGACGTGTTTGATCGAGCTCAAGCCGATATGCTATCATCTCATCGTTCATATGATTATAAGATAGAGCTCACTAACGATGTCACTTCTTCTAGATGTCGAGCTTATTGAATGTCACTCTACAAGCTTCAGAAGATCAAAGAATATCTGAACGAAAATCTGTCAAAGAATTTTATTACTTCTAGCAAGATCTCATATTTCTCACTCGTTCTATTCGCTCTGAAGATCAATGATGATCTTCGCTTCTGCGTCGACTATCGAAAGCTCAATGTCATTATCAAAAGAAATCGCTACTCTCTATCGCTCATAGATGAGATGATTGACAAAATCGTTGACTGCAAGCATCTGACTTGACTGAATATAATTTTCGCTTTCAACAAACTTCGTATGCACTTTGATAGTGAGAACTATACGATCTTCATTATCGCTCTAGAAGCGTACAAATCAAAGATTCTATCATTCAAATTAACAAACGATTCGATCTTGTTTCAGCAATATATGAACGATGTTCTATGAAACTTTCTAAATGACTTCTGTCAAGCTTATTTAGACGACATTCTCATATACAGCAAGACTCAAAAGAAGCATAGACAACATGTCAAGATGATACTAGATTGTCTATGAAACGCTGATCTGCAGATAGATATTTGAAAGTGCGAATTCAACGTAGAAGAAACAGTCTTCTTAGAGATCATAGTATCAGAACAAGATCTTTGCATGAACTCTATCAAAGTGAAAGCTATAGTCAATTGAGCTACATCTACTAATCTAAAAGAGATACAAGACTTCGTCGACTTCGTCAATTTCTATCAACACTTCATCAAGAACTTTTCAAAACTAGTCAAGTTGTTCACTCAGCTGATTTGAAAAGACACGTCTTTTGTTTGAAACGAAGTCTGCGTCGAAGTCTTTGACAATCTAAAGAAGCAGATCAGCTCGACTTCAGTTCTACGTCATTTCGATGTCAAACGTCAAGCTATTTTGAAAATCGATGCATTCGACTATGTAAAAGACGACATACTATCTCAGTACGATGACGAGAATGTGCTTCACTCGATAGTCTTCTATAGCAAAAGCATGGTTTCAGCTGAATGCAATTATCACATCTATGACAAGAAATTGCTAGCTATCATTCGATGCTTCGAACACTGACGACTCAAACTAGAAAATACTGAGCTATTTATTCAGATGTTTACTGATCATCAGACTTTGAAGATCTTTATGAAAAACAAACAGTTGACTCAATGACAAGCGAACTATCTGAATATTCTATCGAAGTTTAACTTTCAGATTATCTTTCGATCAGACAAAACAAACTTCAAAGTCGATGCTTTAACTAGAATGTCGATGATCGATAGTTCTGAATCAGCTAAAGACATAGATGATCGTTTTCAGATTATACTTATCTCGAATTGAATAAATGTTCTATCAATTGAGTTCGAAATCGAATCTGAATATGAGACTAATCTTTATCAACGCGTACGTCTAGTCAATCAGAAGAATGAACTATGCAATGAGTATCGACAAGCTATGAACAAAGATGAACTGAAGCTTCATGACATGAAGCTAAAGAACTGTCAAATCATTGACAACGTTCTATTCAAAAAGAATCTACTATGAGTGTTAAAACAAATGCATATGAAATTGCTTCGAAAGATTCACGATCAATCATCAATCTTGCACTCTGACATTAGACGAATGATTGATCTAGTTCAACGCTTCTACTATTGATCAGATCATTGAGCAACTATTTGACAATACATTTGAAACTGTCATGTCTGTCAGCGAAGCAAAGCATCTTGAGATGATACAAATGATTTGCTTCAGTCTCTATCGATTTTTCAGCAGCGTTGACAAGATATAGCTATGAACTTCATCACTGAGCTATCTCTATCGAAAAACTATAACGTCATTTGCATGATCATATGTCATCTCTTCAAAGAACGTCACTATGTTCTCTATCATTGAGAAGACGATGACATTTCAATCGAAGAAACAGTATGAATCATGCTATGAAACGTCTATCGACTTCATGATCTACTCAGTTCTATCGTTTCGAATAGAGACTCTCAATTCATATCAATCATGTGACAAAGTCTTTGTAAACGACTGAAGATCAAAGTCAATCTATCAACAATCTATCATTCAGAGATCGATGATCAGTCGAAACGAGCTAATCAAAATGTTGAACGCGAACTTCGAATCTACTGCAATTACATGCAGAATGACTGAGCTAAATGACTTTCAATGATGAAATTCAGTGACAATTTCAATACATTCTCGACTATCTTGATGATTTCTTTCTACTTTAATAAAGACTTTCACCCTCGAATGAGTTTCGATTCAGATACAACTGATTACAAAACGACTCGTCAACGTATTGAGACTAGAAAGATTGATGACATTGTCATTTGAATGAGCGAACTTCTTATCTTCAATCATCAACAATTGAAAAAGATCAAGCAGATCACTGAAGCTCAGATGAACAAGCATAGACGAGACGTCATCTATGAAGTAAATGATCAAGTTTGATTAGTCTTCGAAAACATCAAAATCACTAGATCATGCAAAGATTTGAAAGATAAGCAGCTCAATCTCTATTCAATCACAGTCAAAGTTGAGATCTTCTATCGTCTTCAGCTATCTAGAAGCATGAAGCATATATATTCAGTGTTCAGCTTGAAGTATCTACGAACTTCATCAAACGATTCTCTATCAGAACAACACTCTGAGATCTCTAGATCAATGATCATTGAAGAGAATGAAAAGCACTGAAAAGTAGACAATATATTGAACTTCAGACGATATAGAGAAAGATTACAATACAAGATCAAATGAATCAAGATAGATCATGATGACGAATGATACTATGTCGATAAAGAGAAATTTGATGACTCGAAGAAAGTTCTGAACGAATTTTACAAGCTATATTCAAATAAGTCGCACTAAATTGAAAACACGATGAATTTTTTGCTTTTATTTCTTTTCTATTCATGCAAACATGAATGTTCGAAGAGAAAGAGTAATGTTACGAACATGTCTGAATCGATCAGAGTTCAGATCTAACTCTAATCAATTTGATTAGAGCAAGTCATGACGCTATGTCTAGTTTGAATCTAGCGCATCTCTTTGAGTCATTCTCAGCACTTCTTCTCGTTGTTCAGCACTTTCTTCATTCACTTCTTTCATCATTCTTTTAGATAAACACATCTGATCTATTACATCACATCTGTATCGAGTCTAGCGCAGTCTCAAGTCATTATTTATAGAAGAGCTCGCACTCTTTCTCTTCTGTATTCTTAATGTCTTGTTATAGCTATCTCTAAAGAACAATACATACATATCAGTTTCAAGTTTTTTTGATTGAATGATCTAGACATGATTTCAACATATCGTGTCAATTGAAAAAAATACGACGTCGATCTACATTGATACAACGTCAATGAAAGTGAATTCGAAGAATGTTTGAAGATCATAAATGACTTTCATGAACGATATTCAAACAAGTCAAGATAGAAATTGACTTAAGAAAGATCAATCGAATTGCAGCAATGAGAACATTGCTAGATGAAGAGAAAAGATAATGTTGTGATCGTGCACTTCGAGTTAGTCTAACATAGATCATGTCAGACTATCATAGACTAGTATAGAACTGATGTTGACACGCTAGCGATCTAGCGTGTCTTTGTGAGTAAAACTCACGACGTGTTGCATCTTCTTTCTTCTTCGACTTTGAACTTCTAGTTAGAATACACTCATATAATTCGCTCTATGCAGACTCATAACAAACATAGCAATGATAGAGACTGCAGCATATAAATCACTAGTCAAATGATTGAATGTGACTACTTTCGCGATCATCATCACGAAAATCGATCGACTTCTAAAAACAGCTAGAAATAAACTCGAAGATGTAGATTTACAAGAGCTTTCATATGAAGAGATCTTGAAAGAAGTCAAAGCTAAGCTTTCTTTGAAATATCATGACTATCTAAACGTGTTTGATCGAGCTATGACTGATCAACTATCATCTCATCGTCTTTATGATCACAAAATTGAGTTGACAGATGAGAAAACATCTTCTCGAAGTCGTCTCTATCATATATCTGACTACAAGCTTCAAAAGATGAAGAATTATCTGATTGAACATCTGAATAAGAACTTTATATCTTTCAGCTCGATCTTATATGCTTCGCTCATACTATTCATTGAAAAGAAAGACGATAGTCTGCGTTTCTGCGTCGATTATAGAAAGCTCAATGCTTTGATCAAACGAGATCGTTATTCTCTATTCTTAATAGACGAAACTCTCGCTCGTATTCAAGATAGCAAGTATCTGACTTGATTAAATATAATAGTCATCTTCAACAAATTACATATGCATTCAAAAAGCGAAGATTTGACTATCTTTATTATCTTTTTTGACTTCTACAAATATCACGTGATGTCTTTTGAATTAATCAACGACTCAACTTTCTATCAACACTATATGAACGACGTGCTGTTTGATTATCTACATCAGTTTTGTCAGATCTATCTAGATGACATTATCATCTACAGCAAAACATTGAAGAAACATAAGAAACACGTATGACTAGTTCTACATAAATTACGAGAGATTGATCTACAGATGAATATAAATAAATGCAAGTTTCATGTTCAAGAAATTAGCTTTTTAAAACTATTGCTATTCATTGAAGAACTAAAGATGAATCTCAGAAAAGTACAAGCAGTAGTTGAATAATCTACTTCTACAAATCTCACTCAGATGCAGTTCTTCGTCAACTTCTACAATTTCTATCAACGTTTTATAAAGAACTTTTCGAAGATTGTTCATTCTCTGATTCAACTAACTCAAAAAGAGATGATATTTGAATGAAATCAAGCTTGTTAAACGATCTTTGATCATATGAAGAAACGAATGACTGAAGTCTTTATTCTTCGTCATTTTGATCAGAATAGAGAGACTATTCTTGAAACAGACTCATTTGACTACGTTAATGATGACATACTTTCTCAGTATGATGACGAAAAAACATTGCATTCAATGATTTACTACAGCAAGAATCTGAGTCTCGTTGAGTGCAATTACAAGATCTATGACAAGAAATTACTAGCAATCATTCGTGTCTTCAAGCATTGATGATCTGAGCTGAAATTGACTGAGCTATTCATAAAGATGTTCACTGATCATCAAGCTTTAACGTCATTAATGAAAGATAAAGAGCTAAGTAGACGTTAAATGTGCTAAGTACAAAAACTCGCTGACTTCAACTTCAAAATCATGTATCGCTCAGACAAACAAAACATCAAAGTCGATGCATTGACTCATTGAGTCAATTCAGTTTCTAGAAGTTCAGAAGATGAGCGCGTTTGCTATCAATGAATTACTATTCTGACTTCGAATTGAATGAAAATTGCTGATTTAAAGAAGAACATCAGTGAATCAATCTATAAACAGATTCTTGAGACAAATGAAATCGACGAGAATTGTATGCTACTTTGCGAAGCAATAGCAAGAGACGAAACACAATATGAAGATATTAAATTAAGAGATTGTCGAGTTCAGAACAAAATACTATATTGAAGTGATCTTCTATGAGTTTTCTTCAATGAGCATCTTCAAATGAAGCTAATTCAAAAAGTTCATGATCAATCTTCTATTGATTATTTTGAAATTCTCAGAACGATGAAGATCATAAAAAGATACTACTATTGATTTTCAATGCAAAAGACAATAGATCGATATATTCAAAATTGCTACATTTGTCAGCGATTAAAGACTTCTCGAAATAAATTCAATAAACTACTACATTCTTTATTCATACTCAAACAGTGATGAAAGAACATAGTCATGAATTTTGTCATTGACTTATCTCTTTCAAAAGGCAAAAACATCATACTAACAGTGATATGTAGATTGACAAAGAAACGACATTATATTTCTTGTTTCACTGATGATGAGAAAATCACAGCAGAAAAAACAGCTGAGCTAATGCTTCAGTGAATATATTGAATACATGATTTACTTGATTTCATTGTTTTGAATCGAGACTCTCAATTTATCTTCATTCTATGAAAGTCGCTTTGCAAAAGACTAAACATTAATCTTTAACTCTTCACAGTCTATCATTCTCAAATCAATGATCAAAGTGAACGAGTCAATCAGAACGTTGAAAGATATCTTCGATTCTTCTGTTCATACATGCAGAATGACTGAGCTAAGCTACTACTCATGATTGAGTTCATCAACAATAATGCTTTGTTCTCAGTCATCTTCTTGACTTCTTTCTTTTTAAACAAAGACTTTCATTCTCATATGAGCTTTGAACTCGATGTCATTGAATATGAAAGTTTTTGTGAATGCTTGCAGATGACTAAAGTCGAGAATATATCTGAACATATGAACAAAACACTGAAGTTTGCTCGCGAGTCGCTAGTCAAAACATGAAAACAAATGATGAAACAAGTCAATAAGCATAGAAAAAAAGTTGATTACAAGATTGAATCAAAGATGTTTCTGAATGAAAGAAACATCATTACAGCGAGATCTTTCAAGAAGCTAAATGACAAAATGCTCGATTCTTTCATCAATCTAGATCTTGTCAACTCGTCATATAAGCTGAAATTATCAGAGTTTATGCATGTTCATGATGTATTTTATTCTGATCTGCTTCGTTCTGCCGTTGATGATCTCTTGCCTGATCAAAAGAATGAATTCTCAGATTCAATAGTGATAAACGACGAAGACGAGTGAAAAATCAATGATATATTGAATTCTTGTTGATATCAAAGACGACTTCAGTATAAAGTCAAATGAAATGACTATGACAATGATCTCAATTGATACAACGCTGATGATGATGAATTTATGAATGCTCAGAAGATCATTGATGATTTTCATATTCAATACTTGAACAAATCGCGCTAATCTTAATCAATCATGATTGAGCAATCAATTAAGTTGAGCAGAAAATACATTCATGCAAACATGAATCATCAAAGAGAAAAGATAATGTCACGATTCTAGTCTTGTCAGACTCAATCTTCTAGTCTTGTTAAATTTATTCTCACTTCATCATCTTGATTAGTTTCTATTGAGTCTAGCATTGACTGAGAAATACACATATGTAGTCAGCTTCTTTTCTGTAACTATCTTTCTTTCTTAGCATTTATCTTCTAGTTAAATGACACTCATATTGACTCGCTCTATGCTGACTTCTAACAATAATCTTTGCTTTTGTATGAATTATTGAAAACTGAATGCTCTGATCAAAAGAGATCATTATTCAATACTCTTGATAAACAAAGTACTCGCTTGAATTCAAGACAGTAAATATCTGACTCAACTTAACATTATCATCACATTCAATAAGCTTTGCATGAGCACTGAAAGTGAGAATCTAATCACATTTGTTACTTTCTTCAATGTTTATAAATATAGAGTAATGCTTTTTGAATTAATCAATGAATCAACATTCTTTCAGCATTATATCAACAACATGTTGTTCAACTGTCTGCATAAATTCTGTCAGATTTATTTGAATGACATTCTCATTTACAGTAAGATCTTGAAGAAACATAGAACTCATGTGAAGAAGATGCTAAACAAGCTTCATGAAGTTGATCTGCAAATAAACATTGACAAGTGTAAATTCAAGATTCAGAAGATTTCATTTTTAAAACTATTGATATTCATCAATGATTTACGAATGAACTCTCAAAAAGTAGATGTGATTCAAAGTTGAAAAGTGTTTCAATCGTTGACTCATGTACAGATCTTCATTGATTTCTGCAATTTCTATCGATGATTCATAAAGAACTTCTCAAAGATTACTCAATTTATGATAAAGCTGATCTGAAAAAATCATTCATTTGAATGAACAGAAATCTGTCAGACAATCTTTGAAAGATTGAAGCAACAGATGATAACAGTTCTTGTTCTGAAGCATTTCAATTCAATCAGAGAAGCTATTCTGAAAATGAACTTCTTGAACTATGTTAACGACGAAGTATTGTTTCAATATGATGATGAAGACATTCTACATTCAGTGATTTTCTACAGCAAGAACATGATTTCTGCAAAATGCAACTACAAGATTTACAACAAAGAGCTTTTGACTATTATTCAATGCTTGAAGCACTGATGCTTTAAATTGAAATGTACTAATATTTTGATCAAGATTTTCATTGATCATCTGAATTTAAAGTACTTCATAATCATCAAGAAACTGATCAGATGATAGATTAAATAAGCTGAAAAATTATTTAAATATAACTTCAAGATTATATATCAGCAAGAAAAGCAGAATCTGAAAGCAGATGCGCTGATCAGTGTTATGAACATGTCTGAATCAATCAGAATTCAGATTTAATTCTAATTAATTTGATTAAAACAAGTCATGACGTTATGTCTAGTTTGAATCTAGCGCATTTCTGTTGAATTCTTCAAGTCATTCTCAGCACTTCTTTTCATTGTTCAGCACTTTCTTCATTCACTTCTTTCATCATTCTTTTAGACAAACACATCTGACTTATTACATCACATCTGTATCGAGTCTAGCGCAGTCTCAAGTCATTATTTATAGAAGAGCTTGCACTTTTTCTTTTCTGTATTCTTAATGTCTTGTTATAGCTATCTCTAAAGAACAATACATACATATCAGTCTCGAGTCTCTTTGATTGAATGATCTAGACATGATCTCAACATTACATTAAGAATCTCGTTTATCATACAATACAAATACTCATTACTCGTTCAATATACTCGTTCAGACAGATCGAGTCTAAAGAAATTCATTTATCTGATGATCAACGCAATCAAAAGACAGAACAACACTAGAAAGTTTATAAAATCAACAGCAAGACTGATTGAATTGCTAAACAACTTACAGCTTATTAAGTATGCAGCGTTCACTTCGATTAATAGAATCAGCGATAAAGAATCTTCGTTGATTGCTAGAGAATCAAATCGATCAAGAGAATCAATCAATTCTCAAATTAAACAACAAAAATAACTTTATCTTCTATTGTCGAGCATCGCTCTTCGCTTGATTTCTTTCTTTTAAAACACTCGTTCAATTCAATCTTTTCTTTCTCTCTCATCATGTCTCACTTCTTCAAAGAATGTTTCGAAGCTTCATTCTTCATTGTCGAAGATAATGATTCATTCGCTGAAATCATAACATCTTCTATGACTATGAAAGCTTTGAAGAAACAATGCGAAGAGCTGAAAGCTAAACTATAAGCTAGAGAGATTACTTCGTCATCATCAATCTACTCTGAGCATTCTAGATTTCAGAAAATATTCGATTCTTCATTGTTTACTGATGAAAAGAACTCTATCTGAAAGAACTGATATGAAAAAGTTCAGAACAAGCTGAAAATCAACGTTGATTTCTTTTCAAGTGAATGAGTCAAGCTGAGCTACGTACATTTCAGATTATTCAATGATGCAGCTGAGATCACTCAGTCAAGATGCGAATGTGACTGTTTCAACTCATACAAGATCATCAATGAGCTTTTGAAAGAGTTATCTCAGTTGTTCAATGACTCAGATAAAGAAGTCAACTTTCGTAGAAACTACTACAACTTGATTCAAGAACAGAAGAAATTCAGCGAGTTTTATACTCAATTTCAACAACTATTCTTCTATCTAGACTATCAAGAAAAACAGCTGATCATTGATCTAAAGAATAAAATAAACTCTCAACTTTGATTCGTTTGAATAACTCAATTGATTCAATTCAGTACTCTGAAAGAAATTCGTTTCTATTTCATTCAATTGAATAACGATCAACGAGCTATTTGAGAGATCAAGAATAGAGAAGCAATGATCAAAGCTCAAACAACTAAACAGATCATCTTCGTTGAAGAATCAGTCAAAGCTACTCGTAGAATCATAGAAATGAAGATGACTGATCAGTCAAAATCACGCGACGCTGTTTTGACTAGCGTCAAAGAAAATGACTTACTAATCGAAAACTGCTTTCTTTGTCATAAGTCTGATCATACTTCTAAAGAGTGCTCGAATAGATCTTTCAGAATTAACGCATTAGATGACGAGTTTGATCATTCTTTGAACTTCAATTCAGAGTCTGATTCAAAAAACTAGTCATCTCTTTCAGAGTCATCGAAGAGATAGAGATCATTTCTTTGTGCAATCTAATCGACGAAATTTCATCTATCGAAGAGAACTACTTCGAAAAGTCATTTCTAGTCGATGTCACTCTATTCTCGCAAGGCGAATTCTTCAAGCTACGATCTCTGATAGATAGTGACTCGACGATCTACATCTTGATTCATACAAAGCTAGTCGATCAAATATGTCAGAAGCTCGAAATTCAACTCATACGACTAGCTAAAGAGAAGTTAATAAGAGAATATGACGAAAAGCTGACGAAGAAGATCATTACTCATAAAATTCTACTCAATCTCACAGTCGAAAGTCATAAGAAATTGACTGTTTCAATGTTAATAGCTGATATAGATCATCATGACGTCATATTAGAAAAGCTCTGAATGAACAAAAATGAAATACTACTAGATATGCGAAACGATGTCATCGTTTTTTCGAATCAATTAGAAGCTTTCATTTCTGTTTTTTCGATGTCAGTCAGAGCTTCACACTCAAAATGATCATGATCATCAAATTCTTCTATTCGTTCAGCTCTCAAAGTGCTTCAACGACTCACTTCTACTACTTTGAAAAAGAACTTTTCTATGTTCAGTGTGAAAGCTGCATCTTTTCATGCACTGATTAAACGATCAAAGAAGAATTGCATCGAGATTTTCGTCATGTCGATCAAAGATATTGATAGAAAAATAGTCTACAACACTCAATGCAAACTGAACGTTCTAGACATCGCTTTTATCGATGCATCAGCTCAAAATCTAGAAGACATCAAAGTCAAGCTATCTTCGAAATATCAGAATTTTCTTGACGTGTTTGATTGAGCTCAAGTCGATAAGCTATCATCTCATCGTTCATATGATCATAAGATAGAGCTCACTAACGATGTCACTTCTTTTAGATGTCGAGCTTATTGAATGTCATTCTACAAGCTTCAGAAGATCAAAGA
>JAABUT010002435.1_pt1 | contig 17977 bp, 27 predicted proteins | sample 5559281 | NCBI WGS metagenome assembly JAABUT01 (sample SAMN10711880, study PRJNA513359) | rock metagenome | isolation source: Antarctica rocks | place: Antarctica: Victoria Land, Ricker Hills nord | collected 2016-01-04 | reverse complement strand
GATAAACGACTGTAATGCAACATCATTAGCATTTTTGTCTTTTCCGCAAATTCTTGTATCAAGATTTTTATTAGTTGGTTAATCTAAGTTATAACTTATTTGCTTAAGTTATTTTGAAAATCTCACTAAGACATATTTGGAGGAATTACCATAACCGGCACACAAGAATGATGAACTACATGTTCGGCAACGTTGCCACTCAATAAATGTGACAGTCCTGTTCTGCCATGAGTTGCCATTACAATCATATCAGCTTCCCATTCTTTGGCTGTATTCAGAATTTCATCTTTGGGGAAACCTTCGGGTGTAAACTTGTATAATTTTTTTGCACCATTGTACATTTTAATAAGTTGTTCAATTGTTTCCTGTGCTTCTTTTAATAGTATCATTTCGCTTTCTTCTCTCGTAGGACCAGCTTCTATACTCACACTTTCTTTAGTGCGGTCAATAACATACAGCAAGGCAACTTCAGCATCGAGAGCGTGAGCTAAATCGAAACCTGCTTTAGCAGCTTTCAATGAAAATGGACCGCTGTTTACAGCAATAAGTATTCGTTTAAAAGACATGATGATAGTTGTTTTAAATTAATTTAATAATGTTTATACCTGCTAAAACTGCCAGAAGACCTGCACCAAAACTTCCGATAGCATACAAGAAAAAATATTTATAATTGCCTTCCTGCAGCAGCAGAAGATTTTCATAAGCAAACGTTGAAAAAGTGGTGAAGCCTCCACAAAAACCAGTAATTAAAAACAATCTCCAGTTAGAAGAAAGCCATTGGTATCTTTCAGAAGTACTAAACAACAAACCGATAATAAAGCAACCAATAATGTTTACGGTTAAGGTTGCATAAGGAAAAGCGGTATGATTCCATTTAAGAAAAAGTACTGCTGTATAATACCTTAGAAAGCTGCCTAAAGCTCCACCTAAACCAATTATGAAAAACAGTTTTATCATCACTTATTTATTTAGCATATTCCCAAAATTCTACTTCTTTATAAATTACCGTGTTTTCTATAATCAATTCTTTGTGTGTTTTAAAGAAATTCTGCAACTTTTCTTTATTATCCACTAACTCAACACATACGGTTAAGCCTGAAGTATCACCTTCTATAGAATGATGAGCCATGTCACCGCCTTTTTGAACAGCAGCATGTGTGTGAAAAACATGCGCATTCATAATGTGCGAGTTTTTAGCTTCCTGCATAATTTGCCGGTATTTACTTTGCGGGAAAATTTTACGTAACAGCGTTTTTGATTTTATGGCTTCTCCTGTTTTAAGGTATATGCGCAGCTTTCCTATTTTAGTTATTTTTATTTCTTCTGTCATTAGCTTTCTGTTTAAGTTCTTTTATGGTATGTTCTTTATCGTTAGTTACATGAAATTTAGAAACAGCTACTCTTTGTGAATGGTAAATACCCGAATGCCCACTGAAATAATAAGCAGTAAAACAGGCAACGGCATAATACAACACATTTTCTGAACCGAACAGTTCTACACCCATAATGGTACAAGCCAATGGCGTATTAGTTGCTCCCGCAAAAACAGCAATAAGGCCTAAACCTGCAAAAAGGTCAACAGGAGAACCACTTACTAATGCAAGCGTATTACCTAAAGTAGCCCCAATAAAAAACAAAGGTGTAACTTCTCCACCTTTGAAACCTGTACTTAGCGTTATAGCGGTTAATAATAACTTCCAGAACCAGCTCCAGTAAGTAGCGCCACCGGCTGTAAATGCCGAAACGATACTTACACCACCGGTTGGATTGGTAACGCCTAAACCAAGATAATCGAATGTTCCTATTAGATAGCTTATACCAACGACAGCTACGCCGCCAATTATTGGAATCAACCACTTGTTATGTATGTATTGGTGACTTTTATCTTTTATAAAATGGGAAAGTTCTGCGAATACAAATCCTACAAGTCCAAAGGCAACACCGGCAACAATTACTTTAGTCAACAAAGCAAAATTGAACGTTTTATAAGAAAACCATTGCATTAGATTACTGATATAAGTAATCTTATATTGGGTGTGATGAATGCCATAAGCAGCACATACAATATCAGCAAGAACACTTGCAATAAAGCAGGGGATTAATGCATCATACTTTATCCTGCCAATTGCTAAAACCTCCAAAGCGAAAATTGCTCCTGTTACCGGTGTGCCAAATACTGCTCCGAATCCTGCGGCCATTCCACACATCAACAATATTCTTTTATCTTCTTGTTTAAGGTTGTATAATTTCGAAAAGAAAGAGGCTAAACTTCCGCCCACCTGAACCGCTGTTCCTTCCCTTCCGGCAGAGCCACCAAATAAATGAGTAATGACAGTAGAAATTAAAACCAATGGGGCCATTCTTGAAGGTATTCCTCCTCCAGGTTTATGAATCTCATCCATAATGAGGTTATTTCCTGCATCTGAATTTTTTCCATATTGCTTATAAATAAAAGTAATTATGACTCCCGCTAAGGGTAAAAAGAAAATCAGCCATAAATGTGACCATCTCGCAGCAGCAGCTATTTCCATAATCCACAGAAATAAAGCAACCAATGAGCCTACAGCGATTGAAAGGGGAATGATTAAGGCCGTCCAGTATAGTAAATGCCGGGCAATTTTTACCTGTTCAAAAGAGAATTTATACTTCTTCATCCTACAAATAGATTATTAGTTAACGCACAAAAATGCTGTTGCTATTTGTAGGCGCCATTAGCTATTGAAGCGGTTGGGGCAGGAAGACACCATTTCCTGTTAAAAATGCAAACTTAGTTTTTTATTTAGAAATCCTCTGTTTTATTAAAAATATTTTTTAGTGGGTTTTTGCAAAAGAAGACAATTTAGTTTAAAAAATCTTATCACAGGAAATGATTCCTCAAATGAACATAAGTAAATATAATTTTGTTACTTAAAATTATACAATAAAAATCACTCATTTTATGCCAAAAGATAAGAATGCACAAGCTGTTGAATTAATAGGTACACCAAAGAAGCTTCTCAACCAAATTATTAAAGACCCGGAAAAGCGGGAATGGGCATTCAATAAAATAACTTTAGAAGGTCCTCCTCATAAACAAATTCAACACACGCTTGTTTTGAATAGATTAGAAAAACTGTCGTCAGTTATTAAGAAAAATTCAGGGGTAACTTTAAAATTTACAAAAGGGCAAACAATAATGCTGGATGGACCTGAAGAAGAAACATTGCCAGTTACAATACCTGCTAAAAGTTTAGAAGCATTAACAAATGCTGATGAAGTGATAGAAAAATTATCTAAAGGTCCTGCGCATGAGGTATTATACTGCACTTTTATTACAAGTAATAGAAGCTATGATTTCGGTTGAAGAAGACAAAGCACAGCAATCATAATTCTTATTTTTTTATAGTAATAACTCTTATAATTTGTTTTTAATAAGATTTTAAATATTGTAAAGTACCTTTCGCAATTTCAAACAGTTCAATCAAAGAGATAAATGCTTGCTAAAAAATAGAAAAGTTTGAATTTAAGCGGGATTCATAATAATCACTTCCACAAATAATTAAAATGCCGATAAATAAAGAACAGCAATGCTGACCCTATCAGCATTATTACTACAGCAAAAAACCAGTTTGTCTTCTTTAAGGCTTCAGGATTGTTCTTTACCCTTTCCCTTGCATCCAGCAAAACTACTGCAGGTATAAGTTTTAATGAAAATGAGATTAGTACAGGAACAATTATTAAGTCATCTAATAAACCAAGAACAGGAATAAAATCAGGTATCAGGTCAATAGGACTTAATAAATATCCTACAGTTATTGCTATAAGCGCTTTTGCTGTTACAGGTGTGCGTTTATCTTTATACGCTATCATCAGAACCTGCGCTTCAGATTTAAGTTTTCTTGCCCTTTGTTTTAATTCGGATAATAATCTCACTTACATAATTTTAAAAAATTAACTATTTCAAACCTTGTCGGAGTTGAGAAGAAGGCTTTTTCACTGCATATTTTATTTTTAAGAAAAACTTTTAATTTTAAAAATATGCAGGATTAATTTTTTTGTCCTACAAACGTTAACTTTTAGATAATGCTTCTGCTACATAAATATATCGTTTGCCAGATAGTTTTGCTGAAACATTTCTATTGTATGAAACATTAAACTTACCCTTAGCGCTTTTGTTGTTTGTTATAATAACTGCTCCTCGTTTTCAACTTTCTGCACCTGCTTAGCAAATGCAGCAGGAATTTATTATCTATAAATGCAAATACTAAAGTTTACGTCTGCAAAAAAACATTTAATGAAAAAATTCTATCTTCTATCATCCCTCACTTTTATAGTTACTTTATGCTTTGCTCAGGCAAAGCATAAAACAGAAAATGTAATTATCGTAACTCTCGACGGAATGCGCTGGCAGGAAGTATTCGGAGGTGTTGATTCTGCGCTGATGAATAATAATGAGTATAACAGAGATTCTGCTTCTATGAGGAAAAGTTTCTGGAGTGATGATGTTATTCAAAGAAGAAAAAAGTTATTTCCTTTCCTTTGGACAACGGTTGCCCAGAATGGTCAATTGTATGGTAACAGAAAGTTGAATAACAATGTAAACACAACCAACCCTTACTGGTTTTCATATCCGGGTTACAATGAAATATTTACGGGATATCCCGATACGGCTGTAAACTCAAACGATAAGATTCTGAATAAAAATGCAAACGTTTTGGAGTTCATAAATAAGCAAAAAGGTTTCCAGGGAAAAGTAGCTGCTTTTACAACCTGGGATGTATTTCCTTATATACTTAATGCTAAACGCAGCGGTATTTATGTTAACGCTGATGTTGATTCACTAAACTTTAATACACCTGCCCTTAAGCTGATAAATGACATTCAATTTTTAACCGCAAAACCAATAGATGTAAGACCAGATGTGCTGACATACATTGCCGGTAGGGAATATTTGAAAGCATATCAACCAAGAGTTTTATACGTCGCTTTTGATGAAACAGATGATTTTGCTCATGGCGGTGTATATGACCAGTACATAAAAGCGCACATGCCGAAGATGCTATGATTGCAGACCTTTGGAAAACAATTCAATCTATTGATCAGTATAAAAACAAAACAACACTGATTATAACCTGAGATCATGGAAGAGGTGACAAAATAAAGAGTCAGTGGAAAGATCATGGTCAGAAAGTTGAAGATTCAAACCAGATATGGATTGCAGCAATTGGTCCTGATACAAAGGTTATGGGTGAAGTAACACAAAGCGGTCAACTGTATCAAAGGCAACTGGCAAACACATTTGGAGCATTGCTCGGTCTTGATTTTAAGCCAAGCCATCAAATAATGCATCCTATACAAAGCATTATTGGGAATTAAGGGAAACAAAAAGCAAATAAAACTGGTTGGCTCTAAATTATTCTATGAATGTTTACAAAAATCTAAACATCTTCTAATGTTGAACGCTTTTACCTGGTTTAAAATCCATATTTTATTTTTGCAAGATTCACATCTGGAAATGAAGAGCCTAACATTTAATGATTTGTGTGTAATAATAGAGGAGTACTTAAAAACACTTTTACAACAGCCTTAAAAACCTACATTGAAGTCTTTAAAACAGTGAAAGAAAGGGTAAAAAATACTTGAGCTTACCCTAATTATTTCCTTCTCACATTGTAGTTAGCTACCCATCATTGTGCCATTCCATATTCTACTTTCTTTTGTTCTAAGTGCTATATTCATCTCTTTGTTTATCAGCAAGAGTAGCAATGTTAAATAATCCGGTCCAAAGTTTATTAATTGCTATTAATTCTGCAACTAAGTATTCTTAAAATTAGTCATAATCTTAGTGGGAATCTCCAATTTAGAAGAAGAAAGTCTTATTGTTCTATTACAACAAAAAAATACTGAAGCATTTGAAGCTTTTTATGATAAGTATGCTGCGACCATATTTGGTTTACTTTTATCTCAGGTTAAGGATAAAGATAAATGTGCACTTCTGCTGCAACATATTTTTTTAAAATTTTACAAGGAATTAAACCCTGCTTCAACTTTTCCCAATGGCCTTTTTGTCAGTCTATACCGTATTACAATAGGTATCGTTTTAAAAACAAAGTAATTTATATTCGCTTAATTTAGTAATCCATATTCACATATATATTAAGCGCAAGAAACTCCTGCATAGACTGAAGCAAAAAAAGCAATGATCTTTATTGACTATTGCTTAATGTCTTTTAGTTACTTATAATCCAGACTTATAAAAAGCTATTTATTAAATGCGCTCTTAAGGTCAGAGGTCGCTAATGCCTGTGCATCTTTTGCTTCGGGCACTACATCTGCCATACCAAAAAATTCATGTGTTGTACCTTTATATAGTTTATAATTAGTACTTACTCCCGCCTTTTTTAAATTATCAGAAAGCATTTCACCTTCACTTCTTAAAGGATCATATTGTGCTGCCATTATTGTAGTTGGCGGTAAACCTTTGAGATTTGCATTAACTAAAGAAATCATAGGATTTTTACCTTCCGAAGGGTTGTTCAGATACTTTTCAAAAAACCATTTCAAAAAACCTGAACCTAACGGTTTGGTGCTGTCGCTTTCTTTATAGGAAGTCGTGTTAAAATCGTATCCTGCTATCGGGTAAACTAATACCTGGTATATTGGCAACTGCATTTTCTTATCTCTTGCCATCATACTTACAGCAGCGGCTAAATTACCTCCTGCGCTTTCGCCTACCAAAGCAATTCGCTTTGGATCACCTTTTATCGAAGCTGCATTTTTAACCGTCCATTCATATGCAGCATAGCAATCGTTATGAGCTGTAGGAAATTTATGTTCAGGAGCTTGCTTGTATGCAACAGATACAACAAACAACGGCCTCTGCCTGATTGGCCAAACCCTGAGCGGAAGCATTGTAAGTGTTCAAATCAGCAATTACCCATCCTCCCACGTGTTAGTATACAATAAGAGGATAAGAATTTTTGCCAGTTTTTGGTGTATAAATACGAAGAGGAATTTGACCTCCCTGTACCGCAATGTCTTTACCTGTTGTATCTGTATTGTTTGGTGAGATTGGCAGATGATGTTCTGTCATTACAGCCATTGCCGCATCTGCCGGCGATGGTTGTTTTCGTGCTTCCTGCGCAGAAAAGAAACTAAAGGGGGTGCATTATAACTTTTTAATTTTTCGATTACTACAGCCATAGGATCTGTCAGGTCTTTTCCCAAATCTGGTTTGGGATTAGCAGGTTTTAAATTACCGGCAGATTTTGCAGATGTATCTGCTTGAGTTGAAGATGTAGTGTCAGCAGTCCCTTTGTCATCCGCATGATTGCAAAAAAAAGCAAGAAACATAAAAGATGACATTGCAAAAACAGTTAAACTGGTTTTGAGAAGAATTTTCCTTTGCATAATTTGTTTGATGATTTTAAATTCAATTGGGGATTTTATTTATAAATTCTTAAAACCGTTTGACTTTAGAGAACTATATGCCCGTATTAAAGTTTTGTTGAAAAGAAAACTGATTGATACAAACAAGGCTTTTCTATTAAAGTATGCAGGGCTAGAAATGAATTTAAAAACAAAATCTGTAAAAAGAGAAGGCAAAGAAATAGACTTAACGCCAAAGGAATTTAAGCTGCTGGAATATATAATGTCCAATCCGGAACGGGTGTTATCAAGAAGTGAGATAGCAGATAAGGTGTGGGAAACCCATTTCGATACCGGCACTAATTTCATTGATGTTTACATTAATTATCTAAGAAAAAAAGTAGACAAGGATTTTCATGAAAAGCTAATTCATACCAGGAGCGGTATGGGCTTTATTCTTAAAAAATCTTCTTCCAATGAAAATTCGTAATAAACTTACATTACTGTTTACGCTGTTGTTTGCGTCGTTGCTATTACTATTTGCTGTATTCATTTTTGTAACATCTTCTACTAACAGAAAAGAAGAATATTATAAGCGTTTACGGCAGCAGGCAATAGTGAAAGCCAATTTATTGTTTGATGCTAAAGTAGAGCCCGATGTATTGCAGGTTATTTATAAAAATTCACAAAACTCCTTGTTACAGGAAGAAGTAGCCATCTACGATCCTTCATTCAACTTATTGTATCATGATGCAGTATACCTTGATAAGGTGAAAGAGACAAAGAGCATGATTGATGAAATAGTTCAAAAAAAAGAAATGAGATTTGACCAAGATGATTTAGAAGTAGTTGGTATTTTATACAATCATAAAAACAGGAATTATGTAATTACAGCAGCAGCCAGAGATGAATATGGATTGGCAAAATTGAACAACCTTCGCAACACACTTATTATTGCATTTGTACTTGCAATTGCATTAACCCTGATAGCAGGTCGTTTTTTTGCTGCAAAAGTTTTATTACCGATTAGTGCAATGGTAGATAAGGTACAGGAAATTACAGCTACCAATCTTGACTCACGTGTACCTGTAAAAAATCAAAAAGACGAAATGGGAGAACTTGCCACAACTTTTAATCATGTTTTGGATAGATTAGAAAAATCCTTCGATGCACAAAAACAGTTTGTAAGCAATGTTTCACATGAGTTAAGAACACCGCTATCAATTATTATAACAGAACTGGAATTGGCATTATTAAAGGATAGAAAAAATGAAGAATATGCCGAAACGATTAAAAGCGCCTTATCCGATGCAAGAAAGCTGGTAAAACTATCTAATGGGTTGCTTGACTTTGCAAAAGCAAGCTACGACCAGTCTGAGATAAGCATGAAAGAATTAAGATTGAATGAATTACTGTTAGCCCACATTGCAGCAAAAGCTCCTTCAACTGTTAAATTTTGAAGTTTTTTTAAAAAAAGTCACCTTTTCAGACTGCTATATTCGTACCCTCCTGCGAGCCTAAATTTTTTATCGCAGCTATAAGGCCTTTATTCATTTTGTAGTACACAAGGGGTGTTCGTTTTTGAACCAGCTATTTGACCTTTGTTACTTGTATTTTAAAAGCACCATACGCAGGCATCCTGACACAGGCAGACTGAGTGGTTACTACCGCCTGGTAGAAAGCTATCGCAATGGCGATAACAGAATATGTCATCGCACTATTTCGAACGTAGGGTTCATGGAAGATGCGAGCCTGGAGCAGCTTAATAAAATACAGAAGCAGCTAACGGAAAAGTACGAACGCAGGCAACCTTTGTTCGAACAGGAAGAACATGACCCCATCGTAAAAAAGTATGTAGAAGATTTGTGGCAGCGCATTGTTGCCTCTCAAAAGCTGGATATTCAGTCGGTAGAAAAACTATCCAGAATGGTAAATGCCGATACCCTGCAACATAGTAATGTACGAGAGATAGGAGCAGAAAATATTTGCCATAGTACCTGGGATAAATTGCAGCTTACTGAGTTGCTGCTAACTAACGGCTTTACTAATGACGAAGCTGCATTAGCTGCTACACAGGTTATTAGCAGGGCGGTTTATCCGGCATCAGAATTAAAAACTACGAGCTGGATAAAAGAAAACTCTGCCGTGTGTGAACTGACCGGATATGACATGGACAAGCTCACTAAAGACAAACTCTACGAAAGAGCATGATATATGAAAAAATATCATTAAGAGCAATAAACAGAGATACTGAGTATTATCTTTTTTGGTTTTCATTAAAATTATTGTTGAGCAGTTAGAGCATAAATTTTTCTCATCTAAAAAATCTTATAAAACTTACTTCCATATTAACCTTTTGCATTTCCTATAAAGGTACATAGGTGGATGAAATGTTGGTTGTGAACTTTTTAAGAGAACAGTTGATGGGACGGTCTCCTTGTTTTTATAAATCAAATAAGTAGTCAGCAAAAGTTATAGTAATTGTTGGTAACGGGTGCATCCCAAATTGTCGTTTACTAAAATAGTTTAAATTTGGGAAACCAAACGTTTACCGCCATGACTAAAGAAGAATATCTTGCCTTAGCATCCGAGAAGTACGATGAGTTGCAAGCCCTCAACAAAATTGATAATTTTTACGATTACGAAAAAGAGTTTGAGAAACTATTAAAAGAACTTGGTCGAACGCTTTTTGAAAAAAACATAAGTGAGTTATCCGCCGACAGGCGTAAAAAAAAACACTCACGAAATTTGGATACATTGAAATAAACAACCAACATCGGTTTAGCAGTGGCATCAATGGTTTTCAAATAAGCCCCTTATTGCAAGAATTGCTGGTGTATTTTGGTCAGTTGGAATGTTACGAAAAATGTCCTGAAATTTTAGAGAAAACTATCGGCATAGAAGTAGGTCATTCACAGGTACACCGGGTAGCTGACACCTATGGAAAAGAACTGGAAAAAACGATTGCAACAACAAGAACATTGGCTCCTTTAAAATCCGAAGAAGTGCTGTATGCCGAGGTAGATGGCTCCATGATATTTACCCGGGATGAGGATTGGAAAGAAGTAAAAGTGGGCAGAATTTTTAAGAGTTCCGATTGCATTGATCCTAATGGAAATGCAAGCTGGATAAGGCATTCGCAGTACCTGGCCTATTTGGGCAATAGCAAGTATTTTACAAATAAAATGGATGGTTTAATAGAATCGTTCGGCAGAATTAAACAACGCCTGGTATTTATATCCGATGGTGCCACTTGGATAAGAAATTGGATAGAAGATGCGTTTCCTGATGCTATTTCTATTTTAGATTATTTTCATGCTATTGAACATTTGCATCAGTTTATTGACATTTATTTTAAAGAAAAAGAAGCAGCAGAAAAGTGGGCTGAAAAGCAAAAAGAACTGCTGCTTGACAGTCAGGTAGGACAGGTAATAATGAATATAGAAAAAATAGCACCGCACAATGCAGCAGCTGAAAAATTAATTTCTTACTATCGAGCCAATAGCAGCCGAATGGATTATAAAAAGTACAAACAAATAGGATGCGGAATAATAGGTTCCGGAGCAATAGAATCGGCACACAGAACTGTTGTACAAAAAAGAATGAAACAATCTGGTCAAAGATGGAGCAGTAATGGTGCACAAAACATGCTTAATCTTAGAGTAACTTATATGAATGAAAAGTGGGACAATGTTATACAGTTGGTTAAAACAGACTTTAAGCATACCGATTTGAAAAAAACAGGATAAGTGCGACAATTTGGGATGCACCCCTTCCTATTCGTTCTATCAAAAATTTCACTAAATTTGTAAAAAATTATTGGCTTGGGAGCTAAACCAATTCCGAAACAATCGTGCTTAAATGATTGTATTCCAATTGGAGCAATAAATGGTCAAAAGCGTTGGAGATCAAAAGATGGCAAAAGATTGTATACTTGGGATTCTCTTCATGGAGAAATTGAAGTTTTTAATATTCGTGGTCGACATTTAGGTGCACTAAACTTGGAAGGAATTTTATTAAAGAAGCAGTAAGAGGAAGAAAAATTTATGTCTAATTTTATTATAGATTGTATCAATGGTGATGCGTTGTTGTCAGACGTCAACGACTACATCGATAAGTGGCATGAAAATGATACAGGCCTGCCATTGCATGAATTTTTGGGAATGCGCAAGAACGAGTACATTCTCTTTATTGAAGACGAGAATTATTTAGGGAGTATTATTAGAGCCCATAAGTCTGACAAGAATATTGGATCTATTATTTAAGACGAAATAGCCATTGCAGCTCGATATTTTTATGATAGAAATAAAATTACGGCACTTTTTATTTCAAAAAGCCAAAATCTACTACCCTTCTCAAATATTTTTTATCCTGTATCACCCATGTTACCTCATAACTTCCTCCGGACTCCTGCTTCAGCATGTATACGTATACTTTATGTCCGTCTGCAGACAGGTATACCTTATTGTTTGATTTTTTAACTCCGCCTTCTACAACGGAAAAAATGGGGTTATATAAATCGGAAAAAGCTGTGGCCGGAAAGGGAATAGTATCTCTATCAATAACAACTGTTACGTTTTCAATTGTGGTGTTGGGAACTTTACCATAGTCACCAAAGTAAGGTTTGTTATCAATCTTAACAAGGTATTTTTCATCATAATATCCTAATTTATGCTTTGACGGATCAAATACGCCGCCTTTAATAGTGACCTGGATATTATTGTTAGCAAAAGAAATGAAATTGCTGCTCATATCTGTTATAGGAACAGTTTTTAAGGGAAGCTTGCCGATGCTTTCATCTATGCCTCCCATGCTGTATGAAGCAATGTCGCTACGAACATCTTTTTCCATTATCCTGCTGAAAAAATCTTTTTTACTCCTGTAATCAGGATAATCATCATTTTGAGCAAAGCACGAATAACCTATAATAACCAGCAGCGCAAGAAAAACAAATCGCATATTATTGTTTTAAAAAAAAGTAGTTTTAAAACTAATTATTAAATCAATACGGCAGTCTGCTTATTGCTGAGAAAGAGTTGAAATCTATGTTAATTGTATAAAAGATTGTTGAAACTACATGTTCATTATAATAAATGCCAGGGCGCACATAGCGGGAATACTTTTTAATCATGATAATACTGCTATTAATAAAAATGACCGTTTTTTTGTTTATTTCAAAATTTTATTTATTCTTTCCAGTTCTTCCTGGCTGAAGGAATAATTTTCAAGGCAACGGATAGAGTCTGTTACCTGCTCTGGTCTGCTTACACCAATTAATACTGATGTAATTCGCGGGTCTTTTACAACCCATGCAAGTGCCATTTGTGCAAGGCTTTGCCCACGTTCTCCGGCAAGGTCATTCAGTTGACGAATTTTATTTATTTTATTTTCTGTAATTTGTTCTTCTTCCATAGCACCATTCCCCAAATGCCTTGCCGCTCTTGAGTCTTCAGGAATTCCATTTAAATATTTATTTGTCAGCAGTCCTTGTGCTAATGGTGAAAAAGGTATGCAACCTACTCCTTCAGCTTCTAACACATCTAATAATCCATCTTCTATCCATCTCTCAAACATAGAATACTTTGGCTGATGAATTAAACAGGGTGTACCCAAGTGTTTTAAGATAGAGATGGCTTTTTGTGCCTCCTCAGCTTTGTAATTAGAAATGCCAACATACAGCGCTTTACCCTGGCGTACTATTAGGTCTAAGGCCGACATTGTTTCTTCCAGAGGGGTTTCAGGATCAGGGCGGTGATGATAAAAAATATCTACATACTCCAATCCCATTCTTTTCAAACTTTGATCCAGGCTGGCCACAAGATATTTTTTAGATCCCCCATCACCGTAGGGACCTTCCCACATGGTATAGCCTGCTTTGGATGAAATAATTAGTTCATCACGATGGTTGCGAAAATCTTTGTGTAAAACCTTTCCAAAATTTTCCTCTGCAGAGCCTGAAGGCTGTCCATAATTATTTGCAAGATCGAAGTGAGTAATGCCGCTGTCGAAAGCTTTGCGCAAAATAGCCTGGATGTTTTGTAAAGGATCGATATGACCGAAGTTGTGCCATAGGCCAAGGGACACTGCAGGAAGCTTAAGACCACTGCGCCCACAGCGACGATACTCCATAGAACTGTAACGTTGAGAATTTGGTGTATAAGACATGATTGGTTTTGAACTGTTTTTATGAATTAGAAAATCAGATGAATAAGTAAAGCTTTTTTTTTAACGAAATGAGAAAAAATGAATAAAGAATTACCGTACAAGGCGAGTGACACGACTTGTCCCGTTTAGCGGGAACGATGCTGAAAAAAAAATATTAAGCTGGTTACAAAAAAAACAAAAAAGCCATGATTTATTTTTTATTTACTTCCGCCAAAGCCCTTACAATTATTTCCAGGTCGACCACTCCGCGAAATCCGCTAAACCCAACTGCAAGTACTGTTCCATCTGTTAAAGTTATGGGTTGCCCGCCTTCCCAGCCGACATAGTCAGGCCTTTCAATTCCAAACTTGTTTTCATCTACCGCGTTATTAAAAGCAAGTTTTTCAAATTCTCCGGTTTTCATACCGGTTATGTGTACCTGGCTTGCTTTTGTCCACGCGACCCTGAAAGATTCTCTTGCCCTGATTTTGTTTGTTCCAAACATTCTTCCATAAATTCTTCCTTCGGGGTCAATGACACAAATGGAGACATTTCCATTAGCTATTCTTTTATCTTCCTCATTCTGCATATAAAACGGAATAAGCTTTTCTGCTTCTTTTATAATTTCTTCGATAGTTCCTGGTAATTGTGTTTTTTCCATTCAATTTGGTATTATTAATTTCAAAAAAGGCTTGTATTTATTGAGTGACAACAATACTGCGATAAATGCTATTTCTTACCATTCAGGCGCGCCAGAATGGCACCTGGGTATACAGGTTTTATAAGATAATTTATATAACCACTTATGGTTTATAAAAAGTTTGTTTATGATTATGTAAAGTTATCGGGTGCAGCGGCGGTAAGAAATCGAGATTAGTAAAAAGAGCAATTTGGAGGGTTTTCAAATTGCTCTTTTTTTCTGTTATCCGCATTATTTTGTATGATAGGGTTGGCAGAAAAATGCTTTTTATCAGGCATGCCTGAGCAGATTACTTTTTATGTAAGTAATACTTTTAGCTATGCTGTCAAAAGGATCACCAGGAGTTTTGTCCTGCTCGACAAAAAAGTATTTTAATCCTGCTTTATCAGCGTGAGCTAATATTCTTTTAAAATCAATCGTTCCATTTCCCACCTCTGTAAAGCTTTTGTCAGCCGTCTTATCCATGTCTTTCAAATGCAGCAGGGGAAACCTGCCGGGATATTTATTAAAAAAATCAAGAGGGTCTTTACCCGCCTTGCTTATCCAATAAAGATCCATTTCCATTTTTACCAGGTTTTTATCAGTTTCGTGCAGGAGGATGTCATAAGGCAATTTTCCATCCTGGGCATCAAATTCAAAAGCATGATTGTGATAGCAAAGCTGCAGACCCGATTTTTTACAACGCTGTCCTGCCTTGTTAAGCTGCTCTGCTACATATTTATAATGATCTAACCCGCCACGTTCGCTGTCTGACAAATATGCACACACCATGTACTTCAGGCCAACAGCGGCGGCATCATCCACTGCTCTGTCCCAGTCGTGCAAGATTGTTCCCTTTACCTCTTCATTGTTCGTTTTCTCCTCGCCCAGCCGGTAATGGCTGCTTGGCATGATCAACCCGTTCTGCTTTAAAAGTTTAGCGAAGGCAGCAGGATCCATACCATAAAATTTTTCACTTCCTGTGTATGTTGCTCCCTCCACAGAGTTATAACCAATTTGTGCGACTTTGGCAAGGGTAGCCGCGGGATCACTTTGCATAGCATCCCGCACGGTATACAGTTGCAGACCTATGTATTGTGTTGCCGGTTTAAAAAACTTAGGTTCAAAAAATGCTCCTGCTGAAAGAAGAGATGTTGATTTGATGAATGAACGTCTTGATGGCATGCTATCATTATTTGGGTTAAAAATTATTTTTTAAAAACCGGTATAAAAATAGCGATTTGTATGCCAATTATAAACAATTCGGTCATGACGCTTTAATTCGTCCTTGCTAATTTTAATATCTTACTTTTAATTAGCTTTCATTTTTCTGCTAACTTCATCTTCTCCATACTCATTTTTAACCCGAATTAAAATATTGTAAGTAAATTTGAAGAAGTAAATTTATTGATATGAGTGTAGCAGAAATGAAAAAAACAATTTTAGAAAAGGTTGACGCATTAGCTGAAGAACAGTTAATTGAATTGAAAGAATACATTGACAGAATAAATAATACTGGCATTAAAGAATATGACCTGTTGCCACATGTTGAAAACATTGTTTCTGAAAGAGAAGCGGTAATGAAAAAACTTGCACAATGATCTCTGTTGAACAAGCGCTGAAAATTCATACCATTGCAATAGAAAAGTTTGGTGGAGCTAATGGTGTAAGGGATATGGGCGGTTTAGAATCTGCTTTATCCACGACCTTTTCAAACTTTTGGTGGCGAAGATCTGTATCCAAATATCTTTGAAAAAGCTGCAGCCCTTGGAGAAAGTCTTATAATGAACCATCCCTTCATTGATGGAAATAAAAGGTCAGGGTATTTATTAATGGAATCTTTATTGAGATATGAAGGTTATAAGATCATTGCTTCTGATGAAGACCTCTACAACTTTGTTATCAGTATCTCTACCGGCTCCATTTCTTTTAAAGAAATAGTTGAATGGTTGAAAAGTAATACAAAGGCAAAATAAAAAGTGTTGCAAAAAATATATGTTGACTCCTTAGTTGCCCAAATGTTTTTATGCTGCTTTAAAGGATAATCGGTAACTACAAAAATTCTATTTAAAAAAAAATACAAGTATTCTTATACAACCAAAAAATGAAACTACATAAATCACTTTTTCTGCTTTTGCTTATTTGTTTATTAGCGCAGAGTTTTACCAGGATAAAACAAAAGAGCCAATGGACTTCTTTATATAATGGAAAAGACCTGTCAGGATGGGATACTTATATTGGCCCTGATCTAGACAGCACAGGAAAAATGATTAATAATATTCCTGTAGGACTTAATAATGATCCGAAGCACGTTTTTACTATTGTAAAAGAAAACAGAGAGAATATAATACGCATATCCGGCGAAGGCTGGGGAGCCATTTCTACTACAAAAGAATATGAAGATTATCATTTTCAATTAAAGTTTAAATGGGGTAACCTTACCTGGGGACAAAAGAAAAACAAGAAAAAAGACAGCGGGTTACTGTACCATTCTGTTGGTCCTTATGGCGCTGATTATGGTGCATGGATGCGTTCGCAGGAATTTCAGATAGAAGAAGGAAATTGCGGTGAATACTGGGGAGTAGCGGGAGGAATGGCAGATATACCTGCAATACAAAAGTCAGACAGTGAATATGTGTACAATGCCGGAGGAAAATTATATACTTTTAGCGCTAACAGCAAGGTTGGCCGCCATTGCCAAAAAGCAACGGATGCAGAAAAACCATCAGGGCAATGGAATACATTGGATTTATATTGTTATGGAGATACAAGTGTGCATGTGATCAATGGAAAAGTGATGATGGTATTGTATAACTCAAGACAAATGGAAAACGGGCAGACATTACCGCTTACCAAAGGAAAATTGCAGATACAGTCGGAGGGGTGCAGAAATCTTTTATAAGGATATAAAAATTCAACCTTTGAAACAATTGCCGGGTGAGCTTTTTAAGTAGTATCAATCCAAAGGCGGATGAGCATGTAAAGGTTGATATACAAACACTCCGTCATTGCCGCTACCGGTTGTAATGCCACCCGAATAGCCATGAACAGGACTGGTCATATCAACGCAGGTATGATTCAAAGTGTCAAGAGTGATCCGGTTATTACCATCATCATACGATATGGAAGATCCATATCCTTTATTAGAATTCGCGCCCACCGGGCCTCCGGCGCTTATCCAGGCTCCATTCAGGCTGGGTATATTGTCAAGATCAAAACTGAACCACTTACCAGACTATTTTGCCACATTCCCTGTGTTTCCGCCAATTGTAGTCCGGTATAATATGTTGTTGTTTTTAAAATAATCCCACCGAGCTATTACGGAATAACACTATGATCCATTGCACTTGTATTTATGTTCGGGCCTAAATTCTTCAGTTTACTCCATGTTTCACTTATGCTTTTTCTGGTACAAACATAAATATCTAAATCTCCATAACCACCAGGTCGGTTTGAGCTGAAAAATAAGGTTAAGCCATTATGCAAAACCATCGGAAACATATCGTTATACTCACGTTATTTATTGTATTTCCTGCATTTGTAACTATATAATCACTGTGTGGTTTTTGAGCAAAACATACGAATGGAAGCAATCCGGTAATGAAACCAATTAGCATTTTCATTTTGTTTATACTTTATGGTAATGTCTGTGATGAGTATTCAGTACATCACAAAATAATTAGAAAAAGAAATTATATACCTAACCTGGACAAGCCAGAACCAAAGAGGCAAAAAAGAAAAGTTGAATTTTTTTAAAATCCCCTGAAAGCTAAGGTGGTATTCCTTTTCAGAGAAGGCTAAAAAATA
>JAABUT010002434.1_pt1 | contig 17990 bp, 21 predicted proteins | sample 5559281 | NCBI WGS metagenome assembly JAABUT01 (sample SAMN10711880, study PRJNA513359) | rock metagenome | isolation source: Antarctica rocks | place: Antarctica: Victoria Land, Ricker Hills nord | collected 2016-01-04 | reverse complement strand
ACCGCCAATCCAACGGCCCACCGCAGCGCAGGCCGATCTGCCACCACGCCGCCGTGGCAGGCCGCCCAAGGCCGCAGCCGAAACCCTAGGCGCCGCCTGAGCCGACAAACTCCCAGCCCTATTGTTCAGCGTTACGTAACGGAAGACCAAGCCATGCCAAGAGGCCGACAGCCGCAAGGCGAGCACGCGCTCAGCAACGCCGAACGACAGGCGCGTCATCGTGCTCGCCACCAAACCGAGGTGAGCGACCCCAAACTCCGCTATCGCCGGCCAACCGACCGCCGTTCCCGGCCGCAACGCTGGCACGATGCCGTGGCTGAACTGCTCGTCTTGCAGGCCGACTATGCCGCATGGGCCGAAGCCTTGCCTGACACACTCTGCGAAACCGCCACCGCCGAAGCCCTGCAGGCGATCGTTGATCTCGATCTCGACGATCTCGTCAGCATCAAACCGCCACGTAGCTACGGACGTGACTAAATGCAACGAAGTGAGGAATTTTCGTCCGCCCGATTTGAGGAGATTTCAGCCGCCGTTGACAGCCTGTTCCTCGAAGCCCTCGACCAGGCCTTCCGGGCCGGCGAGCTGACGTTCCGGGGATCCCTCGCCGACCTGAACGAGCCCTGGCGCTTCGCCGAGCAAGTCCATGCGGCGCGCGGCATCGACTGGGTGGTCTACGCCAAGCGACCGTTTGGTGGGCCGGAGCAAGTGCTCGACTATCTCGGCCGCTACACCCACCGTGTCGCCATCTCCAACGCCCGCCTGACCCAGATCGGGGACAGCACCGTCTCCTTCGGCTGGAAAGACTATCGGCACCATGACCGCCACAAGGTCATGACCCTCGACGCGCACGAGTTCATCCGGCGCTTCCTGCTGCACGTCCTGCCCGACGGTTTCCAGCGCATCCGCCACTACGGACTGCTGGGCAACCGCGGCCGCCAGGCCAAGCTGGCCCGCTGCCGCCAACTCCTCGACGCCCCGCCACCCCCGCCGCCGGCGCTCGCCGCGCTGGCCGACCCGCACGACCGCTACCAGGCCCTGACCGGGCGCTCGCTCCATGTCTGCCCAGTCTGCTCGGCGGGAGCCATGCGGCGCATCGAGATCCTGCCCGCCACGGTCGGCCGCAGTCCCCGTCCAGCCTGGGCCGACACATCATGATGCCGCATCTCTGCCGCCAACCATCAACGTCCGACATAAGCCGAGAGCATGCCGGCCTTGCCCCTGGCTTGCCCGGCGGGTTGGACAGGCTGCAATCGGGTCGTCTCGCACGTTGCCACGGGCATCTCGGACGAGCGAAACGCCTGGTTCCACTGCCGCCAGCATCTCACAGCTCTCGTCAAAACCTGCCGCAGCCGTGCCAGAGAACGTCTCGCCAGCTTATCTGCGGCCGACTTGAGGCAGCGACGCTGAAGCAATCCCCATAGCCGGTGCTGGCGGCCCGCGGCTCAGTTCAACGCGCTTCTTTACGCCATCCCGCACCGTCCGCGCCGCACGGGGCAGCTGTCGTGCCAGGGATGGCGTAAAGAACGTTATCCATTGCACGCCATGATTGCACGCAATAAACAGCCTACTCAGACCAGAGTCGAAACGGGATCAGCCGTTTCCGACCGAAATTGCCTGGATCTGGCCCGTGTTCTCGTTTCTTACCGTACGTTTCCGCAGCGATGGGCCTTCTAACCCTCCTCGGTGTCGGCGCGTCGACAAGCAACCGACGTGGCGGCTTTCGGTCATACCTTCCGGAACGCAAAACACATTGGCTGTGCTCAGGGATACCGCTTTTCCGAAAGTCTCTTGATATGTGAAAACGGCGTTTGCCGAAAGCGGGCTGGACGATGCAGCCGAGACGCCGGAAAGCGGGCGGCTCGGGTAGGGGTAGGTCCCAACCCAGCCCGTTTAGCGGCCCAGGGTAGGCGGTGAGGCCGGGTCGATTGCCTCCTCACTATACTGCTGATCGACGTAAGGGATCAGGCCCCTCCGGACAGCAGCCTCCTGAACAGCAAGCGGTAGCCGCCGTGCATCGACGATGAGCCCGTTTACTTCCACAAGCCACGGTAAGGAACTGCTTCCGAGCCGGCTGGGCAGCGTCCACCTGTGATCGAACTGGTGCATACCCAATGCCTTGCTGACCAGCTTCGCTTTGTTGCCGCCGGTGCTTGAGGCAATACCAAAGTGACCGCACAGCTCGGCCATCGCCATGGAGGGCTGCGTCAATTTGTCGCTCAGGAAGTTGACTTGTCCCAACGCGTAAAGGACGGCGCAGGCCCAGGTCTGCGGTTTGCCGCTGGTCAGTGGGCTCGGCCGCTTGCGGCAAAGCGCCGCGATGGCATAACGGGCCAGCTCCGCATACTCATGGTCCAGGTGTTCCACGCAGAACCGGTCGGTCATTCCCGTGAGGGCGGCGTAGAACTCTTCCCAGCCCTTCGGAACCTTTGTCGACTTCGCATTCGCCATGCCGGATTGCCGCTCTCTGGTTTCAACGATGTTCTGATATAGGCCTGTCTACTGCAAGCAGCACTTCTTGTATTTCCTCCCGCTGCCGCAAGGGCACGGGTCATTACGCCCGACCTTACCGCCCTGGGGCAATACTCGGGTGCCAGGCTGAATGCCGCCTGCATGTGGCTGGTCCAGCCAACCCGGGGGTCCGATATGATAACTCGGCGCAGGCGTCGTGCGCCGCTTCCGCAGCCCCAGCGCAATCTCCACATCCTCTTCGTCGCCGACCAAGGAGAGATCAACAGCTCGCCGCCGAAAGGCGTCCCGCATGACATCGATGGCTTCGACGGCGGCCAGATCGATCAAAATCCAAGCCGCAAAGCCGTTGACCACTGGATCCGATGCAGCATGGGGTTCAAGCACCCGCGCCAGGATGCCAACGCAGTCATTGCGGCACTCGGGATGCCGCGCGACAATCTCGCGGAGGCCTGCCATCGCTGTGGCGACCGGCGACGTCGGGTTTGATCGATCGGACAGGAAGGCGGCAATATGCGGGACCGCCGCGGGTCCGATCATGCCGAACACGATGGGAAGTTCCTCACTGACTGCGTCGTCGTTCTCGCTCGTCCTCAGGAAACCCAGCAATGGTGCGATAGCCTCCTGGACACCCAGTTGCCCCAGGGCTCGCCAGGCATGCATGGGCGCCCAAACCTCGCTGCTGTCCGTGTTAGCCCGGTTCAGCGCCGCATCACAGACCATGCATGCCAATGCGGCAACATGCTCGCGCGCGAGTCCGAAGTTGACGACATAGTCAGGCCATTTGGCTGGATCATAGCTTCCAGTCTCGCCAATGGTCAGCAGCCGCCCGACCGGATCGGCGTACTGCGTGCAAAGATCGGTGTTCCGCAGAGTCTCCGTCATGCCAAGCCTGTCATTCGTGGGTGAGCCGAAACCGTTAGCTGGCCCTGAAGGTGTTGTGGAGTCACAAGTTCCGCGACAAGGCAACACCCCAGTTCGGTCGCGCCGCGTCAGCTGGGTCGGGAGCATGGCCCGCAGGTCGTTCAGCGTATTGGCGGCCAGTGCCCCGGGCCGGAGGGTGCCGCCCTGGTGATCTGCCTCGTGCGCACAGGCAACGTGTTTGCCACGATGCTCGACGTCAGTGTCGGTGAGGGCCCAGGTCAGCCACTTGCCGCGAACGGCAGCGTCATCGTGCAGCACTTGGGCCTTAGCGGGCGTCAAGACATTCTCCAGCGCTCGTACCGTTCTAGTACCCCGAGTCATTCATAACGTTGGGTAGAGGCGCTTCAGTTTGATGCGGGCATCGTCGGAGGTGAAGTGCCAGTCGGCCGTGGCGTGCTTGCTGTTGCGGACTTTCTGCCATGCGGCGACTTCCTTGGTCAGGCTCTCCTTATCGGGGATGCGCCGGGAGAGGCATTGGCGGGACAGCACGCTGAGTTCGCTTTCAGCCATGTCCAGCCAACTGCCGTGCTTGGGCGTGTAGTGCCATTCGAACCGCTCGACGAGGCGGCGGGCCTCCTTAGCTGGGAAGGTTTCGTAGAGCGAGGCGGGCTTGTGGGTGCTGAGGTTGTCCTGCACGAGCACGATCTTGCTGGCCTGCGGGAAGTGCGTGTCGGATAACTCCTTGAGCATCTGGGCATAGTCGACCGCGGCTCGCTGGTTGGTGACCTTTACTTCCCGCCAGCCTTCCAGCGGCGCGAACATCATGAACAGGTTGGCGGTGCCGTTGCGCTCATACTCGTAATCGACCCGCCTCGGTCGCCCCGGCTTGGCCGGGACCGGCGTGCGTGTCTCGACGATCAACTGTTTCGATGTTTCGTCCACGCAGACCACAGGACGATCAGGGTCATGCGGCCGGTGGTAGACCTCGATGACATCCTCCATGGCGGCCACAAAGGCGGCGTTGGCATCCGGCGGGATCACCCATTGGTGGTTCAGGTGCGGCTTGAGAATGTTTTTTTGAGCGTCCGCCCGATGGTGTTGTCGCTGGCGCGCGCGACGATGTTCAGTTCGACGACCTTGCCCTCCAGCATCTGCAGCGTCCATCGCGCAAAGCCTTCGGGTGGCGTCGAGCAGGCCAGGGCGATCAGCTTTGCTTCGCTGGCGCCGTCGAAGATCCGCTGTCTGGCGGAGTTCGGCGACCGCTTGGGTGTGAGCACGCCCTCGACGCCTTCCTCGACGAGTTGCTGACGCACGCGCGCAACCGTCATCAGGCTGGTGTGCAGTCCGGCGGCGATCTGGCTGTCGGTCAATGCCTCTCCGGCCTCCGAGGCGTCGGCCTTCAGCAGGATGCGCGCTCGCAACAGCTTGCGCGCCGAGTGCTTGCCGGTTCGGATCAGCCCCTCCAGCCGCTCGCGCTCTTCTGCGCTCAGCGTGACGACATACCTTTTGACCGCAGCCTGTCTCGTAGACACCGAATCGACCCCCCACCCAACGGATGGGCCATCGATTCGAAGAAACAGGTCATTGTCAATGACGAGGGGTACTAGCGCCGCTTGCTGGGCCGGAGTGGCGTCACATTGGCTGGCGACGTTTGCTGTGGTGGCTTCCAGCCGGCGATGGTTCGGGCGCATGTTCGCGCTTGGGCGTTGTCGGTGATGCCAGGAAAGCGGCGGCGTAGCTCGATGGCGGCGGACAACTCGCCCTCCTCAAAGAATGCAGCCCGGATTGCGTCGGCATCCGCTTCGGTGATCATAAACATCATAGAAAGATGGGGTGCGCGTCCGGCGAACCGCAAGCCTGGCGTGATCATGCTGGCATGAAGTCCGGCCTGGGATCGTCTCCTAAGCAGCTTCCGGATGGTTGACCAACGGACTGGTTTTGGGGTTCGCTGTTGTCACTGATTTGGTTGGATGTGGGATGGGTGGCAAGTCTCCGGTTGCGGCGAACGACGAACAGCGGTTTGCGTTGCCCGTTCTTTCTGGTTCGCATGATCGCGGGGAGGCTGACAGGGCGCGCGCCGTGTTGCTGACGCTTTCGGGTTGGACCAGCCGTCGAATTGCCGAAGCGTTTGGCGTGCGAGAGGATACGGTGCGGCTGTGGCGCAGCGATTTCAGTAGGGGCGGTGTTGATGCGTTGAAGGCGAGCATCGCGCCCGGACCGCCGCCGGTGAAGAGTGCAACGGCGCTGCGCGTAGTCACGCCCTTGCTCGAAGAGCCCGTGGCAGACAGGCCGAACTGGACGATTGCCCGCCTGCGGGCTGAAATCGAAGCGCGCGAGGGTGTTCGCATCAGCCGCCCGCAGTTGTCCAAAGGCTTTGCGAAAAAAAGTTCCGCTGGCGGCGGCCCCGGCACACGCTGAAGGGACGGCAAACGGCCAGCGAAGTGGATCGGGTCGGCTTGCGCCTGCAACTGCGCAAGCGCCAAGCCGAAGCCGGCGATATCGTTCTTCTCTACGGCGACGAGAGCCAAGCGTTGACGCATCCCTATCTCGCACGCGCCTGGGCGAAGTCTGGCGCGGACCTGCGGGTGCCGGCGCCGGGACAAGCCAAGAAGGTGGCGATGCTGGGGTCGCTCGATCACGTCACACGCGAACTCATCGTCCATACCAGCCCCACCAAGCGCAGCAGCGACTTCGTGGCGCATCTGGAGCAACTCGACCATCTCTACGGCCCCATGCCCGGCAGGCCGGCCAAGCCCGTCGTGCTGGTCGAGGACAACGGGCCGATCCATGTCAGCAAGTTCTCGCTTGCCGCCCTCGCCGCTCGTGCACACTGGCTCACGGTCGAGTGGTTGCCCAAATACACGCCCGAACTCAATGACATCGAGGTGGTCTGGCACAACCTCAAGGCCCACCACCTTGCCCATCAAACCTTCACCAACATCGCCGCACTCGACCAAGCCATCCACGTAGCCGTCGAAAACCTCAACCGTGAGCGCATGGTCGTTCCGTCGGCCAAGCCGCGAATGTCTGCTTAGGTCCTACGGGATTGCTGCTCCGGCTTTCGTCAGGACCTGATGGTAGGCTGCCAGGTAGCGGTCCACCATGGCGTCGACGGAGAAGCGCTCGGCGTGGATGCGCACGGCGCTGCGGTCCAGGGTGCCAAGGCGGTAGACAGCCTGGACGGCACTGGCCTCGTCCGGCACAAGGAAGCCACTCACGCCATCCGCGACCAACTCCGGCATACTGCCGCGCGGATAGGCGATGATGGGCGTGCCGCACGCCATGGCCTCGATGACGGACAGGCCGAACGGCTCGGCGAAATGGATAAGGTGCAGCAAGCCGAGCGCCCCGCCCAGCAGTCGGTCGCGCTCGACAGGGTCCGCCGTGCCGACGTAGCGGATGTCGGCCGAGAGCTGGGGCTCGACTTCGCGCTCGAAATAGCCCTGGTCCTGCACGATGCCCGCCAGGAGCAGGGGCCGGCCGGCGGCGCGGGCCACGCGGATCGCGTCCGCAGCGCCCTTGTCGGGATGGATGCGGCCGAAGAACAGCAGGTAGCTGCCGGCCCGCGGCTCGAAGGTGAACTCGCTGAAATCGAGGCCATGATGAATGGTCGCGAGATAGGCGAGGTCCGGATGGCGGTCCGCATCCGAGATGCTCACATAGTGCGTCCGGCCATTGAATGTCCGATAGACCGGCAGGATGCGCTCGCTGGAGAAGCCGTGAATGGTCGTGAGCACCGGGCTGTCCACCAGGCTCGCGTAGGTCAGCGGCAGGAAATCGTAATGGTTGTGGATCAGGTCGAAGTCCTGTGCCCGGCCGAACGCATGGGCGAGGTGCAGGCCCTCCCACACCTTGGCGTCCATGCCGGGCGTCTCCTCGTAGGGCGTGGGCACGACGGCGCTCAGATGCGCGCTCGTGCGCGAGTCGGCCGTGGCAAACAGCGTGACGTCCACCCCGGCCCGCACTAGGCCCTCGGTGAGCAGCGACACCACCCGCTCCCATGGGCCGTAGTGCCGCGGCGGCACCCGCCAGGCGATCGGGGCCAGCATGCCGACGCGGAGGGGGCGGTCATGGACCGGGTGGCGCGTAAGGGAATGCACGCCTCAGCTCCTGCGCCCGATGCTACACCTTGAGCCGGATTGCATCATGGCTGGTCTCCCCGGCCCACGCGGAACCGAGAGCTGCGCGGCCCGGCTGTATTCCGCGGCGCTCAGCCACAGCGCCAGCGTGCTCTCCGCGCCCTGATTCTCGTTCATGCTGACCCGCTCCAGCCCGTCCCTGCATCCCTGGGTTTCCATGTCATGCAGCGATGCCCCGTTGGTGTTGCGGCCGAGCAGCCACTCGAGCGCACGCCGCGCGCCGGCCAGCCAAGCCGCGTCCCCCGTCGCACGGTGCGCCTCAAGGTCGGCCGATACCGTCGCATACACTTCGATCGGCTGCCCGTCCCAGAGCGGCCGCGCTTCCCCAGCATGGTATCGCCGATCGGAGCCGATGGGCTGAAACCCGCCGTTCGGAGCGGTCTGCTGGCTCTCCAGCCAGCGCAGCGCGGCCAGGCCTGTCGCCACCGCTTGTGGATGGCCAAACACCCGCCCATAGGCAATCAATCCGTGCGGCAGCTTGGCGTTGCTGTAGCTCAGGTCATTCTCGAACCATTGCCAAACCTGCGTTGCCGTCTCGCCATAAAGGAGCAGAAGACTCCCGGCATATCTGTCCGCAAGGGCCGTCCACGCAGGGTCAGGCACCTCGTTCTCGGCGCGCTCTGCCAAGGCGATCAGGGCAAGCGCCTGGGCCCGCGGATGGCTGAGGCCCTCCAATGCCGGCCATGACCGACGGAGCAGCTCGCGTGCCGTGCGCCCCAACGCCCCGTCAAGCCGGTGCGCCGCGGCGACCAGGGCGCGCACGGCACGTGCCTGGGCGTTCTCGCCGCCGTGCTCGTCGAGCCAGCGCCGGTCGTAGGCCATGAAGTTGCGGAAGCGGCCACTGGCCGGGTTCAGGGCGTGGTGCAGGAAGGACAGGGTGCGGCGCACAATGGCGGGCGCGTGCGGGTCGTGGTCCGCGAGCACTGCCAAGTGCAGCGCCCGCGCGTTGTCGTCCGTGGTGTAGCCTTCGGACAGGTTGGGCACCGCCATCACCGCATGCTGGAACATGCCCGTGCCGTCCACCATCGCTGCCACGTGGTCCAGGGTCAGCGCCGGCAGCCGTATCGAAGGCGGGAGGCGCGGCCGGGTTTGCCTGGTTGCGTCGAACAGGCCGGCGTAGGCGCGGGCGACCTCCGGCCAGCGCATCTGCTCGCCGAATGCCAGCGCCCGCCTCTCCATCGCAGCCCGGCGATGCGGTTTGCCGAGAAGCCTGCGCAGCGCTGTGCCGAACGCCATGGGTTCGTGGAACGGCACCAGGACGCCCCGCCCGTCGGCGAGCAGCTCCTCCGCGTGCCAGAACGGCGTGCTCACCACGGCCTTGCCGTTGCCCACGGCATAGGCCAGCGTTCCGGAGGTGATCTGCTCCTGCTTCGGATATGGGATCAGGTAGATGTCGGCCGCGGCGAGGCAGCGGGTCAGCTCGTCCCGGTCCACGAACGTGTCGTCGAAGCGGACGTGGGCCGCGACGCCGAGGTCCGCGGCCAGCTTCACCAGCTCCTCGCGATAGGCTTCGCCTTGGTGCGCGCGCACGTTGGGATGGGTCGCGCCCAGCACGAGGTAGGTGACATCCGGGAATTCCTGCACCAAGCCCGGCAGGGCGCGGACGGCCGTCTCGATGCCCTTGTTGGGCGACAGCAGCCCGAAGGTGAGAATCAGCGTGCGCCCAGGCAGCCCGAGGCGCGCCTTCTCGGTGTTGCGGTCGGCGTCCGTCACGTGGACGCCATGGTGGATGAACGCGACTTTCTCGCGCGGTACGCCCTGATTGACGAGGAAGCGCACGGCACGCTCGCTCATCACGACGATCCTGGCCGAAAGCAAGGCGAGTTCCTCGACCACCGCAAGCTGCTCGGGGGTGAACCGCTCCAGCACGGTGTGCAGCGTGGTCACGATCGGCGCGCGAATGCGGCGTAGCAGCGTCAGCAGGTAGCTCCCGGCTGGCCCGCCGAAGATGCCGAACTCATGCTGGACGTTGAGGACGTCGATCCCGCCCGCATTGAGATCGTCTGCTGCCGCCTCGTATGCATCGAGGTCGTCTTGCTCGATGGTGAGCCGCACTCGGGCCGGATAGGCATAGGATCGGCCATCGTTCATGGCAGCGACCACGACGTCCACGTCCGGGCTGCGGTCTGCAAGCGCCTGGGCGAGATCTTCCGTGAAGGCAGCGATGCCGCACTGGCGTGGTGTGTGGTTGCCGAGCACGGCGATCCGACGAACAGACATGGTTATGAACCCCATTGAGAGATATGCACAGGTCGGAACAGCCTCAAAACGAGAAGGCCGGCATCACGGCTGAAAAATTACGTATTGAAGCTAAAAACATTGCAGAACATCGATTACAGAATGCTACCTTGCAACAAATAATCGGCTCCTGATTGTTTCAGCTATTTGGTCAGTTGTTCTCAATGAGCGGAAGAACCGACCAGCAAGGCGAGCTGATTCACCTCTTCCTGCAAGCTCGCAAGCTGCCGGTCGATGGATCTTTCTTCTTGCAGAGCGGCAAGCAGGCCGTGCCGGTCGATTTCAAGACGGAGTACCCCGGCGTAGCCTTCTGCCGCGCCGTAGGCGGCAATCTGGTGGTGCGCGATGCGTCGCATTACCGCGATCAGAGCGGCATCACGCAGGTCCTGGTCGAACAGTTCGGACACCATGTGCCTGGCTTTCCTTACCAGTGCGGCAGCGACCTGATCGACGCCCGGGCACGGGCGAGTGCCATGCCGGCGCAGAATCGCTCCGACGCGCTGGCCACGTTGCATTGCCTGTGCGGTATGCTGCCCCATAGCCGACCGCAAGCCGGCCAAGCCGGCCGATGCAGCCAACGTCGGCATGCTTTCAGTGGTCTGGGCTTCGCAGTCGAATACTTCCTGCAGTTCACTCAGATACAAAGTTCTAAGATCATTAACTTCCATCGACCGAAATCCTATTGAGACTCTGCTGGACAGGACTTGACGTATGCGCCATTACTCATCTGGAATACATCGCGGTCGGGAAGCTGCCCGCGGCGACGCCGGCCAGGATCGCGCCCCACGAAACGCGGTTGCGCATGTGGGTAAGACGGTCGTCCGGCACGACGGCTTCGACCATCGGCCCGGCGGTGCCAGAATAGGGAGAGGTCAGCGCCATGGTCCGGCCTTCCTCAGCGGTGCATGAGGCGGGCGAGCACGTAGCCAACGCCGACCGCCCCAAGCGGGGCTGCCATCGGATGCTCCTTCAGCAGGCTGTCGACTTGCGTGCCGAGCGTGTCGGCACCCTCGCGCAGGGTGTCCTTGGCCGAGCCGTAAGCGTTCTGCAGCTGGCCGCTGGCCTGGTCCGCCTTGCCTTCGGCCTGCGTCTTGCTGTCGCCCAGCAGCCCGCCTGCGGCATCCTTGACCTTGCCGCCGGTTTCGGTGGCGGCGCCCTTGAGGCGGCCTGTGTCCATTTTCTGCTTCTCTTAGTGTCTGTCCGAGAACATCCTATTGAACTTCAACAGCCTTTTGATCATCGACCTGAACGATGCAGAGTACGGGCTGCCAGATGGAACTGAAGATGTCTTTTTTTGGCTCGTTCGCTTAAAACCAACAAGCCTTTCAAATCGCTGGGGATGTTCTCGGACGGACACTTACACGTGCATGACGGATCGAGGAACCCGCCCGATGTAAAAGCCCTTAACTGCATCCTACGCGGCCAGTTCCCTGCGACGCGCCATCGGCGCCGCCACCAACAAGAGCGAACTGTTCAACCGCTACGCCCAGTGGGTCGCCTTCGGCAGCAGCGGCCTGGCGACCGCAGCCGCGCGCGACGAGCAACGCAAGATGGTCAAGTACAACCACCTGGTCGCCAACCTGCTCATCTTCCACACCGTCGTCGGCATGACACGCGCCCTCGACAGCCTTGTCGCCGACGGCCATGGCGCCGCGGTCATCCCCGAAGCCTTGGCCGGCACCAGCCCTTACCTGAACGAACACCTCAACCGCTTCGGCAGCTACGAACTCGACCTCAGCAAGCCGCCCGCACCCCTGCCGTTTGAACTGCCGCCCCAGCGGCAGCCCTCACGCCAGGCCGCAACGGCTCCTGTATGAGGATTTGGCGCAGATCGTCGCCATGGGGCTTTGGTGCATAAATCGCGGTCCGGTGGCTTTGGCTGCACGAGAGACGGGCGTATAGGGCCGTTCCTTTGTTCGCTGGATGACCGATGCCCTACAAGGCCAATGAGCCGCGCCGCCACAAGATCCCCCGGGCGCGCTACAAGGTCACCAACTGGGCGGAGTATGACAGGGCGCTGCAGCAGCGCGGCAGTTTGACGGTCTGGGTGACGCCTGAGGCGCTCGCGGCCTGGCATCCGCCCCACACCAACGGGCGCGGTCGTCCGCGCGACTACTCGGAGGTGGCGATCGAGACCGGTCACCTGCTGCGGCTGGCCTTTGGCCGTCCGTGGCGGCAGACTGAGGGTCTGCTGCGCTCGATCACCGCCCTGCTCGGGGTCGATGTCGGCGTGCCCGACCACACCACGTTCTCGCGACGCTGCCCCGGGCTGGCACTCGCTACGGCGCTGGCGCACGCCCAGGCAGGCGGGCCGATGCACGTCGTGATCGACGCGACGGGCCTGAAGGTCTACGGCGCAGGCGAGTGGCTGGTGGAGAAGCATGGCGAGCGCGGTGCCCGGACCTGGCGCAAACTCCATCTCGCAGTCGATCCCAGCACCGGCGAGATCCTCGCCTCCGAGTTGACAAGCAACGAGGAGGGCGATGCATCCCAGGTCGGCCCACTGCTCGGGCAGATCCCTAGCCCTCTCGCCTCGGTGACGGCCGACGGCGCCTATGACGGCGAGCCCACCTACCGGGCGGTTTCGGAGCGCCAGCCCGATCCGCCCGTGGCGGTGGTCATCCCGCCGCGCTCGACCGCGGTGCCGAGCACAGCAGCCGGCACGACACCTAGCCAGCGCGACGGACACATCCAGATGATCCAGGAGAAGGGGCGCATGGCTTGGCAGACGACGACCGGCTACGGCCGGAGATCGCACGCGGAGACGGCAATGTTCCGCTACAAGGCCCTGATCGGCAGCAGCCTTCGTGCCCGGACCTTGCCTGCCCAGAAGACCGAGACCAAGGTCGGCTGCTCCGTGCTGAACCGGATGGCCCGCCTCGGCATGCCAGCGTCCCAGCGCGTCCGTTGAAAACCCCTTGGGCTGGGGCTCTACGTCCACGATCTCAATTGTGCACCAAAGCCCCTACGATGCCCATTGGCTCGCGGCGCTGTTCAAGGCGGCAAATACGTCGCCGCTGTTCGCTCTCGGCAGCTGGCATCGGCTCATAGCCATGCTCGGTCCGGCGCCGCGGGAACGTGGGTTGGCCTGGTTGGAACAGGCGCCGGCCCGACATCGGGCGCGCGACGATGCCGAGCAGCTCCTGCTGGCATTGGCCCATGCGGTCGAGATCGAAACCGGTCCCGTCCAAAACCTTGCCCGGCTTCGGCCTTCACTTGCTGCACTGGTGGCACCGACCGGAACGCATTGATGCTGAGGTAAGTAGTTGATGAAAAGCAAGCAAGAAAGCGGCGCCAATGTGCCGAGCGTAGGGATTGTGTGGGGCGTGCCTGACGGGACAGAGCAGCTGCTGCTGGTCACTGATTGCACGTCACTCACCGATGCCGAAGCTTATGGTGATTTCCTTACCCATCCACGCGAACACTTCGAGGTCTGGGAGAACTGGCGCCGGCGCGGAGCCACAGGGCTTTCGAGGCGAGGTTTGCCAACTCTGATTGCTTGGCACGAATACGAATACTTCCCACGCGGGCGCGTGGTGTTCGACACGCTGTCCAGCCGCTTCACCCTCTTTGCCGACCGCAGGCTGCAAGCGCCACGCACGCTGCCCCGTGTACTGCACGTCTTCGGCCTCGACCTGGCGCACTGCGCCGTGCGCCCCGACCTGCACTATCGCAGCATCCACGACCTTTGATCCCGGCCAAAGCAGGAAACGATGATGAAGGCAGTCGCTTATCACCGAAGCCGCCGCAGTGAGCCGGAGGCGTCCGACTTGGCCCTGCGCATTCAGCATGAGGCCGTGCGCGAATTCGTCGAGGAGAGCGGTCTCGACCTGGTCGTCGAGTTCACCGAGCGCGAAGGCGAGGAAGGCAGCGAGAGCTATCCTGCCTATGTCGCCGCCGTGCGAGCCGCCATCGCCCACAAGCAGGACGACACTATGCTCGACGTGGCGCTGATCATCGCATCGCAGGCTGGCATCGGCTCCGGCGAGCCGTTCGAGGAACCCGGCGTCGAGGGAGACGGCGGGATGTGGCGTTACATGCTCGACAAGCCGCTCATCCCCGCTGCACTCGAAATCTTGCTGCCTGCGGGCGCTCCCAGTCCGCTGTGCCTTTACGCCGACTTCCGCCCTCGTCAGCTCGACACGCTCATCTATCTTTGCAACGCCGGCCCGGGGGCGCTGGCCGAGGTCGCGGTCGCGACGGACCACATCAGCATGCACCAGTTCTATCAGTCGGAGCCGGACGAGCGCTGGGCCGAGCTAGATTTTACCGGCGAGGAGCGATGGCCCAGCATCCCGCCCGGCTCCTGCGTGCTGATCGCCTCGCTCGACCACTTCATGTGGGACGAGGTCAACCGTTACCGCCTTGCCTACACCGACGCGACGGGGCAGCGATGGACGGGTGAGGCGCACGACCTGCCCCTGAACGCCTGCCGGTTGGCGCAGGACCCGGACAAGGTATGGCTCACCCTCAGTCCGGCGCGTGCAATGGACCAGATCGCCCCCGGCACGCGACCCGAGGAGACACCGTGATGTCCCGCCACAACTATGGCCGCTCGCCCCGGCCCTGGAGCAAGCTCAAGAGCCGCATCGAGGCGCTGTTCGCGCCGGGCCTGCCGCTCGCGATCCATTGCAACGTGTTCGCGAAGGTGACAAAGGAATTCACCTTCGACGAGCCCCGTCATTGGGTTGTGTTGGGCCGCGGCCGTGTTGGGCGCATTATCTGGGATTTTCCCGGGCCGTTCCTGCGGCCCGGGCGGGGGTTGCCGCCTCGCTCCACGCGCGGCCTGCCACTCGATTGTTGGGAAACAGGCTATGGCTGGGGCGGCAGGCGTCCGAGCGAGCCGTCAGCCTTGATGCGCGATTATCTGGACCGCCCGCGTGAGCGGCTGATGCAACCGTTCGAGGATCCATGGGAGCTGGCCGCCATCCTGCGCGCCGCCGACCGCCGGCTGGGGCGGGCTTGTCTACTGGGTTGGGCCGCGGATCTGGACCAGGGCCATCCAGCCTTGAATGTGCTCCGGGCGCGCTTCGGGCTGTCGGCGTCCTCGCCGTTTCAGGGTGCGGCTGCCGGGCTTCCCAGCCCCTCATGCACGGGCAGCAGCGCATAGGCGCGCGCCACGTCGGGGGAGCTTCCAACCGACAATGCCAAAAACCCCGTTTTCGTTTCGGAGCATCGCATGGACCACCAGAAACAGCGGATCCAGGCCCAAGGCCGCCAGGAAAACCGATGGGAAACCTCCGGGATCGTGGGGCCGGGATCGGGTGCCCCGGGCATCGTCGTCCTCACCGGCGCGGGCATCAGCCGCGAGAGCGGCCTCGCCACCTTCCGCGACCCGGACGGCCTCTGGGCCACAGTCCGTGTCGAGGACGTGGCCACGCCGCAGGCCTTCGCCCGCGACCCCGCGCGCGTGCACGCCTTCTACGACGCCCGCCGCGTCCAACTCCGCGACCCCGCGATCCAGCCGAACGCCGCCCACCACGCCCTCGCCCGCCTCGCGCGCGAGCACCCCGGCCCCGTGCTCGTCGTCACCCAGAACGTGGACGACCTGCACGAGCGCGCCGGTCAGCCGTCCTTGCTCCACATGCACGGCGAACTCGCCAAGGCAAGATGCCTGCGCTGCGGCGCGGTGTCCCCGTTCGAGGGCGCCGGTCTCGCCGATGCCCTCTGTCCCGCCTGCGGTGACAAGTCTCTGCGCCCGCATGTCGTCTGGTTCGGCGAGGTCCCGTTGCACATGGACGAGATCGAAAAGTGGCTCGAAACGAATTGCGGCCTGTTTGTCGCGGTCGGCACGAGCGGGCAGGTCTATCCCGCCGCGGGCTTCGCCGAGACGGCGCGGGCGCACGGCGCACGCACGCTGGAGTTAAACCTGGAGCCGACCGAGCTGACCCAAAGCTTCGACGAGGCCCGCCATGGCCCGGCCACGGCGGTGGTTCCGGCCTGGGTGGAGGAAGTGACGGAGCGTCGCTTCGAATAGCCAATAGATTAGCGGGCCGCCTCCCGGGCGACGCACGGCTGAGGCAGGCCGGATGCCCGGCGCGGTTGCTTCACTCGGCAGCCGTCGCGGCGTGGATGACCAGGAGGTCAACCAAGCCGGTCCGGCCGTCCAGCCGGTCCGTGTCGGTGAACACCGCGTCGCCGCCCGGCGCCAGCAGCTGCTTGCAGCACCGCGACGCGAAACGGTCGATCTTTGACAGGCTCTGGCCCGCATCGGGCTGGAACCCGAGGTTGAGCGCGCACACGCCGTTGCTGCGCCGGCTGGGCAGCGGCAGGGTGCGCAAGGCTTGCTCGGCGGCGTCCCAGTCTGCGAGAAGCACGTGCAGATCGGCGACCCGGCCGGGTCGCCAGGTGTGGAGGTAGTCGGCAAGGTCGACGCAGACCAGCCGGCCCCGGCGCGGGATCACGGCGGCCCGCAGCGGGAAGTGGTGCAGGTGGCCGCCGCCCGCGGCACCCGGGCTTGCACCGCCGCGCACCACAAAGGCGCCGCGGTCGAGCAACTGCCGTACGAACGCGCCGTCCTGCTCGGACCCGGGCACGGCCTCGACCGTCACGACCACGGTTATTCGACGTCCCAACGGGTCGCGCCGTTTCATCAAGGCGCCAACCAGGCCAAGCGCGGCCGATTGCTCGGCCGGTCCGATCCCGCACGGGACGGCGACGGCGGCATACCACGCGCTCGGAAGCGGCGCGGACGCGAAGAAGGCCTCGGCCGCCGCGGCGAGATGGCCGCCCTCGTCTCCGGATGCCCCGCTGGCCCAGCCGCCGCGGGCAACGCCACCTGCGACGGCGAGGTCCTCCGCCCGCGGCTCCAGCCCCGCGAACCAAGCCGAGCGCGTCAGGCGCGCAAGCCAGCCGGCGCCACGCGCTCCGATCCCGAACAGGAGGCATGCCACACCCCACGCCGGCGCCCCGTTTCCGGGCTGCGGTGGCCAGTACTCCGACCGGGCCGAGAGCCACGCGAGGCTCGCTGCCGCATCGGTCCTGCCTCCCGCGGCCTTGTCGGCGGGCGTTGTGGCGACAAGACTGTGCCCGGCATTAAACGAGGCCTGGCCCTGGTTGCTTGATTTGGAGCGCGCGTATCCGTCCATCTGATCCTCTTGGTGGCAAACCCCCTGCATTGACGGCCCCCTTGGACCCTGGACCATGTTCACTTCACGTCGGCCCCGTGAGCCTGTTCGGGGCCGACGCGCAACGCGTCAGCGGGCGGGTGTGGTCGAGACCTGCCGCCCCCGTCGTCGTAGGTATAATAAGTATAGATGAAGACGTCCCGCTTCACGCTGACGGTCGATCCTGTGTAGCCCTGCAGCCCCTTGCCCGCCGGAACCGATGCGAGCTGCCACCCCTTCTCGTCGTACACGTAGACGAAGCTGCCACGCTGCACTGCCAATGGCCATCCTGGTCTCCTGTCGCTGACGCCGGACCCATGCGCCGGCCGTCATCCCATGCAGAGATGGCATGCTGGCACGCCAGAACCGGACGCAAACGTCATGCCGCCCGGAAGCCCACCGGACAGTGAGCACTCGTGCGGCCCTCGCACTCGGCGGCCAGGAGCCGCTGCAGCACCCGGGCATCGCCCAGCTCCCCTGTCAGCGCAGCCCGGCGTCGCACCAGCGCGAAGTCGGTCGGGGGGGAGCGTTCCCAGCGCGTCAAACCCGTCCGGCGCGTCCATCTGGAAGAACCGGCGGAACGCCGACCGCGCCTGCGCTGTGGTCATCCAGCCGAAACGCAGCTTGACCAGGAAGCGCCGCAGGCTGGCCGGATCCAGCCGGTCCGGCAGGTTGGTGGTGCAGGCAAACGGCAGCGGGTGCTGCTCCATCCAGGTCAGCATCTCGTTCACCTGGCTGACCTCCCAGCTGCGCACCGCGCCGCCGCGGTCGCCCAGCAGGCTGTCCGCCTCGTCGAACACCAGGAACGCTCCGGTCTCGCCCGCCTCGGTGAAGGCGGCGGCAATGTTGGCTTCCGTTTCCCCCACGAACGGCCCCAGGAGGTCGGAAGCGCGCTTCTGCAGGACCTCCAGTCCCAGGCGCTGCGCGAGGTGGCGCACCCAGGCGTTCTTTCCCGTGCCGGCCGGCCGGCCAGACAGCAGCAGCGACACCCCCGCGCTGCGCCCAGTCGGGCGAGTTGATCGGCCAAGGACGCCAGATTGGCATCAGCATGGCGTTGGTGCACTTTGCGGATGGAGGCCGAGATGATCCCAGTCTCGAACTGCTATGCGATGGCCCGCTGAAAGCGGACAGATTTCGGGCGTCCAGCCGTCAGCATTCGGTTGAGGACCGCCGTTCC
>JAABUT010002433.1_pt1 | contig 18009 bp, 20 predicted proteins | sample 5559281 | NCBI WGS metagenome assembly JAABUT01 (sample SAMN10711880, study PRJNA513359) | rock metagenome | isolation source: Antarctica rocks | place: Antarctica: Victoria Land, Ricker Hills nord | collected 2016-01-04 | reverse complement strand
ATAATGCAAAAAGATAATACATTTACTAATCAGTGAAACAGATTCGCGCTCTTACTATTGTCATCAACAGTTCTTTTCAATGAAAGTTTCACTTTTTAAAACTTTAAGTCACAAAATCTTGAAAATTGATATAAAACATTTGCATTCGCTGAAACTTTATTTATTTGATGCTTTGACGTGCATATCAACTGCATGACACAATTAATATATGAGTTGAGAAATTCTTAATAGATGCAAAGATTCAAACTATTCAATTAAAGAAGAATGAATGATCATTAATATTGCTTGTTGACAATATGTTAAATTCTTTCTATGAACTAACTTTAATTGTGTCTAGAATCATTAATGTTGATATACATTTAAAATTTTGAATGTTTGATGCTCTTTTCAATCATCTCAATGTTATTGAGATAATAGTACGCGATAATGCATGTACTTCACAAGCACTTGTTCTTCAAGCTTGTGAACTAATTTTAACAAGCTTGCAAAGTACTATTTCAAGATGAAGAACAAAGATGAATTGATATACAATCTTACTATGATTTTAGATTCTACTCAAAAGCTGAATTTGTATCAAGATTGAGATGTAAATGAGAATGATTCTCATTTTTATTATGACAAGTACAGAAAAGAGTTCAAGAATTATTTTCATTATCATTATGAAAAGAAAACTACAACTGTAGAAGTCAGAGTGCAAGTGACTAGTGATGTTGATCAGATAATGCAATATGATCATGCAATTGATCATTTATTAACAATGTTATAGTTTGTTGTAATGATTACACAAATGTGATGATCGAGTCTACTAAATGAATAGATGAGATCTATAAGAATGATATGACAATGTGATATTCTAAGCAGGCACAGAATGAGTATATTTTTGATAGAGCTAATTATTAAGAAGCTCTCGATAACTTGAGAAGATCAATCAACTATAGAGAGTTTGTCAAGCATTGTTAAGTTGAGCACGACATAACTCATGACATATTAAGTCAAAGATATGACGTAGTCTAAATGATGTCTTGACAAAGTCATAGAGTTTCAGAGCTAATTCAGATTTGATCTTCAACTCAGTCTCTGATTTAATCTTTATGTATCAATTTATCATGACAATTGTCTTCTCTTCTAAGAAAGTTCATTCTTGATCTCAATAATTTAATGTCGTTGTTTATTCTGATAAATGATGATGCGCACTCATTGATTCGCTTTAGAAGCTCTTGATAAAAATCTTCAAATCTCTGTGAGAAAACAAGAAAAAGAGAAACTTTTGATTGAATGATGATTCGCCTTCAATTATAATGCATATAGATGACATTATAAATAGTATATGTAATGTGTAGTTGATGTAAATGACAGCAATGATGACGTGTAGATAGTGCATAGACATTGTTTATTTTTCAAGTAGATGATGTGATTGAGACGATAGAGTGTAAATCAGAGTGAATAACAATTGTTGTTTGTTTATCGCTCTTTCAGTTTTTCTCAACTTTTCATTTTCTTTAACTTCATCTTTTTTCAATCATAATTGTATTTTTATCATTGTATGATTACTTTTGACAAACTTTGAGTATATCTGTATCGTAAGAGTAAGAGATCTAGATCATGAGTCGTGAATGCGCAGCGACGCTTAAAGAGAGTCATAAGATGATGAAGTCAACTGATGCTTAAGTCAAGATCATTGCAAAAGTAAGTGATGTCACACTTGAAGTTTCACGACTATTACTGCAACTAACAGTATCATAAGTCTGCTCAAAAGACATTGATCAGACGTGATGATCATCATGTTGCTGATGCTGAATCGCTCATGATGATGCAGACATCATCAAATTCTGATCAAGAGCTCATCACTTCTACTATTCAAACTTTTGAGTACATCTTCGCTATTGAAGAGAAAATTCGAAAGACGATGAGAAAAGAAATGATTGCTGATGCTTCGTTGATGATCTTGTCAAACTCACAGACTTCGCGAAATCAAAGAACGATGATGAGATTCACTTATTCAACTTCTTGATGTTGTTACTGATGCTTTTCAGCTGTCAATGATTGAAATAAGTGAAAGAAGCGTTGCTGATTTCGAAGCTTTAGATAGAGTGATTTGTATAAAGTGTGCTCAAGTTCTACACATTGAGAATAAAGCATCGCTGTGTGACGTCGTCTTTCAAAGAAAGACAATGTACAAGAAGTATGCTCGCTATGCGAGTAATGAAGATTTCTGTGTCACAATGAGTATACTTATATGATACATCTGCTAAACGCTCATGATTTGATGTCTAGATTTTCAACATCTGCATTTCAACTATCAATGAATTCTTTCATCTGCAGAAAATTCATGATAGTGCGATTGAGAATGAAGAAGAGATCATTGCTCTGACGACATTTACTGCTCATCAGAAAATTCTCTACAAGAAATTGATGACAGTGACGTGTGTGAAGAATCATCTTAAAGAGATTCATAAACTCAAGTCTCTAGAAATTCAAAAGCTCATTTTCAAAGAGATGATGACTGTCAATGACATTGTCAGAGAAATTCTGAATGTAAAGCGCTTTGCAATACATTCAATTTTGATTATATATCGTTTTGTCAGCATTTCTAATTGTTCTGATATATTTTTAGCACAATCTGTCGTCTTTCAATTCTCTGTCTTCGCGTCTCAATGTAAATCTGACAATGAAGAAGAAGAAAAAGTCTGCAATCTTGTCTTGTGTGAGAGATGTTTGATGAAGTGATGATTGCATGATGTTTATTGTGTCGTGATGATTGCGCTTTCTTGTCGAGCGCGTTTAAACATCTTTGCGTCTTTTTCTTCTGTCTGTTGATTTACATATGTGATCATCTCATTAAAGAATGAAACTATCATAATACAGTGATTCTTCTTTTCTAATAATGAGTTTATGCTTGAAAGTGAGTGATTATGCTTTTCGCTCACATTTCAGTCTCATTTTGAAAGCTTTTATAAGCTTCAAGACATCTTTCATATCTTCGCTCAATATTCATTGATTATATTCAATGAGATATTCTTTTCATTGTATCTTATAATATAAGATTCTCTTTCTTTTTTGCTTCTGTAGAATCTTTTCTATCTTTTATTCTTGCTCATCATCAATAAGCTTGAGTACGAGATAATCAAGTATAGAGTCATTGTTTAGTCTATGATTATACAACTCTAAAAGAGATACATGAAAGACAGAATGAACTTTATAAATGACTGAAAGATCAAGATGATACGTCTGCTTATTTATGAGTTTCTGTATACGAAAGAACTTTATCATTTTATTTGATAGTTTCTTGCTCAACTTCTTCTGCTTCAGGTTTTTTGCTGATAGCATGACTAAATCATCGACATTAAAGAACTTAGACTTATGTTTTCAATTATAGTACTTTGCCTGAGCATTGATTGCATTTTATCATCATTTCATCAACGTGTTTTGCACATCTTGCAACATTTCAACGCGTTCTTTTGCTGCTGACACTTCTTCTTTCATAGCATCATTCTCGATGTGTATGTCAAAGATTGACTCATAGTCATACATGACTTTAAAGAGACTACAGCTCAACAAAGAGTGCTTTGTCTGATGATACATGAACTCGACTATGAATAAAAGCGTAGCTCAGTTGTCTTGCTTTTCTGAACAATATACTCGTAGATAATGTTTCAGCGTTTGATTCTGTCATTCTGTCTGATCATCTGTTTGCAAATGAAAAGCAATGCTTAGTCATCATTTCATCTTGACATGATAGCAGATCTTTGATCAGAATGCACTGATAAATAGACTATCTTTATCAATAACTATATCATTTAATATCTCATATTTTAAAGCAATCTTCTCAAAGAACAACTCTGCTAACTTTACAACAGTCAGAGTCTTCTTTATAGACAGATAACGCGTTATCTTCGTGTAGCAATCGACTATCATGAGAATCAAGTCATACATGACTTTTTTTCATTTACTAGACGGCAGATTTGTTATGAAATTCATAGTGATTTCTTTTCATGAATCTGTGAGTCGAAATAACAATCTCAACTCGTCATATGATAAATGACATTTCATCTTTACTCTCTGACAAATGTCACAAGTATTTATATACTCTTTGATATTCTTGATCATACTTTTTCAGTAATATTTGCGATTAAATAGCTCGCTGATCTTGTCAGCATCAAAATGCTTCGCTAACAAGTCATCATGATGACGTTTCAACAGCTCTTCTCTGACAGAAAGATCTTCTGAAACATACAATGATTCATTGTACTTTATCATTTCTTGACTATTCAATGTTCAAGCTTCGACATTACTCTTTCATATACTCGTCGTTTTGTCTGCTTTTAGTCTCACAGCAAATTCATCTTCTTGCTGTAAGATCTTGATGAGCTCGACTACAAATTTATTACTGAAGTTGTATGTTGTTTCGTGAATTGTCAGTACTCTGACAATTGCACGTGAAATGAGTTATTTGCAATCAACAGTTTCAGCAACAGAAATAAGCTGTTTCTCAGCTACGTTGCGATCTTTATGAGTCAACGTTTCAACGTCTGTGCTTTTTGAAGTTGTTGATTCGAGTTGAGAGATTCTATCTCTCAAGAAATGTACTTCGTTTAGATGCGTTTCTCGCACTGCTAAAGTCATGATTTTCAGCAGCATACTTCTGACATGCATTGCTGAACACATACTCGTGTTTTCACTGACATTGTGAACGAACGTCTTCTCGACATCGTTAATCACTCATGTTCATCAGTGAGTTTCATCTTGCAGTCTGCTCTCGACATGTTCTGCTGAATATTTGTTCATACTTATACTGTGAACGAACATCTTCTCGACATCGTTAATCACTCGTATACAGTATAGTTCTCTAATCGCTACGAATATAGAGCTATTTAAGCTTTCTATTCTAGTCAGCTTTCGCTGCAGAGTGAGCAGCAAATGATTTGCAGAGATGTTCTCATTCTTATAGTCAGATCGTCTTGACGACGCATTGATCGAGTTTGTCTTTTCTGATCTATGTGCTATTTCAAAGTTGCAGATCAACAATCTCATGACTCATCTGACTTGTCTTTTGTTTAACTCTCAAACATTCATAAAACTCTTCAGATTATTATGATCAGTCAGAACTTCAACAGTATGATAATTGTTTTTCACATAGTGTCGTCAGTGTTTAAACATCAATACTATGTCTAGAAGCTTCTGATTATATGTCTCATAGTTTCTTTCAACGTCTATCATCATTCTGAATTAGAATGCAATCAAATGTCACTGATCTTCGTCATCTGACTGAGACAAAATACTCGCGACTGCATAATTGAATGTGTCGATCTCGATGCATATATGTCGCTCTAAATCAAAGTGTCTTAGTATAAATGCTCTTATAAAGACGTCGCGAAGCTGATTAAAAGCTGATTTTGCTTCGCTTGATCATATGAATGAGCTCATTTTTACATCTTTTACACTATCTCTCAGCAGTTCTGTTAAAGACTCTGCTATCTGAGAGTAGTGATGTATAAAACGTCGATAGAAATTGATGAATTTCAGAAAAACTTGTATTTTTCAATACATCTTCGATCTGAATCACGTTTTGATGATGTCTATTCTACTTGAGTTCATCGAAATGTTCTTTGTGAATATGACAAATTCTAGAAAGTTCACTTTAGTGATAAAGAATTCACATTTCTTCAAGCTAGCATATAGCTTGAACTTTCTTAGTCTCTTCAGAATCTGCTTCACGTGATCTACGTGATCAGTCTTCTCTACGAAGAAGATTAGAATGTCATTCAGATAAACAACATAAAAGTCATTTAAAAACTTTGTCAAGATCTTATTAATATAAGTCTGAAAGATGACAGATGCATTGATTAAATCAAACGACATGATCATATATTTGAAGTGATCATAATGAATATGAAATGTCGTCTTTCACTCGTCTTCACGTTGAATTCTAATACGATGATAGACGTTCTTCAAATTTAACTTAGTGAACTGCTTGACTTTACTGAGTCTGTCTAAAGTTTCACTGATTAGAGACAGCGAATGACGATTTTTGACAGTGATCTTATTCAGATCTCGATAGTTCATGCATAGATGAAAACTATCGTTCTTTTTGAGAATGAATAGAATAGACGCGTCAATCGAGCTGACGAAGTGCTTAATTCATTCTTTCGCTAAGACATTGTTTAAATACTGTCTCAGAATCACTAACTCTGTGTTCAACAGATTATACAACGATTCATACGACAACTCTGCAGTGATTTCGATTGCATGATCGTGATCTTCATGCAAAGACAGTTTGTCTGCACTCTCTGTTGAGAATACATCTTCGTACTCTTTCAATTCAACGAGTAAAGTCTGCGCTTTGAACGCGTTTGTGATACGACTCATCACGTTATTCATTGCTTTCACTTGATGTTCAATGATTGACTCTTTGATAACGTTAATCATGACAAAAGCATACACAGTAAACTCATCTTGTAGAGCTTTTGCAAATGCTTGTGCGAAGAACAACTCAAAGACGTGCTTGTTCACGTTGAAACATCATGTTCTTGCGATCATGTCTATTCAAATACGCTCAAATTGCATACTCAACATATTCAAGATTAGAAAAGATTCTTTCTTGTCAATAGCATAGAAGATACTTATATTTTTTTTCTCTATGTCTCAGCTGTCTCTCAGTCGATAACACATCTTATAGATATCATAATAATAGACACTCTGATCATTCATTCAGATAGATCTTGAAAGATCAACGTTCAGCAATGACATACTCTGCTCAATGATAAAACGTTGACTAATTACGTTCATCTTAACATTGATATTTATGTGAATCTTCGTTTCTGTCTTCTGATCTTTCTGAATTACATGCTCTTTGTATATAAGAATCTTTACAAAGAGAACTTCTTGTTTTTCCCTCGATGATTTGAAGCATTTGTCAAGAGCTTGTCTTTTTTTGAAATCTTGAAATGATTCACATGTGACATTAAATCAATGAATACTCGATTTACATCAGATTCTTTTGACTTGTTCTTGATCTTTTCATCTTTACAATCAGTAAAATAATGATTCTTTTGATTGCATGTATAGCACGTTATATTGAACAAATTCTTGCTATAATGTGACGAAGTGTGCAAGCTTGTCTTCGACAAAGAATCAAGTCTAGTTGATCAATAAGATTTCTTTCGCTTTAAATGAGTCTTTTTATTGATTCTATCTCAATTATGCAAGTCTTCATCTTGAGATTGTTTCAACAACAAGACGTGTTCTTTTCGCAGATTTGTTTTCAATCAAGCGACAAGATCAATTAATGCATCTCATGTGATAGAAATTGACTGCACATTAGTAATGATCACGCGCAGCTCAGATCTCAACTTGATGAATAAATGAGCTCACTTATGCTCATCACTATACAACGAAAGTTGATGTTTCAGAATGCTCAAATGAGCTGCAAACATTCGTATCATCTGATCTGAACGTTGCGATGCGTTCACGTACTGCTGAGTCACGTTTATATCTCGATTCATTGAGTTCTCGATTAAATTAAGAAGAAAGTCAATAAAATTGAATCACGTCTGCTGAGCTGCAGACATAGTCTCTTTATGATCAAATCAAAGCTTCTTTGATTCACTCTTGAGATAAATCATGCAGTACAAAATCTTTTTCTCATCACTTTCAAAATGTCAAGAAGTATTTCAAAACGAGATTTCAACGTCGCGAATTCACTCTTTATGCTTTCTTATGATTTTGTCATGATATTTCTTCAAGAGCATTGAGAGTCTTCGCTTCTGCAAAACGATCTCGTGATGAATTCATTTTGTCATCGTCGACACTATTGAGATGATGCGTAGATCGTTCAAGTTCTTTATGAGAGCTCAAGTGAAAGCTTGAATGAAAGCTGAATGACTTCTCTTCATCGTTTCAATGACTTGCAGAGTCTCAATCTCTGATTGAATAGCTGCTAGCTTCTGTTTCTTTTGCAGTTCATTGCGTTGAAGCATTGCGCAAGTCAGCTGTTCATCAATATCAAGAGAGAGTTCATCTTCTGCTTCTTCACTTTCTGATTTCATTATGCAACGTTCGTTTTCTAATATAGTGTCTTGCAAGATTAAGACATCGTCGTTGCAATTCTGTTGCAATCACGTTGCTGTTGTCATGCTTGAATATTGAATCATCATCTTTAAGAAGAGTTTGAAATAATTAGAATTATGATGATCGAGTCTACTAGATGAATAGACGAGATCTATAAGAGTGATATGACAATGTGATATTCTAAGCAGGCACAGAATGAGTATATTTTTGATAAAGCTAATTATTAAGAAGTTCTTGATAACTCGAGAGAATCGATCAACTATAGAAAGTTTGTCAAGCATTGTCAAGTTGAGCATGACATAACTCATGATATATTAAGTTGAAGATATGACGTAGTCTAAACGATGTCTTGACAAAGTCATAGAGTTTCAGAGCTAACTCAGATCTGATCTTCGACTCAGTCTCTGATTTAATCTCTATGTGTCAATTCATCATGACAACAAACTTTTCTTTAAAGAACTTAACATCGCTCTGTATTTGTTAGTGAAGATGATCAATATCTTTGCATTAATGTTATTGTCAAGAAGTTTTCAACATGAGAGTATTGAAGAAACAACATTTTGAACTATTCAAGATTGACTCAAATGACTAAGAATGTTCTTTCATGTTTAATATTTTTTATAAATATTGAATGAACATTCAGTCTTGCAAGAAGAGTTTGTTGATGAAATTGATCACAAATGACTTCAGAATCAGTTGAACAGATAATTCTTCTCAAGTATTATAATTATATCATGAACTTGAATTTTAAGAAAACTATCATTGAAGCATGAAATATTTATCACAAAGAAGAAGATGAAGATAATGCAATTAATGAATTTAATGATTCTTTCAAGACAGATTTGCAGAATGTTTTACATTCTATTAATGTTTAAATGTTTAATATCATTTCATTTTATATTGCTTTTGCATTGTTAATGTATATAGTATGATAACACATTTACAAGATAATGCAAAAAGATAATGCAGTTCGTAGAGTGTATTGCTATGCTAGATAGCTTGATTTGATCAAGTTATCATGAATACTATTTCTATTCATGATTTAACTGAATTTCAAGATTGCACATTAAAGTCTTCATGAATATCAAATCTCTCTGCTGAATGATTACTTGCTTGACATGAATAGCAAGAAGATTGCTATCTGCATATATAAAGCATGATATCAGTAAGTGTTGTAAAACATCAAGAGTAATGCAAATGAGTAATGCATTTACTGATAAGAAATTTATATAGAAATGCTTCTGTGATCTTCTGAAAAGTAAGCAGAATTGAAGCTTAAATTCTATAATTCTCATCGCTCATTCTTGAACTAAGTTGATTCATATCAGTCTCATTTTGAAGAATTTCTTGTACTAGTCTTTTGAATGAAATCTTAAATATTAACAAATTCGCAGCTTTCTGATAATGACAAATTTCTCGAAGAGCAATGATTTCTGACTTTCATTTTCTCTGTCTGTTGCAATAAATTAACTGTTGATTACTTAATGCATTATTTGTTTGCATTATCTTCTCAATTTTATTTATCTTATTTTCAAGCAAAGTTTTGCTTTCAGACACAATCTTATGATCTTATCTTGATTCTTTCTTAATTCAATTTAATGAATATTTATTATCATGAGTTGACTTTTTCAAATCATCATACAATGCATCTTCGCTCAACTTTCGTTCTAAATCAAGTCTGTCAGCAATGTGCAACAAGAAATGCATTATCTAAATGCATTATTTGTCTGCTTGCAATGCATCATGAATATGAGGTAGATTATTTGATCACGATTTGAAAAGTTGTGATAATTAAGTAGAAAATTACGATAATTGAGTAAAAGATAGCAATAATTGAGTAAAGTGAAAGCAAAGTGAAGTAAAATGTTAACAAAAAATGATGACTGAATAAACTGTATTAATAGTATCACTTTTATGATGAATATATTGATCATATCACTATTATAATGAATGTGTTGATCACATCATTGAGATGATGATTGTGATGATTGCAGCTTTAAAATGATGAATGAATTTCAAAATTCAGCTTTAACTTTAATTTATTTACATCTCACATCTATTCTAACACTAACTTTATCTACACTTCATGTTTATTCTAACTTTAACTTTATCTACGTTTCACATTTATTTTAACTCTAACGTTGTTCAACATCACTATCAAATAAGAAGATTATTATGTATTATTTATATGCATTATCATTGAGACTAATCAAGATCGCAAAATGTTCAATCTATTTATCAAGTTGCAATTTATTGCAAGTAGAAATTAAGTCATTAAATAAGATGAAAATCAAAAAACTCTTTATATCAAGCAGAATGCAAATTGAATCATTTTTCATAAAAAACTGACAAAGTTGAAAGTCATCAGCATATATCAGAAAGTCTTGAAAGAGAAGTAAATGAACATGAAGAGCAATATGCAAGATACAATCATAAATGATTGAGTGAGAAAGAATCTGCATGATAATGCATTTGAGTAATGCATATGTGTTTCAAAAGTTAATTGTATAATAGCTTAATGCTTTAAGATGAATTTGATGAAGAAGATGAGAAAGAAGAAGATTGCAAAGTGAGCGAAGCTTAAAGCAATAGTCATGAAGATGACATTCAATATTACTTCTACTGTTAATGTATATACTATGTTTGATGTGAAAGACAAGACTAATGTATGCATTAAACTATTGCATAACAAGATGAACTTGAAAAAAACATGTCAAAATACATGATATTTACTATTGAATTAATTCAGCAATGCATTTTACATCATGAAGAATTGAATAAATTGAAGATTATGAATGATTCAAATGTCATACAAGAATTCAACAAATTCATGAGTGCATTTTTAAATGAAAAAAATGCGATTGATCAAAAGATAGTTAATTCACTAGATTCATCAAATGATGAATCTGATGATATCATTGAGATTGACAATGATGACAAGAAGATGAAATTTAGCAAGAGAAATGATGATGCAGATATGATTGAGAACAAGAATGAGTACAAGAAGAAGTACAAGAAGAAGAAGAAGAATGATGAGATAATAGTGATGTCAAATTAGCAGTAGTAAATGAATAAGCATGAATTTTCTTTCATCAATTGCATTACTCTGTTGCATTATCAAACATTCAGATAAATATTAGTAATACTTTGCTTCATGTCTTGATGAGTCAAGTTGAGAATTTCAAGTCGATACTCAATTTCAACCTTCTGACTCGACTTGAATACTTGAGTTGAATCTTCTGACTTAACTCAAATACTTAAGTCAAGAATTTTGACTTGAATTGAGTCTTGACGAGTCAAGTACTTGACTTGACGCGATCAGTTTAGTGACAAGTAGATGAGCGAGTAGAGTGAAGAGTAAATGAGCGAGTAGCTAGACGAGTAGAATGAAGAGTAGATGAGCGAGTAGAGTGACGAGTAGATGAGCGAGTAAATGAATGAGTAGATGAGCGAGTAGATAGACGAGTAGTAGGCTGAATGCGACGAAAGAAACGAAAGCGATGAAAGCGATGAAAGTGATGAAAGTGACGAAAGCGCGATTCAGTTCAATGATATATAAACAAACGCAGATTCAGTTCAACAATATATGAAATGATTGCAGATTTTATTCATAAAATCTGATCATATTCAGATGAGCTCAGCTAAAATTTTGACTTTATCTCGCTTTAAGCGACAAATGTTTCTTTAGCTAAACTCAATAATTCAGTTCACTTTTCAAACTGCAGATGTAGTAAATCTTGACATTTGATGTCATTTTCGATTGCTTGATGAGTTGAATCGAAAACTCGAATTCTGACTTGACTTGAGATTGATATCAAGTCAAGTCATGAGATTGATATCAAGTATTTGAGTCGAGTCATGAGATTGATATTGAGTACTCGAACGAGTCAGAAAGTAGGTATGAAAACTTGACTTGATGATTAGTTTAGTTTACACGTCGATAGCAAAGTAGTTAATGAGCATTTATCTAATGTTAGAAGTTGATCTAAAGCGAGTTATAAAAGTGTCATTTAACTAATAGATAAATGCTAAGAAAGAAAAGTATCTACAGAAAAGAACTCAATTCTTATATGTGTGTTTCTCAGCTCTGTGCTAGACTCGATTGAGTTAACGTTTTACACATATGATGCAAAGTCTTGATGACAACATGACTAGATCAAATTCTCGCTAGACTTGATTAGAATGAAATCAGGTGAAGACTAGACGAAGGCTAGAATCGTAACAAAGATGATGAATCAAAAATATGAAGATTTATTGTTGCATGATTGAAACTGTTGCATGACTGTCAAGCACTAAGTGAAGAATGAGCTTAGTGAGAAGCATGAATAGTCTATGATGAACTAGCATGATCGCAACATTATCTTCTTTCTTCATCAAACAATGTTCTCATTGCTTCAGTCAATTTCTGCATTTCAAGAAGTCAACTTGCAGAATTGATGTTGCTAAAACAGCTTTCAGCAAGAATTTTGACTCGAGATCGATCTTGAGCTGATCAGAAGTCACAATAGCAGCTTTGATTGAACACACGTCATTCACTTCATGATCTACTTCATAGTATGCTTCATACATGCTTCATAGCATATGCTAACTAGCTCAATAGAATGCATTCTTCATGACTCAATATCAAACTTTCTATCAAACTCTTTATCAAACTTTCTATCAAACTTTTGATCAAACACTACATCAAACGTTCTACGTTTTTCTTTGAAGCTTAGTCATTGCTTCTTTCATTCTTTGTCATAAGATAGAATCTTTGATCGCTGAAATTGACATCAAAAAATTGAGCATCTCAACTCATTGACATGAATTCGCTCAGAAGACTTGTTTTAAACTCACACGTTATTCATGAAATTTTAGTATATTGTCAACTCTTTCGCTGTCAATCATTTCAAACAGCTGACGTCGCTTAATTGCTAGAATCATCAACGTATGAAGCAATGTGAGCATTGATCTCATCGATGAAATTAAATTTGTAAGAACGATGAAATTGAAGAAAGCAATGACAGCGAGATCAGCACAGTTCGAAGCAAAGAAAATGAATTTAAACATGTTAATGATGTTAACAGTGAGATGTTATAGTGATTATGATAATTAGTGACAGAAAGTTCAAATAAAGAAGCAATAGCAGAATTGACAGTGAAAGAAAATGAGATGTGAGAATGTGTGACGTGTGAGTTATTTTATTTAGTAAAGCATGTTGTATCTGACTAGCGTTCATTCACATTCTGCTCACTGAGTTATTTTCACTGTTTCACATAAAGCTAGAATAAAATCATTTATTTTACAATAAACGTGTTTAAAACTCACTAGCAATTTATTCATGTTTATTTATTGATTTTATATTATGTAAGCAAGCTAAATCTATCTGATTTAGCTTGAGAGGTTTAATCTCACTGTCATCATTGCTTCATGAAGTAGATTTATCTTTCTATCAGATGTCATAATGTCAAATCATCATTTCAGCTTAAAGCATAAAATATGTTATTAACTCAATCTAATATCATTGATATTTTAGAAAGTCTTGATTCATTGAACTAAGTCATTAATCTAGTCATTGTTATCTTAGTTTAATTACATCAAAATCTGTTTCGTGTCTTTGCAATATTAAATCATAGAATTGCTGCTCAGTTCTGACATTACTCAATTCATGTATATAAAAGTTGAGTTCTCATTCTGTTCTTTTATTTCTTATCTTTCGTCTTGTACATTATCTGATGTATTGTTCTGTATCTAGTTCAAGTAATATAATAATCAATTCTCTATATAGATAGAATCTCTAGTTCAGTCTAGTCTTTGACATTATGAAAGATTTACACTTTCTGCAACATTTTCATACATTGAAATCTCATCTAATTATTCTTTCGCTTAAATGAAGTCATCTCACAATTTCTTGATCAATGATGAGTGTGCTGTTGAACAGTTTGTTCAAAGTGTGATCGAAAATTTAGTTGAGATTTTTCGCGCAATGCAAGAGCTTCAAAATCAAGTTTAACAACATGATGTCATCACTTTGTTTTCATTCATCATTCTCAGTTTTTCAGTTTATATAAAATTGAATTCTCAGTTTCTTGTGATGATAACTCAGATTGTTGCACAAATCTTGAACAATCAATCTTTCTTCATCATTCATCTCTTTGCAAATTCTATTGCTGTCATCATCGCTTCTAGATTTGAGAAGCTTCTTGACATATCTGAGTATGAGAAGAACAAAGATCAATTGAATGCATGAGAGCAGAGTCTGATACAGCGCATGAACATGAATGATGATCATTACTTCTTTCATCATGTCAAGATCATTTATATCGAGTCACGACTTATCATAGATAAGAAGATTCACAATTTAATGAGTCAATATCGAGTCAATGATCTCTGTATCATTTTCATCTTTGCAGATTGATGACATAAGTTGCATCATTGCTGCAACAATTCTTTCAAGACAAAAGATGCTCATCTATATCTTCGCGAAACTCTGAAGCAAGACATGAATAACTTTGCTGACTACTACAATCTCTTTTATCAAAAGAAAGAATGTTCTTTGATGAAAGATTTCTCATTGATTGACTGTCTGAAGCGCAATGTCAATTATTTCACTCAAATCATCATTCTCTTCTGACGAAATTTCAATGAAATTCAATCATTCATCTTTCATCAATGAGTTCAAGCATTCTCTAACATTAATAAAGAGCTTCAGCAGCTTAAGCATCGTCAATCTCGCTTCATCTTCATCATTGTTTCATTCATCAAAGTCAAGAACATCTTTGCATTGATTAATAACTCTTTAAGTTCAAAGATCATCATCTTTGTGACTGTTGTTTTAACAGTATCTTCATCTCTTTCTTTCTCATCTTTCAATGAGTCAATGAATTTAAGCTTCGTCATTGTCATTGTTCAAGATAAGACTCTGATAATTTCTGAGATTAAGAAAATCTGCAACAAGTGAAAGCTGTGCTACTACTGCAAGTTGCAACATTCAAGCAAAATTGCTAAAGAATGCTCAAATAAGAAGCTTTTCACTTTGCATATCATGAACATTTACAACAATGATGTCATCAATATAAATGAAGAAGTTTCGCTGTTCGCGAAAAAAGTCTAGTTTTTGAGCTAAGTCGCGCTCAGAAATCTGTATACATATCATCTTGTTTATTAATTTTAATTTTTTCATCTTCACTTTAATCATATAGAAAGTTTTCTGCTAAATTTATCTTGAAACTCTTTGAATTCAATTTGACATTCAAAGATAGTCACATGATAGTATTTTGTATTCTACGTCAAGCTCAATCTAGAGTTCTTGCTCTCACTCTGATTGATAATGAAGTCTTTGTTTATGTTTTTATGAATAAATTCTTCGCGCAACAACATCATCTTTTCTTGCATCAATTAACTTATTCTTGCAGACTTCAAGAATTTGATGATCAAGTCATTTTAATCAATAACATTACTCATGTCATTGAAATCACAATGATTCTTGATGAATACATTGAAAGACTATTCTTTTATGTCATTGAATTAAGTCAGTATCTCATCATCATGAGTTTATCATGACTTCATCATCACGTCATTGATGTCAATTTTGAGCATAATATTCTCATCTTATCTTTCTTCTTTTGTCTTAATTATTGTTGCTCATTTCTCATTAAGATCTATGATCTTAATCAACAAGAAGAAAATTTCTCGTTTAAAGTTAACAAAGTAGCTTTCTCTCAATCTCGTTCTCAATTCACTCATAAGAAGCAATTCAGTTCACGAATCACTCACAAGAAGCAATTCAGTTTACAGATTGCTCACAAGAAGCAATTCAGCATTCAGTTTGCTCGCAAGAAGCAATCTAGTTTCTCATTCATTTGAAAAAAGCAACTCAGTTTTCAGTTCGCTTGCAAGAAGCAATCTAGTCTCTCATTCACTTGAAAGAAGCAATTCAGTTTTCAGTTTACTCACAAGAAGCAATTCAGTTCTCAATTCACTTACAAGAAGCAACTCAGTTTTTCGTCTGCTCACAAGAAGCAATATAATCTTTCGTTCACTCATGAAAAGTCAACTAATATTCAGCTCATTTACAAGAAACAAACTTCATTCAATCTTGTCTCTCATCTGAAACAAGAAGCTTCTAGTTATATTTTTTAAGTCATTCAAAAAGAATACTCATCAAGAATCAAGTGTCAAAATTCTTTCTTCTTTAGAACTTTTGTTGTTTTTTAAGCAAATCAATTCGATTGATCTTTTATACAACTTGACATAGTTGAGTTGAAAGCTTGAAGCTTTGATCATGCTGCTCATGTCAAAGACATTGAAGTGTTTAGCGTTATTTTAAAGAAAATCGATGTCTTTTTGAATTTTGAGTCAATCTCATCTTCTAGTTTAGATTCTGATGAGTCAAAATTACGTCGCGCGACTTTGACTGTTCATTCAAAGAACAGTTCAACTCTTGCTCAGTTCTCGTCTCGCTCTCAAGACAGTACATATGATAAGAATCATCATCTGAATCTTCAACAAATGAAAAAGAAATTTCATTTGACTGCATTCACGACACAAGAAGATCTTGAAGTTTATTGATAAAGTAAGAACTTTGATTCAGTCACAATTTTATCATTTAAATATTTCAAGTTTCTAAACGTCTTCTTCAAGAAGAACGTTGTTAGAGATCAGCATAAAGCGAGTCATATGAGTGTAATGTAATGAGTATATAAATGCTAAGAAAGAAAAGTATCTAGAAGAAAAGAGTCGACTATCTATATAACTCAGAAGAACATAAGCTAACTCTGAATAAAGTTGACTTCGAAACAAGTCTATGTTCTAGCGACGAGCGATCGACGATAGCTCTCAGAATAGTCATCAACATAGTCATTAACATAGTCATCAATGAAGATGCGTAGCTAGAATCGTAACATTATTTTCTTTCTTCAATGATTCATGTTCACATAAATGTATTTTCTTAGCCTTATGTAGAATTGAAATGTCTATTGTAGCAGACTCACTATGCAAGAAAAAGAATGATCATTGAAGCAGACTCACTAGTTGACTAGCTCATCGAAGAGATCGATTCGAATCGCGTTCTTGAAGCAGACTCACTAAGAGATAGAGCGATGTGAATAGATAAATCATCGCATTGACGATGTTTTTGAAGCAGACTCACTAGCGAACTTGCTCATCAAAGAGATTGATTCTGATCATGTCATTGAAGCAGACTCACTTCTGATTCAGATCTACTACATAGTAGAGCTTGTTTCATTTGTTGATTGACTCAATCAAGAGATCAATCGTTGTCTGTCTTTGTAGCAGACTCACTATCGAGTGACTGACTCTGTCGACGAGATCAATCGTTATCTGTTCTTGTAACAGACTCACTAGTTGACACAGAAACACGAGGTAGATCAATTCGCTGATAGATAAAGCGATGTGAGTAGATAGATCATTGCATTGACGAAAGATGTTATTGTAGCAGACTCACTAGTTGCATGTGAACTGATAGGCGAATCGATTCAGTGATAGATAGAGCGATGAGAGTAGATGAGTCATTGCATTGATGATGAGTGTCATTGAAGCAGACTCACTGTTGAGATTTGCTCATTGAGATAGAGACTTCACGCAGTTCTAGACTGATCTCTTTGATTGCTCTTTGAAATAGAGACTTCACGCAGTTCTATGACTGATCTCATTTATTCATCAAATTTGAAGAATTTCTTGCGAATCTGAATGAACGATTAATTCGCTGATCTTCTGATCTAGTTGAATGATTTCGATCGTTTTTTTATACTCGCTGATCAGCGCACGAGTTCAAATCTTTTGTTTATTCTCGCTGAGTCAGCTCACGAGAAAGAAGAGTGAGTGTCTGCACGATCGCAAGTCGACTAGATCAAAGTCAATAGTCATGTGAATCAAGCAGAGCAAGTCGATGCAGATTATTTCACTTCGTCTGTAATGAAGAAGCATTTATATAATGTTAGA
>JAABUT010002432.1_pt1 | contig 18015 bp, 15 predicted proteins | sample 5559281 | NCBI WGS metagenome assembly JAABUT01 (sample SAMN10711880, study PRJNA513359) | rock metagenome | isolation source: Antarctica rocks | place: Antarctica: Victoria Land, Ricker Hills nord | collected 2016-01-04 | reverse complement strand
GATCTATGTGTCCAACACCGGTTTCGGTCAGACCGGCCCCTACCGCGACCGCAACGGCTACGACACGGTATTCCAGGCGCTGTCCGGCGTCATGGCCCTGACCGGCTACCCCGATGCGCCGCCCGCCAAGGTCGGGCTGCCCTTCGCGGACCTAACCTCCGGCCTGTGGATCGCCATCTCGATCCTCACAGGCCTGGTCGGCCGCGCCGCCACCGGCCGCGGCTGCCATGTTGACCTTGCCATGATGGACGTCCAGACCAGCCTGCTCACCATCGCTGCCGCCCGGCTGTTCGCCCTGGACGAGGACCCTCAGCGCGCGGGCACCGAACATGCCGGCCGGGTGCCCTCCGCGGCCTTCCTGTGCCGTGACGGCGGCTGGCTGCACATCAGCGGCAGCGACCAGCATTGGGCCTCGGTCTGCCGGGTCCTGGACCTCGGCGGGCTGGGCGCGGATCCCGGCCTGGCCGCCAATGCCGCGCGGATGGCGCGGCGCGACGAGGTGATGGCCGCAATGCGCACCGCCATCGCGGCCAGGGACCGAACGCCGCTGGCCGAGGCCTTGCGTACCCTCGGCGTTCCCGCCGGGGAGGTGAACTCCGTCCGTGAGATCCTCGGGGATCCCCACGTCAAGGCCCGCGGCATGGTCGCAGGCTTCGACCACCCGACCGAGGGGCGCTTCCCCGCCCTGCGCAACCCGCTCCGCTTCAAAGGCTTCGACGATCCCGCAACCGGCACGCCGCCGCTGCTGGGGGCCGACACCGACGCGATACTGGCCGCCGAGCTGGGGCTGGCGGCGGCGGAGATCGCCGAACTCCGGGCGGAGCGCGTGCTGTGAGCGTGTCCCCCGACCACGTCCTGCTTTGGCGGGACGGTGGGATCGTTCGCGTGACGCTGGACCGGCCGGCAGCGCGCAACGCATTGAACCTGCCCATGTGCGTGGCCCTGCGCGAGACCTTCGCGGCGCTGGATGCGGACCCCGAGGTGCGCGTCGTGCTGCTGGACGCCAATGGCCCCGTCTTCTGCGCCGGCGCGGACCTAAAGGAACGGCAGGGCCGGGACGAGGCCTGGGTGCGCGCCCGTCGCCTGGCCGCCTTCGCCGCCTATGAGGCGATCGAGCGCTGCTCCCGTCCGGTGGTCGCCGTGGTAGATGGTCCCGTGGTCGGGTCGGGCGGCGAGATCGCCATGGCCTGCGACTTCATCGTCGGGTCCCGCGCCGCCAGCTTCCGCTTTCCGGAGCCGCAATGGGGCACGGTGGGGGCCACGCAGCGGCTGCAACGGGTGATTGGCAAGCGCCGTGCCAAGGAGCTGCTGTTCACCGGCCGCACCATGCCGGCGGAGGAGGCGCATGGGCTTGGACTGGTGGCGCGGCTGGTTGACGACGTGGCGGCCGAGGCCGAACTGGTCGCCGCCGCAATCGCCAAGGCGCCGGCGCTGGCGATGATCCTGACCAAGCAGGCCGTCGAGCTCGGCGAGGAGGTGGCGCTGGCGACAGGCATCCGCATCGAGATGGCGCAGATCGAGCGCCTGCTGGCCGATGGTGGCTGGCGCAAGGGGATCGAGAGCTTCGCCGCCGCCAGCCGCCATGAGCCTGGGCAGGAGAGCTGAGATGAACATCGATGCCATGTGCCCCGTCACCGTCGCGGCCAGCCTGGCCCGGGCCGTGGCGGTGGCGCCGCAGATCGACGCCGTGGTCGCCGCCGATGGCCGCCTGACATATGTGCAGCTGGCCGCCGAGGTTGCCAGGGTGCGGGCCGCACTGGTGGCGGCCGGGATCGGGCGCGGCGACCATGTCGGGCTGTGCCTGGGCAATGGCACGCGCTGGGTCACGATCTTCCTGGCGCTGGGCTCGATCGGCGCCGTCACGGTGCCGGTCAACACCCGATTCCGCACCGAGGAGATGGCCTATGCGCTGCGCCAGTCCCGGGTCACCACGCTGTTCGTCGCCGACCGGTTCCTCAAGGTCGATTTCATCGCCATGCTGCGCAGCCTGCTGCCGGAGATCGACGGCACGCTTCCTGGCCCGGCACTTCCCGACCTGCGCCTCGTGGTCGTCCTGGGCAGCGACGTGCCGGGCGGTGCAACGGGGTTCGACGCCTTCCTGGCCAAGACCGCCATGTCGGAGGCCGGTATACCGGGGACCAGTATATCGGGAACCATCATATCGGGAATGGGCGCGCCCGAGGCGCCGGCCTGCACGGCCGATGACGTGCTGCTGATCCAGTACACCTCGGGCACCACGTCGTTCCCCAAGGGCGTCATGCTCACCCACCGCAACATGCTGGGCAACGCCTGGGTCTCGGGCAGCCGCATCGGATTCCGCGTGGCCGACCGCTACCACTCCGCCCGGCCGTTCTTCCACGTCGCCGGCAGCACGCTCTCCGTGCTTTCCGCCGTGCAGCATGTCGTCACCCTGGTCACCATGGACCGGTTCGAGCCGGAGGAGGCATTGCAGCTGATGGAAACCGAGCGCTGCACCCATTTCTCCGGCAACGACACCATGGCGCTCATGCTGCTCAACCATCCCAGCCTGGCCCGGCGGAACCTGGTGCTGCGCGGCGCCTGGATCGCGGCGTCCGAACCGGTGATGCGCCGGGTGATGGTCGAGATGGGCGCGCGGGAATGCGTCGCCGGCTATGGCCAGTCCGAGGCCTCGCCCAACATCGCCCAGTCCTGCTGGTGGGAGCCTGCGGAGATCCGCGTCACCTCCCGCATGCGGCCGCAGCCCGGCATCGAAGTGCGTATCCGCGGCGACGATGGCGCTGACTGCGCCGTGGGCGAACCCGGCGAGATCGTCGTGCGCGGCTGGACCGTGATGCGCGGCTATTTCGACAAGCCGGCGGAGACCGCAAAGGCGCTCGATGCCGATGGCTGGCTGTTGACCGGCGACCAGGGCCGCCTGGATGCGGAGGGGCGGCTGCAGTTCCTCGGCCGGCTCGGCGACATTCTGCGCGTGGGCGGAGAGAGCGTGTCGCCAGCGGAGATCGAGGACGTGCTGCATCGCCATCCCGCCATCCGCCAGGCCGCCGTGGTTGGCGTGCCCGATCCCCGCCTGATGGAGGTGGTCGCGGCCTTCGTCATCCCCAACGATGGCGCCGCTTGCGAGCCCGAGGCAGTCATGGCCTGGTGCCGGGAGCGGCTGGCCGGGTTCAAGGTGCCGCGCCACGTCTGGATCGTCGAGGATTTCGAGGCGATCGGCATGACCGCCAGCTCCAAGGTGCAGAAGAAGCCACTTGCCGCCCATGCCCGCCGCCTGCTTGGCGTGGCTTCGTGAGGATCGAGACCGACGTCACGCGCCTGCTGGGGATCGACCTGCCGATCGCCCAGGCGGGGATGTCCTGGGCATCGTCCTGCGCCGCCCTGCCGCTGGCGGTTGCCGGGGCAGGGGGTCTCGGCGTGATCGCCGCTGGCCCCATGCGGAACGCCGACCTCGCCCGCGCCATCGATGAGGTGCGCGGTGACACGGATCGGCCCTTCGCCGTGAACATGCCGCTGTACCGGCCGGGCGCCGACGAGGTGCTGGACCTGCTGGAGCAGCGCCGCATTCCCATCCTGATCGCTTCCCAGGGCGGCCCGAAGCGCTACCTCGACCGCTTCCGCGCCATCGGCACCGTCTGCATCCACGTCGTCGCCGGAATCGAGCATGCCACCAAGGCGGCCGATGCCGGGGTGGATGGGCTGGTCGTCGTGGGGGGCGAAGCAGGCGGCCATCCCCCCAGCGACCTGGTTTCCACCCTGGTCGTTCTGCGGGCGGTGGTGCTGGCGCTGGCGGGCCGCGTCCCGGTGATTGCATCGGGCGGCTTCGCGGACGGCGCCGGGCTGGCGGCGGCGCTGGCCTTGGGGGCAGGGGCCGCGAACTTCGGTACGCGCTTCATCGCGACGCCCGAGGCGAGCGTCCATCCCGCCTACAAGCAGGCGGTGATCGGCGCGGCCATCGGCGATACCCGGACGGTGGGGCATGGTCTCGGCATGATCCGTGCGCTTGCCAATGCCTTCACCGAGCGGATGGGAGCGCTGGAGGCGAAAGGCGCCGGCATGGACGACCGCAAAGCCGTTTTCGCCGCCGCGACACTGAAGATGGCGGCCCTGGACGGCGATGTGGCCGAGGGCAAGGTGGAGGCTGGGCAGGCCGCGGGGTTGGTGGGCGATCTGGTGCCCGCCGCCGACCTGGTGCGGCGCATCGCCCGCGAGTACCTGGACGCGGTCGGCCGCCTTCCGCAGGAAGCGTGACGCATCAGGTCTCCCCGGTCTGCGCCTCGGCCTCGATGAATTGCCGGGCCTGCACCACCAGCTTCGCCAGCACGGTTTCGAGCACCGCCAGCTCCTCGGCGGACAGCGTCGCCCGGAGGGCGCGATCCCGCTCCCCGGCAGCGGCGATTAAGGAGCCGTAGAGCGAGCGGCCTGCAGGGGTCAGGGTCAGGCACGCGGAACGCCCGCTCCCCTCCCGCGCCACCAGGTCCCGCCCGACCAGCGAGGATACAACCCGGCTCATCTGCGCCTTGTCCAATCCGGCGGCCCGCGCCAGCTGCATCAGCGAGGGCGGTGTTCCCGTCGCCAGCAACGCCAGGGCCCGCCACTCCCCGAGGCTGACGTCGAACTCGCGCCGATAGCGCAGCGCGGCCCCGCGCGAGATCAGGCTCGCGGCACGCGACAGACGGTACGACACAAGGTCCCGAATGGATGGCGTGTCCGCCGCGATCCCCCGCCCACGGTCTGAATCCTGTTTCATGCCCACCCAAGCTTGCAGATCGACGGCATCCTATATGGCGGGTGCGCTGAAGGGACTACCCGATCTGCGGTGCGGCACCTCGCGCTGTGCCCTCATGCCGCTCAGCAGCAGGATGGCGCCGAACGCCACAACGATGCCATAGCGCATCAAGCCATGGGACAGGCGCCCGGTCGATGCGGTCATCCCGCCGGTGATCCAGGCGTTGGTGAGGCGTGCCTGGCGGATGATGGTGGGCAGCCAGAGCGGGGTGCGGGCGCCGCGCGGACGGGCGGCTACTTCAGCCGCATGTCCATCCGCACCAAGTCGCCGCGGTAGATGCCCTTCGAGAGCAGGACCAGCGTGTTCGTCTCGTTGGCGACGGAACGATCGACCAGGCAGACCGGGGCATTGAGCGCGATGTCCAGGATCCCGGCCGTGTCCAGGTCCGCCATGCCGACCGTCACCGTCTGCTGGGCCTTGGACACCGCACCCGGCAGGTAGGAGGCCAGGCGCATCGCCGTGGTGGTGGTCAGTGCCTCACGCGGGATCAGCTCCATGCAGCCGACCTCGATGAACACCTCGGCCACCAGGAAGGCCTGACTGCCGCGCGAGTGGCGGCGGCGCAGGCGATGGTAGCGGGCGGCGGGCACGCCGACATCGTGCAGGCGTTCCGGCAAGGCCGTGACCTCGCTTTCCTCCAGTATCTCGATCACCGCGCCGTCGCGTGAGTTGAGCAGGCCGTTCCAGTTGGTAAACACGTCGAGCAGCAGCTGGTCGGACCGGTGTTGGTTCACGAAGGTGCCCTTGGCCCGGAACCGGGACACCAGGCGGTCGGCCTCCAGCAAACCCAGCGCCTGCCGGATGGTGGCGCGCGCCACGCCGCATTCCAGCGCCAGCTCCTCGATGGTCGGGATCTGGCTGCCGACCGGCCACTGGCCCGACTCGATCCGACGCCGGAAGAGAGTTGCAAGCTGAATGTAGCGCGAGACGACGCTGCGGCTCAGATCGGCCCGGTTGGCGTAGGGAAGCTTCATGCCCGCCACACACCGCAAACAGCCGTACATTGCAACTGCTGGCAATTCACTAGACATATGGACTTTAGGCTGTTAGCAGCCAGGGAAAGCCGGAATGGCCATCTCGCGTGAGGACAGCACGATGAAGCTCCACTGGTCGCCCCGCTCGCCCTACGTGCGCAAGGTGATGATCGCGGCGCATGAACTCGGCCTCGTTGACCGGCTGGACTGCGTGCGCAGCCTCGCGGCGATCGGCACGCCCAACCCGGCCATCATGCAGGACAACCCGCTGAGCAAGATCCCGGCGCTGGTGCTGGACGACGGCCAGGTGCTGATCGATTCAAGCGTGATCGTCGAATACCTAGACAACCTGGCAAGCGGCACCTCGCTGCCCGCTGGGGCCGCAAGGTGGGAGGCGCTAAGCCGCCAGGCGCTGGCCAACGGGCTGCTGGACCTGCTCATCCTATGGCGGAACGAACGCGACAAGCCGGAAGCGCGGCAGACGGCGGCGTGGCTGGACGCATTTGCCGTGAAGGCCGGCGCCACGCTAGACCGCTTCGAGCAGATGGCGCCGGCGATGGCGGCCAGGTCCTTCGACATCGGCCATGTGGCCGTTGGCTGTGCCTTGTCCTACGCGGATTTCCGCTTCGCCGACTTAGGCTGGCGCACCGGCCGGCCGGCCCTTGCGGACTGGCATGCCGGCTTCGCCACACGGCCCTCGGTCCTGGCGACGGAGATCGCCGATGCCTGAGGCCCAGCCTTCCACCGGGTCCACTGGCCGTATGGGGCCGCTGTCGCATATCCGCGTGCTGGATCTCGGCCGCATCATGGCGGCCCCCTGGGCGACGCAGATCCTGGCCGACCTCGGCGCCGACGTCATCAAGATCGAGCGGCCCGGTGCCGGCGACGACACGCGAAGCTGGGGACCGCCCTTCCTGAAGGACCAAGCCGGCGAGCGCACGAGGGAGGCCGGCTATTTCCTCGCGGTCAACCGCGGCAAGCGCTCCGTCATCATCGACATCGCCAGTCCCGAGGGGCAGGCGGTGATCCGCGCCCTGGCTGCCACCTCCGACGTGGTGGTCGAGAACTTCAAGGCCGGGGCACTGGCCAAGTACGGTCTGGACGCCGCGACCCTGCGGGAAAAGAAGCCGTCGCTGATCTACTGCTCCGTCACCGGCTTCGGCCAGGACGGCCCGCGCGCCGACCAGGCCGCCTACGACTTCGCCATCCAGGCGATGGGCGGCCTGATGAGCGTCACCGGCGAGCGCGATGACAAGCCCGGCGGCGGACCGCAGAAGGTTGGCGTGCCGATCGTCGATCTGATGACCGGCATGTACGCCGCCGTGGCGATCCTGGCGGCGCTGACCCGGCGGGCTGAGGCTGGTGCTGGCGAGACGATCGATTTGGCCATGCTGGACGTCGCCGCCGCCTTCCTGGCCAACCAGGCGATGAACCACCTGGTCTCCGGCCGCATCCCAGGGCGCAGCGGCAACCAGCACCCCAACATCCAGCCGCAGGACGTATTCGCCTGCGCCGACGGGCACTTCGTGCTCGCGGTCGGCAATGACGGGCAGTTCGCCAAACTATGCCAGGTGCTGGGCCAGCCGGACTGGGCGAACGATAGCCGTTTCAGCGTGAACTCCGCCCGCGTTGGCAACAGCGCCGAGCTTACCTCCCTGCTCACCAAGGCCTTCGCGGAGTGGACGCGCGAGGCCATCGTCGGTGCGCTGGACGCCGCCGGAGTGCCGGCAGCGCCGATCAACACCATCGACCAGATCTTCGCGGAGCCACAGCTGCAGCACCGCGGCATGCTGCGGCACCTGCCGCACCCGCTTGGGGGCACGGTGCCGCAGGTCGTCAGCCCAATCCGCTACCAGGACGCGCCGCTGCGGTTCGACCGCGCGCCGCCGCTGTTGGGCCAGCATACCGAGGAAGTACTGCGGGAGCTGGGACTGCATGCAGGAGGCTCGGTATGAGCGGGGCCGCGCGTATCCCGCTCCTGGCGGCCGAGCAGATGACGCCGGACCAGCGCAAGCTGTACGACACGGTGGTTGCCGGGCCACGTGGAGAGATGATCGGCCCGCTCCGCGCCGCCATCCACAGCCCGGAACTCGCGGCGCTGTGGTCGCAGTTCGGCGAGTTCCTGCGCTTCCGCACCTGCCTGCCGAAGCGGTTAAACGAGCTGGCGATCGTCGTCACCGGGCGGCGCTGGACCAGCCAAGTGGAGTGGTGGGTGCATGCCCGCGCCTGCGTCGCCGCAGGCGTGCCGCAGGCAGCCGTGGACGCGATCGGCGAACTCCGGGCGTCCCGCTTCACCGACCCGGCAGACCTCGAAGTCTACGAGTTCACCAGGCTGCTGCAGCATACCGGCCAGGTCCCCGCAGCCGCCTATGCCGCGGTCAAGGACCGTTGGGGCACGCGGGGCGTGGTCGAATTGGGGGCGGTGATCGGCTACTACACCATGGTCTCGATGACGCTGAACATGCATCAGCTCCCTCTGCCGGACGGGGCCACCGGCCTGCCGCCGGAACCCGGCCTCGTCAAACTGGCGCCCGGCGTCCTGTGGGGCGCCGATCCACCGGTGCAGCGGCACGCCGAAGGGACGCAGCTGGCATGAACGGCCTCGACGACCTGCAGCGCTTCCGCGTCGAACTCGCGGACCACGTGGCCACCGTGACGATCGCAGCCCCGCCGGTGAACGCCCAGGACCGCCGCTTCCGCGAGGAATGCATCCGCATCTTCGACGTGCTGGGTGCCGAGACCGAGGTGCGCGCCATCGTGCTGGCGGCGGAGGGACGGGCGTTCTCCGCCGGGGCCGACCTGTCGGAACGCCCCGGGATCCTGGCCGAGCCCGGTGGCTATGCCCGGCACAACCGCCTGGTCCGGGCGGCGTTCGACTGCGTGATCGAGTGCTCCAAGCCCGTGATCGCGGCCGTGGGAGGTGCGGCGATCGGCGCTGGGTGCGTGCTGGCGCTGCTGTGCGATATCCTGGTTGTCGCGGAGGAAGCCTTCCTGTCGATGACCGAGGTGGATTATGGCCTCGCAGGCGGCGTGCGCCATGTGCTGCGCTCGTTCAGCCCCTCCGACGCCAGGCTGATGATGTACACCGCCAGGCGCATCACCGGTCCCGAGCTTTATCGCATGAACGTCGCTTCCGTCTGCGTGCCCCGCGCGCAGCTGCTGGAGGAGGCGACCGGGATCGCCCGCACGATCGCGCAGAAGGTGCCGCTGGCGGTGGTCGCGGCCAAGCGGTCCTTCGGCCTGACGGAGGAGATGCCGCTGCGCGACGGCTACCGCTACGAGCAGAGCCAGACCGCCGCCCTGGCGGAGACGCAAGACACGCAGGAGGCACTGGCGGCCTTCCGCGAGAAGCGCAAGCCGGTGTTCAAGGGGCGTTGAGAATGGCTGCGATGACGGAGCAGCTCGATCGGTTCGATGCCCTGGACGACGGGGCGTTCCGCAGCGAGATCCGCAATTGGATCGAGGCCAACTATCCCGCGGACATGGTGCGGCACCCCTCCCGCCGGCTGTTCTGGCGGGAGAACAGGGATTGGTACCTCCGCCTGTCCGCGCAGGGCTGGCTGGCGCCGGGCTGGCCGCGCGAGCACGGCGGCATGGGCCTGCCCGGCGCCCGGCAGCTCATCATGATCGAGGAGCTGGAGCGTTTCGGCGCCGGCCGGGTGAACGACCAGGGCCTTATCATGCTGGGTCCGCTGCTCATCAAGCACGGCAGCCCAGCGCAGCAGGCGTTCTTCCTGCCGCGCATCCTGTCGGGCGAGCATGTCTGGGCCCAGGCCTATTCCGAACCCGATGCCGGGTCCGACCTCGCCTCCTTGCGGCTGGATGCCGAGGATCGCGGCGACCACTGAGTCCTCAACGGACAGAAGACCTGGATCACCCTGGGCACCGACGCGAACTGGGTGTTCGTGCTGGCCCGCACCAACAAGACCGCCAAGAAGCAGGAAGGCATCTCCTTCCTGTTGCTGCCCACCGACAGCCCGGGCCTGACGGTGCGCGGCATCCGCAACCTCGATTTGGGCGAGGAGTTCGCGGAGATGTTCTTCGAGGATGTCCGCGTGCCGAAGGACCGGGTCGTCGGCGAGGTGGATCGCGGATGGACCTACGCCAAGGCCCTGCTGGGCTTCGAGCGCATCGGCATCGGCAGCCCGAAGCTGTCCTCCAGCGGGCTGAGCCGGCTGAAGCAGCTCGCCGACCGCATTGGCATGTCCGAGGAGCCGGAGTTCGTCGCCGCCTATCGCCGCCACCGCTTGGACCTGGCGGACCTGAAGGCGCTGTACGAGCGTGTGGTGGCCGCGGTGAAGCGGGGCGAGATGCCCAATGCGGAGATATCCGTCATGAAGATCGTGCAGACCGAGCTGTTCCAGCGCATCACCGAGACGATGCTGGCGATCGCGGGCGGGGAGGCCGGCCTGCTTCACGCCATGCCGGAATGTGGCCTGCACCCGGCCGGCCAGTTCCTGCTGGCGCGGTCCGGTACCATCTTCGGCGGCTCGTCGGAGATCCTGCGCAACGTCATCGCCCGCAACGAGCTGGGGATGCCGGCACGATGATGGCGCTGTCAGGCATAAAGGTGCTGGACCTGACCCGGGTCTTCGCCGGCCCCTGGGCCACGCAGATGCTTGCGGATTTCGGTGCCGACGTGGTGAAGGTGGAGCACCCGGCTGGCGGCGACGACGTACGCCGCATGGGCATGCACCAGAAGCGGGCCGACGGCAGCGAGACCGGGCAGACCTCCTCCTTCCTTGCGATGAACCGCAACAAGCGCTCCGTGGCGCTGGACATGTCCAAGCCGGCCGGCCGTGCCGCGCTGCAGGCAATGGCGGCCAAGGCAGACGTGCTGGTCGAGAACTTCAAGACCGATGGGCTGCGAAAATATGGCCTGGACCACGCCAGCCTTTCCGCCGCCAATCCGCGGCTGATCTATTGCTCCATCACCGGCTATGGCCAGGATGGGCCCAACGCGGCACTGCCGGGCTACGACCCTATCTTCCAGGCGCTGAGCGGGCTGATGAGCGTCACCGGTCAGCCGGAGGGTGCACCCGGCGCAGGGCCTGCCATCGTCGGCTACAGCGTCTCGGACATCAATGCCGGGTTCTATGCCACCATCGCCATCCTGACGGCGTTGCGGGCGCGGGACGCGATCACCGGCCGAGGTCAGCATATCGACATTGCGTTGCTGGACACGCAGCTGGCGGCGCACTCGCATATCGCCATGAACTACCTGGTGTCCGGCCAGGAGCCGGTGCGGGCGGGCACGGCGTCGCAGATCAACACGCCCTGGCAGTCCTTCCCCACCGCCGATGTGCCGCTGATGCTGGCCGTGGGCAACGACCGGCAGTTCGCAACCCTGTGCACCGCACTGGACATCCCGGGCACGGCGTCCGACCCGCGCTTCGTCACCAACCGCCTCCGTTTCGCCAACAAGCCGGTGCTGCTGCCTATCCTGATATCCGCCCTGGCCCGGCGCGGCGCGCGGGAGTGGACGGAGCAGCTGAACGCCGTCGGCATCGCCTGTGGTCCCCTGAACGACTTCGCCGCAGTCATCTCCGATCCCCAGGTGGTATACCGCAGGATGTTCCGCGAGATGCCGGACCCGGCCTGCGGCACCCTGACGTTCGTGGCCAATCCCATCCGCCTGTCGGAGACGCCGCCCGAATACGTCCGCCCTCCGCCGACCCTGGGCGAGCACAGTGCCGAAGTGCTGCAGGAGTGGCTGGCGATGGGCGACGCCGGCCTCGCTGCCGTGGCGGCCGAGACCGGGGGCTGAGCATGCTGGACGAGGACCGCCAAGACTTCGTCCGCATGACGCGGGACAGCGCCGGGGCCATAGCGCCGCGGGCTGGCGGCCTGGGCCGGGTGCGCGGCCTGCGCTACACGAAGCCGGGCTTCGACCGCGACGTGTGGCGGCAGATGGCCGAACTCGGCTGGATCGGCCTGCGACTGCCGGAGGAGTCCGGCGGCGCGGGCATGGGCATGTCGGAGAGCGTGGCGCTGTACGAGGAACTGGGCCGCGGCCTGGTGCCGGAGCCGCTGATCGCCGGCAGCCTAGCTGCCTCGGTTTTGGCGGGCACGTCCGATGGTGTCTTGCTGGCCAGCGTGCTGACCGGGGATGCGCTGGTCGTCCTAGCCTGGCAGTCGACCCCGGACGCCGCCGGCCTCATGGAAGGCAAGGCGGACAGGCGGGTGCACGTGCCCATGGCCGGGGCTGCCGGCCACGTGCTGGTCCCGGTGCGGGAAGACGGGCGGACCCGGCTGCTGCTGCTGGGAGCGGACGAGGCCGAGGCCACGCCGGTGGCCCGGCAGGACGGCAGCACGGTCGCGACGCTGCGCATCCCGGCCGGGGCCGGCCGGGTGATCGCGACCGATCTCGGCGACGGCATCGACTGTGCCCTGGACGAGGCGGCCTTGGGAACGGCGGCATATCTGTTGGGTGTCGCAGAGCGCGCCTTCGAGATCACGCTCGACTACCTGAAGCAGCGTAAGCAGTTCGGCCAGCCGCTTGCCGCCTTCCAGGCGCTGCAGCACCGCGCGGCCGACATCAAGATCCAGCTCACCCTAGCCCGTGCCAGCGTGGAGGGTGCCGCGATCGAGCTGGATATGGGCGCCGGACCGAGGCGCCGGGCCGCCGTGGTATCGCGTGCCAAGGCCCGCACCGCCGATACCGCGATGCTGGTGGGGCGAGAGGCGGTGCAGATGCACGGTGCCATCGGCTATGCCGACGAGCACGACATCGGCCTGTTCACGCGCAGGGCGATGGCTGTCGCCAACGAGTTCGGCTCCGCCCTGGCGCATCGCAGGCGGTTTGCCGCCCTGGATGACGAATAGGCGGCAACGGCGGCCCCACCATCGATCAAATAGAATTTGTGGTCCATGCAACGGTCAGCGGAGGAAATCATGGCGTCCAGGATCCAGAGAACCCTTGCAGTAAGCCTCGCCTGCGTGCTGCCGTTGCTGCCACTTCGGGTACAGGCGGCCGACGCCCGCATCGCGGTGGCGACGGAGACGACCTCCCTGGACCCGCAGTTCCATAATGTCGGACCCAATAACGCCACCTCGCACAACGTGTTCGACACGCTGATCGCCCAGGACGAGCGGCAACGGCTGCAACCCGCGCTGGCGCTGTCCTGGACCCCGATCGCATCTACCCAATGGGAGATCAAGCTTCGCCCCGGCGTGCTGTTCAGTGACGGCACCTCCTTCACGGCGGATGATGTGGTGTTCTCGCTGGAGCGCGCGTCGAAGGTCCCGAACAGCCCCTCCTCCTTCGCGATGTATGCAAAGTCGATCAGACGGTCGGAGGCAATCGATCCGCTGACGGTCCGGATTGAAACGGGTGGACCCGCCCCGCTGCTGCCCAACGACCTCAGCGCGCTGTCCATCGTCTCCCGGCATGCGGCATCCGGCAGGACCACGGCGGATTTCAATGGCACAACCGCGGCGATCGGCACCGGCCCCTACCGCTACCTCAGCTGGGATCGGGGCAGCAGGCTGCTGCTGGCCCGCAACGACCGTTACTGGGGCCGGCGGCCAGATTGGGACCATGTGACGATTCGCCCGATCAGCAACGGTGCCGCCCGCGTGGCGGCCCTGCTCAGCGGCGACGTGGACCTGATCGACTTCGTGCCGTCTGACACCATCGTCGGATTGAAGGCCGACAGCCGGGTCAACCTGTTCAGCACGGATTCCAACCGGCTGATCTTTATCCTCCTCGACAGCAGCCGGGACCAGTCGCCTGGCGTGCTTGATCCCGCCGGGGTACCGCTAACGCCAAACCCGTTGCGGGACCGCCGGGTGCGCGAAGCCATCTCAGCCGCCATCAACCGCGACGCCCTGGTAGCCCGGCTGCTGAACGGGCAAGGCACCCCCGCCGGCCAACTGCTGCCGCCCGGCTTTTTCGGTACGAGCGGCAATCTGACGCCGGCAAAATTCGATCCGGCCCGTGCCCGGGACCTGCTGACCAAGGCCGGCTATCCCAAGGGTTTCGGGCTTGTGCTGGTCGCGACCAACGACCGCTACCCGAAGGACGTGGAAATCGCGCAGGGGATCGCACAGATGCTGACCCGCATCGGTATCGCCGCGCGGGTGGACAACATGCCGGCGTCAATGCTGTTCACCCGCGGCAGCAGGTTGGAATTCAGCGCCATGGTCCTAGGCTGGATTGCCGCGAGCGGCGAGGTGACCTCGCCCATGGTTGCCCTGCTCGCCACCTACGACGCGGCGAAGGGCTTTGGCTCGTCCAATCGCGGGCGCTATTCAAACCCCGAGTTCGACAGGCTGCTCGAGGAGGGGCTGCAGACCTTAGATGCCTCTAAGCGCGGGGTCGTGCTGTCGCAGGCGACCGAGATCGCGATGCGGGACGTGGGCCTGGTGCCGCTCTATTTTCTTGTGAACACATGGGCGACACGAAAAGGCTTTGCCTACGACGCCAGATCCGACGAAATGACAACCGCAGCTGAATTAACCCCGGTCCGATGATGGCGAGCGATGCAAGAGTTGGCGGCTGCCGGTGGCGTGACCACTGCCAAACTCAGGGAACAAGCGTCCGCTTACCCACGTCACCTGTTCCATGCCGGACTGACCTCTTACAGCCCGTTCGAGCTTTGGCGCGCCGTCTATACGGTCTTGAGTGCGCCGCCTGCCGCGATCACGTCTCGCAGCGGGCTTGCGCGACTGATCCGCCCGCCGCGCGTTGGACCACTGCCAACCACGGGAGACGACCATGAGGCTCTACTATGCACCGGGCGCTTGCAGCCTGGCCGACCACATCGCGCTGCACGAGGCGGGTCTGTCCTTTGATCACGAGAAGGTAGACCTCAAGACCAAGCGCACGGAGGGCGGAGTCGACTTTTCAACGATCAATCCGAAGGGCTACGTACCGGCGCTGACGCTCGATTCGGGCGAGACGCTCAGCGAAAACATCGCAATCCTGGACTGGATCGCGCAGCAGGACAGCAAGCTCGCGCCGTCGGGGCCGATGGGCCACACGCACCTGCTGGAGGCGCTGGCGTTCATCTCGACTGAAATTCACAAAAGCTTCAAACCCTTCTTCGCGGGAGCAGGCGACAGCGACAAGGCAAAGGCCGGCGAGATGATCGGCAAGCGTATGGGGTATTTGGCCGACACAATGAAAGGCGATTACTTGTTCGGCTCCACCGTTAGCGTGGCCGACTTCTACCTGTTCGTCATGTTGCTGTGGGCGAAGAAGTTCGGTGTTGAGCCACCCGCACCCCTGGTCGCGTTTCGCGAGCGTATGATGACGCTCCCTTCCGTCCAGAAGGCAATGAAGCACGAGGGGCTCACCTCGTAACCCAAGGGCTGGGCGACTGCGGACGAGTGCAGTCGCCCAGCCTCATTCAACAAAACCCCGTTTGCGGACGACGGGGAGTGGCTAAAACCGTCGCGTGGGCGACAGCTACGGTTCTGGCCGCTTCTTGCGCGACCTTGGCTAGCTGCTGGCCACCTAATATCGTCTGAGGTGTGGTTTTTGCTCCCGGCTACCCGGCCGGCACTCCTACCGTGCAGCCGTCCAGCCCGGCACCGCTTCCCGCCTTGCCTTCACGTCCATGTGGCTGGACCGAAGCGCGCGCCCATAATCGCCATGAGCTCCACTGCTGCTGAACCAGTGTGGGCGATCGCTGCCCTACGCCTCGGTTGCAAGGGTAATCTTCGCAATCGCTTCCTCTACAGAACTGACTGTGCCCAGCCAGTTCTCGCACAGCTGCCCCGAGCGATTTGCGATACGAGCCAACCAGAGGTGTCCCCCGCCACGATGAAGGGTCCACGATGCAAGCCCATAGCCATATCCCACATAAGCGACCTCAACTGGGAGTCCTTCTCCTGCGTTATCGATGACGACCTCAAGGCCGTGTGCATGACCCCAGATGGTAAGATCGTCCATCTCGTCTGCCGTAAGCCCCGCGGGGTGGGCGGGGTCGGTGCTAACGGCATGGGCGTCGGCGACAAACATCTACAGACCCGCGCTCTGATTGCACGCCGCTTAAACCATGGGGATCCTACCAAGTCGTGTTACGATATGTAGGAAAGTGTTCCCGAAGATCTGGCAGCAATGCGGTTCATGCTGGATGGTCTGAGGGCTCTGTTTTCGTTTGTTGCTCAAAACAGTTCAACTCGCAGGAATGCGCAAACTACCTACGCCACTACGGCTTTCCACGGTCAGGACGACAAAGGACTAGATAGCTGAACGAACGGTATTGGATCTAGCCGAGCGAAGTTACGCGGTTGGGCGGGATCGTGCCTTCAAACGCAAGAGCAGGATCGTGGTCCGTCACTATGCTGCTCGCACCGATCTTGTCAGCCGCATCGCGCGTCCGGGGCCGGCGTGGGTTCCCCAAATACGACAGGTGCCGAGAAACCTGATGCGCAGCAAACCGCGTGCCGTAGATGAACCGCATTGACGGGCCGAAGGTCGCCGCACCCATGAAGCCGACGAAATGAAGTCCCGACAGCGACGACTCGAAGCTGCGGTTGAGCACCGGAGCGCCGTTGGTCGTTTCGATGTCGCCTGCTACCTGCTTAAGAAACGGCAAGCGGCTGACTTCCGCCCGGTAGCCCGTCGCCGCAATCACGTGATCGGCAACGAGGTTAATCGACGTGTCTGTGGTGTCGACCGATAACTGCACCTCGCCTCCACGCGTCGTGACGCTCCGCAGCTTACCGGTGTGGATCGGGATCAAGCCCTCGACGCGGTGCTTGATCCAGCCGGACCCAGCCGGCGCAAACAAGCCGTAACCCTTTTTGTAGCGCATGTCCTGCGGCAGGAAGCTGAATGCGTAGGGCATCTCGGACCAGAACCAAGTGCGCCAACCTGGTCCCAGGCCGAAATTGGGCCGTCGGATCCGTTGGTAGGCGCTGCGGCGGGCGTTTGGCCTGTCCTCGTTTTGCGGATCATACCACTTCAGGGGCCGCCGCGTCAGCATCGTGACCGCCGCGCCAGCTTCGTTGAGCAGGGCGGCCATCTCGCACGCCGACTGGCCAGCCCCGAGCACGACCACACGGCGTCCGTCGAACTTGGACAGGTCGTGGTGACCCGAGCTATGCGACAACATCTCGGGCGGCAGCTGGGCCAGGCTCTCGGGAACATGGCGCAGCGACACCAGCCCGGTGGCGACGACGACCTTCTTGGTGGTGACCTGTTCACCGGTATTGAGGACGAGGCGGAAGCCCTCGCCAACCCTGGTGACCTCCAGGACACGCGCCTCGTCCACGTCGCCGACATAGCGCCGCTGGAATTCCTTGCCGTACTCGGCGAGCGTCTCGGCACCCACTCGCAGGCCGATGGGCGAGTATTCGCTGCGGCCCGTTTCGCGATAGAACCGCTCCAGGGGGAACTCATTGTCAGGCGAGGCGAAATTGCTGGCAAAGGCATCAGACTTGAGCGTCAAGCCCTTGGGCACGTGATCGGTCCACATCGACATCGGCTTGCCGAAAATGCGGAACGGAATCTGCTGACAGCGAAGCTGGGCTGCGACGGATAGTCCATAAGGCCCAGCGCCAATAACGATTGCTTCAGACACGATAACCCACCTGGTTCATTAGTTCTCTTACCGATATGACCCGCAGCCGCGCGATGGCAAGGTGTTATCTATAGCGAACTGCAATCATCCGCACGTGGGATCGGAATCATCGGCGGCCTGTGCCCACGCTCATTGCAACCGACTTTGCGGGTCTTACCCACGCTGGCTGCAACTGAACGCATAAAAATTGCAAGTGGGATTGCAATCATCGGCGTGTGCCCATGCTGATTGCAACTGACGGCGGGCCTGGCCCTCCGGTGGCTCCGCCGCTGGCTGCTTCGCATGTCACTTTCCAAGGTCGACTTCAGCGTCGGCCTTTGATTTGTAACGGTTCAAGGTGCCACAGTTCGCTTCAATCCTCGCCAAAGCCGACTGCAACGCGGCGGGGTTGGTCAAAGTGGACTACAGTGCGGAGCACATGGCTGGTTTGTCGTGAAACTTCTAAGTTCTGCGACCAGGTAGGGTTCCCCCGCCGTGTGACCTTCAGCGGTAAGTGACGTGGCTGGCCCGAAAATTCATGCGGGTGGGCCGGGTCCGGTGTGCTGATGTGCCATGGCGGTGTCATACCAAGTGCCCTAGACTTTGACCTGTGCCCATGTTCGGGTTGTGATGGAGGTGAACCGCCCCGGGATTTCCGGAGGCTGTTTGGTTTGAGTCTTACGCGGCGATTGGCATGACCTCAAGCGGGGTGTAGTAGGCTTCTTCCGCTTCGGCGGGCGGGATGTTGCCGATCGGCTCGAGG
>JAABUT010002431.1_pt1 | contig 18020 bp, 24 predicted proteins | sample 5559281 | NCBI WGS metagenome assembly JAABUT01 (sample SAMN10711880, study PRJNA513359) | rock metagenome | isolation source: Antarctica rocks | place: Antarctica: Victoria Land, Ricker Hills nord | collected 2016-01-04 | reverse complement strand
CCACCGACGGCGACACTCGACGCTCGGCTACCTCGCCCCCGCCCGATTCGAGGAACAGCGCGAGAGCGACCAACATGAGAAGATCACGACCTAATCAACCGTGTCCGCAGAAACGGGGGCACTCCAAACGGCTCGGGACCGTGGGGTTCACCGAGCCGTTCTACGACACCTTCGCCTGGGTCTCGCGCCGCGGCGCCGCCCTCTCGCCGGCCGCGCGGGCGGTGATCGCCGCCGCCGAGCGGGTGGGGCCGCTGACCGGCGCGTGAACGACAGGGCGGGTGAGAGGGAGGTCGAGGGGTTCCACCGTGCATCACTGCCATCACTACTGGTGGCGTGATGGCGTGTTGCGTCGCTCCGTAGCGCAACCGAGGCGCATCGCCACCTCTCCACGGGTTCCGACCGCTTCGTGACGGGATACTCGGAGGGCGAGCGGCACCAGGCAGTAATGGCTCGGGGTCGTACACCCGTGCGGCTGCGTAGCACCCGTGCTACAGTAACGCCATGGCCCGTGAGATCACCCAACGCGAACTTCGCAACGGCAGTGGCGACGTCATGCGTGCGCTCGACCGTGGAGAGGCGTTCGTAGTAACGCGGAACGGCGTGCCGGTCGGCGAGCTGATCCCGCTGCGCGCGCGCCGGTTCGTCGCGGCTGACGCCGCCCTGGCCGTCTTCACGGGCGCGCCCGCGATCGCCGCCGACCGGTTCCGCGCCGACGTCGACGCCGTGCTCGACCACGATCCCGCCCCGCGTGGCTGACCCGCCGATCGCGCGGGGGGTCGTCGACACGTCGGTCGTCATCGACTTCGAGCACCTCGTCGCCGAGGATCTCTCGGCGACGCTGGCGGTGTCCGCGATCACGCTGGCCGAGCTCGCGGCAGGGCCACACGCAACCGCCGATCCGCATGAGCGCGCGCGCCGGCAGGACAGGTTGCAGCGAGCCGAGGCGACCTTCGACCCGCTGCCCGTGGACGCGGCCGTCGCCCGCGCCTACGGCCGCATCTACGCGGCCGTAGTAGGAGCCGGACGCAAAGCACGAGGAGCGCGGTCCCTCGATTTGCTGATCGCGGCCAGCGCCCTCGCTGCCAACCTCCCGCTCTACACGCGCAATCCCGAGGACTTCAGGGGCACCGAGAGCCTCATCGAGGTCGTCGCGATCAAGCCAACGCGTTGATCAGCGCGGCGCAGCACGCGGCGCCCTGAAGGCGCCGCCCCTGCGCGCGTAGGATCACGGGCATGGCTGAGGCGACCGTCGCCGAGGAGGAGTACCTCCAGTCCCTGTTCTGGCTCCACGAGGCCCGGCTGCCCATGACCGGCGCCAACCTCGCCCGGGCGATGCAGCTCTCGGCGCCCACCGTCTCGGAGATGATCAAGCGCCTCGAGCGCGACGGCTACGTCGAGCGGGGCACCGACAGGGAGATCTCCTTCACCTCGGAGGGGCAGGCGCAGGCCGAGGAGATCGTCTCGCGCCACCGGCTCATCGAGCGCTTCCTCACCGACGTGGTCGGCGTGCCGTGGGACGACGTCCACGAGGAGGCCGAGCACCTCGAGCACGCGATGACCCCGCGCTTCGAGGCGTACGTCCGCTCCTCGGTCGGCGATGCGGGGACCTGTCCCCACGGGCATCCCATCCTCGTGGGCAACCGGATCGACGGCGTGCCTCTCGCCGACGTCGCGCCCGGCGCCTCCGTGCGCATCCTGCGCTTCGAGAACGAGGCCGAAGATCTGCTGCACCACCTCAAGGCGCGGGGCGTGGAGCCCGGCCGCTCGGGCACGCTGCGCGAGACGGACGCGGACGGCGTCGCCGTCTCGTGGCCCGAGGGGGAGGAGTCGACGCTCACCCGCTCGGTCGCCGAGACCGTCGCCGTCGTCGCCGATCCCTCACCGCCGCCGCGCACGGCGCTGCCCGACCAGCTCGTGCTCGCCGACGGGCGCTACGGGCGCTGACCTCCGACTACGAACGCCGCGCGGCCGCCGCGACGAGGACGGCACCCGTGCGCACGCAGCCGATCCTAACCGGGCGCGCGGCTCCGCGCCAGTCGCCCGAGCCGGGTGCCCCGCACGATCCGCGAGCCCGGCAGCCGGACGAAGCGCGTGCCCTCACGCCGCTCCCGGGTGGCGACCACGCGCTCGAGCAGGACGGCCTGGGCCAGGCCCACGAGCAGGCACCCGCCCGTCACCCGCAGCGCCGCGTCCCACGAGCCGAGCAGGCCGAACGGGAGGGCGAGGACGGCGACGATGAGGGGGAGCTGCCAGAGCGGCGTGGGCTCGCCGCCCCCGGCGTCCCGGGCCGGGGTGGGGTCCGCGCGGCCCATCGCCCGCCGGGCTCCGAGCGGCCCGAGCACCACCAGCAGCACGAGGACGACCGCGAGCTGGGCCAGCGTGCTCGCGCGGTTCTCCCGGGCCGCGGGGACGAAGACCACCAGCAGGACCGACCCGACCAGGCCGCAGGCCGCGAGCGCACCGCCCTCGCGGCGCAGACGCTCGCGGTAGCCCGGCGGCTCAGGCGCCGTCGAGGGCCGCGACGGCCTGCGCGAGGCGCTGCACGCCCTCTCCGATCAGCTCGGCCTTCACCCCGGAGTAGGCGAGGCGCATGGCGTTCTCCCCCCCCTCGAGCAGGAAGTCCGTCCCCTTGACGATCTGGACCCCGCGCTCGCCCGCCGCGACGAACAGGCCGGCGACGTCCACCCCGTCGGGGAGGTCGACCCACATGAAGTAACCGCCCTCCGGCCGGCGGAAGCGCGCGTCCGGGAGCTCTGACTCCAAGGCGTCCCCGAGCGTCGTCGAGCGCTCCAGGAGGGCCGCCTTGACCGTCTCGATCGAGGCGAGGATCCGGCCCGAGCGGCAGAACTCGTTGACGATGGACTGCGCGACCATGTTCGGCGAGATGTAGGTGTTCGTCGCGCGGCGACGGATCTCCCCGATCTTCGCCTCGGGACCGACGAGGTAGCCGCAACGGATCCCGGGACAGATGGTCTTCGAGAACGAGCTGGCGTAGACCACGCGGTCGCCCTCCTCGCCGTCGAGGGACAGCATCGTCGGCAGGGTCTCGCCCGCGAAGCGCAGCGCGACGTAGGGGTCGTCCTCGAAGAGCGTGAAGTCGTACTCGGCCGCGAGCGCGAGCAGGCGGTCGCGCTTCTCGCGCGAGAGCGTGTAGCCCGCCGGGTTCTGGAAGTTCGGGATGATGTGGGCGAGCTTCGGGCGCACGCCGGACTCGAGCAGGGCTCCGAGCTCGTTGACCGCGATGCCGTCCTCCTCGAGCGAGACCGGGTGGATCTCCGCGCCGCGCTCGCGCAGGGCGAGCAGCGTCCGGTCGTAGGTCGGCTTCTCGACCACGACGGCGTCCCCGGGCCCCACGAGCAGATCGAAGAGGAACGCGTCGGCCTGCATGGAGCCGTTGGTCACGAGCACCCGCTCGGGCGCGACCTGGTGCTGCTCGGCGATCCATTCGCGCAGGGGCAGGTAGCCCACCGAGGTGCCGTAGGCGAAGGCGCCCGCGGGGTCGTTGGTGAACGCGGCCTGGGCGGCGGTCTTCAGCCCCTCGACGTCGACGATGTCGAGGGAGGGCGCGCCGCGCGCGAAGGAGATGGGCCCAGAGCCGGTCACGGGGCCTACGGTATAGGGTCCCGCGGCATGGACGCAGCCATCCTCTCCTCGGCGCCCTTCTTCGCGGAGCTCTCCGACGAGGAGCGCGCCACGATCGCGCCGTACGCCGCGGAGGTCCGGGTGGCCGAGGGCAAGTGCCTGGTCGCCCAGGGTGACTACTCCTACGACCTGCTCGTCGTCGAGGACGGGGAGGCGGAGGTCACGCGGGGCGGTGAGCGCGTGGCGGAGGTCGGGCCCGGCGAGGTCATCGGCGAGATGGGCGTGCTCGGCAACGAGACCCGCAATGCGACGGTCACCGCGAAGAGCGCGATGACTCTCATCACGCTCTCGCACTGGGACGTGCGGCGCCTGCGCAAGAACCACGCGCAGCTCGTCGAGCGGATCCAGGCCGTCGCCGAGCAGCGGGCGACCCGCTCGTGAACGTCATCGACGAGCGTCCGGGGACGGTCGGCTGGGTCGCGCCTGAGCCGGCGTGGATGCTCCGCGCCGCCCACGCGATGGCGCTCGACGGGCGGGTCTGGGTGTTCGACCCCTTCGACGCCGAGGGCGCCGAGGAGCGCGTACGGGGGCTCGGGGAGCCCGCGGGCGTCGTGCAGCTCTTCGCCCGTCACACTCGTGACTGCGCCGCGTGGGCCGGGCGCCTCGGCGTCGAGCTTCACGTCCTCCCCGAGGCGCTGCCGGGCTGGCAGACGATCCCGATCTCCGGGCCGATGGGCTGGCGGGAGGTCGCGCTGTGGGACCCCGACTCGGCGACGCTGATGTGCGCCGAGGCACTGGCCAACGCCCCGGGCTACTCCGGCGCGCAGGTCGGGGTCCACCCATTCCTGCGTCTGACCCCGCCGACGCACCTCGGCGAGCTTCCCGTCCGCCACCTACTGCTCGGTCATGGTGCCGGCGTCCACGGAGAGGACGCCCAGAGGGCGGTCACCGACGCGCTCCGCACATCGCGCACGGGGATCCCCCGCTTCCTGGCTCAGACCGTCCGGCGCCTGCTCCCCTTCTAGCTAGGCGAGGATCTCGACGGCGATCTCGGCGACCGCCGTGGGGGTGCGGCCCACCCGCACGCCGGCCGCCTCGAGCGCCTCGATCTTCGCGGCGGCGGTGCCGCTCGAGCCCGAGACAATCGCGCCCGCATGGCCCATCTGCTTGCCGGGCGGGGCGGTCACGCCCGCGATGTAGCCCACCACGGGCTTCGTCACGTGGGCCGCGATGTACTCCGCGGCCTCCTCCTCGGCCGAGCCGCCGATCTCTCCGCTCATGACGATGAGCTCGGTCTCCGGGTCCTCCGAGAAGAGCGCGATGATGTCGACGAAGCTCGAGCCCGGAACCGGGTCGCCGCCGATCCCCACGATCGACGAGTTCCCGAACCCGCGCACGCTGAGCTCGTTGCCGATCTGGTAGGTCAGCGTCCCCGAGCGGGAGACCACGCCGACGTTGCCCGCGGAGAAGAACGCGGCGGGGATGATCCCCACGTTCGCCTTGCCGGGGGAGAGGATGCCGGGACAGTTCGGGCCCACCAGCCGCGCCCGGCCGTTCTTGGCCAGCACGTTGAAGACCCGGAGCTCGTCGTGGGCGGGGATGCCCTCGGTGATGGCGACGACGAGCGCGATGCCGGCGTCCTCGGCCTCGAGGATCGAGTCGGCGGCGAAGCGCGGCGGGACGAAGATCATCGCCGTGTTCGCGCCCGTCTCGGCCACCGCGGAGTGGAAGGTGTCGAACACGGGCACGCCCTCGACGTCCCGGCCGCCCTTGCCCGGGGTCACGCCGGCCACGACCTGCGTGCCGTAGCGGCGGTTGCTCAGCGCGTGGAAGGTGCCCTCGCGCCCGGTGATGCCCGAGACGCACAACCGGGTCTCGGTGTCGACAAGGACGCTCAACTCGTGCGGCTCCGATGGGCGGAGCCGGAGGCGGAGCGATCGGAGGCGAAGTACCTCATGGAATGGGGTCCTCCCGGAAGCCCTCGGAGGACTCCGCCTCCTCGACGCGGCCACCGCCGGCACCGCCCGCGAGCTCGACGACCCGCCGCGCGGCGTCGAGCATCGTCGCCTCGACCTCCACGTTCGCGAGCTTCGCCTCGGCGAGCAGGGCCCGGCCCTGCTCGTCGTTCGTCCCGTCGAGCCGGACCACGAACGGCACGGTCGGCTCGACGAGCCTGAACGCTCCGATCAGACCGCGCGCGACCTCGTCGCAGCGGGTGATCCCGCCGAAGATGTTGAACAGCACCGCCGTGACCTTGGGGTCCGAGAGGATCACCTCGACGGCGCTCGTGATCGCCCCGGCCTGCGAGCCGCCGCCCGCGTCGAGGAAGTTGGCGGGCGAGCCGCCGGCCTGGGCCACGACGTCGAGCGTGGACATCACCAGCCCGGCGCCGTTGCCGAGGATCCCGACGTTGCCGTCGAGCTTCACGTAGGTGAGCCCGCGCTCCTTGGCCATCCGCTCCTGCTCGTCCTCGGTGGAGGGGTCGCGGAGCCCGGCGTTCTCGGGGTGGCGGAAGAGCGCGCTGCCGTCGAGGGTGACCTTCGCGTCCAGTGCGGTGACCGTGCGCCCGCCGGTGATGATGAGCGGGTTGATCTCGACGAGGGTCGCCTCCTCGGAGACGAAGGCGTCGTAGAGCTTGGAGAGCAGCGCGCCGATGGGCCGCACGACGTCGGCGTCGACGCCGGCCGCATAGGCGAGGCGCCGGCCGTGGAAGTCCTGGAAGCCCAGCAGCGGATCGACGTGGAGGCGGGCGATCACGTCCGGATTCGTGTCCGCCACCTCCTCGATGTCCATCCCGCCCTGGGTCGAGAGCAGCACGAGCGGCGCCTTGGCCGAGCGGTCGAAGACGATCGAGGCGTAGTACTCCGACGCGATGTCCGACGCCTCCTCGATCCACAGCTCTGAGACGGTGAAGCCGCGGATGTCCATGCCGAGGATCGCGGTCGCGTACCGCTCGGCCTCGTCACGGCTCCGGGCGACCCTGATGCCGCCCGCCTTGCCCCGGCCGCCGATGAGCACCTGCGCCTTTATCACGCACGGGTAGCCGATCTCCTCGGCCGCGGCGACCGCCGCCGCGATCGTGGCGGCGGGCCGGCCGGTGGGCACCGGGATGCCGTGGCGGGCGAACAGCTGCTTGCCCTGGTACTCGAGGAGGTCCATCCGGCGGCGGCGGAGCCTAGCGATGTCGCATACTCCCCCACCGGCATGGCGCTCCCCAAGACCATCACCTTCGCCTCCTTCGACGTCTACGGCACCCTGGTCGACTGGGAGGCCGGCGCCTGGGAGGCCTTCGAACGCGAGGCCGCCCGCGACGGCGTCGAGCTCCGGCGCGACGAGGTCATCCCGCGCTTCCTCGAGGTCCAGCGCGAGATCCAGGGCGGTTCCTACGAGCTCTACGCCGAGGTCCTGCGGCGCACCGCGCTGAGGATCGCCAGCGAGGTGGGCTGGGAGCTCGAGCCCTCGCGCTCGGGCTTCCTGCCCGACTCCGTCCCGCGCTGGAAGCCGTTCAGGGAGACCAACCCGGCGCTGACCAGGGCGAAGAAGAAGCTCGAGGTCGGCCTGATCTCGAACATCGACGACAAGCTCCTGGGCCTGACGCGGCGGCACCTCCCCACGGACTTCGACCTCGTGGTCACCGCCCAGCAGGTGCGCTCCTACAAGCCCGATCCGGCGCACTTCACGGAGTGCGAGCGGCGGCGCGGGAACAAGAAGGGCTGGGTCCATGTGGCCGAGTCCTACTACTACGACGTGGAGCCCTGTCTGCGCAAGCGCATCCCGGTGATCTGGGTCAACCGTCACAAGGCGGTGCTCGAGGCGGGCCAGAAGAAGCCTGACGCCGAGGTGCCCAACCTGCGCGAGGCCGTCAAGCTGCTCGGGATCTAGGAGCGATGCGCGTTGTCGCCGTCCACCCGGACGTCGTCGTCGCGATCTCGCGGGTGTGGCGGACGACGTGCACGGTGCTGCGCTCGGGCGAGGAGGCGTTCGTGGTCGACTCGCCCGTCCTGCCCGACGAGCTCGCCACCCTGCCCGCGGTGCTCGAGCAGGCGTCGTTCGGAGTCAAGGGGCTCCTCGCCACCCACGCCGACTGGGACCACCTCCTGGGTCCCCTCGCGTTCCCGGGGGCGCCGCTCGGGGTGGCCGAGACCACCGCGGCCCGGCTCCGGGGCGCCCCCGGCGAGGCCCAGCGCGAGCTGCGCGCGTGGGACGAGGAGCTCTACGTGGAGCGCGAGCGCCCGCTCGCCCTGGGCTCCGTCGATCCGCTCCCCGTCCCGGGGCACCTCGGGCTGGGGGAGGTCGAGCTCGAGGTCCATCCGGCCGACGGCCACACGGAGGACGGCATGGCGGTGTGGGCGCCGGGCGTCGGCGTCCTCGTCTGCGGGGACTACCTGTCGCCGGTCGAGATCCCCGTGCTCTCCCCGGGCGGGTCGCTGGGCGGCTACCGGGCCACGCTGGAGCGCCTCACGCCGCTCGTCGAGCGCGCGCAGGTGGTGGTGCCCGGTCACGGCGAGCCGCTCGACCCCGTCCGCGCCGGGGCGATCCTCCGCGAGGACCTCGCCTACCTCGACGCACTCGAGCGCGACGGCGACCGCGCACCGCTGCCGCTGGCGCGGCGGACGTCGGCGCAGCGGAAGATCCACGCCGCGAACGCCGAGCGGCTCAGCCCGAGGTGAGCGTCCCCACCATGCGGCAGAGGCCGCCGCCGCTCACCGAGTAGCTCAGGACGGCGGTGACGTTGTCCGGGCGCAGGTAGGTGAACGTCCCGGTGGCGAAGGTCGCCCCGCGGTCGAGGTCGAAGGACTCGCCCGGGTCGAAGTCGCCCTTCGCGACGCCGGCCGCCTTGTTGCCGCCGGCCTGGACGATCCCGAGCTGGGCCTGGGTGTTCGCGATCTGGGTGACCGCGCGGGCCCCCACGGCACCCGTCGAGGAGCAGCCGGCGTAGACCTGGAGGCCGTTGAGGTCGGCGATGAGCTGCTCGCCCGTCCCATGCGGAACACGCCAGAAGACCTTCTGGACGGTCTGGTTGCCCACGCGCTGGGAGTTCACGGCGCCGAACGCGATGCCGGCGCGGTCGGCCACCTTGGCCCGGTTCACCTTGCCCAGCTTGCGCTCGGCGATCTGACGGCCGCCGAGGACGTTGCGCCGGATCCGGTCGGCGGGGATGGAGTTCTTGCGGATGGACCTTCCCGATATGAGCCGGGCCGCGACGGCGGTGCCGCCCAGGGTCAGCAGGAGCGCGAGGAAGGCGACGAGGAGGGCGGGCGAGGGACGGCGCAGTCGGGGCATGCCCCGAAGAACACCACGTCGCGCGGAGCGATGCGGCATCGGGGGGTGAGAGAGGCGCTCAGAGCTTCTCCGTTGGGGGTCACCCAGGCGAGATGATCGCGGCGATGAGGGCGCCGGCCTGGATGGGCTCGCCCTCCTTGACGGGGAGCTCGGCGACCGTCCCGGCCTTGTGGGCGGTGATCTCGTTCTCCATCTTCATCGCCTCGATGATGCAGAGGATCTGGCCCTCCTCCACGGTCTCGCCCTGCTCGACGTGGACCTTCCACATGTTGCCCTGGAGGGGCGAGACCAGCTCGTCGCCGCCGCCGGTGCCACCGGGCTTCCGCTCGCTGCGGCGGGGCGGACGGCGCGATCCGGTCCTCACCCGCCCGGCCCCGTTGCCGCCCACCGCGCCAGCGCCGAGCGGCGGGCCGAGGACCGTGACCGCGAAGCGCTTGCCGGAGACCTCGACGGTGTAGTCGTGCTCGACGATCTCGCCCTCGCCGTCGTCCTCCGCGGGTGGATCGGTCCCCACCCGCCCCGGAAACGCGAGCGCCTTGAGCCACTCGCGGTCCTCCACGAGGTCGCGGCAGGTCTCGGCGTCGTGCCACTGGCGGGTGACCAGCAGCGCGGAGTGGAAGGGGATGAGGGTCCTGAGCTGAGTGATCTCGAACTCGCCGAGCGCGCGGAGCATGCGCCGGGTGGCCTGCTCGCGGTCGGCGTCCCACACGATGAGCTTGGCCACCATGGGGTCGTACATGGGCGAGATCTCGTCGCCCGCCCCGGCGCCGGAGTCCACGCGCACGCCCGGGCCCCCCGGCTCGCAGTACTCGCCGATCCGCCCGGGCGCGGGGGCGAAGTTCTTCGCCGCGTCCTCGGCGTTGATGCGGCACTCGATGGCGTGCCCGCGCAGGACGACGTCCTTCTGGGCGACCGAGAGCGGCTCGCCCGCGGCGGCCCGGATGCCCTCCTTGACGATGTCGATCCCCGTCGTCATCTCCGTCACGCAGTGCTCGACCTGCACCCGGGTGTTCATCTCCAGGAAGAAGTACTCCCCGCCGGAGAGCAGGCCCTCGATGGTCCCGGCGCCGACGTAGCTCACCGCGGCGGCGGCGTCCGTGGCGATCTTGCCGATCTCCGCGCGGAGCTTCGCGTCGACCGCGGGGGCGGGCGACTCCTCGATGAGCTTCTGGTGGCGGCGCTGGACGGAGCAGTCGCGCTCGCCGAGGTGGATGACGTGGCCGTGGGTGTCGGCGAGGATCTGCACCTCGACGTGGCGGGGGTCGGGCAGGTAGCGCTCGAGGTAGACGGTGGGATCGGCGAAGAACTTCTCGCCCTCGCGGGCGGCGCCGGCGAAGGCGTCCGGCAGGTCGGACTCTGCCAGGGCGACCCGGAAGCCCTTGCCGCCGCCGCCGCCCGCGGCCTTGACCGCGACGGGGTAGCCGATCGTCTCCGCGATGATGTGGCGCGCGGTCTCGACGTCGGGCACCGCTTGAGTCGTGCCCGGCACGATGGGCACACCCGCCTTTTTCATCAGCTCGCGGGCGGCGGTCTTCGAGCCCATGGCCTCGATCGCGCTCGCCGGCGGCCCGATGAACGTCACCCCCGTCTCCTCGAGCCGCCGCGCGAAGGCAGCGTTCTCGGCCAGGAAGCCGTAGCCGGGGTGGACGGCCTCGGCGCCCGAGCGCGCGACGACCTCGAGGAGCTTCTCGACGTTCAGGTAGGACTCGGAAGCCGGTCCCGCCCCGAGCAGGTAGGCCTCGTCGGCGCGCCTGACGTGCAGCGCGTCCCGGTCGGGCTCGGAGTAGACCCCCACCGACGCGATCCCGAGCTCCTCACACGCCCGGATGACACGCACCGCGATCTCACCCCGGTTGGCGATGAGCACCTTTTCGAACACTGCGGGCGCGATGCTAGCGGCGGGTTCCGGCCCGGCAGGCGACCCGCAGGGGGCCGGCGAGCGCCACCCGCTGGGTGCGCTCGGTGCCCGCCACGGCGAGGCGGACGTCGAGCGCTCGGAGCGTCGCGGAGCAGCCCGAGGGCCCGGCCAGCGTGAGCGCGACGGTGGTGTCCGCGCCAGCCGCCAAGCGGGGTGTGCCAAGCGGCGAGAAGAGCGAGTCCATGGTGGGGCCGGAGGTTCGCGGCCCGTCGCGCTCGAGCCGAGCGATCCGCAGGAAGGGGGCGTCGACGAGGGATATCCCGAGCACGCGGGCGGCGAGCGGCCCGCGGTTCTCGAGCTCGACCGGGACGCGGTCCGAGCGTCCGGCGACGAGCGTGACGCTCCCATCCCATGGCCTGCCCGTGACCGGATGCAGGGCCGCGTAGGAGACCGACACGGCGCCGAGCGCGAGGGCGAGCGCCGTGGCGAGGACCGCCGCGGTACGCCGGGCGACGGGGGGCGCGGGCCGCGGCATCTCCGCCACCCGGTGCGTCGCCCACCACATCGCGAGGAAGGCCGCCCCGCCGCTCACCCCGAGCAGCCCCGGACGGCTTCCCTGGGTGACGGGCATCCAGCCGACGAGGACGGCGCAGAGCGCGAGCGGCCAGCGGGCGACGGGCCGCTCGACGCGGAACCCGACGTACAGCGCAATCCCCGCGGCCGCGAGCAGGGCGACCGCGAGGGTCGGCCCGAGATCGGCGAGGAGCGACCAGGCGCCGTCGACCCGCCACGGCCAGCCGTGACCGGCGTTCTCGAGGTCCGTGGGCAGGAGGTGGAGCCGCCCGGCGACGACGAGGATCGCGAAGACGCCGAGTGCCGCGACGATGGACCCGGCGAGCAGGGCGCCAAGCGCGCGCCACCAGCCGAACGGCTCGGGCGGCGCGGCTCCCGGCAACGGTCTCCACGCCGCGGAGCCTAGCCCGTGACTACGACCGGGGTTGATCCGCGGAGCGGCAGTCTCGCCGAGCCCTACGCCCGCGTGACGTGCAGGCCGCACTCGGTCTTCTCCGCGCCGGCCCAGCGGCCCTCGCGGCCCGCGCCGGGCAGCGTGCACGGGGCGCAGCCGATCGACTCGTAGCCCTGGTCGTGGAGCGGGTGGTAGGGCAGGCCGCGCTCCAAGATGCGCGCCCAGAGATCCTTCTCCGACCAATCCGCGAGGGGCGAGAACTTGGCGATGCCCCGCGCGGGATCGGTCTCGACCTGGACGGTGCCCGCGCGGGTGGGTCCCTGCTCCCGGCGGATGCCGGTGATCCATCCCTCCGCGCCCGCGAGCGCGCGGTCGAGGCCCACGAGCTTCGCGCCCGAGTCGGTGCAGCAGACTTCGCGCGTCCATCCGTCCCGGCCGTCGCGGCGTGCGTCGACCGCCTCGATGGTGATCTGAAAGTGCTCCTCGAAGCGCTTCCAGGTCTCGTAGGTCTCGGGAAAGAGGACGCCCGTGTCGATCGCGACGATGCGCGCGTCCGGCGCGCGGGCCACAAGGAGATCGACGAGGACGGACTCCTCCTTCTGAAAGGAGCAGAGCAGGACGAGCCTGGGGTGGTGACGCTCGACCGCGAGCTCCACGACCTTCTGCGCCGGGATGTCCTCTAGATCGCGCACTCGCCTTCGCCCCGGATGACTCGGTAGGGCTCGGAGCGATTCCAGTCGATGAACTCATTCATCGACTCCAGGGAGAACTCGGCGGGCATGGAGAGATCCTTGAGGAGGCTCTCGAAGTAGCCGCTCTCCTGCCGGGCGACCCAGGCGTTGAACTCCTCGTCCTCCGCGCGCCGGCCCTGGTAGGTGCGCAGGATCCGCTCGACCGCGTCGGGCACCCGCTTGGCGGGGAGGCGCGCCTTCAGTCGCGTCCCGTAGATCACCTCACCGCCGTCGTAGGAGCCACCGAGGTGGGGGATGTAGGCGGGGATGGTCCGCTCGCCGGCCTTGATCGAGGCACCGTAGAAGCCGAGGTGCCCCAGGTGGTGCTGGCCGCAGCCGTTCGGGCAGCCCGAGATGTGGATGTGCAGGCGCTCGACGAGGGGATCGTCGAGCGCGAGGCTCTCCAGGCGCTCCTGCACGGCCTGGTTGAGGCCCATCGAGGAGGTGATCCCGAGCTTGCACGAGTCCGTGCCGGGGCAGCTCACGACGTCGGTGATCTCCCGGGCGCCGGGGTCGCCGAGGTCGAGCGCGCTGAGCGCCTGCCAGACGTCGTAGAGCGCCTCGTCGCGCACCCAGCGCAGCACGAGGTTCTGCCCCACCGTCGTGCGGGCGTAGCCGCCGGAGAACTCGCGCATGACGGTGGCCAGCCCGCGGAACTGCTCCGGGGACAGGTCGCCACGGGTGACCTTGACCTCGACGGCCGAGAAGCCCGCCTGGCGCTGGGCGAGAACATTCGCGCGCGCCCAGACGTCGAACTCGCGGCGGTCGCCGTTGGGCGAGCCGGTGGCGGCGGGCGGCGCCGGAGCGTGCTCCTCCTCGTCGTGCGCGAAGGGCTCCAGGGTGTAGTCGCGCTCGGCGACCCAGTCGCCCCGGAGCTCCTCCTCGACCTGCTCGCGGAAGGCATCGATCCCGATCTTGTCGATGAGAACCTTGATCCGCGCGCGGGCGCGGTTGACGCGCAGGAAGTCCTGGCGGTCGAAGATCCGCAGGCAGGCCTCCGTCACCTTGAGGTACTCGCCGTCGTCGGCCGCGACGAACTCGTACAGGGTCGGCGCGATCCGCGGCATGATCGACGTGCCACCGCCCACGCGGATCTCGAAGCCGCGCACGCCGTCCTTGATGCGGGGGATGAAGCCGACGTCGTGGATGCCGGTGATGGCGCGGTCCTCGTCCGTGGCGGTGAAGGCGGTCTTCACCTTGCGAGGCATGAGCTGGAAGTCCGGGTGGCGCACGAAGTAGCGCACGTAGGCCCCGGCGTAGGGGGTCGGGTCGAAGGGCTCGCCTGCGGAGATCCCGGCCCAGGGATCGCCGGTGACGTTGCGCATCGTGTTCCCGCAGCCCTCGCGGGAGGAGAGGCCCGCGTCGCCGAGCTCGCGGATGAGCCTGGCCGCGTCGCGCAGCGGCACATGGTGCATCTGGATGTTCTGACGGGTGGTGATGTGCCCCCTGGCGAGCGGCACGTACTTCTCGGTGACGTCGGCGAACGCCTCCATCTGCTCCGGGTTGACCCCGCCGAAGGGCAGCTTGACCCGGATCATCTGGACGTCGGCCTGGCGTTGGCCGTACACGCCCTGCTTCAGGCGGAAGCCGATGAACTCGATCTCTTCGACCTCCCCGGAGAGGAAGCGGCCGGCCTCCGTGTCGAAGTCGTCGAACTCCCGCTCGAGGATGGGGATGACGTGGCCCGGGACGTCTGCGACGACCTCGGGGTTGGCGAGCGTGCCCTTGCGCATCGCCATAAGTTACAGAATCCGCCCGACTTTCACCCCTCGTGTGTCGGCAGCCCCTTCCCGGCCCAGGCGGTGAGGCCTCCGGCGAGGCTCGCAGCCTCGTGGCCGGCCGCCGCGAGCGCGTCCGCGGCCATCGCCGAGCGGTCGCCCGAGCGGCAGACGAGGACGAGCGGACCGTCGGGGAGCTCGCCCGCGCGGGCTCCGAGCTCGTCGAGCGGGACGTGCACCGCGCCGGGGATCCGCTGCTCGGCGAGTTCCTCGGCGCGACGCACGTCGACGAGCGTGGCGCCCTCGCGGCGGAGGGCCTCGGCCTCCTCGGGAAGGACCTCGCGGGCCATGGGCGGAGGGTATTGGCGGAAAGCACTCTCGGTGCATGTGGTCGAGGGTCTGAGGGGAGGATCGTGGGATGGAACGTGTGCGGTTGATGACCTGGTGCGCTAATTGCGTGAGCGGGGTGCATCTGCCCGCGTTCGCCGCGGCGGAGGGCGGCCTGTTCGCCGAGCAGGACCTCGTGGTGGAGTTCGTGGGCTGTGCCCGTGCCCCGGACTGGACGCTGCGGGGGTTCACGGTGCGGCCGAAGGCGGTCGGGTCCGGGGAGGTCGACTTCGGCCTCACCTCGGTCGCTTATGTGCTTGCTGCTCAGACCGCGATGGGCGGGCGCCTGGGGGCTCGCTTCGCGGCGGTTTCGCACCAGCGCAACCCGATCGCCGCGATCGTGCGCGACGACTCCGGGTTCGAGGATCCCGCGGACCTGCAGGGCTCGCGGGCGGCGCGATGGAGCATTCCGTGGTATGCGCAGGAGTACGTGGGCGCGATGTCCTACCTGGGCCTTGATCCGCCGGTGATCGTGGACAGCTCGGATCCCGACGCCCAGCTGGAGCGTGGGGAGATCGATGTGATCCCTACGTGGGTGGACATGACGCTCAACCATCTCGACCAGGGCCGTGCGGTGCGCCCGATCGGACTGGATGTCGAGACCTACGCCACCGGGTTGCTGGCGGCCGACCGGCTGCCCCTCGAGCTCGTGACCCGGATGCGCGACGCGTTCGTCGTCGGCTACGAGCTTCAGCGCGAGCGGCCCGAGCTCGGCATCGCGGCGTTCCGGCGTCGCTTTCCCGACATCTCCGAGCAGCATGTCCGCGACAGTTGGTCGCTGTTCGAGCCGTATGCGTTCGACGGTGGGGCACCGGGGGCGATGTACGCCGATCGCTGGGAGACGACGATCGAACACACGGCCGCGACCCATGGGCTGTCCGCGTTGGCGCCCGAGCGGGTCTACCGTCCGGAGCTGCTCGCGCCCGCGAACGCGATCAGGTACGCGTCCGCGTAGGCCCATCGCGGCTCGCGGGGGAGGGCATTCGCGGAAATGCCCCTCGACTCCGCCCGCCTCGTGCCGAATACTCCCGACCATGAGCTCCGTCCGCGTCTTCCTGTGCGACGATGTCGCGGATATCCGCGTGCTGATGCGCTTCACGCTCGAGGAGGATCCCGAGCTCGAGGTCGTGGGCGAGGCGGCGGACGGGGATGCGGGGGTCGCCGGGGTCATCGACACGGACGCCGACGTGATCCTCCTGGATCTCTCCATGCCCGGTATGGACGGGCTCGAGGCAATCGGCCGGCTGCGCGAGCGCGCGCCGCGGACGGGGATCGTCGTGGTCTCGGGCTTCCCGGCCGAGCGCCTGGGGGCGGCGGCGCTGGCCCTCGGGGCCGACCGCTACCTCGAGAAGGGCGAGCCGGCGGAGGCGATCCGCGCCGCGGTGCACGAGATCGCCGCGCAGCGGTCGGCCGCGCCGTCGTCCTAGCGATGCGGCTCAGCGGCCGCAGGGGAAGTCGTCGCCCCAGGGGTTGGGCGCGACGACATCGCGCTGCACGCCGTCGAGGCGGGCGGCGCGGACCCAGGGGTTCGTGCGGTCCGGCGCTGCGGCCGGTGACGGGGCCGTCTCGCGCATGAAGCGCTCGATGGCGGCGACGACCGCCGCGGTCTCCTCGGGCGATGCGCCCGGGGCGACGAGGGTGAGCTTCGCGCGGCGGTTCACGTTGGCGGCGAGCGTAGTGGGCCGCCCGTGCGCCTCGCCCCCATCGTCCTCCTGGTCTGTGCCGGCCTCGCTGTTTGCCGCCTCCGCGGGCGTCCGCGGCGCGCGTCGGCCCCGGCTTCGCCGTGCGCAGCCACGGCACGCACTGAGCGCCCGAAGAACCTGCTTGACATGCAATCACGATGGGTTCATCATGATTACATGGGCTTGATCCAGATCCGTGACGTTCCCGAGGACGTGCATCGAACCCTGAAGGCTCGCGCGGCGGCGCAGGGGACCTCGCTCAGCGACTACGTCCTCAAGGAGGTCATGCGCGTCGCGCGCACGCCGACGCCGGAGGAGCTCGACGAGCGAATCCGGTCACGTGGGGCCGCCGTCGTCGGCACTGCGGACATCCTCGCCGCGCGTGACGCCGGCCGCCGGGCGTGAGGTGGGTCGTCGACGCCTCCAGCGTCGTTGCCTACCTGCTCGGCGGGGGTTCTGACGCCGAACGCGGTGGAATTCTCGGCGACGTGCACGCGCCAGCGCTCGTCGATGTCGAGGTGACGCAGACGCTGCGCGGCCTGCTGCGCGGCGCCAAGGTCGACCTCACGAGCGCGGAGCTGGGTCGCGTGGAGCTGGCCCAGCTCGCTGTCCGTCGCCATCCCGATGCGCGGCTGCTACGCCGGGCATGGGAGCTGCGCGACGTCTGCACGACGTACGACGCGCTCTACGTGGCCCTCGCCGAGGCGCTGGACGCCACGCTGTTGACCCGGGACGCCCGGCTGGCGCGCGGCGTCGAGGGGCTCGTAGACGTCGTCGTGTCTCTCTGACCGACGCTCGGCGAGCCTTCCGCCCGCCGTCCGTCGACTCAGTCGGAGCAACGGCAGCGCGGCAAGCTCCTCCTGAGCTTGCCCGCCGTCGCCCGGGGTGACGGCGTCGAGCGACTCGGCCGGACTAGAAACGCACGGCGGCGATGTCGGTTCCGTCGGGCTCTTCGAGCACGCAGAAGCGGGCGGCGGCGGAGACGTCGCGGGGGAGGCGGACGTGGAGGGAGCGGGCGTGGCGCGGCCAGGGGGTCCGGCGTACGGTCGTGGTCCCGTGGCGCTCGCGCAGCGAGGTACCGCAGGCGGTGACGACGCGCCGGCCCTGGACGCCCGCCAGCCGCCGGTCCGGCGGGGACTGGTCGGAGCCGGGCTTGAGGTCGACCAGGAGGTCGCGGCCGGTCAGGGTGAAGCGGAACGGAGTGTGGGGATCCTCCGCCCGGCGCACCACCCGCAGGCCGGCCTCGAAGTTCACCTCGTTCGAAGCGTCGTAGTCCGCGAAGATGCTCAGCCGGTCGAGCCCGGCCGGAAGCCGGGCGGGCAGGCGCACGCGCCACCGGCGCGGGTTGACCCGGTGCACACGCAGGGACGCGGCGACCGGGCGCGAGCGGACGTCGCCCAGGCTCGCCCGCAGGTACCGGGCGGGCGCGGCGAGGAGGACGAGCACCGTCCTCCCCGCGCCGGCCGGAGCGCGACCGTGGAGGGTGAGCGGATAGATGAAGTCGGTGACCCGGCATGCGACCTTGGTGCCCGGCGGCCCGAGGCAGAGCGTGCTCGTCCCCGGCGTGGCGGTGACGCGGACCCCATCGGCGAGGACGTGGGCGGTCTCCCGCGGATCGGTTGTCGCGGCGCGGGCGGAGGATGCGGCGACGAGCGAGACGACGAGGGCGGCGAGGAGAGGACGTTTCACAGCGGGATGTTCCCGTGCTTGCGCCGCGGGCCGGGCTGGTGCTTGGTCTGCAGCGTCTCGAGCGCGGTGATGAGCTTCGGGCGCGTCTCTTGGGGGACGATCACGTCGTCGATGTACCCGCGC
>JAABUT010002430.1_pt1 | contig 18028 bp, 19 predicted proteins | sample 5559281 | NCBI WGS metagenome assembly JAABUT01 (sample SAMN10711880, study PRJNA513359) | rock metagenome | isolation source: Antarctica rocks | place: Antarctica: Victoria Land, Ricker Hills nord | collected 2016-01-04 | reverse complement strand
TGCAGTGCGTCGAGATCGTTCGCCCAGCTCCGGACCTCATGCTCGTCCACCAGCGCCGTCATCACCCCCCCTCTCCTCAGGGGGCATGATGCGTCACCGGTTAGCCAAGTGCAACTGTAGAAGTAAGGGGCGATGCCGTGATGGGCACCTGAACCGGTCGGCAATCCCCGCGCAGGGAAAGATCAGCGCTTCGGCGTTCCAAACCGACCCTGGCTGTGCCACCAGATGTGAGGACTCTCATCGCCGCTTCATGCCATTCATAAGTTTGTAGGGCATCCTGATGGTGCTGGTGCATGGGGGCGTGGCGTGCTCCGGCGGCATGATACTTACGACGGCATCTGTGACCCTGGCTGGGCGCGCTCGGGGCGTCTGCCCATCCGGGGACGTGCGATGGTCTGACACATTTCCGGGTTCTTGAGACGCCCATCCCGCCGGTCGGGGCATGGGCAGGGAAGCAGTAGGAGAACAGCGATGCAGCGCCTCAACCGACGCACCCTTTTGCAAGCCGGTACGCTGCTGGCCGCGGCCGCCGTCGCCCCGATCGCGAGTGCGTGCACGACCGGCGGCTCCGGCCAGCCGACGGCTGCTCCCGCCAGCCCGCCACCCGCGGTGCCGGCGACGGCGGCTGCCAGCTCCGGGCCGCTGCCGACCGCTCGGACGGCGTCGACCGCCACCACCGGTGCGCCGCTCGCTGTGGCCACGGCGAGTCGGCCGACCAGCGCGACGGCGACGACATCCCTCGACTGGCAGCGGGTCGACGCGGCGATGGGCAAGCCGGGCGCGCTGCAGCCCGGCGGGGTCTACCGGTTCAGCTTCCCCCGCACCGATCTGCAGGTCACGGCGCGCGGCGTGCCGCTCAAGGCGGGGTTCGCGCTCGGCTCGCATGTCGAGTTCCTGCAAGTCGGGGGGAACGCGGCGATGTTCATGGGCGACCTCGTGCTGACCGAGGACGAGGTCAACCCGGTGCTCACGAAGCTGCAGCAGGGCGGCATCGATCTCGCGGCGCTGCACAACCACCTGCTGGGCGAGACGCCGCGCGTGATGTACCTGCATATCATGGGGCACGGCGACCCGGTGTCAACCGCCGCCGCGATCCGCGCCGCCCTCGCCGAGAGCAAGACGCCGCTGGCCACACCCGCCGCCGGGCAGGCGGAGCAGGTCGATCTCGACAGCGCCGCGCTCGACAGGACCCTGGGGTACCAGGGGAAGGCGAACGGGGCGATCTACCAGTTCAGCGTCCCGCGCGCCGAGAAGATCACGGACATGGGGATGGAGCTACCGCCCGCGATGGGCGTGGCCACGGCGATCAACTTCCAGCCGACGGGCGGCGGCAAGGCGGCCATCACCGGCGATTTCGTCCTGCTCGGGGGCGAGGTGAGGGGTGTCAGCCGCGCGCTGCGCGACGCAGGCATCGACGTGACGGCGCTGCACAGCCACGGTCTGAGCGACGAGCCGCGCCTCTTCTACATGCATTTCTGGGCGGTCGATGACGCGGTGACGCTGGCGAAAGGGCTCCGGGCGGCGCTCGCGACCACCAATAGTGCCAGGCCGAAATAGGAGCATCTGCGATGGATATACACCGGCACATACAGCGGTACCTCCGGCTGGCACGACCGATCGCGATCGTCGTCCTGGTCGCCGTGACGCTCCTGGCCGGGTGCGGCGGGGGGAGCACCACGGCCACGGCGGCGGGCGCGAACGCCCCGACGGGGACGCGATCGACCGCCGTGAGCACCGCCGGGGCGGCGGGGGTGGCGCGCTGGTCGTTCGACGGCGACCTCGCGGGGGGCCTGCCGACGGGTGCCGTGGCCTTCGATGGGGCGTGGGCGGTGCGGGCGGAGACGGGCGCGCCGAGTGCCCCCAACGCGCTGTGTCAGACCGGCACGGCCACATTCCCCGCCCTCGCCCTGGGCGACGCGACCTATACGGATGTCGTCCTCAGCGCCCGGGTCAAGCCGATCGCGGGCAAGGAAGACCGGGCGGCCGGGCTGATCGCCCGGGTGCAGGACCGGGACAACTACTACATCCTGCGGGCGAACGCCCTGGAGAACAGCGTCAATCTCTACCGCTACGTCGGCGGGAAGCGGGACGTCATCAAGGAGGGCAAGGCGACCGTGCCGAGCGGCCAGTGGCAGGAGTTGCGGCTCGAGATCGTCGGCAATCGGCTCAGGGGGTTCTACAACGGGCAGTTGCTCGTGGAGGCGGTCGACGACACCTTCGCGGCGGGCAAGGTCGGACTATGGACGAAGGCCGACTCGCAGACGTGCTTCGACGACGTCGAGGTGCGCCTCCCCTGAGCCCGAGCGCCGGAGGGCGCGATCGGGCGGAGGTTCGACCGACACTTCCGGGGTGTGGTTCGATGGGCGGGCGACATTACGGCGAGGCCACCGAATAGCGGCGTGAGCGATGCTCGCGTGCGACTGCTTGCCGCGGGCCGTCGGGATATGGTGAGGGGGAGGGCGATGCGCCTCTTGGTCGTGGAGGACGATCCCGGTATCGTGCGGTTCGTCAGCCAGGGGTTGCGCGAGGCCGGCTATGCGGTCGACGCCGCCGGTGACGGCCGGTCGGGCCTGGAGTATGCCCTGGGCGTGCCGTATGACGCGCTGATCGTGGACATCATGCTGCCGGGCCTGGATGGCTTGCGGCTGGTGCGGGCGCTGCGCCAGCGGCGGATCGCGGTCCCCGTGCTGCTCTTGACCGCGCGGGATGCGGTGGAAGACCGGGTGGACGGGTTGGACGCCGGCGCCGACGATTACCTGGTCAAGCCCTTCGCTTTCTCCGAACTCCTGGCCCGCGTGCGGGCCCTGCTGCGCCGCCCACCCCTCCAGGCGGATCCGGTCCTGCGGGCGGGCGATTTGGAATTGGAGGTCGCACGGCGCGAGGTGCGCCGTGCCGGGCGTGCCGTCGAGCTCAGCCCGCGCGAGTTCGCCCTGCTGGAATACCTCCTGCGCCACCAGGGCCAGGTGCTCACGCGCACGCAGATCGCCGAGCATATCTGGAACTTCGACTTCTCGAGCGAGTCGAACGTGGTGGACGTCTACATCGGCTACCTGCGCCGGAAGGTGGATCGGGACGCCGCGCACCCCCTGATCCACACCGTGCGCGGCGTGGGCTATCGGCTGAGTGCGGAGAATACGGATGCGTGAGCGGCGGTGGCACCCCGCCCGGTGGCCGCTGCGCTTGCGCCTGACCGCCTGGTACATGCTGCTGTTCGGGCTGACCCTGGCCGTCTTCGCCGGGTACGTCTACGAGCGACAGGAGCGCGGGGTGCGGGAGCAGACCGACGCGGCGCTGCAGGGGGCGACCGCCCAGGTACTGGCCGACCTGGACACGGGCGGCGACCGCCCCGCCCTGCGGCGGACCGACGCCGCGGCGGCCCTGCTCCGCCGACTGGATCAGGCGGGCCTCTCGGTGCGTCTCCTGGCCGCCGACGGGACGACTGCGGAGGCGTTCGGCCCTTTCGCCGCGGTCGCGGGCGCGCCGCCGACCATGTCGGGCTACGGCACGCTGCCGCGGGAGGGCGCCGACTGGCGCGTCTACACGCAGCGCGTCACGGCACCCGATGGTACCCAGGTCGGCTGGGTCCAGGTCGCCCGGTCGTTGAACGCGACAAGCGACGCGCTGGAAACCTTGTTCACGCAGCTGCTCCTGGCCTTGCCGCTGCTGCTCCTGCTCGCCGGCCTGGGCGGCTTCTTCCTGGCGGGCCGGGCACTCCAGCCGATCGATCGCATCGCCCGCACCGCGCAGGCGATCGGGGCGCACGACCTCACCAAGCGCATCGACTATCGGGGGCCGGCCGACGAGATCGGGCGTTTGGCGACCACCGTCGATCGGATGCTCGATCGGCTGCAGGCCGGCTTCGCGCGGGAGCGTCGGTTCACCGCCGACGCCGCCCACGAGTTGCGCACCCCCCTGGCCGCGCTCAAGGGCCGCATCGGCGTGACGCTGGCCCGGGCGCGCGGCCCCGAGGAATACGAGCACGCCCTGCGCGAGCTGGAGGGGCAGGTGGATCGGCTCATTCGCCTCAGCACCGATCTGCTCTTCCTCGCCCGCCTCGAGCAGCGTGGTGCCCGTCGCGAGCCGGAATCCCTGGACCTGAGCGCGCTACTCGAGAGCGTTGCCGAGCAGCTACGGCCGCTGGCGGAGGCGCGATCGGTGCTGCTGTGCGAGGAGATCCCGGCGGGGCTGGCGCTCGAGGGCGACGTCGACCACCTCATCAGGCTGTTCCTGAACCTGCTCGACAACGCGATCAAGTACACGCCGCCCGGCGGCCGGGTGACGATGCGGGCAGGGGGGGATCACACCGCGGTCCGGGTGGCGCTCGGCGACACCGGGCCGGGCATCGCGCCGGAGCACCTGCCGCACCTCTTCGAGCGCTTCTACCGGGCCGACGCCGACCGCTCCCGCGCCGAGGGGGGGGCCGGGCTGGGCCTGGCCATGGCGCAGGAGATTGCCCGCCAGCACGGGGGGGGCATCGAGGTCGCGAGCGCGGTCGGGCAGGGCACGACGTTCACGGTGGTCCTGCCACTGGAGGTGGCGAGCCGCCCGCCCGCGGTGCCCCCATCGCGGGCGGGGCGGGTGCCGCGGTAAGCGTAAGAACACTCTCATCGTCCGCTCATGGCCCTCACACGTTCGCCGTGCATACTGAGGGTCGCGGGATGGGACCGGTCGGGGAACGGCATCCGGCCCGGGGCGGAGCGAGCGAAGGGTATCGGAGGGGCGCAATGGACCTACGTGGAGGATTTCGCGGCTGGCGGCTGATCGCGGCGGTCGCTGCCGTGCTCGCCGTCGCCCTACTGTTCGGGGGGGCCGCCACCTGGGCGCGGGGCGCCGGTGGCGAGCGCGAGGGCGGCGCCGACGCGGCGAACCAGTCATAGCTTGCCCGCGAGGCCACGCTCACGCCCGATCAGGCGCAGGCGGCGGCGGTGGCGGCGGTGCCCGGGACGGTGCAGGCGCTGCGCCTGGAGCGCGACGGCGGCCCGCTGGTGTACGCGGTGGTGGTGCGGCCGCAGGGGGGCGGCGACCCCACCGAGGTGCAGGTCGATGCGAACAGCGGCAACGTCGTCAGGACGCTGCCCGCCGACCGGGAGGATGACGACGGCGATTGACACACCGGCCTCGCGCGAGACGAGGTACAGCGCCGACGCGGAAGGAGGGTTGCTTATGTGAGGGGTCGAGCCGTTGTCCCCGTGGCCGGGCGGTGCCGTGCAGCGCTCACCAGGAATTGGGAGGATCACATGAAGACATCGCAAGCGCGGCTGTTGACCCTGGGCGCGAGCCTGCTCGCGGCCCTCCTGCTCGGCATGGCCTGGGTCATGCCGGCCCTCGCCGAGGCCGCCGACGGCCTGGATGGCGACGGCGACGAACTGCTGCTCCCGCTCGCGATCGGGGCGGTCGTGCTCATCGGTGGCCTGGTCTACTGGCGCAGCCGGCGCGCCCGCTCGCGCGAAGGGTAGCGCCCGCATGTGTCAGGGCTCGCCGGGGACGCAGCCAAGCGGTCCGATGCCGGCCGGGGCGGCAATCGGTGCCGTCAGTCGACAGGTGGGATCGCGAGCCCAGAGCGTCCCCCCCGCAGAGATGTCGCCGCACCATGGGGACGACACGATCGCGACGGCGAGACGAGAGGATGGAAGCGCCGATGGGCCGTACGACCGATCAGCTGCCGCGCCCGGCCACGCGGGCCGTGGCCGGGCACCGCGCCGCGCGGGCGGCGCAACTCCGGCGGGACCGGCACCGGCATCCCCGGATCAGACTGGCGGCGGCGGGGGCGCTGCTCCTCGCCCTGGGCGCGGTGGTCTTCCTGCGCATGTCCCGGCCCGGCCCGGTCGGGACGGCGGTGGCCGAGGCGGCGGACAGCAGCCATGTCCCCGAAGGGGTGCCCATCACCTACGCCCATTACCCGCCGTCGTCGGGGCAGCATTACCCCGTCCCCCAACCCCCCGGCGTCTACAGGGCGGAGATCCCGGAAGGGTACTGGGTGCATAGCCTCCAGCACGGCGCTGTCGTCGTGCTGCTGAAGTGCCCGGACGGCTGCGCCGCGACGTACCAGCGGCTGGAGGACCGCTACCGGAACGATCTGCCCCCGGGCCGGTTCGGCACCGTGAAGCTCGTGGTCACCCCCTACAGTCACCCCTTCAGCGATCCGGGCAAGGACGCCCCGCTCACGCTGCTGGCCTGGGATCGCGAGGAGCTGCTCCCAGGGTTCGACCGCGACAAGATCGTCGGTTTCTATCGGGCCTACGTCGATAGAGGGCCGGAGCTGGTGCCGTGAAAGGCCGCCGCGCCGAGCGGGCCCCCCGCCGCCAACACGCCACACGCGCCAGGAGAAGGAGTCCACCATGCGCCGCGCGCTGTTCCCGGTGTTCGGGCTGGTTGTCGCGCTGCTCCTCGTCGGCTGTGCCCCCGGTCAGCGCGCCGCCGCGCCGGACGCGCTCGGCCTGCGGCAGCTCGCCGAGCTCCCGCTCCCCGGCGACACGTCGCGTTGGGATTACCAGAGCCTCGACCCCACTACCGGTCGCCTGTACCTCGCCCATCTGGGTGCCAGCAGCGTGATCGTCTTCGATACCGCGAGCCAGCGGGTTGTGGGCGAGGTCGCCGACGTGGCGGGCGTGCACGGGGTCCTCGCCGTGCCCGCGCTGGGACGCGTCTACGCCACGGCCACCGACGCGAACCAGCTCGTCGCCATCGACACGCGGACCCTGCAGGTCGTCGCCCGCACGGCGGGCGGGCGATATCCCGACGGCCTCGCCTACGACCCGGACGACGGTGAGCTGTTCGTCTCCGACGAGCTGGGCGGCACGGTGAGCGTGTTCAGCACCACGAATGACGCGCGCGTCGCGACGATCGCGCTGGGCGGGGAGGTCGGCAACACGCAGTACGACCCGGTCGCGCGGCGAATCCTCGCCGCCGGGCAGGGGCGCGACGAGCTGGTGGCCATCGATCCGGTCGCCAACCAGGTCGTCGGCCGATCGGCCCTCCCCGGGTGCAAGCACGCGCACGGCCTCGCCCTCGACGCCCCGAACCGCCTCGCCTTCGTCGCCTGCGACGCGAACGCGACCCTGCTCGTGGTCGATCTGCGGACCCTGCAGGTCACGGGGACGCAGACCGTCGGCGACCGGCCCGACGTCCTGGCCTTCGACCCGGGGCTCCACCGGCTGTATGTCGCGGCCGAGAGCGGGGAGCTGTCCGTCTTCGAGGAGCACGGGGCGATCCTCACGAAAGTTGCCCAGGGGCCCATCGCCGCGAGCGCCCACAGCGTGGCCGTCGATCCCGGAACCCACCGGCTCTACTTCCCGCTCGAGCGCACCGACGGCCACCCGGCGCTGCGGATCTTCGCGCCGACGGCGGGCGGCGGCCCCTGAGGCCGTACCGGTCGTCGGTGCCGCCCCGGTCGGCGTCGGGGGCACGGCACGAGGCGGCTGGTGTGCGGTTTCCCCCGCGCATGGCGGTGGCCGGGTCGGCATCCCGATCGGTGCGAGCAGCACCAAGGATAGTCCAGGGGCACATGGTGCTGAGGCAACCCCTTGTCCCACACAACAGCGCATGAGAGAGGGAAGCAACGATGCCCGATTCCTTATCAGAAATTGAGATCGCCTTTATCACGCTCGGGCTCACGCTCCTCATCTTTGCGCTGCAAGGGTTCGTCTCGGTCTTCCTCGAAGGGCGTGAACTGCACGTCGGGCGCATCTATCCCCACCTGACCCGACGCATCAATCTGATCCTCTTAATCAGTTCCTTGCTGCTCCTGGTCATCGCGATCGTGCTGGGAGGCGGCATCGCGCTGGGGTGGGGCGTGAAGGCGATCGGCAGCCTCGCCGGACTCGGCGCGCTGCTGCTCGGATTCATGCTCATCCCGGACAAGGAGGGCTTCGTCGGTGGTGAGGCCCACTTCGATGATCGCAACGATGGGGTGCCCTGGTAGCGCCCTCCATACGAAACGTCATGCGGTACGCATTGAGGGAGCCGCGGACGGGAAACAAGGAGTGCGGAGGGATAGCAACGGGGCAGGTGAGGCCGCATCCATCGATGGATGGGCGGGGGCATGCACCACAAGAGGGGAGATTCGGGCGGCGTAAGTTGCTCCTGGGCGTGATGGGCGTGAGTGTCGGAGCATTCATGCTCTCCTTCACCGCCGTCCCGCTCTTCGTGACGAAGGTGTTGGAGCTCGCGGTGCAGGAGATCGCGGTCGGCGATCAGCTGGTCTATTCCGCGGTGGGCTTGAACGGGGCGGCGGCGGGTACTCCGGTGAGAGCGGGCGATCTGCAACAAGGCGCGTCGGTGCAAGCGTTCCCGAAGGGGAAGGCCGACAACCAGCAGAATCTGATCGAGATCGTGCGGGTCGCCGCCGGGAGCGGCAAAGAGGGGCTGGTCGCCTACAGCGCGATCTGCACACACCTCGGGTGTGTCGTCCAGGCAAAGCTCCTGCAGGGCCAGGTGGTTTGCCCCTGCCACAATAGCCATTACGATCCGGCGAGCAACGCCATGGTGGTGAGCGGCCCGTCCCCGCGCCCGCTACCGAGCCTGCCGATCGATGTCGGCCCGGATGGGGTGATCACGGCGGCGGGCCCCTTCAGCGCGAAAGTGGGCGTCGAGTAAGCATAAGTCTGCGGAGGAGACGATGACAGCGCGCGATTCCCGGCCACTGGTCCCACCGGGACGACCGACGAGCATACGCCATCCGGTGCCGAAGCCGGTTCATCGCAAATGGCACGTCCGGCCAGGACATAGAGGCGCTGACGCCGCCACGCTGATCGTGGTCGAAACCGCGCTCCACATGGGGAAGAACTGATGGAGTAGCGGACAAGAGAGGCTCGACAGGATGCGTGTCCGCGCCGTGCGGCGGTCCATGCCCTGATTACTCCTCGCGATCAGCGAGAGTGCGTCCCCGCCCACTTGCGGTGGCGTGCCTGTAAGGGAGAGACAGTAAGCCGTAGCGGAGGAGAAGGATGGCGATAACAGTAGCTACCGCTCGTACGCGCGTATCGTACGTCCATCGGCAAGAAAATGCTGATGGCGGTCACGGGCACGATCGGCATCCTCTACCTGATCGGGCATATCTGGGGTAACTTCCACGTCTTCGAGGGAAGCCAGAAGTTCAACGCCTATGCCTCGTTCCTCCGTGTTATCGGCGCGCCCTTCTTCACCGGTTCGCAACTCCTTTGGCTCATACGGCTACTCATGATCGCCTGCGTGGTCTTACATACTACCGCCGCGGTACAGCTGACGCAGCAGAGCCGGGCGAGCCGTCCGATCGGCTACGTCGCGCGCAAGGATCCCCGCGCGACCTGGGCCTCGCGGACGATGCGCGCCGGCGGCGCGATCATCCTGCTCTTCATCGTCATCCACCTCGCCAACCTGACGTGGGGATTTCTGCACCCGAGTTTCGTGGCAGGCGACGTCTACCATAATGTCGTCGCGCTCTTCCAGCTCTGGTATGTCACCCTCTTCTATATCGTCGCCATGTTGGCGGTCGGCTTCCACCTGTATCACGGTGCCTGGAGCTTGTTCCAGACACTCGGCTTCCGTACGCGGGGGAACGATCGCCTGATCCGCGGCGGGGCGCTGTTCCTGGCGATCCTGTTCGTCATCGCCAGCGTGACCGTGCCGGCCGCGGTCTGCACAGGCATCGTCAGCTAACAGGCGGTTTCATAACCGGCGATAACGCGGCGAATGTATAGCCGTAGCGCCAGTTCTCACGATACTCACCCGGTTATGAAACCGCCTGTAAAGGAGTGGGACACGAATGGCCAGCGATATAGTGGCTACTTTGCTCATCCGAGTCCGCCTGTTAGCAGTCTTAAATGAGCCGTGACAGAGTTACATGCCGGATGAGGAAAGTAGCCATAACAGCTCGCCGCGTTCGTGGCCGCGCTCGGCGCGCTCGCGATCGTCCAGCTCATCGACCGCCTCTGGGACCGCCCGCGCCCCTTCGTGGCCCACCCCGCCACCGTGCATCTCCTCGTCGCGCACGCCCCCGACGCGTCGTTCCCGAGCGATCACGTGGTGGCGGCGTTCGCCATCGCCGTCGTGCTCCTGGCATACCATCGTCGCCTCGGCGCGGTGGCCCTGCTCTTCGCCGTGCTCCTGGCCTACGCCCGCGTCTACATCGGGGTGCACTACCCCGGCGACGTGCTCGGCGGGGCGCTCCTGGGCACCCTGGTCGGCGGGCTCCTCGTCACCGTGCTCGCACCGCTGATGGCGCGGCTACGCGCGCTCGTCGATGGCCTGATCCGTCAGCTCCGCCTACCCCTCCCCTCCTAGAGCGACCGACCGCAACCCGCTCACGCCACCACGCGGATCTACCCGCGCTTGGGCGGTGCCAAGAAAAAGGGCGCGTCCTACGACGCGCCCGGGAGGAGCTCTGCGGCGATGAGCGCCCGGAGCGCGTCGCGCACCCGACGATACCGGGCGAGCCGCTCCTCCCCGGTGCCCTCCCCCTCGCAGGGATTCTCGACACACCACACCAGACGCCGACCGGCGCCCCGGACCACCGGTCAGGTGTCTCACGTCGGCACGCAGATCGTCAGCCCCACATCGACCGGCTCGGCCGGGGCCTCCCGCACGAGGCGCGCGACCCAGTCGCCCAGGTCGAGGCGCTGTTCGGCGAGCACCTGCCCCACTTCCGGCGCTGGCACCGCCTGATCAACGCCCTGGATCAGGACCGCGCTCACCTTCCCCGGCTGCCCGCGGAGTACACCCGCCGCGAGGAAGGTCGCGTCCGGGTTGCCGCTGGAGCAGAGTAGGACACACAGCGGCCGAGAACGTGCTCCTCTCATGCTCGCTCCTGCCCCTCGGTTGCCATCATCATGCATGCTCATCGAGTACCCCCGTGGCGGCGCGGAAGTCATGCCGTCCCAGCAGCGCCAGCCCCAGCACCCCCGCCGTCGCCAGCAGCGCGCCGCCCAGCCAGAACAACGGGCGGATACCCGCCGCGTCCACCAGCACCCCGCCCAAGGCCAGCGACAGGAGCCGCATCGCGTTCCACGTCACATCCAAGAGGGTGAAGACGCGCCCGCGCACCCTATCCGGCACCGCCCCCTGAATCGTGGAGTTGAAGACGACCATGCCCGTGGATGTGTTCAGGCCGTAGACAAAGAGCAGCACCAGCGCGACCGGCAAGGGCGTGAAGACGGCAATCAGCACGTCGCCAAGCCCGCGAATGATGTAGGGCACGAACAGCCAGCGGGCATCGCGATAATCCTTCGCCAGCGTGTTGGGGATGAGCGGACCCAAGAGCGCCCCCAAGCCAATCGCCCCGATGAGCCACGCGAACCCCGCTGGCGGCTGTCGCAAGTGTTGTGCTGACAGCACCACTAACAGCGCGCCCGTGGCCCCCACCGCGAACGACGCCAGCCCTTGCACAATGAGTAGCCGCGACACGAAGGCATCGCGGGTCGCGTACACCAAGCCCGCCCGCGCCTCCCCGAAGAAGCCCCCTAGCCCCCGTTTGGTACCCGCCCCGAGTTCGCCCGCGTGAGCCGGAATCGGTAACAGGAAGATGAGCGCGGCGGATAGCGCAAAACTCGCCGCGTTGACGGCGAAGGCCGCGCCCGTGCCGACCAAAGCTATCAGTCCGCCCGCGATGGCGGAGGCGAGAATCTGCACCAGCCGCCCCGTAGACCACGCGACCGAGTTGGCCGCAAGCCGCTGGCCAGGCGTCGTCAACGATGGAATCACCGCCTGAATTGTCGGCCCGAAGAACACGTTGCCCGCCGCCAACCCCGCCGCTACCAGATAGGCGTGCCCCACGCCTTGCGGCCAGATGAGCGATAGCACCAGCGCCGCCCGGAACAGGTCGGAGCCGATGAGGACCACCTTGCGATTGAACCTGTCGATGACGACCCCGGCGACGGGTCCAAGCAGCAGCACCGGCACGATTTCGGCGGCGACCACGCCCGCGACCGCCACCCCTTGCCCGGTCAGTCGGAAGACGAGGACCACCAGGGCGATGTAGTGCAGCGTGTCCCCGAAGCCGGAGAGGAGCTGCCCCAGCCACAGCGGGAAGTAGGTGCGGCTGCGCACGACGTTGCCGTAGGCCCCGAGCACCAGACCGAGGCGGCGCGCGAGGGAGGGCGCGGCGCTCATGCGGTCACCACCGGGTCAGCCGCACGCCCTGCCGCGTGACGCTCGATGATGCCGCACACCGCCCCGTCGCAGTCGGTTGTCTCGGCTTCGTCACGCAGCGTCCGCAGCTCGTCGCGGAAGGCGGTCAGGGTCCGCAGCTGCGCCTCGACCGTCGCGAGTTTGCCGTCGAGCAGCGCCCGGAGGTGGGCGCAGGGCTCCTGGCCGTCGCGGCGCAGGGCGAGGATCGCGCCGATCTCCGCCAGGGTCAGGCCGGCCGCCTTGGCCGTGATGATGAAGTGCAGCGCGTCCCGTTCGGCGCGCGTGTACCGGCGATAACCGGCCGGGCTCCGTGTCGCCGGTGCGAGAATCCCCAGCTCCTCGTAATAGCGAATCGTTTTCGGGTTGAGGCCCAGCTCGGCGGCGAGTTGGCCGATGTAATAGTGCTCGTGCTCCATGCGCCCTCCTCATGATGCGTAGTCGCCGGGCACGCCGACGGAGGTAATGGTCGCATGGTACACCTTCCAGCTAACTGGAAGGTCAAGGCTCGTTTGCATAACCCCGATTCTGCGAACCACCCGCCCCCCTTCATGGCTTGACACCGTGATCGCTGGTTCTCAATAATGGCCCCGAGCGCAGGTTATGCGAACCACTTTCCGCGGCCCTCCGGGATTGAGCGCGCGGGGCCGGTCCCCTCTGCTGGGGAGCAAGGAGGACGCACGACGATGAACACCACCGCACCCAGCGCCACCCGCATCCTCGACAGGACGCTCACCGACCCACATCCCTAGCGCACCAACCGGCCCTCTTCGTGACCCGGCTGCAGGAGACGAACGGCAGCTGTCGGGAGGACCACCCGCGTGGAGCGTCCGCACCCGTTGCCTTCGGGCAAGGTATCGAGTAGCGCGTGACCAGGTCAGTGGCCAGTGTTGCAGTCGCGCGCGATCGGCCCAGGAGCCCCCCCCCGCCCACTCCCCACTCCATCTGCTATTATTCCTTGCGGAAAGGTGTCTTACTATAAGGTATTTTTGGAAGGGAGAGCGGGGCGATGCGGGGCTTTACGGAGGGGGTCGCGGGGACGGACGCGGCGATCCCGGCGACGTTCGCGGCGCTCGCCCGGCGGCCGGAGGCGCACCCCACGGACCCGGTCGCGGTCTACCTCGCGGGCCTCGCGCCGTCGGGACGCGTGACGGTCGCCCGCCGGCTGGTGGCGGTGGCCCGCCTGCTGGAGGTGGCGCCGGAGCGCGTGCCCTGGGCGGCGTTGCGCGCGCCGCACGTCATTGTCCTCCGCGCCCGCCTCCTCGACGGCGGCCGCCTGGCCCCCGCGACGGTGAACCTCACCCTCGCCGCCCTGCGCGGAGTGGCGCGCGCGGCGTGGCGGCTCGGACTGATGACCGCCGAGGAGCTCGCCCAGATCCGCGACGTCCCGCCCGCGCGCGGCTCGCGCCTCCCGGCCGGGCGCTCGGCCACTGGCGGCGAGCTGGCCGCGCTCCTCGCGGCGTGCGGGCGGGACCCGGCGCCCGCTGGGGTGCGCGACGGGGCCTTGCTCGCGGTCCTCTACGGCGCGGGCCTGCGGCGGGCGGAGCTGGCCGGGCTGGGGCGCGGGGACTGGCTCCCCGCAGCGCGGTTGCTCCGCGTGCTGGGGAAGGGCGATAAACAACGCGAGGTGCCCTTGCCGCCGGGTGCGGTGGCGGCGTTGGAGGACTGGCTGGCAGTCCGCGGGGATTGGGAAGGGCCGCTCTTCGTCCCCATCAACAAGGGGGGTCGGCTCGGGCGGCGGCGCATGACGGAGCAGGCGGTCTATGGCATCTTGCAGAAGCGCGCCGCCGAGGCGGGCGTGGACGACCTGAGTCCCCACGACCTGCGCCGCACCTACGTGGGCGACCTCCTCGACCGCGGCGCGGACATCGCCACGGTGCAGAAGCTCGCCGGGCACGCCGACGTGAGCACCACGGCCCGCTACGACCGGCGCGGGGGCGCGGCCCGCCGGGCGGCGGCGGACCTCCTGCACGTCCCCTACGCGCGGCGATCACGGGGCTGATCCCCGGTCGGCGGACCCGGTTGCGCGTACGACGGTTGCGGGCACGGAAACGACGGATGCCGACAACCCCGCAAGGCCATCGGCATCCGCTCGATCAGTCCCGCTCGCGTGTCCGGCACCTCGCGGCCCCGCGCCTGCGCCGTCGTCGTCCCACCCCCGGAAGAGCGATCCGACTCGTTCGCCTGCCTCCCGTCACCGGCATTCCCGAGGGAGTTTCGGCCGCGAGAGCACCCGCGCGTCGCTGATGTACGTATACTACTCCGGGCTTGCCGGTTTGTCAAGCGATCCGGCGATCATTCCTGGAAGCCGCGTCCTTTCTTCGCCGCGGCGAAGACGTTTTCCCGTTTCGTCGTGAACAGCACGCCTCGCCCCATGCCGTGTGACGCCGGCGTGTCGTCGGCGTGGCAGGAAAATGGCGCATCTGGCGGCCGTGAAACGGCTTACCAGGGCCGAAATTGCTCCCCGTACCTGCCGATTATGCTGCCATCTCAGGTGCACGCCCGCGTCACCGATGATGAGGCGGGGCGTCCAAGAGAAGTTGTCAATAATGTTCCACCTAAGGGCAATTAGGGTGCCCGCTGTAGCGCCAGTTAGGCTAAAGGAATTCGGTGCCCGGCGCAAGGCCTGCTCGCCATCGCCGCCGAGGCCGGGGAACCGGTGTGGGGGAGGCCACCCCTGACCGCGCGCGCGAAGGGGTGGGCGCGGTAGAGGGTGGGGACGATGGGCGAGGCACGGCGCGCGGGGCGGGACGAAGCTGAGCGGCACATTGGGGCCGCCACCGAGGTCCTGGGTGGCCTCGCTAAGTGCTCCGTTTCGCAATAGCGTGTGGGGTTAGGCCGCGCGCACCGCGGCGCTGGCGGTGGGTGGCACGCACGGCCAGCACCTCGGTGACGCAGGCGTGCACTCGGCGGTGGCAGGAAAGCGGCGTGGCGGTGCTACATGGTGCGCCTTTCACCCGCCTATGCGACCAGGGCTCAATACTTGCCCCTGCCCATGCGACTGGCGGTCGCGGACCGGACATACCTAACGCGACTGCGGCTCACCGCCCGGATCATCGTGCGACTGCGGCTCATTTGATCACCAGGCTAGCGCGACTGCGGCTCACGTGCTGTGCTGCGTTCAACACAGCCGGAAATAGCGGGTCGACCGTCTCCTATTAGTCTCAAATGGACGGATGGTTGAAGCGTCACTTGGCGCGCCTGGATGTGTCCCGTGCGACCACCATCGTCATGGAGACGTCGTGCTCAACTCTGTGGGGCAAAGACTACCTGCCCCACCCCGGGCCTGCGTCCCACGAGCGCGTTGCCGGGGTGGGCCGCAGTCCCATCGCTGGGGTGAAAGCGGCGCCGGTCCCAGAGGCCGACGAACGCCGCACGTGGCTGCGCGGCTTTCGCGGCGCGGCGCGGGTGTCCCACGCGGCATGACCCCGCCGGGTCCAGGGGTACTGCGCGGCGGTCCTGACCGCAATGGCCACCGCTCGACGGCAGCCCGGGCCGCTCCTGTCGTCCCGGTCCTGAGGCAACCCGCCCACCGTGACCATGGGCGATCCCGTCCCGGGATCGCCCGGGATTTATACGTGGTCGACCTTGACATTTCTTCCTTGCTCATGTAATCTTTAGGCAACGGTAAAAACGTTGTAGGGGAGACGAAGGCATGGGGCAGGCACCATCGGCGGCCGAGCAGGATTACCTCAAGCAGATCTATTGCCTGCACGAGGAAAACGGCCGGGCGACGACGCAGGAGCTGGCCGACCGCCTCGGCGTCAAGCCCCCCTCGGTCACGGCGATGCTCAAGCACCTCGCCGCGGACCCGGCCGGCCCCTACGTCCGCCATACGCCCTACCATGGGGCCGAGCTGACGGACAAGGGGCTGGCCGTCGCCTTGGAGATGGTGCGCCACCATCGCCTGATCGAGCAGTTCCTGGCCGAGCTCCTGGATATGCCCTGGGACCGCGTGCATGCCGAAGCCGAGCGCCTGGAGCACGTCTTGTCGGAGGAGCTGGAGGAGCGCATCGCGGCCAAGCTGGGCCACCCCACGCGCGACCCCCATGGCGACCCCATCCCCAGCCACGAGGGCACGATCGCGTCGACCGGAAGCATCGCCCTGGACACCCTCCCGGTGGGGGCGCGCGCGACGGTCGTGCGCGTGCCGGACGGCGATCCGGCCCTCTTGCGCTACCTGAGCGCGCTCGGCCTGGTCCCCGACGCCGTGGTCGCGGTCGAGGCCGTGGCCCCCTACGGCGACGTGCTCACCGTGCGCGTCGGCGCGGCGACGCACGCGCTGGGTGCCGCGATCGCGCGCCGCGTGCGGGTGGCCCCGCTGGCACGCCTACACGACGACACGCCTAGTACAGCGGGGCTGAAGTAGCCCGGTAGTTTTTACGGCACTATAGCAGGCTTCTCAGCCCTGATACTATAGGGGCATCTACGCCGCCATGTACTAGCTAGCCAGATAGAGTGAGAGGAGCGACCCGATGAGAGACTACCGCCCATTACCCACCGACGGCGTCCCCCTCGACGCGATCCCCCAGGAGGCGGGCGTCCGCGCGGCGGCGCGCGCCGCCCGCGACGGCCGCCGCCGCGGGCGCCGCGCGCGGCGGCCCTTCCTCGGCCCCGCCTTCATCGCCTGCGTGGCCTACATCGACCCGGGCAACTTCGCCACCAACATCCAGGGCGGCAGCGCCTTCGGCTACAACCTGCTCTGGGTCATCCTCATGGCCAACCTGATGGCCATGCTCATCCAGTCCCTCTCGGCCAAGCTCGGCATCGCCACGGGCCAGAACCTCGCGGAGGTCTGCCGGGCGCACCTCCCCCGCCCGCTCGTCTACGCCATGTGGATCGGCTCGGAGGGGGCGGCCATGGCCACCGACCTGGCCGAGTTCCTCGGCGCGAGCCTGGGCCTGAACCTGCTGCTGCACGTCCCACTGCTGCCGGCCACGCTGCTCACGGGCGTGGCGACGCTGGGCATCCTGTCCCTGCAAAACCGCGGCGTGCGCCCGCTCGAAGCGTTCATCGCCGCCATGGTCGGGGTCGTCGCCGCGAGCTATCTGATCGAGACCGTGCTCTCGCGCCCGGACTGGGGGCAGGTGGCCTACCACAGCGTCGTGCCGTGGGTCGGCCCCGGCAGCATCCTCATCTCGGTCGGCATCATCGGCGCCACCATCATGCCGCATGTCGTCTACCTGCACTCCGCGCTGATGCAGGACCGCGTCGTGCCGCGCAGCGAGGCCGAAGCCAAGCGCATCTTCCGCTTCACCATCCCCGATATCCTGATCGCGATGACCCTGGCCGGCGTGATCAACATGGCCATGCTCTACATGGCCGCGTCGACCTTCCATGCCAACGGCTTCACGGAGGTGGCCGACATCCCCGCGGCCTACCGCACCCTGACGCCGCTGCTGGGCCCGGCGGCGAGCGCCGTCTTCGCCATCTCGCTGCTGGCCGCGGGCCTCTCCAGCTCGACGGTGGGCACGATGGCGGGGCAGGTGATCATGCAAGGGTTCGTGGGCTTCACCATCCCCCTGTGGGTGCGCCGGTTGGTGACGATGGCGCCGGCGGTGCTCATCGTGGCGCTGGGCATCAACCCGACCGACGCGCTGGTGATCAGCCAGGTCGTGCTGAGCCTGATCCTGCCGATCCCCGTGCTCGCGCTGGTCTATTTCACCCGGCGCCGCGACGTGATGGGCACGCTGGCCAATCGGCGCGGCACCACCATCCTGGCCATGGCCTGCGCCGCGATCATCCTCCTGCTCAACGTCGTGCTGCTCTATCAGACGGCCGGGGGCACGATCCCCGGCTTGAGCTAGAAACTGTATGAGAAGGGGTGGCACAGGGCGTGTTGGCAGCGACGGATCGCGGTGATTCGCGATCATGACTGAGTACGGACGCGGCCTCGCCCACAGGGTGCGCGGCGATCCTCGGCGTGTCC
>JAABUT010002427.1_pt1 | contig 18074 bp, 18 predicted proteins | sample 5559281 | NCBI WGS metagenome assembly JAABUT01 (sample SAMN10711880, study PRJNA513359) | rock metagenome | isolation source: Antarctica rocks | place: Antarctica: Victoria Land, Ricker Hills nord | collected 2016-01-04 | reverse complement strand
CACCTGGGCCGAGCACTGGAACCTCGACCCGAAACCGTTCATCTGGAAAGCCACTGCCCAGGACATCATCACCAAGGTCCAACGCGGCCGCGCCGCGCTCCACCAGATCAAGTCAGCGACGGACCACATTCTTCAGCCAATCACCCGGTGGCCGGCCCGGCGTAGCAGCTCAGACGCCTCGTCTACCTGATCAACGGGAATCAGCACGATGTCGCCGTCGAAGCTGGCCGCGACCCAAACAGGCACATTGCCGGCTGCGAGCGGCGCCACGATCGCAGCTAACATGCCGGTCCCGTCCGGCGGGTGCGCCTCGTCACCATTCCACAGCGCCACCCAAGCGTCGTTGGCCGCATCCTGGCGTCGCATGCAAGCTCCGCCGTCAGGGCCGCGCACGACCGCGAGCACCTCGCCATCACCGGCGACCTCGACGTCCGATACCACGCGCTCCAGTACGTATCGACCCTCCAGCACCCGCAATGTCTGATGATCAGCGACCGACACCAGCGCATCGTCGCACCGATCGCGTCTGATGGTCCAGCGCTATGGGAAGTTCGTAAGCGGAACGTCGATCGGGTCGGCTGGCTCAGGGGTATGCCGCCGAGAACACCGGCTGCGTGAGAGGGTCGTCCGATGCCAACGCGCGAGCCGGCCCTGGTGCCCGAGTTGTTGGTCACCGACGTCGATCGGAGCATCGAGTTCTGGTGCTCAACCTGCGGGTTCGAGGTCCGGTATGTCCGACCGGAGGAACGATTCGCCTACATCGAGTTCGGGTCGGCGCACGTCATGCTCGAAGAGGTAGGAGTCGGCCGGAACTGGATCACCGGACCGCTCGAACCGCCCCTCGGACGCGGCATCAACTTCCAAATTACCGTGCCCGATGCTGACGTGATCGCAACCGCGCTCGGTGCAGCCGGTGTCGAGCTGTTCATGCTGCCGGAGACCAAGCAGTACCAAGTCGCGGAGGACATCGCCGTTGTGCGGCAATTCTTGGTTACCGACCCGGACGGTTACCTGGTGCGATTCCAGTCTTCCATGGATGGCTGAGCCACCGACGCGCCTCCTGGCCGACAGGCTGGCGCGCATAGCGATGGTCTATCGAGTCGAGCGGGACGGCGCCACACCGCGGAAGCGGCCAAGGTTTGGGCGCCGCTGCCGACAACGGTGTAACTGGCGTCGAGTTGCGAGGCGATCGCCGTCGCGGCGGACCTTGTGGGTGCGCGACCAGCTGGCGCGGGGCGCATTTCGCTGGAACTGCCGCGGTAACGGATTCGATCGTTTCCGTGCCATTGACGTTGCGTTGTAACGCTTCCCGTGTCCGCACCAATTCCGAGGTTGTGAGACGTTGTAACGCGTACACGGCATGCGGACACCGTGTCGCGCCCCTTCGGCGTGTCGCCAGTTGATCTCGAGGCTGCGCGGCGGCTCTCCTCCGCCCGTGCGTCGGGCCAGGTGTGCGGGTTGCTGTCCAGATCTAATACGCCGCACCCAGAGGCGGCGACTGCAGTGCTCGCGTCGATGATCTTCGGGCAGTTGAAGTTCGTGTTGTCGACGACGACTCCAGCTCGTTCCCACGGTCGCGAGCGCTCGAAGTAAATACGTTGGGCGCTGACGTATTGGCCCAGGAGTCCGCTCTGGGCGCCCGCCGTCGAGCCATCACGTAGCGCCATCCGCTCGGCAGTCACTTCGAAAGGCACATCGAGGAAGATCGAGTCGTCCCAGTAACCCGCAAGCTGGACAAGGGTCGCGACCGCCGGCGGGTTCCGTTGATGCCGACACACTGAGAGCTCCCGACGCTTTCGCAAAGTGCCACCCGAGCCAACGCCTACTCTCCTCGACCTGCTCGTCCGCCTGTCCGCCGGCGATATAGAAAAGTCGTCTTGTGCAATGGTCGTTGTTGGCTTACCGTTACGGAATGAACGACGCTGTCCGCCTTTCCGATCCCGGAGCTCTGGCCGCCCTCTCGCATCCGTTCCGACGCCGAATGTTGGACTCGCTGAGCGCCGACGGCCCCTCCACCGTCGGCATGCTTTCGGTGCGCACCGGTCAGGCCGTCGGCAGCATCAGCCACCACATGAAGGTGTTGGCCGCTGCCGGGCTGGTCAGCGAGGTACCCGAACTCGCCCGCGACCGGCGGGAACGCTGGTGGCGGCGAGCGGCGTCGATCAGCTGGGGAGGATCCACCGATTCCCCCGCCCTGCGGTCCGCCATCGAGGCAGCCACCGACGTCGCGTTCGGCCGCCAGCTTCAGTTGTTCACCGAATACCGTGCCAATCGGGAATCTAATACTGAGTGGGACGACGCGTCGTTCGCCTCGGACGGCTGGCTCCGGCTCACCCCGGCCGAGCTGGACCGCTTCGGCGCCGAGATGGCCGCGGTGTTCTACCGCTGGCGCGACCGACAGCCCCCCGATGACGGTGAGAGCCGCGAATCGGTGTTCGTCTTCGCCCGCGGATTCCCGGCCCGGCCATGACCAACAACATCCCGAAGGCCGCACCACCCGTTGGCCTGCAACAGTTTCGCGGCTTCCGGCTGCTCTGGGCAGGCGAGACCATCAGCCTGCTGGGCAACTCGACATCAGCGTTGCTGCTACCGCTGGTCGCCGTCACCCAGTTCGGTGCCGGGCCGGGGTGGATGGGCATCCTGACCGCCGCCGCCTGGCTGCCATGGCTGGTGATCGGGCTGCCGGCCGGTGCCTGGGTGGACGTGTGGAACCCGCGCCGGGTGATGCTCTGGGCGAACCTGATCGCCGGCCTCACCACCCTCGGTGTCCCGGTCGCCTGGTTCGCCGGTTGGCTCTCGCTGCCGCAGCTGCTGGTGGTCGCCGCGATCAACGGCACCTGCACGGTGTTCTTCAGGGCGGCATATCAGCGGCTGCTGCCGCGGCTAGTGCCCACGGAGAAACTGGTGGCCGCCAACTCCGCTTTACAGGGCACCGAGTCGGCAACCCAGCTGGCCGGCCCGAGCCTTGCCGGTCTGCTCGCGCAGTCGTTCGGTGCCGCCGCCGGCGTGCTGCTGGACGCTGTCAGCTTCATCGCCTCTGCCTTGTTCCTGCGGGCCATCCGGGTGCGGGACGTCAGCCCCGATCCGAATCCCCGACCGCCGGCCGAGCCGTTGCGCACTCGGATGGGCGCCGGCCTGCGCTTCGTCGCTGGCGACCGGTTCCTGCGCAACTTCACCATGATCGGGGGCGTGTCCAACCTTGGCCTGACCGGCTACGGGACCCTGCTGGTGTTGTTCCTGATCGACCAGGTCGGACTCAGCGCCGGCACCATCGGTGTCCTGGGCACCGCAGCCAGCGCCGGCGGTGTGCTCGGAGCCTTCGCCGCTCGGCCGTTGTCGACCTGGCTCGGCGAAGCCCGAGCGCTGATGCTCATCCGGTCCCTCGGTGGACCGCCGGCTCTGCTGATCCCGTTCGCGACAGCCGGCTGGGGCCTCACCTGCTACGTCGCTGGATCCTTCCTCGTCGCCTTCTTCGTGGTCGCCGGCAACGTGCTCACCGGGGCATTCCGCCAGCGCTACGTGCCCGGCGCGCTGATGGGCAGGGTGATGACCTGCGCCCAACTGGTCAACTTCGGGACGATGCCCGTTGCCGCGCTGCTGGCCGGTTGGCTGGGCGGGCAGATCGGTCTCCGCCACACCATGCTGATCATGGCCGGGGTGCACGCCGCGGCCTGCCTGGCGAACCTGTTCGGCCCGCTGCGGGGACTGCACACGCTGCCGGACCGGGCGGAATTTGGCCGCGCCGCAGAGCGCATCGGTCAGATGCCAGGAAATACGTCCCAGTGAGTCGTCGTCGCTGCGGTGTGCAACCCATAGGCCGATCGAATATGGGACACGAGAGCCGTGGGGCAACCACCCACACCGATTTCGAGCATACGGATCATGGACACTGATATGCAAAGGATCGTATTCGAGACAGGTGTAAAGCTACTCGTGTACGCGTGCTGAGAGCGGTTTCGTTACAACGTAAATTGGACACGAGTTATGTAACAGATTCACATCGGAGTCATTGTGCACGCCTGTCTCTTGAGGCACGGGGGCCCCAGACTGCGACTCCGGACATCTCCTCAGGACCGGGCGTCGAAGTAGTCACCTTGCTCGAGATCTTCGAGCAGCGTCCAGTGATTCGGTGTCCAACCGAGCAGCTGCTTTGTGTGCTCGCTGGATGCCGGCGAGTCGGTACCGAACACGACGGCCATGAACGGGTTGCTGAAGTGTTCTGCTGCGTCCTTGGGGCTTATCGACCGGACCGGGACGCCCACCTTTTCGCCGATCTTCTCAGCGATCATTTTGAAGGGGATGGCATCCTCGCCCGTGGCGTGCAGTGCTTGGCCGGCGGGGGCTTTCTCGAGCGCGAGGCGGTAGAGGTTGGCTGCGTCGAGTCGATGGACGGCCGGCCAACGGTTCGAGCCGTCACCGACGTAGGCCGAAACGCCGGTCGCGCGTGCAGCAGCAATCAGCATGGGAATGAAACCGTGGTCATGGGGTCCGTGCACGGTGGGCGGCAACCGGACCACGACAGCGCGCACATCCTGCTGAGCGAAGTCAAGGCACGCCTGCGCTCCCGGGATGCGCAGGCTGCCGATCGAGTGGGGGTCGGTCGCGTCGTGCTCGGTGGCAATTCGGCCGGTAGGCATCACCAAGGTGCCCGAGGTGGTCACCAGGGGTTTGCCGGTGCCAACCAGTGCCTCGCCGAGAGCCTGGATCGCGGCGACTTCCCGCCGGGTGATGTCCTCGGGATCGCTGAAGTCGCCTGCAATGGCCATGTGGATGACGCCGTCGGCACGCGATGCGCCGGACCGCAAGCTGTCGAGGTCGTCGACCGATCCGCGAAGCGACGTCGCGCCCAGTGCCTCCAACCGGGCCACCGAGGCGTCCGACCGCGCGAGGCCGGTGACTTTGTGCCCGGAGCCGATTAGCTCGGACACGATCGCGGGTCCAGTTTGCCCGGTCCCGCCGGTCACGAATACGTGCATGGCTGCTCTCCTCATAGTACGACGCAAGCGTTGCGTCAGCCTCTGATCCTACATTAAAGTGACAGTGACTGACACAACGGGTACGGTGGTTGTATGCCTCGTAGCGGCGCTGAAGCGCGCGATCGGTTAGAGCGGGCTGCTCTTGAGCTCTATACCGAGCGCGGCTACGACCAGACGACGACTGCGGAGATCGCCGCCAGAGCCGGTGTCACCGAGCGCACCTTCTTCCGACACTTCGCCGACAAGCGCGAGGTGCTGTTCAACATCGAAGTGAGCCAACAGGAGGCATTAGCCCGGGCGCTCGCCGACGTGCCCAGCACCACGCCGCCGCTGACTGCGGTGCTACAGGCGTTCCGATCGATGGTTCCCGTCTTCGAGAACAACCGTTCACTCGCCCAGTCCCGTCACCGCGTCATCGCAGCAACACCTGCCCTGCGCGAGCGAGAGCTGGCGAAGGAAGCAGCAATCAGCGTCGTTGTCGCCAACGCGCTACGAATCCGCGGTTTCTCCGACTGGCGCGCAACCTTGCTGGCGCAGGTCGGCACCGCCGCTTTGGGCCACGCGATCCACACGTGGGTGGCTGATCCATCCGCCGACATCGACGCCCTGATCGTCCAGGCCTTCGCCGATCTACAGCAATTTACCCAGGTCGAACTCGCGGCCGAACCAGCCAATCGGCACTGACCAAGTCACGGGCTTGGCCAGTGACAGGCAAAGGATCGTTCGCGATACACCCTGAGTGGCTAAGCGTCTCCGCAGGTCACGGTTGTAAAGCAACCCGTGTAAACGCCTTTGTTACGCTGACGGTGGTTTGCGTTACATTCCGGCTATCGCATCGGCTACGGACGGGTCTCCACCCGCGACCAGCACCCCGAAGCACAACACGACGCGCTCACCACCGCCGGCTGCGAACAAATCTTCGTCGACCACGCCGGCCCGGACCGACCGGATCGCGGGTGGCCAGCACGCTCGATTGACCCGCACGTCAGCCACCGGCGTTGGGAACCGATCAGGCCGAGATAGGTGGTGATCTGACGTCCGAGACGGTCCATCTTGCCTGTGGGAGTAAACCCCCGGCGCGCCAGCAGACGGCTCCTGGTTACTGTTGCAGTGCCGTGACGTCTGCGAAGGACTCCTCGCAACAGGTGAGTCCTACGTCCGGGGTGATGTGGGTCTGCTTCGGTCCAGGCGTGCCGGTGGCCGGGAATACCGCGAGGTGGCCGAATCTTGTCTTCAGCGGTTTGATGCTGAACCCGACCGCCGGATGCATGCCGAAGTCGTCGAAGTCGACGTGGCATCGGGCCGGTCAGTCGACGGTACCGACCGGATACCGATTGGCAGCGATGGCTCGCCGGTGCCGTAGAAGTCGTCGACGCTGCGGGCCATGCGTTCTTCCGCCGCACGCCGATGCAGCAGCTCTAGGGAGGGTGCAGGTCGCCATCCGGCGTCCGACAGACTGGGTCCGATGAGACCCGATGAGACGGGAGGGCGGCTGATGGAGCGGTGGCGTGGGTTCGAGCAGATCCCGGCCGGCTGGGGGCGGTGCGTGCTCACCATCGGCGTGTTCGACGGCGTGCACCGCGGACACCGGGCCCTCATCGAGCGGGTGGTGACCAAGGGTCGGGAACTAGGACTGCCGAGCGTGTTGATGACCTTCGACCCGCACCCGTCCGAAGTCGTCCGTCCAGGGTCCCATCCGGCCGCGCTGAGCACCCTGCGGCGGCGCGCCGAGCTGGTCGCCGAACTCGGGATCGATGTATTCATGGTGCTGCCGTTCAACGCCGCCGTGGCGGCGACCGAGCCCGAGGAGTTCGTCCACGACCTGCTCGTCGATCGGTTGCATGTCGCGGCGGTGCTGGTCGGCGAGAACTTCCGTTTCGGGCACACGGCTTCCGGCGATCTGGCGCTGCTGCAACGGCTAGGCCCACGGTTCGGCTTCACCGCCGAAGGCATCGGCATCGTCGACGGTGTCGGCGGCGACGGTACGGCCACCGGAATCGCCGTCACCAGCACCTATGTCCGCTCGTGCATCGACGCGGGTGACGTCAGGGCCGCCGCCGCGGCACTGGGTCGCGCGCATCGGCTGGAGGGCGTGGTGGTGCGCGGCGAGGGCCGCGGCGGCAGCGAACTCGGCTACCCGACGGCCAATCTGGATGTGACCGACCACGGGGCGGTGCCGGCCGACGGCATCTATGCCGGCTGGTTCGTGCTGGGGGACAGGCGCTCGCCGGCCGCCATCTCGGTCGGAACCAATCCGACGTTCTCCGGCAAGGTGCGTACCGTCGAGGCCTTCGTGCTGGATCAGGGCGGCAACTTCTACGGCCGGCGGGTGGCGCTGGACTTCGTCGAACGGCTCCGCGGCCAGATCAAGTTCGATGCCGTCGAGCCGCTGATCGCCCAGATCGACAACGATGTGGTTCAGACCCGCGAGGTGCTCGGCCTGCCCGCGCGGTGACGTCGGCTTGCTGGTCCCGACGCGTTTCACCTGCTGGTAAAGTGGACCCCGTGGTGCGGCTGCAGTCCGTGGTGGCCGAACCGGACATCCCGTCATCCCGACGGTGCAGACCGCCTCCGAGCGGGCGCTACCCGCGACCGGGACCAGCACGGTACAGAACACAAGGAGCACCACTGTGGCGTTGAACGCCGAGCAGAAGATGGACATCCTCGCCGAGTACGGCCTGCACGATTCCGACACCGGGTCGGCAGAGGCCCAGGTCGCCATGCTGAGCAAGCGGATCGCCGAGCTCACCGAGCACCTCAAGCTGCACAAGCACGACCACCACTCCCGCCGCGGGCTGATGGGCCTGGTCGGCCGCCGCCGCCGGCTGCTGCGCTACCTGCAGACCGTCGACATCTCGCGCTATCGCGCGCTGATCGAGCGGCTCGGGCTGCGCCGATAGTCGCGCCTCGCCGGGAGTGCCCACGGGCCTCCCGGCGACGTGCATCCGGGGCAGGTCGTCCATCGGGACACCGCGCCCACCCACAACTGAACATCCACCGCCACGCCAGTTTCACGCCCGACATCGCCACCAGAGCGCGATCAGGGTCGGTCCTCGGTAGTGGCCAGCCGGAACTTCGCCCCGAAGACAACAGGGGAAAGAAGCGGTCCGGCGGCTTCGATCGAAGGCCGACACACAAAGTCATCGACTCCACTGCGAGTCCGGGCCCGCAAACGGCATGGCATCTTCCGACAAGGAGAAACATGTCTGACCCCACCGAAACCACGGTCGCCGTCACCATCGACAACGGCTCGTTCGGCACCCGCACCATCCGCTTCGAAACCGGCAGGCTGGCCCAGCAGGCCGCCGGTTCCGTCGTCGCCTACCTGGACGACGACACCATGCTGCTGGCCGCCACCGCCGCCTCCAAGGGCGCGCGGGAAGGGATGGACTTCTTCCCGCTGACCGTCGAGGTCGAGGAGCGGATGTACGCCGCCGGCCGCATCCCCGGTTCCTTCTTCCGCCGCGAGGGACGCCCCAGCGAGGACGCCATCCTCACCTGCCGGCTCATCGACCGGCCGATGCGGCCGTCGTTCCCGGACGGCTTCCGCAACGAGGTCAACATCATCATCACGGTGATGTCGCTGGACCCGGAAGAGCTGTACGACGTGCTGGCCATCAATGCCGGTTCGGCCTCCACCCAGCTGTCCGGCCTGCCGGTGTCCGGTCCGGTGGGCGGCGTCCGGGTGGCCCTGATCGACAACCAGTGGGTGGCGTTCCCCACCGAGAGCCAGCTCTCCCGAGCAGTCTTCGACATGGTCGTCGCCGGCCGGATCGCAGGTGACGACGTCGCGATCATGATGGTCGAGGCCGAGGCCACCGAGAAGACCATCGAACTGGTGGCCGGTGGCGCCGCCGCGCCCACCGAGCAGATCGTCTCGCAGGGTCTGGAGGCGGCCAAGCCGTTCATCCGCGCGCTGTGCCAGGCCCAGACGGAGTTGAAGGCGAAAGCGGGCAAGCAGACCGGCGACTACCCGGTCTTCCCGCCCTTCCAGCAGGACGTCTATGCCGCTGTCGAGGCGGCCGCCAAGGACAAGCTGACCGAGGCGATGAGCATCGCCGACAAGCATGATCGCGAGGCCAGCACCGATCAGATCAAGGCCCAGGTGCTGGACGCCGTCGGCGGGCAGTTCGCCGGTCGCGAGTCCGAGATCGGCGCCGCTTTCAAGTCCGTCACCAAGAACGTGGTACGGCAGTCGATCATCCGCGACAAGGTCCGCATCGACGGCCGCGGTCCTACCGACATCCGCCCGTTGTCGGCCGAGGTGGAGTTCCTTCCCCGGGTGCACGGCAGCGCACTGTTCGAGCGCGGCGAGACCCAGATCCTCGGGGTCACCACGCTGAACATGCTCCGGATGGAGCAGCAGCTGGACACCCTCTCGCCGGTCACCCGCAAGCGGTACATGCACAACTACAACTTCCCGCCGTACTCCACCGGGGAGACCGGCCGCTACGGTTCACCGAAGCGTCGCGAGATCGGCCATGGAGCGCTCGCCGAGCGGGCCCTTGTTCCGGTGCTGCCGTCCCGGGAGGACTTCCCCTACGCCATCCGGCAGGTCTCGGAGGCGTTGGGCTCCAACGGTTCCACCTCGATGGGCTCGGTGTGCGCGTCCACCATGTCGCTGCTGAACGCCGGTGTGCCACTGAGGGCCCCGGTGGCCGGAATCGCGATGGGGCTGGTCTCCGCCGAGGTCCAGAACACCGCTGGGGCTACCAAAACGCAGTACGTGGCGCTCACCGACATCCTGGGGGCCGAAGATGCCTACGGCGACATGGATTTCAAGGTCGCCGGCACCAAGGACTTCGTCACCGCGCTGCAACTGGACACCAAGCTCGACGGGATCCCGTCCGACGTGCTGGCCGCTGCCCTGAGCCAGGCCAGGGACGCCCGGCTGACCATCCTGGACGTCATGAACGAGGCCATCGACGCCCCGGACGAGATGAGCCAGTACGCGCCGCGGATCACCACGGTCAAGGTCCCGGTCGACAAGATCGGCGAGGTCATCGGGCCGAAGGGAAAGATGATCAACTCGATCACCGAGGAGACCGGGGCCGAGATCGCCATCGAGGACGACGGCACCATCTACGTCTCGGCACCCGACGGGGAGAAGGCACAGGCGGCGATCGACAAGATCAACGCCATCGCCAACCCGCAGATGCCGAAGACCGGCGAGCGGTTTCTGGGCACAGTCGTCAAGACCACCGCCTTCGGCGCCTTCGTGTCCCTGCTGCCGGGTCGTGACGGCCTGGTGCACATCAGCAAACTGGGGCAGGGCAAGCGGGTCGGCAAGGTCGAGGACGTCGTCAACGTCGGCGACAAGCTGCAGGTCGAGATCCTCGAGATCGATGCCCGCGGCAAGATCTCGCTCGGCCCGGTCAAGACCGGCGAGGCGGAGTCGGACAACGGCGCTGGAGCGCAGCGGCCGGCCACCGTGGGTGCAGAGTCCTCCGACCAGGGCTGATCGGCCGCCGATGGCAGTGCATACCCGGAGCACCCGGGTCCTGGAGCGCACCGGCGCAGACCAGGGCGCGACCGGTTCCGGGCCCACCGGCCGATCCCGGGCCGGGCGGGACGGCGCCGTCACCCTGTCGGTGACGGACGGCGGCCTGCGGATCGTCACCGAGAAGGTCCCCGGGGTCCGCTCGGTGTCGGTCGGCATCTGGGTGGGAGTCGGCTCGGTCGACGAGGCTCCGTCACTGGCCGGTGCCTCGCACTACCTGGAGCACCTGCTGTTCAAGGGCACCCGGCACCGCACCGGGCACCAGATCGCCGCCGTGATGGATGCGGTGGGAGGTGAGTTCAATGCCTTCACCGCGCACGAATACACCTGCTACTACACGCATGTGTTGTCCGAGCAAGCCGAACTGGCGATCGACGTGGTCAGTGACGTGGTGCTGGACGCCAGGGTCACCAGCGCCGACGTCGAAATCGAACGTTCGGTGATCCTGGAAGAGATCGCCATGCGGGACGACGATCCGGAGGACACCCTGGCGGATTCCTTCGCCGCCACGCTGTTCGCCGGGCACCCGGCCGCCGACCCGGTGATCGGCAGTGTCGCCAGCATCTCCATGATGACCCGCACCCAGATCGCCGGTTACTACCACCGCCGATACGCACCCCAGCGGATGGTGGTGTCGGTCGCCGGTGACGTCGAGCACCGCGAGGTGGTGCGCTGGGTCAAGAAGGCGTTCGGCGACCGGCTCACCGGCGACCGGATCCCCAGCGCCCCCCGCTCGGCGATCGGTGTCGCCCGGTCCAAGCGCCGGATCCAGTTGGTGGCCAAGGACACCGAGCAGGCGCACCTGATGGTGGGGGCGCTGGCGCTGCCCCGCGGCGACCGTCGGCGACACGCCATGGCGGTGCTCACCACTGCCCTCGGTGGCGGCATGAGCTCCAGGCTGTTCCGCACCATCCGCGAGGAACACGGCTTGGCGTACAGCTGTTACGCCACCAGCAGCAGCTATGCCGACGTCGGATCCTTCGCGATCTATGCGGGTTGCCACCCGGAGAACCTGGACCAGGTCGCCACCCTGATCCGCGCCGAACTGGCAACGCTGAGCGCGACGGGACTGACCGACGAAGAGGTGCAGCGGGCCAAGGGCCAGCTCACCGGGTCGCTGGTGCTGAGCCTGGAGGACACCGAGTCCCGGATGAGCCGTATCGGCCGGAACCTGCTGGTACGCAAGCATTTCACCTCCGTCGACGACGAGCTGCGAGCGCTGGCCGCCGTGCGCCGCAAGGAGGTCGATGCACTGGCGCGCGAGCTACTGGCCGCTCCGATGTCCGCGGCGGTCGTCGGCCCGTACCGGCGCCGTTCGGATCTGCCGGCCGGCGTCGGCGACCTGGTCGCCGGGCAGCCGGGCTCTGCCCGGAGATCCTCGGCGCCGCCGACCACGCCGACGCGCACTGGCCGCGGCCGGCTGGCCGCCAGGGCACCGCGGCCGGACGGACGGCCCGGACACTGAGATGGCCGCGGTGATGAAGGTGGGCGTGGTCGGCGCCCATGGACGGATGGGATCGGAGGCCTGCCGGGCGATCTCGGCCGCCGAGGACATGGAGCTGGTCGCCCGGATCGGATCGTCGGATTCAGTGGAAGCGCTCGCAGACGGCGCAGCAGAGGTGGCAGTCGACCTCACCCGTCCCGACGCGGTGATGCAGACGCTCGGATACTGCTTATCCAGCGGCATCCATTGCGTCGTCGGCACTTCCGGATTCGATCAGCAGCGGCTGGACACCGTTGCCGAAATGCTGGTGGAACACCCCGGGGTCGGCGTCATCGTCGTCCCGAACTTCGCCATCGGCGCCGTGCTGGCCATGCGATTCGCCCGGCAGGCGGCGCCGTTGTTCGCCGCCGCCGAAATCGTCGAACTCCACCACGCCGGAAAGGCGGATTCACCCTCCGGGACCGCGGTGGCCACCGCCAGGGGTATCGCGTCCGCTCGGCGGGCCACGTCCGCGCCGCCGATGCCGGACGCCACCAGCCAGGCGCTCGATGGGGCCCGCGGCGCCGACGTCGACGGGGTGCGCGTGCATTCGGTGCGGCTACCCGGACTGGTGGCCCATCAGGAGGTGCTGCTGGGCGGCGAAGGCGAACTGCTCAGCATCCGGCACGACTCGCTGCACCGCAGTTCCTTCATGCCAGGGGTCTTGCTGGCCGTTCGCCGGGCGCCGCAGCGTCCCGGCCTGACGCTGGGCCTTGAGCCCCTGCTGGGCTTGGACTGAGTGTCGCCGGGCGTTCAGGCCTGGATCACCTGGATGCCGGCGTCGGCGAACGCCGCCACCTGTCCGGGGTCGGCGCCGGTGTCGGTGATCAGGACGTCCACCTCCGAGACACTGCAGATCCGGGCGAACGACCGGCGGCCGAGTTTGGAACCGTCCGCGACGACCAGCACGGTGGACGCCTGCGCCACCATCATCGCGTTGACTGCTGCCTCGCCCTCGTGATGGGCGGTGGCCCCGACCGTCACATCGAAACCGTCGACTCCCAGTACCGCGTAGTCCAGATGCAGTTTCGACAGGCCCGGTTCGGCCAGCGGACCGATCAGCTCGTAGGAGCTGGGCCGGGCCACCCCGCCGGTGACGACCAGCTTGATGGTGCGGCGGACGGCCAGATCGTTGGCGATGTTCAGGGCGTTGGTCACCACGGTGAACACCGGGCCGCCGTCCCCGGCCGGCATCGGCGGCACCGTCACCAGCGCTCTGGCCACCTCCGAGGTGGTGGTGCCGCCGTTGATCGCCAGCACCGAACCCGGCGTGATGATGCCGGCGGCGGCGGCGCCGATCCGGCTCTTCTGCTCTGTGTGGCGGCCACTCTTGTAGCGCAGCGGGAGGTCGTAGGCGACGCTGGCCGGGGCGGCGCCACCGCGGGTCCTGGTCAGCAGTTGCTGTCCGGCCAGATGGTCGAGGTCACGCCGGATGGTGGCAGCGGACACCTTCAGCTCGGTCGCGGCGTCGGCGACGTCCAGACGGTTGTCCCGGCCCAGGATGTCCAGCAGTGCAGTCCAGCGTTCGTGCGGCCCCATGTGTCACCCTCCGCCCCATGAGCGCGCGCGGACATGCCGGTCACCCGCTGATGTAGTGATCATGCATGGTCGGTGCCGGGTGGCAACATTCGGGCGGTGATCGCACCCTCCAGCCTGCCGGCACCCGTACTCACCCTCACCGCGGCGCAGGCCCGCCGGACGGCGATTGCCGCCCAGCAATTGCATCGGCCGCGCGCTGACGTCCCCCGCCGGACCCCGATCGACCAGGGAGCACTCGACACGACCGCGATCAACCGCGGACATCTGCGCCGGCTGGTGGAGAAGATCGGCGTACTGCAGATCGATTCGGTGAACGTGCTGGCCAGAGCGCACTACCTGCCGATATTCGCCAGGCTCGGCGGGTATCCGACAACGCTGCTGGACGGCGCGGCCTGGCCGGCCAGGGCCAAGGACCGGATGCTGTTGGAGTCGTGGGCACATGTGGCGTCCCTGATACCGGTCGCCGCCGAGCCGCTTCTGCGTTGGCGGCAACAGCGGATGGCCCAGCGCTGGCGACCGGAGAAGCTGCTCGCCGAACATCCGGACCTGCTGGATCGAGTACTGGACGTCATCGCCGAGCACGGCCCGATTTCCGCCGGCGGCGTGGAGAAGATCCTCCAGACGCCCGGCAGGGGCAAACCTGGGTGGTGGGAATGGTCGGCGACCAAGCGGGTCTGCGAGTACCTGTTCATCTCCGGGACCACGGCGGTGGCCGGCCGGCGGGCCTTCGAGCGGCAGTACGACATGGCGGACCGGGTGCTGCCGGCGGCGGTGCGAGCCATCCCGACGCCCGATGTCCGCGACGCCAAACGCGAGCTGACGGCGATGGCGGCCCGGCACCACGGCATCGGCTCCGTCGGTGACATCGCCGACTACTACCGTCTTGGTCACGCCGACACCCGCCAGGCGCTGGTCGAGCTGGCCGAGGCCGGATCCGTCCAGCGGGTCACGGTCCGCGGCTGGAATGAATCAGGCTGGCTGTACACCGACGCGGTCATGCCGCGGAGCGTCACCGGTCGCGCACTGCTCTGCCCGTTCGACCCGCTGATCTGGCACCGCGGGCGCACCGAGCGGATCTTTGACGTGCACTACCGGATCGGGATCTACACACCGCAGTCGCAGCGGACCCACGGCTACTACGTGTGCCCGCTCCTGGTCGGTGACGCACTCGTGGGCCGGTTCGATCTGAAGGCGGACCGCGCCAGGGGCCGGCTGCTGGTGCAGGCCAGCTGGCTGGAGCCGGGCAGCGCGGCGCACCCGGCAGCCGAGGCGGCGGCGGCCGAACTGGCCGGGATGGCGCGGTGGCTGGATCTGGACGAGGTGGAGGTGATCCCGCGCGGAGACCTCGCCGCTGCGCTGACCGGAGCCCTGCATAGTCTGCCCGGGTGAGCCTTCCCCCCGCCGTCGCAGCCGGGCACCCGGCGACCGCTCGGGTCGGCCACGACGTCCTGGTCGCCGGCGGGTCGGCCGCCGATGCGGTGGCGGCGATGATCTTGGCAGGCTGCGTGGCGGAGACGATCTTCACCGGCCTGGGCGGCGGCGGGTTCGCCACCGTCTATTCGGCCGACTCCGGGTCCGTCGACTGCCTGGACTTCTTCGCCGCGGTGCCCGGTTTGGACGGCACTCGGCCCGGGCCGGGGCGGGCTATCCGGGTGAGGTTCGGGGCGGTTCCGGTGCCGTACGAGGTGGGCGGTCCGACGGTGGCGGTACCGGGCACCCCGGCCGGGGTGGCGGCGCTGCACGACCGGTTCGGCCGGCTGCCGTGGCACCGGATCGTCGCGCCCGCAGAGCGGCTGGCCAGGCAGGGAGTGGCGTTCCCGGCCGCTCATGCCGCGCTTCTGCCGGACATCGCGCCGGCCATGTTGCTCGGCGACGGTATCGCCGCCTACTCGGACCCGGCGACCGGTCGACTGCTCTCCGCCGCCGACCTGCTGCACCATCCCGGCCTGGCCGACACGCTCGCCGACTACCGCGTACACGGCCCGGTGGCGCTGATGGCCGGACCGGACGCCGAGGCGATGGTGGCCGCGGTGCGGGCGGACGGCGGTGCGCTGTCGATGGAGGACCTGGCCGCCTACCGGGTGCACGGCCTGGTCTCCTCGGACCAGCCGTTCGGACCCGGACGGGTGCGGGCGCGCACCACCGACCTCGACGACTTCGTCGGCACGGCAGCAGCGCTGGACACCGCGGCTGTGCGCACCGGCGAGCCATCGCGGACCCAGGCGCTGGTGACGGCGCTGCGGGCGCCGGCCAGGCGGGCCGAGACGACATCGGTGTCCGCCGTCGACCGGGACGGGAACGCGTGTGCTGCCAGTCATTCACTCGGACTTGGCAGTGGTATCTGGACCGGCGGAATCCATGCGAATTCCATGCTCGGCGAGGGTGAGCTGATCCGCGGAGAGCTGTTGCCGGGAGACCGGATGGGCTCGATGATGGTGCCGCTGGTGGTCACCGATGCCGCCGGCGACCTGCTGCTGGTGGCCGGCGCCGCCGGCGGTTCCAGGATCCGTTCGGCGCTGCTGCAGGTGCTGACCGGCGTGCTCATCGAGGGTCGGACCATGGCCGAAGCAGTTGCGGCGCCACGACTGTCGTGTACGGCGGATGCCGTGCACCTGGAGCCGGGCTTTGCCGCTTCGGTGGTCACGGCGCTGCGCCGAGCCGGTGAACGGGTGGTGGAGTGGGACCAGCAGCGGCCGTACTTCGGCGGCGTCTCGGCCATCGGACCCGGTGGCCCGGCCGCGGATCCACGCAGGGGAGGGGCAGCACTGTCGGTTCGATGATCGAACGGACCCGGTGCGGACCCAGTCCCTGACCCGGTCCGGACCCAGCCGATCAGACGGTCACGGCGCGGCGCAACCGGATGTTGCCGGACGTGGTGCGGCAGGTGATCTCCAGCCGGCCCGCAGTGCGGCCATCGGTGGTGTCCGATCCAGTGCCTTCGACCGGCTCGTCACTCACCTCGAAGTCGTTGCGGGTGTCACCGGCGATCGTCGCGAGATCGATCTTGGCCGCCGTGCCGGAGTGCACGCCGATCTCGATGTCGCCCGAGACCGCCGTCGCCTGCAGCGTTCCGGTGACCGCGTCGGTGACCGACACGTCACCGGACACGGTTCGGACGTACAGGTCCTGGTCCGGTTGCTCGACCCGGACGTCGCCGGATGTCGAGTGCACACTCAGCGCGCCGGCGCAGTGCTGGACGGTGACATCGCCGGATACCGAACGGATCTCGGCGTCCGCTGTGATCTCGGTGATCCGGATGTCCCCGGACGCGGTCTGCACCAGCGAACCGCGTTCCACCAGTTCGGCTTGGACGTCTCCGGAAGCGGTCCGGACATCCAGCCGATCGGCCCGGCCGGTGACCCGGACGCTGGCGGACTGGGTCTGGGTGCGGATGCCGGAGCCGGCCGGCGCGGTGATCCGGACGGCGAAGGTGCTGCGCCAGCCGTTGCGCGCCGGGTCGGTGTCCACGATCAGGACTGTGCCGGTCTCCTGCACCCGAAGATCGATGCGGACGTCATCCAGCGGATCGGTGATGCCCTGATGCGGCGACTGGCCGCGCCGGAACGAGGACATCAGATCGTCGATGATGGGCAGGCCGGTTCCCGGTAGCTGCTCCACCTCGACGGTGGTAGTCGGCGTGTCGGCAAGGTCGATGGTGACGATGCCGGCGGCATTGCGGACCTCGACGACGATCGGGTCCGGGGTGAGGAAGCTGGGCATGACTGTTCCTTCGGGAATGGTGCGGGCTGGGCGGACGGGGTGGCAGGAACTGATTGCAAGATCGGACAGTGGCCGGGCGGCAGTCAGCCCTGGATCCAGCCGGTGACGCTGCGGCCGCGGCGCTCGCTGCTGCTGTGCTTGTTTCCCTTGACGCCTCTGACGGAGTCGGCGACCGCGCGGGTGATGTAAGTGTTCAGGGATACCCCCTGATTCGAGGCGGCGCTCTCTGCCTGCGACTTCAGATCGTTGAACAACCGGACGGTGGTGCGGGACAGTTCGCTGCCTGCGTCCTTCATGGCGCTCGCCCAATCGCCGCCCACCGCTTCGCCGATGAGCCCCTCTGGAAGTCCTTTGCGCCGCAACTTTGCCGCCAGATCGAAGGGCTCCTGGTGGGGACCTGCTACCCCGTCGTCGTTGTCATCGTGGGTGCCGTGGTGCTCGATCGCCACCCGGACCTGCGCGCCGTCGAGTTTCACCTCGACGGTGGTGCCGTCGAGCGTGCCGGTGATCTCGGCGGCCAGGTCGGACAGTGCGGTCATCAGGGCGAGCCGAATGCTCGGCTCGACCGCGCCGGCGAGGGTCGCCGCGGTCCGTTGGGTGCTGTCGTCTCCCAGCGCGGCCGCCTGCATCAGGTCGTGGCGGAGGCGCTCGATGTACGGGGTGAGGTCCATGACGCCATTCTGACACCACGGGTGACGTCACGCAATGGTGATCTTGACGCCAGGGTGAGGGCAACGGCGTGCTGAGTTCCCTTCCGGGATACCGGACGCGAGAGTGGGCAGATGGCCGAACCGCAGGTGCCCGAACCGCAGACGCCCGAATCGCAGGCGCCCGAACCGAAGACGGGCGGCCCGCT
>JAABUT010002426.1_pt1 | contig 18075 bp, 16 predicted proteins | sample 5559281 | NCBI WGS metagenome assembly JAABUT01 (sample SAMN10711880, study PRJNA513359) | rock metagenome | isolation source: Antarctica rocks | place: Antarctica: Victoria Land, Ricker Hills nord | collected 2016-01-04 | reverse complement strand
GGGGAAGGCGTCGGTCGCTGCTCGTCATCAGGACGGGAGTCTAGACGGCGGTGCCGATCGAGCGTGCTCGTCCGGGCTCCGGGACGGACATCTCAGTATGCGGCTTCCCACTAGGCTCTCGGCATCGCCACCGCGACGTCCTGGAGGCTCGATGTTCAGCAAGGTACTGGTCGCCAACCGAGGCGAGATCGCCGTGCGCGCCTTCCGTGCCGCCACCGAGCTGGGTGCCACGACGGTTGCCGTCTTTCCGCGCGAGGACCGCAAGAGCGAGCACCGCCTCAAGGCTGACGAGGCCTACGAGATCGGCGAGCCCGGCCACCCCGTGCGCGCCTACCTCGACCCCGCGGGCATCGTCGCGACGGCAGTGCGCGCCGGAGCCGACGCGGTCTATCCCGGCTACGGGTTCCTGTCGGAGAACCCCGACCTGGCCGAGGCCTGTGCCGCCGCGGGCGTCACGTTCGTCGGGCCACCCCCCGACGTGCTGCACCTGACCGGGAACAAGTCCCGGGCCATCGCCGCGGCGAAGGCCGCCGGGCTGCCGACCCTCAACGGCGTACCCCCGAGCAGCGACCGCGCGGAGCTGCTCGCCTCCGCCGACCAGGTCGGCTACCCGATGTTCGTCAAGGCTGTCGCGGGTGGGGGCGGGCGCGGGATGCGTCGGGTCGAGCGGGCGGAGGACCTCGGCGAGTCCCTCGACGCGGCGATGCGCGAGGCCGAGTCGGCCTTCGGTGACGCGACGGTCTTCCTCGAGCAGGCTGTGGTCAGCCCGCGGCACATCGAGGTCCAGATCCTCGCCGACGCCGGCGGCAACGTCGTCCATCTCTACGAGCGCGACTGCTCGGTGCAGCGGCGCCACCAGAAGGTCGTCGAGATCGCGCCGGCGCCGAACCTCGACCCCGAGCTGCGCGACCGGATGTGCGCCGACGCCGTCGCCTTCGCCAGGGAGATCGGCTACGTCAACGCCGGGACGGTCGAGTTCCTCCTCGACAGCCAGGGTCACTACGTCTTCATCGAGATGAACCCGCGGATCCAGGTCGAGCACACGGTGACCGAGGAGGTGACCGACGTCGACCTCGTCCAGTCCCAGCTGCGGATCGCCTCGGGGGAGAGCCTCGACGACCTCGGCATCCACCAGGAGATGATCCAGCTGCGCGGGGCAGCGCTGCAGTGCCGGATCACGACCGAGGACCCGACGAACGGGTTCCGCCCCGACACCGGCGAGATCACCGTCTACCGCAGTGCCGGCGGCTCGGGCGTCCGGCTCGACGGCGGCACGGTGTTCGTCGGCGCCGAGGTCGGCGCCCACTTCGACTCGATGCTCGTGAAGCTGACCTGTCGCGGGCGGGACTTCCCCGCAGCGGTCGGCCGCGCCCGGCGCGCCCTCGCCGAGTTCCGCATCCGTGGCGTCTCCACGAACATCCCCTTCCTCCAGGCCGTCCTCGAGGAACCGGACTTCGTCGCCGGACGGGCGACCACGACCTTCATCGACGAGCGCCCCGGCCTGCGGACCTCGCGGACCCCGGCCGACCGCGGCACCAGGCTGTTGACCTACCTCGCCGAGCGGACGGTCAACCAGCCCTACGGACCGGCCCTGAGCCACGTCTCGCCGCGGGGCAAGCTACCCGAGGTCGACCTCAGTAGCCCTCCACCACCCGGCGGCCGGGACCGCCTGGTCACCCAGGGCCCCGAGGCCTTCGCGGCGGCGCTTCGCGAGCAGTCCGCGGTCGCGGTCACCGACACGACGTTCCGCGACGCGCACCAGTCCCTCCTCGCCACCAGGGTCCGCACCCGCGACCTCATGCACGTCGCGCCCCACGTCGCCCGGCTCACGCCGCAGCTGTTCAGCGTCGAGGCGTGGGGAGGCGCGACCTACGACGTCGCCCTGCGGTTCCTCTCCGAAGACCCCTGGGAGCGGCTGGCGGCTCTGCGTGCCGCCATGCCGAACCTCCCGCTCCAGATGCTGCTCCGCGGCCGCAACACCGTCGGCTACACGCCCTATCCCACCAAGGTCAGCGACACCTTTGTCACCGAGGCGGCCCGGACCGGCATCGACATCTTCCGGATCTTCGACTCGCTCAACGACGTCACGCAGATGCGGCCGGCGGTCGACGCCGTCCGTGCCACCGGGACGGCGATCGCCGAGGTCGCGCTCTGCTACACCGGCGACCTCACGAGCCCGGGCGAGCGGCTCTACACCCTCGACTACTACCTGGGGCTCGCGGAGCAGATCGTCGATGCCGGGGCCCACGTCCTCGCCGTCAAGGACATGGCCGGCCTGCTCCGGGCCCCTGCCGCCCGGACCCTCGTGACGGCCCTGCGCGAGCGCTTCGACCTGCCCGTCCACCTGCACACCCACGACACCGCGGGCGGGCAGCTCGGCACGCTGCTGGCGGCGATCGACGCCGGCGTGGACGCGGTCGACGTCGCCAGCGCCTCGATGGCGGGCACGACGAGCCAGCCCCCGATGTCGTCGCTCATCGCCGCGACGCTCGGCACCGGGCGCGAGACCGGCCTGGACCTCCGGGCGGTCTGCAGCCTCGAGCCCTACTGGGAGGCGATGCGGGTCCTCTACGCCCCCTTCGAGTCCGGTCTCCGCTCACCGACCGGTCGGGTCTACACCCACGAGATCCCGGGCGGACAGCTGTCGAACCTGCGCCAGCAGGCCATCGCCCTCGGGCTCGGCGAGAGGTTCGAGGCGATCGAGGACATGTATGCCGCCGCGAACGCCATCCTCGGCAACATCGTCAAGGTGACCCCGAGCTCCAAGGCCGTGGGCGACCTCGCGCTGGCCCTCGTCGGCGCGAACGCCGACCCCGCGGACTTCGAGGCCGACCCGACGAGGTTCGACATCCCGGACTCCGTCATCGGCTTCCTCAACGGCGACCTCGGCGACCCGCCGGGCGGCTGGCCGGAGCCCTTCCGCACCAAGGCTCTCGAGGGCCGGCGCACCCGGCCGGCGGTGACCGAGTTGAGCGACGAGGACGAGGCCGCGCTGGCGGCAAGCCCCCGGCATACGCTCAACCGCCTGCTCTTCCCGGGACCGACGAAGGAGTTTCTCGATAGCCGCGACCGCTACTCCGACCTGTCGGTGCTCGGCACGGTCGAGTTCCTCCACGGCCTCGAGGTGGGGGTCGAGCACGACGTCGACCTCGAGCCGGGCAAGAAGCTCATCCTCGGCGTGCAGTCGGTCTCCGAGGCCGACGAACGCGGGCTGCGCACGGTGATGTGCACCGTGAACGGCCAGCTGCGACCGGTGCAGGTGCGCGACCACACCGTCAAGGTCAACGTCCGTCAGGCCGAGAAGGCCGACGTCTCCATCCCCGGCCAGGTCGCCGCGCCCTTTGCGGGCGTCGTCTCCGTCGTCGTCGTCGAGGGGGACACCGTCGAGGCCGGAGCCACCGTCGCGACGATCGAGGCGATGAAGATGGAGGCCGCGATCACCGCGCCCGTCGGCGGTGTCGTCGAACGGCTGGCCATCAGCGCACAGCAGCAGGTGGAGGGCGGCGACCTTCTCATCGTGCTCGGCACGGGCAACGCGCCGGCGCCGTCGACCGCGGAGACCGACCCGAGCTGACCGGTCCATGAGGCGTCAGGTCAGCGCCCCGGCCCCGCTGAGACTGATGTCGAAGAATCGCGGTTCCGTGTCCGAAATGGATGGTTCGTTGACACCGATCTCTCACCAGGAGCCGGAGCTCGACCCTCCGACGCCGCCGCCGGAGAAGCCACCGCCGGAGAAGCCGGAGCCGCCCGAGGAGCCCGACGACGCCGTGGCCGCGAAGGTGCCCCCGGCGCTCGTGGCGAAGGTGCCCACCCCGTCGGCGATCCCGCCGAAGTTCGGGAACGCCGCACCGCTGTAGAGGTACCAGGTCGGCATCATGATCTGCGTCCCCGCGGCTGCGGCGGCCTCGGCCACCTGCTGGAAGGTCGAGGCCCAGCGGTCGGCGACGCCGAAGACGATGGCGTAGGGCAGATACCTGCTGAAGATCGACTGGGCCTCCTCGAACTTGATCTGGTTGGCCTCCGCAGTGACGAGGTACTGCTTGAAGCCGAGGGACTGGGCGAGCATCGCCGAGCCCTCGGCGGTCTTGGCCGCCATCCGTTTGCCGAGGATCCGGAAGATCAGGCCGGCGATGACGAGGCCGGCGCCGAGGATCACGCCCGAGGGGATGCCGATGTGCAGGCCGGCCGTCCGGTCGATGTCGCGGGTGGCCGCGCCGAGGTAGAAGAGCGAGGCGACGCCGCCACCGATGAGGACGAAGCCCAGCGCCTGCCACCCCGCCCGCTGCGACTGCGGCGACCTGCGGAACCAGCCGCGTTCGACCACCTCGCCGTACATCTGGTCCTCGGCGACCTTGAGCGTGTCGGCGAAGTGGTACTTCAGGTCGGAGAGCTTGACCGGGTTCGACGTCTCGAAGATCCCTTCGAGGACGGTCGACTCGTAGCGGCGGAGGTCCTGGCCCGGCTGGGGCACGAGGCGGGTCAGCTTCCAGTCGGTGCGCGAGAACGTCCCGTCCGACTGGACCTCCTCGATCTGGAGGAAGCCCCGGACTGCGAGGTCGACGACCGTCGCCGACACGTCGACGGTGTTGACCTCTTCGTCGATGATGGTGCCGACCATCCCGGGCTGGACGCCGGGCGGCGGGTTGAACTGCACGGCAACGACGGGAGTCCCGCCCTTGACGGTGGGAGTCCCGCCCGTGACGGTGGCGCCCTGCGGCCTCCCCATGACGTCGGTCGTGCCGGGCGTCAGCCCCGGGGTCATCCCGGAGTACCACTCGTCACGACCGCGGGTAGCGACGAGCGTTCCCATGAGGCCTGCGGCAAGGACCGGAATGGCAACGCCACCGGTCAGCGCGAGCGCGCTGACGAGCTTGGCCTTCCCGGCGTCCATCGAGGAGCCGCCGCTGCGCAGGTCGGGCTTGAGGTCACCAAAACCGCCACGCGGCAGCTTCGTCGCGATGGTGAGGTCCTCGTTGGCCTTGAGGTTCGTCACCGAGAAGGTGGCCGGCGAGCCCGGCTGTGCGCTGTCGCACGGATCCCCCGCGCCGCCGTTGCCGCGCGAACACTTGGCCTCGGTCACGCCGCCGGGTCCGTTGAGGGTGAGCTGGACGGTGTCCTTCGGGACCGCGTCGTCCTTGAAGATGTTGCCGAAGAACTCTGCGTGGTCGGGGAACGGGTTCATCACGTTGGCGAGGCGGTAGGTGATGACGTAGGTCTGCGGGCCGTTGACGGTCTTCTGGGCGTCGCCGATCTTGATCTGGGTCGCCGCGCCCAGGTCGTTGAGCTTGACGGTGGTCGGGGCGCCGGTCGGGCTCGTCACGTTGACGTTGCCGAGCGAGTAGTAACGGTAGGTGTCCTGGTTGTCCTGGCCCTCGACGGCCTGACGGACGACGATGTTGCGGAAGATCCCGTGACGCTCGCTGCCAGAGGACCCGAACCGGTAGTCGATCGTCTCGGTGAAGGTCGCGCCACCGTCCTTGTCCAGGACGATGTCGTCCTTGAAGGAGGCCATCCGGTCGGCACTGCCCTCAGCGGACGGCGTGCCGCTCTCACCCCAGCTGGCCACTGTCGCATGGCTTTTCGCCGCCTCGGGCGGTGACGCCGCGGCCGCCACCGCGGGTAGAGCCACCATGGCCAGCACTGCCGCCAGCACGGCATACACGGCTCTGAGCCGTCGCCGCCGCTCCCCCCTCGCAGGTCCCCCTGGACAGGTCATCTGGGCTCCTTGGTGCTCATGGCGCGCTCTGCCTCACGCCGGTCCTGGCGCTCACGCAGGGCGTGGCGCTTGTCGTACTCCTTCTTGCCGGTGGCCAGCGCGATCTCGACCTTGGCTCGGCCGTCCTTGAAGTAGATGGCAAGCGGGACGACCGTGCGGCCGCTCTCGCGGGTCTTGCCCTGGATCTTCGTCAGCTCGTCACGGTGCAGGAGCAGCTTGCGCCGCCGCCTCGGGGTGTGGTTGGTCCAGGTGCCCTGGGTGTACTCGGGGATGTGGACGCCCTCGAGCCACAGCTCGTCGTTGGAGAAGTGGGCGAAGCCGTCGACCAGCGACGCCCGGCCGGCCCGGAGCGCCTTGACCTCCGTGCCCATGAGGGCCAGCCCGGCCTCGAAGGTGTCCTCGATGTGGTAGTCGTGGCGCGCCTTGCGGTTGCTCGCGACCACCTTGCGACCGCGTTCCTTCGCCACGTCACCCTCGCTCTCCCCCGGCTGCCGCCCGGCACCCGCCACGTTGCACCCCTGGTATGCCGGGTGTGCCCCTGTCGCGCGCAACGCTACCCGTTCACGGCCGGGGACCCGCACCGTGAACGACGCCGGCGCCGGGACGTCGCCTCAGATCCACTTCCGCGGGTTGACGAACGAGCCGTTCTCGAGCGTCTCGAAGTGCAGGTGGCAGCCGGTGGAGTAGCCCGTCGTGCCGGAGTAGGCGATCAGCTGGCCGCGCTTGACCGGACCGCCCTGGACGACGAAGGAGCTGAGGTGGTTGTAGGCCGTCATGAGGTCCACACCGCTGAGGATGCCGTGGTCGATGACGGTCCGGTTGCCGTCGCCGCCGCCCCAGCCGGCGCTGACGACGGTGCCGTCGGCGGTGGCGTAGACCGGGGTGCCGCACGGCACGCCGAAGTCGGTCCCGGAGTGCAGCTTCCAGATGCGCAGGATCGGGTGGAAGCGCTGGCCGAACTCCGAGGTGATCGGGGCGTTCGCCGGATCGCTGAGGAATCCGGTGCCGCCGCTGGGTGGGGTGTAGGACTGGTTGGCGGCGAGGGCCGCCGCGGCCCGGGCCGCCTCGGCCGCCTGGGCCTTCTGGGCCTGCTCGACGAGGAGGGCCTGGAGCTGGCCCTGCTCCGCCTGCGCCTGGGCCGGCATGGCCTCCTCGGCGACCTTCCGGTCGTTGAGCACCTTCGTGTTGGCTTCCTGCTGAGCGAGCAGCTGGTCGAGGGCTGCCTTGGCCTGCACGGCCGCGGCGCGCGCGGACGCGGCGCGCGAGAGAGCTGCCTCGGCCTGGGTCACCAGGTCGGCGACCTCGGCGCGGACCGCCCTGAGGTAGGCCTCCTGGGCGGTTCCGGCGGCACGGATGGTCTGCAGGTCCTGCAGAGCGGTTTTCGTCAGCGACGAGACCTGGTCCGCGAGCACGACGCGCGTCGCGAAGTCGTGGGCGCCCACGGAGCCGAGGGCGACCGAGAGCTGCGAGCCGCCGCCGCCCTGGAACATGTCGGCGGCGAAGTTGTCGAGGCTGCTCTGGGTCTCCTGGAGCTTTACCGCGTTGCTGCGCAGCACCTCGACGGCGCGGGCCTCGTTGGCGCCTGCCACCGCGAGTCGGCCCGCGACGTCGTTGTTGTGCTCGGTCGCCGCCTTCTCCTTGGCCTGGGCGTCGGCCAGCGCGGTCTGGGCGGCTGGCAGCTGGGCCGCGGTGGCCTGCCAGGCCTGGTAGGCGGCGACGAGCTCGGTCGAGGTGCCCTCGAGCGCATCCTCGAGCTGGCGCACCTGCTGGTCGGCTCGCTGTCTGTCGTCCCCGGTGTCGGCGGCCGAGGTCGAGATCCCGACGGCAGCGGTGCAGGCGAGGGTCAGCCCCACCGCCGTCACGCGTCGAACGGAGGCCAGTGTGCTAAGCCCCAGTCGTCTCATGTCCAGCAGCAGTACCACAGATCCCTTTCGGCCCCACCCATAGGTGGAGCGCGTGTCCCGCTACACCCGAAGGTAGCGTCTGAGGGTGAAGCCGGAGGTGACAACGGCCAGCACGACGACCCCGCCGACCACCCATGGCGTGATCGCGAGGACGTCGGCGACGCCGATGAAGGCCGTGTCGAGCATCGCGTTGCTGAGATAGCCGGAGATGCCGTAGCGCACCGTCGCCCACAGCAGCGCCATGGCCAGGCCGGCCCCGACGATGGCCGCGACGACCGTCTCCATGATGAACGGGAACTGGACGGTGAAGCTCGACGCCCCGACCAGTCGCATGATGCCCGTCTCGCGCCGTCGGCTGAAGGCGGTCTGGCGGATCGTCGTCGCCATGAGCAAGGTGGCGCAGATGACCATGAGCACTGCAAGCGCGATCGCCGACCAGGAGACGGCGTTCATGAAGGAGAAGAACTTGTCCAGCAGCTGTTTCTGGTCTTGGACCTTGCCGACCCCCGGAGCGCCCTGGAACGAGCTCGCGATGACGTCGTACTTGCTCGCGTCACTGAGGGAGACGCGGAACGAGTCAGCGAACGCCCGCTCGGTCGCCTGCTCTCCGAGGGGCGAGTTGCGGAACTGGTCCTTGAAGCGCTGGTAGGCCTCTGCCTGCGACTCGTAGTAGACGTCCTTGACAGGCGGTTTCATCTGCTCGAGCTGGGCCTTGACCTGGTCGCGCTGGACGTCGGTCGTCGCCTTGCCGGCGCAGTTGGGGTAGAGCGACTTGTCGACGCACAGGAAGACCGAGACCTGGACCCGGCCGTACCAGTAGTCCTTCATCGTGTCGACCTGCCGCTGGGCGAGCAGGCCCATGCCGAGCAGATACATCGAGATCATCGTCACGAGGACGACGGAGACGACCATCGAGACGTTGCGGCGCAGGCCGTTGCCGATCTCGCCGAGGAGAAAGGTGATCCGCATGTGAGTCCGTGTCCCTCTCGTCTACCTGCGGCGGAAACGGAGCTTGCCCGTGCGCGGCCCGTGCTTCGCTGCCCTGGTCAAGGTGACGGTGTCGGGCTCACGAGCCCGGCCGGCACCTCCCGCCACGACGGCCACGAGGTCGTCGCCGCCCTCCCCCGTGTCCGGGTCGGCGACGGGCTCGGGCCTGCTCGGCTGCGCCTCGAACCGGGGCACCACCGACGTCGTGCTGCCGTAGCCGCCGCGCACCTGGTCGCGCATGACGTGGCCGTCCTGCAGCTCGACCACCCGCTTGCGGAAGGCGTTGACGATCTCGTCGTCGTGCGTCGCCATGACGATCGTCGTGCCGGAGCGGTTGATCCGGTCGAGCAGGTGGACGATGTCCAGGCTCGTCGCCGGGTCGAGGTTTCCGGTCGGCTCGTCCGCGAGGAGGATTGCCGGCTTGTTGACGACGGCGCGGGCGATGGCAACGCGCTGCTGCTCGCCACCGGACAGCTCGTGCGGCAGGCGCTTCTCCTTGCCGTCCAGCCCGACCATCTGCAACGTCTCCGGCACGGTCTGGCGGATGATGGAGCGCGGCCTGCCGATGACCTGCAGGGCGAAGGCGACGTTCTGGTAGACGGTCTTGTTCGGCAGCAGCCGGAAGTCCTGGAAGACGGTGCCGATCTCCCGGCGCAGCTCGGGGACCTTGCGGTCGGGCAGCTGCGAAAGGTCACGGCCAGCCACGAGCACCGAGCCGGACGTGGCGTTCTCCTCCTTGAGCGTGAGGCGCAGCAGGGTCGACTTGCCCGAGCCGGACTGGCCGACGACGAAGACGAACTCGCCGCGCTCGACCTCGAGCGAGACACCCTCCACAGCGGGGCGTTTGGTGCGCGGGTACGTCTTGGTGACGTTCTCGAACAGGATCATCTGGGCGGCCTTCTGGCACTCGGGGGCATCCGTCGCAGGCCCCGTGGTGGGGCCGGTGCACCCTCGAGAATACGTCGCCGGCTCGCCGAAGGTGTGGTTCCCCCGTGGCGTGGCGTGGCGTGGGGGCAGCCTCGACAGCCGCCCGGCAGGAGCTCGTATGCCAGGGCTCACCGTGGGTGCCCGACTCCACGGCATACGGGCGGCTCATTTCGCGGCGCTGACAGGCCACCAGCGTCCCTCGGAGACCCGTCTGGGGAAACCTGACCCCGTCCGGACGTGGTCAGGCTTCCCCACCCGGACCGCCCAGCCTTGCTGACACCTCCTGGGCGAGAGTCAGTTGCCCTTCTCGGCGTTGCGGCGCCAGCGGATGCCCGCCTCGATGAACCCGTCGATGTCGCCGTCGAAGACGCCGGAGGTGTTGCCCACCTCGTGCTCCGTCCGGAGGTCCTTGACCATCTGGTAGGGGTGCAGCACGTAGGAGCGCATCTGGTCGCCCCAGCTGGCCTTGATGTCGCCGGCCATCTCCTTCTTGGTGGCGTCCTCCTCGGCCTTGCGCACGAGGAGGAGCCGAGACTGGAGCACACGCAGGGCGGCGGCGCGGTTCTGGATCTGCGACTTCTCGTTCTGCATCGAGACGACGATGCCGGTAGGGATGTGGGTCATCCGCACTGCCGAGTCGGTGGTGTTGACCGACTGGCCCCCGGGCCCGGAGGAGCGGAAGACATCGACCTTGATCTCGTTCTCGGGGATCTCGACGGAGTCGTCGGACTCGATGAGCGGGATGACCTCCACCGCGGCGAAGGACGTCTGCCGGCGGCCCTGGTTGTCGAAGGGGCTGATCCGCACGAGCCGGTGGGTGCCGGCCTCGACGGTGAGGTGCCCGAATGCGTACGGCACCTTCACCTCGAAGGTGGCCGACTTGAGCCCGGCCTCCTCCGCGTAGGACGTGTCAAGGACCGTGGTCGGGTAGCCGTGCCGCTCGGCCCAGCGCAGGTACATCCGCATCAGCATCTCGGCGAAGTCGGCGGCGTCGACGCCACCCGCCCCCGAGCGGATCGTCACGACGGCCTCGCGCTCGTCGTACTCGCCGTTGAGGAGCGTGCGCACCTCCAGCTCGCCGAGGGTCTTCTTGAGGTTGACGAGCTCTCGCTCCGCCTCGGTCATCGTCTCGGGGTCACCGCCGTCCTCGGTGCCCATCTCGACGAGCGTCTCGAGGTCCTCGACCCGCTGGTCCATTCCGGTGACGCGCTCGAGCTCGGTGTTGGCCCGCGACAGGGTGGACGTCACCTGCTGCGCCTTCTCCTGGTCGTCCCACAGGTCGGGCACGGACGCCTGCGCCTCGAGCTCGGCGATCTGGGCCCTCAGGGCGTCGAGGTTGGTCACCTCGCGCACCGAGTCCATCGTCGCGCGCAGGGTCTTGAGCTCTTCCGGGAAGTCCACAGCCACGGTGGGTCAGCCTACGGCAGCACCGCCGACCCCCCGCACGCTCGAGGAGAGTACTCAGGTTTCGGTATGCCGTCTGCAGTCAACCCTGCGGGGAGCGGGCGCGCGCCTCGACCGTGCGCGGCCCGTGGTCGTCGGTATGCCGTGCGCAGTCAGCCCAGCGGGGCGCGGGCGCGCGCCTCGACCGTGTGCGCGGCACGAGGTCCTCGGTATGGCGTGCGCAGTCAGCCCAGCGGGGCGCGGACGCGCGCCTCGACCGTGTGCGCGGCACGAGGTCCTCGGTATGCCGTGCGCAGTCAGCCCAGCGGGGCGCGGGCGCGCGCCTCGACCGTGATGGTGACGGAACCGCCCAGGCTGGAGAGCAGGCCACCGGCCATCGGCAGGTCGGCGACGCCCTGCACGATGACGACCGCCGTCTGCCCGTCAGTGGTGCCGGTGCCCAATGCCGTCGTCCACGAGCTGATGCCGGAGGGTCGTGGACGCGTCGCGAGGTTGCTTGCCGCCGCGTCCTGGACGGTCGCGTTGCTCACGGGAACGGATGAGGCCAGGCCGTTGCCGTAGGCACCCGGCTCGTCGAGGGCATCGGCTGCGTCGAGGGCCGCTGCGTCGGCCGCGTCGAGCAGGCGCGTGCGGGCGATCTGGGCTGCCGTGACGTCGATGCCGCCGAGAAGGAGGACGAGAACGATCCCGAAGAGCCCGAGGATGAGGACCGAGATCTGGCCCCCGTCGCGGCGTTGTCGCTGCCCTGCTGCGACTCGGCGCCGGAGGCCGCGACCTGTTGCGCGGCGACCTTGTGCGCCGCGCGCCCCGGGGCCTCGTGCGCCGGGGCCTCGTGCGCACCACGCGCCGGGGCGAGCCGCCCGGGGGTTGTGGAGGGACGGCATACCGGGCGGTTTCACGCTCACCGGCCCGCGAACCGGTCGACCGTTGCCACGTGGGTCGCCGTCACCGGCACCGAGGTCGGTATGGCGCCGACGAGGAAGTCGGGGACAAGGGGGAGGCGGACCTCGATCGTCGCTTGGGCGCTGACCCTGCCTTGTGGGCGGAGGCACGGCGCGCCGTCGCAGCTCAGGATGAGGCCGGAGTCGCCAGCAAAACCGTAGTCCTCGAAGGAGATCCCGGCGGCGGCCCGGGCCCGGGGATAGGCGTCGGTGTCCTGCTGGGCGGTGGTGAACGCCCGTCCGGCCTCGCGGGCGGCAGTCGAGACGGCGAAGGCTGCGGCCTGGATGCGGCCGATGACCATGACGAGGTAGATGAGCGGCACGAGGAGCAGGACGCCGAGAAAGACGAACTCGACGACGGCCCGGCCCCTGTCGCGGCGGCTGAGCCGCACCCGCACCCGCCGAGCGAGTTGGCGCACGGGTGTGATCACTGCGACTCCAGAAAGGCACGCCCGCTGACCGTCAGGGAGCCGGACGGGCCGAGCAGGCCGATCACCGGCGTCGGTGCCGTCACGCTGACCTGGACGACCTGCACTCCGGCGGTGGTCGTGCTCACCTGCGCCGTGACCCCTCGGGCGTAGGCAGGGGAGAGACCGCGGGTGATCAGGTCGGTGGTGCGCTCGACCCCTTCGCCGGGTGAGGAGTCTGCGCGAGCCCCGAGTCGGGCCCCCTCGGAGGCACACGAGATGAGGCTGTTGCGGACGTAGAGGACGAGCGCGAGCTGGAAGACGCCCATGCCGAGGACGAGGACCAGCCCGGAGACCATGACGAACTCGGCGATGGCCGAGCCCCGGTCGCGACGAAGCCGGACGAGCGGAGCAGGCAACCGCGTCCCGTGCCCCGGGTGTGGTGGTCCCAGCCCGAGCTCGCGCCAGCGCAGCATGAGTCGTCAGGGTCCGTTCACGCCACTCAGCGCGTTGCTGAAGAGGGTGACGAGAGCGGGGCCAGCGACGAGCCACAACGCTGAGACGAGGCCTGCCGTCATCACCGTGATGAGGACCCAGCCCGGCACGTCACCGCGGTCGCGATGTCCGAGTGAGAGCATTCGGCGGCTGATGCTGCGTGTCATTTTCTTCCCCTAGTCGGTCGGTTTTCGGTCGAGGTTCTGGTGTTGGAGGTGGTTGGTGAGCTCGAGGTGATGGTTGCTCGAAATGATGGTCAGATCGAGAATCGGAGGAAGGTGAAGCCCGGAAAGATGGCGAAGAGCACGGTCACCGGCAGGACGAGAAAGACGACGGGAACCATCATCGCGATCTCCTTCTTGCCGCCCGACTCCATGACGGCCCGCCGCCCGGCCTCACGCACGTCCTGCGCTTGGCCCCGCAGCACCTCCGCGAGCGGGGTTCCGCGCTCGACCGCGACGACGATGCCGTCGACGAACCGCGCCAGGCTGACCAGCCCGGTGCGGTCGGCGAGCCCTTGGAGGGCTGTCGGGAGGTTGGCTCCCGCCCGGGCGTCGGCCAGGCAGGCGGCGAGTTCGGCCGAGAGCTCACCGTGCGAGAGCCGGCACACCCGCTCGAGAGCACCGGTCGCTCCCTCACCCGCGCTGACGGCGAGGGCAAGCAGCTCGGCGACGGTGGGGAACTCCGAGAGCATGCGCTGCTCGCGCACGTCCGCGACGTGGCTGAGCCACTGGTCCCGCGCGACGATTCCCGCTCCGGAGAAGCACAGCACGAGGAAGACGACGGGAAGCGCTGGTGTGTTGCGGGCTACGACGGCGAGCGCTCCGAGGATGATCCCGGCGAGGCCGCCGACCGCGCCCCAGATCACCTGTTCGGCCCGGAACCGTTCGACGTCGGGTGGTTGACCGGCTCGCTGGAGCCGTCGCCGGACCGACGCGGCGCCGCCGAGCACCCGCTCGACCCCGGCAGCGAGATCGGACAGCATGGGCCCGAAGACGCGTGAGATGCCGAGCCCCGGGATGCCTGCGGCCCGACCGGTAGCCAGGAGCCGGGACGGCCGGGGCGCGTCCCGCAGGTAGGGCTCGAGCCGGGCTTCGAGCCCGGTCCGGCGGAAAACGGGCAGGCCGACGACGATGAGGGCCAGTCCGCCGGCCAGCATCAGCCCGACCAGCGCTCCCTGCCAGCTCCACCCGGCGCTGAGGAGGGAACGGACGGTGGTCATCGCAGCACCCGCTCGTCCTCGGGCAGGCGTCCGATCCGGATCATCAGGCGGTAGGCGATGAGAGTCACTCCGGCACCGATGGCCAGGACGACGGCACCTGCGGTGGTGCCGAACGCCTGCAGCGAGTCGTGCTGCAGGGACAGCATCGCCAGGACTACCCACGGCGCCGCGGTCGCGAGGCGCGCCGCGTTGACGGTCCATCCCTGTCTGGTCTCCAGCTCGGCCCGGGTGCGGGCGTCCTCACGAAGGAACAAGGACAGGGTGCGCAGCAGCCGGCCGAGGTCGGAGCCGCCGACCTCCCGGGCGATCCGCAGGGACTCGATGAGGCGGTCCCCCACTGGGTCGCTGAGCCGTTCCTTGAGGCGGTCGAGGCAGTCCTGAAACCGGCCGGAGGTGCGGTAGTTCTCCGCGAAGGCGGCGAACGCAGGCCTGAGCTCCTCCGGGCCCCGGACAGAAAGCTGGCTCAACGCTTCCGGCAGGGCCAGACCTGCCCGGACGGCCGAGCCGATGTTGTCCACGGCATCGGGCCACAGGTCGCGCATCTGGCCCCGTCGCTTCCGCGCGCGCGATCGCACCAGACCCAGCGGGGCGTAGCCCGCCATCACCGCGAAGCACAGCGCCACGGGGACGACACGGGTGCTCGCCGCGACGAGGGCGAAGACGAGGACGAGGCCAATCCCGCAGGCCAGAAGGACGTTGCCCGGCGTGACGCTGACGTAGCCGGCCTGGGCGAGGTCGTCGCCGAGCCGGGCCCGCAGGCCGGCCCTGGTGGACCTGTCCCGGGCTGGCTCCACGGGCCAGAACGACCACCAGATGCAGAACAGACCGATGCCGAGCAGCAGTCCGATGAGGAGAGGCCGCATCAGGCCTCCTGGGCGAGCAGGGCGGGCACGTCGTAGCCGGCCCGCTGGAACCTGTCGAGGTGCGGTGGAAAGCCGTCGGCACGCCGCAGCGACTCGCCGCGGGTGACGAAGATGTCGGCCGCCTCGATGACGTCGCCCTCGACCCGGCCGGGCACGGCGAGTATCTCGCGCACCCGGCGGACCCCGTCCCGCTCGAGGGCCTGGTGGATGACGATGTCGATCGAGGAAGCCACTGTGGGCACGACGAACCTGGAGCCGATGTTCTCGCCGGCCAGCAGTGGCAACGTGCACATCTTGATGATCGCCTCGCGGGCGGAGTTCGCGTGCAGGGTACACATCCCTGGCAGCCCCAATAATGTCCAGACACACTGCAAGCTCTGCCCGGTCCAGCAACTCGCCGCGCGGATCGGTCTCAAGAGATGGCCCCCTGACGCCCATGGCGAGGCGAACCTGAACCTCGGCACCAGTCAGTCCGTCGCTGCACCAGCTGAGCTTTCCGCTCCTGCCCAGAGTCGGCAAGGCGTAACCGCCACGAAGACGTCCGACTCTGCCGATGAGGGTGCTTTCGTTTCAGAGGACTCGCGGCCAAGTTGCTCGTGCCCGTGGGGCACAGCAGTAACCTCTCAGCGGCACCAACGGGGTTCCGCAGGATCAGGACAGGGCCCGTCGGGATCGTCAGCAGAACGATCCGGCGTCGGCCGAGTCCACAGCAGAAAAGGAACCCTCGATGGTCAACACCAAGCTCATCACCGCGGCATGCGGCCTCGTCGCCGTGGCTGGCCTCAGCGTTGGCGCAGCCGCCTACGCCAACGCCAACGCGGCCGCCCCCGCCGCGTCCACCTACTCGGCCGCTGCCGGCTCTCAGTCCACCACGGGAGGCGTGGCCTCGAACGACACACCAGTGACCGGGACCGAGCTGGCCAACGTCAAGGCAGCGGTGACGGCCAAGGACTCGACGGTCACGGTCACCGAGGTCCGCAAGGACCCCGACGGCTCCTACGACGTGATCGGCACCAAGGCCGGCGCGCCGGTGATGCTCGAGGTCAGCACGGACCTCAGGACCATCACCGCGAACACCAGCGGCCACAAGTAGCGGTGACCGCGGCCTAGAGCCACTGACGGACGCTGGCAGCGGCATCGTTCCTCTGAACCGTTGCAAGCGACAACGCGGGCCCGTCGACAGTAGACGTCGACGGGCCGCCGTCCGAACCGGCCGGCACTCTTGGCGACGTACCGTCGATTCGCTTTGGTCGTCGCCTCGACCGGGACTGCCGGACCAAAGGCGCCCGGCGGTCCCGGCAACGCAGGCACATGGCTCCCTTCTGTGTCAAGAGGCCTTTAGGAGGGCGGTCGTAGGCTGGTGATCGGCGGGTCCGGGAAGTGGCTTGTCCGAAGTGCCGGTGGGGCTGTGAGCCGGTCGCGCTGTAGTCAGAGTCGTTGCCCCGGTGTCCTCCCGGGCCCGTCACCCTGCCTGCGGCCAGAACGGCGACGATGGCAACGGCCGCTGTGCGGAACAGACGTTCACCTGACCGTCTTGGAAGGCTTATGGGCGCCGAGCAGCCCCGATCTGGACCGCCCCGCGTGCATCAACGCGCAGAGGCACTCAAGCGGCTAACCGGGGCAAGGAGAATCACCGCCGTCGCCGCAAGGCGGCTCGTGACGGGTCCCACGCTGGTCACGGCGCGACCGGCGATCTTGGTCTGCACCCCGTGACCATACTCCGCCGCCACCCGGCCTTCGCCCGACCCCTCGAGCCAGTCCTCGGGGCCCGGCAACGGCACGGTGGGCAACGGCTCGTGGTCGGGCGCCGTCGGTCGAGCGGTGAACTTTACGAAGGAGACTCGAACAGCCGGGCCACTTCGCTCGCCGCGAAGCGACGCTGCCCGCCTGTAGTGCGTATCGAAACCATCTTCCCGGCATCCGCCCAGTTGGAGATCGTCCGGACCGAGACGCTGAAAATCTTAGCTACCTCGGCTGGCGTCATCCATCGGTCCTCGGGTGTTCCCATCATGGTCAGCTTTGCTCTCTCCCAGATCAGTCTGATTCGACCCGCCCTGGCCTGGAGTGGTCCACAACCATGCAGGCGGCAGTCCGAAGTCATTCGGAGCCCTTGGCCGTGCGATGGGCGCCCATGAAGGATTAAAGTGACGGCTGGGACGCGGTGAACGGAAAAAGTCTACCGCAGCTGGACCAGAACGGCTGATCACCGCCCTCAGTCTCTTCTCGCCGCTGGGGGTGCACGCATTCGTGCAAGAAGGTCGTCCGTCTCAACTGAGCAGGCCGACGCTGCAGTGGCCGGACCTGCGGGACTGCTGCGGCTACACGATCCGCCACCTCGACGACACCAAGCAGGTCCAGGAGGGTACCGCGACCAGGGCGCGACGGTCATCAAGGCCGCCGGACGGATCACCGGGCGCACCAGCCAAGGACGCCTGAAGGTCAAGGCCGACGGCCGCCAGCTGAGCGCTCAGCACGTCACCCTGGCCACCGGCTCGCAGGCGATCCACCCCGACAACCCCGGCCTCGGGGGTGGCTCCGACGTGCCGGTCTGGACCAACCGGAAAGCCACCAACCTGGCGGACATCCCCAGGTCTGGAGCGTCGCAGTCGCGGCCATCAGACGGCATCCGCGCGCGCCTGAACAGTCAGCTGACCGCACGGCCGGAACGGTCGTCGCCTACTTGCTCTACCGGCCCTTGTTCCGGCACCCCGGCGGACCACAGGCTCGCCTCCGCGCCCAGGCGCCGCCCGAGCACGCGCTCCTTGGGCGACCGTGGCCCGCACTGCCGCTGAGGGCGCCCAGGTTCGCCGTGTCCGCGGACGCGCCATGGAGAACACCGCCGGAGTCGCTGAACCTAGTGCGTCCTGACGCGACAGCCAGGCGCCAGGACCCGGTTACGATGAGAGATCCTGCTCGACGGACCCGGAACGTGAGGCGCGCGAGCGTCTCGGTGGATTCCGCGATGGGGGACCCTGGGAAGAGGACCGCATTATGAATGACCAGCCCGATCAGCCGACGACCCCGTCCAAGAGCCCGGCCCCGGCGGATGCATTGGCGGCGCTCAGTGTCCGCGAGATGATCGCGGAACTGACCAATCTTCAGGGCCGCCTCAATCACGATGCCGCGGGCGGCGGCTACCAAAAACTGCCCGGGCAGACTCGCCGACGGGCAGCTCTGGTTCACCGGGAGCACCAGATCGTGTCCGAGCT
>JAABUT010002425.1_pt1 | contig 18077 bp, 13 predicted proteins | sample 5559281 | NCBI WGS metagenome assembly JAABUT01 (sample SAMN10711880, study PRJNA513359) | rock metagenome | isolation source: Antarctica rocks | place: Antarctica: Victoria Land, Ricker Hills nord | collected 2016-01-04 | reverse complement strand
CCACCACCAGCCCGGCCAGCATCGCCCCGAGCATCAGCGCCTCGTTGTGACCGCCCGCGATCAGATGGAACAGCACCAGCGGGTTCAGCGCACCCAGCCAGAGCGCAGCCACCGGGTCGATGCCACAGCGGCGGGCAAGCCGGGGGAGGGCCCAGATGATGGCCGCTACTCCGACCAGTTCGACCAGCCGCTGCAGCAGCACGCCGGCCACCACATGCTGTCCGGTGACCGAGACGATGCTCCTGGCGATCAACAGGTAGATCGGGCCGTATGGGGTCGGCGTGTGCTGCCACCTGGCGTCCACCTGATGCGCGAACACGTCGCCGTCACCGAGCACGTCGTACGGGCCGGAGTCGTACGGGTTGAAGCCGTTCACTGCCATCGACCCGACGGCCAGGTACGAATAGACGTCGCGGGAGAAGATCGGCGGCGTGACCAGGAACGGCACCGTCCACATGGCCAGGGTGTGCGATAGCTGCGAGCGGGACAGCCGGCGCACCCTGCCCGGGGTGGCCAGCCGCCCGATCAGCAGCCAGGACATCACCAGCAGGCCCATGCCGGCATAAGACGTGGCCAGCGCCGAGGTGCTGAGCCTGGACATCAAGCCGAGCAGCCGGTTCCCGTCGACCGGATTGGGTACCGGAGTGGCCGCACCGTAGGACGAGGTGGAACCGATCATCATCAGCAGTCCGCCGACCGTCCCCCAGCGCCGCAACCGGCTCAGCTGACGCGATTCCTCCTCATCGAGCGGCGCCGCTGGCGGCAGCTGTTCGCCCAGCGGCTCTGCCGTCGTCACCCGCAGCAGTCTGCCACCCTGCCGCCCCCCTCACGGCGAGGATCCACTTCGGCGACGAGGACCAACATGTCGACTTCCGCCACACCGGTCACAAGTCAGCCGAAATCGATCCTCGCGCCGGGCTGTGGGCGACCTCGGCGATGCCTGTCACCGCTCCGCACGGTGTGGTGAGGGTGCCCTTCTTTGAGATTCCGGAGCAAAAACGTCACACTGGTGTTGTGAAAACCATGCAGCGCTTCCCCGGGTCGGCGGCGGCTGCCGCGTCCGGGCTCGCGATGCGGATCCGTCCCGCCGACGTGGCGCGCGCCGGCGGTTCCCCGGGAGCCGAGGGCGCAGGTCGCTCCGACGGCGGAACCAGGGCCGAGGTGATCCGGCTGCTGTTGGAGCGACCTGCCACTGCCGGCGAGGTCGCGCAGCGGCTGGGCATCTCAGCGGCCGGCGTACGCCGCCATCTCGACGCGCTCGCCGACGAAGGCGCCGTAAGCTCGCGGGAGTGCCGCAACCAGCTCAAGCGGGGACGCGGCCGACCGGCTAGGGAATATCTGCTCACCCACGCCGGCCGGAGTCGGCTGCCGCACGCCTACGACGGCTTGGCTGTGCAGGCTTTGGAGTTCGTCGAAAGGATCGGCGGCGAGGACGCTGTGCAGGCCTTCGCCCGCAGCCGGGCGGAGGCGCTGATCGATGCGCACCAGGCGGAACTGGCGGCCGCTCCGGACGCCGAGGCGAGGATCGTGGTGCTGGCCAGGGCGCTGACCGGGGCGGGCTACTCCGCCACGGTCGCCGAGGTCGGCGTCGGGCATCAACTTTGTCAGCACCACTGCCCGGTGGCACATGTGGCGGCCAGGTTCCCGCAGCTGTGTCACGCCGAACTTGACGTCTTCGCCGAAGCGATCGGCGGCTACGCCCAGCGGCTGGCGACCATAGCCCACGGCGACTCGTTCTGCACCACCTTCGTCCCAGGCGCCAACTTTCTGCCAGCCACCGAACACGGGAATGCACGGCCGCAAGAAAAGCCAGCAGTCAGCCGACAGGGAAGGAACCCCCTATGACCACCGCCGAAGAGCAGATCAAGATCGATCCCGGCCTGTCGCAGGCTCGGATCGAACAGGCCAAGACCATCGATTCGCTCGGCCGCTATGCCTTCGGCTGGTCGGACAGCGACGTCGCCGGCGCCTCGGCTCGTCGTGGCCTCAATCCCGAGGTGGTGGCCGACATCTCGGCGAAGAAGAGCGAGCCGGACTGGATGCTGCAGCGGCGGCTCAAGGCCTTGCGGATGTTCGACCGTCAGCCGATGCCGACCTGGGGAGCAGACCTCTCCGGCATCGACTTCGACAACATCAAGTACTTCGTCCGATCGGGGGAGAAGCAGGCAGCGTCCTGGGAAGAGCTGCCCGACGACATCAAGAACACCTACGACCGGCTCGGCATCCCGGAGGCGGAGAAGCAGCGTCTGGTGTCCGGCGTTGCCGCCCAGTACGAGTCGGAGGTGGTGTACCACTCCATCCAGAAAGAGCTGGAGGACCAGGGTGTCATCTTCCTGGACACCGACACCGCTCTGAAAGTGCACCCTGAGATCTTCGAGCAGTACTTCGGCTCGGTGATCCCCAGCGGTGACAACAAGTTCGCCGCACTGAACACCTCGGTGTGGTCCGGTGGCTCGTTCGTCTACGTCCCGCCTGGTGTGCACGTCGACATCCCGCTGCAGGCCTACTTCCGGATCAACACCGAGAACATGGGCCAGTTCGAGCGGACACTGATCATCGTCGACGAGGGCGCGTACGTGCACTACGTCGAGGGGTGCACCGCGCCGATCTACAAGTCGGATTCGCTGCACTCCGCGGTGGTCGAGATCATCGTGAAGAAGGGTGGCCGCTGCCGCTACACCACCATCCAGAACTGGTCGAACAACGTGTACAACCTGGTCACCAAGCGGGCCAAGGCCGAAGCGGGCGCCACCATGGAATGGGTGGACGGCAACATCGGCTCCAAGGTGACGATGAAGTACCCGGCCGTCTGGATGATGGGCGAGCACGCCAAGGGCGAGGTGATGTCGATCGCGTTCGCCGGCGAGGGCCAGCACCAGGACACCGGCGCGAAGATGCTGCACCTCGCGCCGCACACCTCATCGACGATCATCTCCAAGTCGGTGTCCCGCGGCGGCGGGCGCACCTCCTATCGGGGCCTGGTCCAGGTGAATCCCGGTTCGCACCACAGCAAGTCGACGGTCAAGTGCGACGCGCTGCTGGTCGACACCATCTCCCGCACCGACACCTATCCGTACGTCGACGTCCGCGAGGACGACGTGTCGATGGGCCACGAGGCCACCGTCTCCAAGGTCAGCGAAGACCAACTGTTCTACCTGATGAGCCGTGGGATGACCGAGGACGAAGCGATGGCGATGATCGTCCGCGGGTTCGTGGAGCCGATCGCCAGGGAGCTCCCGATGGAGTACGCGCTGGAGTTGAACCGGCTGATCGAGCTCCAAATGGAAGGGGCCGTCGGTTGAGCGGGGCCTCCTCGCCTTCGCTGCCGCCTGCATGGCGGGGTGGGATTGCGCGGGCAACCAGCCCTGCGCTCGTGCCTCGCTCCGGGCGGCCAGAACCATCCATGCCCTCGCATCCCACCCCGCCGCTCCGGCTCACGAGTCGGCGGCCTTCCAGCCCGAGATCTGATGTGAAGAAAGAGATATGAAGTGACTGTGACGACCGAGGCGCCGAATGTGGTCGGGGCTGTCGAGACGACCGATCGGGTCCGCAAGCATCTGCACCCGGTCGGATCCCTTGCGGTGGCCGATCATCCGATGCCGACCGGCAAGGAAGAGCAGTGGCGGTTCACACCGCTGCGCCGGCTCCGCGGATTGCATGCCGATGCCGAGTTCCAGCCCAGCGCCACCAGGTCCGAGTGGACATCACACGAGGGCGTCACGATCCGGCCGGTCGGCGGAGCGGACGCGCCGGAATCGGAGCGGGTCGAGTTGCGTGCGCTGCGCGGATCCTCGGGGTATCTGCCGACCGACCGCACCAGCGCCCGGATCCTGGCCGAGCTGCCATCTTCGCTGCTGGTCGACGTTGCGGCCGGTGCCGAGATCGCCGAGACCATCGTCGTCACGCTGTCCGGCACCGACTCGTCGGTGCCGGAGGGGGAGCACATCCTGTTGCGGTTCGGGGCGAACTCCAAGGCCGACGTGGTGCTCACGCACGGCGGCTCCGCGACGATCGCGCAGGTGGTGGAGATCATCGCCGGCGACGGTTCCCAGGTGTCGGTGACCACCCTGCAGGAATGGGCCGGTGACACTGTTCACCTTGCGCATCATCACGTTTCGGTCGGACGTGACGCCCGGGTCAAGCACGCCGCGTTGACCTTCGGCGGGGATGTGGTGCGGATCTCCACGTCCGCGACCTATGCCGGCCCCGGGGGTGACGTGCAACTGCTCGGCCTGTACTTCGCCGACGCCGGCCAGCACCTGGAGCATCGGATCTTCATCGACCACGACGCGCCGCACTGCAAGTCAGATGCGCTGTACAAGGGTGCGTTGCAGGGTAAGTCGGCGCGCACAGTGTGGATCGGCGACGTCCTGATCCGCAAGAGCGCGGAAGGCACCAGCACCTACGAGATGAACCGCAACCTGCTGCTCACCCAGGGCGCCAGGGCCGATTCGGTGCCGAATCTGGAGATCGAGACCGGTGAGATCGTGGGTGCGGGGCACGCCAGCGCCACCGGCCGGTTCGACGACGAGCAGCTGTTCTACCTGGCGTCCCGCGGAATCCCGTCCGACGTGGCACGCCGCCTGGTGGTGCGCGGCTTCTTCCGCGAGGTTCTGCTGCGACTCGGTGTCCCCGCCGTGGTCGAGCGCGCGTCGGCCACCATCGAGCGTGAGCTCGCCGTCACCGGCTACTGACCACCGTCGGCCGACCGCCCGAAACCGAATCGTCTGAGGAGTAACTGAAAGCACATGGCAACACTTGAGATCCGCGACCTGCACGTGTCGGTGATCACCGACGAGGCCCCCGTCCAGATCCTGCGCGGCGTCGACCTGACCATCGCATCCGGCCAGACGCACGCCATCATGGGGCCCAACGGATCCGGCAAGTCCACCCTGGCCTATTCACTGGCCGGCCACCCCAAGTACCAGGTCACCTCCGGCACCGTCACCCTGGACGGTGAGGACGTGCTGAAGATGACCGTCGACGAACGAGCCCGAGCGGGTCTGTTCCTCGCGATGCAGTACCCCGTAGAGGTGCCAGGGGTGTCGATGTCGAACTTCCTGCGAACCGCGGCCACCGCCATCCGCGGTGAGGCACCGGCCATCCGCACCTGGGTGAAGGAAGTGAAGGAGTCGATGGTCGGACTCGACATCGACCCCGAATTCGCCGAACGCAGCGTCAACGAGGGCTTCTCCGGCGGCGAGAAGAAGCGCCATGAGATCCTGCAACTGGAGCTGCTGAAGCCCAAGATCGCGGTGCTGGACGAGACCGATTCAGGCCTGGATGTCGACGCCCTCCGGGTGGTTTCCCAAGGCGTCAACAAGTTTCGGTCCGAGACCAACGGCGGTGTGCTGCTCATCACCCACTACACCCGGATCCTGCGCTACATCCAGCCGGACGCCGTGCATGTGTTCGCCGGCGGCCGGGTTGTGGAGTCCGGCGGCCCGGAACTTGCCGACGAGCTGGAAGCCAACGGCTACGTGCGCTTCGCTACCGGCGCCACCGCCTGACATCACCCGACCCGAGGAACCTGCCATGACCAGCACCGACGAGATCCGCGGCAGCGTCGCCGATCCGGCGGCGTTCGCCAGGCTGCGTGCCGACTTCCCGATCCTTCAGCGCACTGTCCGCGGCGGGAAACCGTTGGTGTACCTCGATTCCGGCGCCACCTCGCAGCGACCGGCGACGGTGATCGATGCCGAACAGGAGTTCCTGACGCAGCACAACGGCGCGGTGAAGCGTGGAGCGCACCAGCTCGCGGAGGAGGCCACCGACTTGTACGAGCTGGCCCGGTCGAGGGTCTGTTCGTTCGTCGGTGCTTCCCGCCCGGAAGAGATCGTGTTCACCAAGAACGCTACCGAGGCACTGAATCTGCTGGCCTATTCGTTCTCCAATGCCGGGTTTCTGGGCGGCGACGATCCGGGTTCCCGATTCGCCCTCGGCCCGGACGACGAGATCGTGGTCACCGAGATGGAACACCACGCGAATCTGCTGCCATGGCAGGAACTCTGCCGGCGCACCGGCGCCCGCCTGCGGTTCATCCCGGTCGGCGAGGACTACCGACTGGATCTCACCTCGCTGCCCGATATCCTCACGCCGAGAACCAGAGTGCTGGCGTTCACCCACCAGTCCAATGTGCTCGGTACGGTGAACCCGGTCGAGGCGCTGGTCGCTGCCGCCCGCAAGGTCGGAGCGTTGGTAGTGCTGGATTGCTGCCAATCGGTACCGAACCAGCCGGTCGACCTGACTGCCCTCGACGTGGACTTCGCGGTGTTCTCCGGGCACAAGATGTTGGGGCCTACCGGCATCGGCGCGCTGTACGGGCGCTACCAGCTGCTCGAGCAGATGCCGCCGTTCCTGACCGGGGGCTCGATGATCGAACAGGTCTTCATCGACCATGCCACGTACGCGCCGCCGCCGGCCCGGTTCGAGGCCGGCACGCCGATGACGTCGCAGGCAGTGGGACTCGGTGCAGCGGTGGACTATCTGGAGCACGTCGGAATGCGATGCGTCCGCGGCCACGAGGCGATGCTGACCGACCATGCCCTGCAGCGATTGTCCGCACTGGACGGGGTACAGATCTTCGGGCCGGCGTCGTCGACCGATCGTGGCGCAGCGGTGTCGTTCGTCGTGGACGGAGTGCATGCCCACGACGTCGGCCAGATCTTGGATGACGCCGGTGTGCAGGTGCGGGTCGGTCACCACTGCGCCTGGCCGTTGCACCGGCGATTCGGTCTCGCCGGGTCGGTCAGGGCCTCCTTCGCCTTGTACAACACGATCGATGAGGTGGAGGCGCTGATCGACGGGGTCGTTGCGGCGCAACGATTCTTCCTCGGCGCCGACGTCGCCGTGGGGAGGCGGTGAGCGCCGTGCAGATGGAGCAGCTGTACCAAGAAATCATCCTCGACCACTACCGCGCGCCCCATCATCGCGGTCTGCGTGATCCGTTCCAGGCCGAGGTGCACCACGTCAATCCGACCTGTGGCGACGAGGTGACGCTGCGGGTGGAACTGGCCGACCCGACCGATGCCGGATCGGCGGTGGTGGATGTCTCCTACGATTCGGTCGGCTGCTCGATCTCGCAGGCGGCGACCTCGGTGATGACAGACCTGGTGATCGGCCGCGGGCTGCCGGAGGCGTTGGCAGTGCTGGACGATTTCACCGACATGGTCACCAGCAGGGGCACTGACGTCGGCGACGAACAGATGCTGGGCGACGGCGTCGCTTTCGCCGGGGTGGCCAGGTATCCGGCGCGGGTCAAATGCGCATTGCTCGGCTGGATGGCGTTCAAGGACGCGGCGACCCGGGCAGTCACGGGCTCGGCGCACAGGTCGGCACACAGGACAGACGGCACAGCAATGGACAACGAGGGAGCACAGCGATGAGCGAGACCACGACGGACATCCAGCCACAGGACCGGGCCGGCCGAAGCGCAGCGGATCTTGATGCCGCCGGGGCCTCCCCATCGCCGGCGACTGCACCGGCGGCGGCGGGTACTGCATCCGTCGATGATGCGCTGGAGGCGCTCAAGGACGTCGTCGATCCGGAGCTCGGCATCAACATCGTCGATCTCGGCCTGGTCTACGACGTGGTGATCGACTCGGCGAACACCGCGACCATCGACATGACCCTGACCAGCGCCGCCTGCCCGCTCACGGACATGATCGAGGATCAGGTGCGCGCTGCCCTGACCGGCGACGGCCTGGTCGACGACTTCCGGATCAACTGGGTGTGGATGCCGCCGTGGGATCTCACCCGGATCACCGACGACGGCCGTGACCAGCTGCGCGCCCTCGGCTTCTCCATCTGACCCCGGCGTGGCGCTTATCAACTTCGACGGCGCTTGGGAAAGTCACAGTTTTGGGACAGATGTGGCAGAAGTCGCCGACTTTGTCAGCGCGACTCGGAGGTCTCCACCAGCTGCGATCCCTAGACGAACTGACCCGAAACGCGTGTTTGCCGGGTGATCGGCCGCGTCATCCATACCGCAGATGCCGTGGCGGCTCGAGGGACCAACAGGTCGGGATAGTTTTCCCGAGTTGAGAGCGAGCTGCCTGTTGCGCCAGCGCGACGATCTTCCATCGGTTGTTCACAGCCATCGGATAGTCGTACCGTTCTATGGCGAAACCGCGACTGCGTAACCAACTCTCGCGGGCGATCTGTTTCCGGATCACCGAGTGGGCATTCGGCCGATTGTTCAACTTGAGGCCACCGTCACCCTCCAGAATGACGCCGTACTCGGGGAGAAGATGATCTGCCCGATAGCTGGTCCCACCCTCCGAGATCCACACGTTGGACAAGGGAACCGGGAGTCCGGCTTCCAAGAAGGCGAGCCTGCCCAGCGATTCGAGCGGGGATTCAGCCCGCTCATCGCCGTGCTGCACCGCCCACGCCGCCTGTTCGATGCCCGGATAGCGTGGCAGGTCGTCCAGCACACGGGCGAGTTGGTCCCGACTGATTCCCCTGTGCATGGCGTAATCGACGACTGCCAGAGCCTCGCTGGGAATGCTGTGTCGTGCGACATCGATCGCAGCGTAGGTCTCGCCCACCACTCGGACCCGTTCGCGCGTCCATTGATGGATCGGTGGGACAAAGCCGGTGCGGACACGGCCGTGCGGGGTGATGTTTGTGCCGCTGGTGGTCGGTCTGATGCGGATGGCTATCGGCAAGGCCGGGGCTGCAGAAAGTACGGGCAGACCAAGAAGTATCTGGGCCGAGGCGCCGGTCAGAAAGATGTGACGAGCGGCACCGAGCGCGAAGCCGATCGAGTTGAGCCGAAACCGTTCCCAATCGTCGGCACAATCCCAGACATCGCGAAGGACGAAGGCGTTCTTGCTCAGCCGGATGACCGTTCCGGACGCCTCCGCCCGCCGCAGACACGCCGAAGGGACGCCGGCATCGTGAGCATCGCCGATGGTGATCACTGCGCCGAAGCGGCCGAAAACCTGCTCGATCTTTTTGCGATCCGTGTGAGCCGTCATCCCACGAGCCTGTCTGCGCGGGCGCGGACCCAACAGAACCGAGTCAAATTTGTGGACGACTCAAGGCAGGCGCCTGCAAAGTGGGCGATTCTGGGACGGAAGTGACAGGAGTCGACAGCTTCGTAAGCGTCATCGAAGTTGATAAGCGCCGGGCGGGGCGCGGGATAGGTTCGGGGTGTGGATGCACGTCTGGAGCGCAGGAGCCCTGAGGGGGGTGACGAGCGCGGAGGGATGGTGGCGGCCACCGAGAGTGCGTTCCGGGACGATCTGGAGCGGATCCGGTTCTCGCCGTACTTCTCCCGGCTGGCGGCCGTCACCCAGGTGATCTCGCCCGGCGCGCTGGGCAACGTGGTGAACAATCGCCTCACCCACACGGTCAAGGTGACGGCGGTCGCCCGGGCCATCGCCGTCGGGATCGCCGCCGGCGAGACAGCCTACCTGGCAACAGATCTCGGTGGCTGCGATCCGGTCGTGGTACAGGCAGCGGCGTCGGCCCACGACCTCGGGCATCCGCCGTTCGGGCACCTGGGCGAGCGGATCCTGGACCGGCTGGCCCGATCCCGGTTCGGACTCGCCGACGGGTTCGAGGGCAACGCCCAGACCTTCCGGATCCTGGCCCGACTTGACGTGCACGGGACGGCAGACGCGGGGCTCAACCTGACTGCCGCCGTCCGAGCGGCGGTGCTCAAGTATCCCTGGGCGAGGTTCGGCTTCCCCGACCCGCACCCGGCGGACTCCGACCCGCCGCCGAAGGGGGCCGGCCGGGTGCCGGAAGCTCCCGGCGCCGGCAAGTTCTCGGCGTATGTGCTGGATGTTCCGGAGATGGCCGAAGTGCTCGCCGCTTATCCGAAGATCGAGCCCTTCCGCCAGACGGTCGAGTGTTCGGTGATGGACGTCGCCGACGACATTGCCTACTCACTGCACGATCTGGACGATTTCCACCGGGCCGGCGTACTGCAACACGCCGCCATCGCCGCCGAGTTCCGCACTTGGATGAAGGAACAACACCAACTCGCCGCCACCGGTCTCGCCCGGCTCATTGCTGACGAGCGTCGACCCGGTCGCAGTCTCGAACTCATGCGCAGACGACTGTTGGTCAAGGACTCCTGGGTCTTCGACGACGAAGTGTTCGCCACTGCTGTCGGTCGGGTGGCCGGCGATCTGGTCGACGGGCTGTTGGCCGTGCCGTTCGATTCGTCGATTGCGGCCGAACGATCGGTGGAGGCCTTCACCGGATCCTGGATCGCCCATCTGCAGGAATCCGTGGTGGTGCAACGCGATCCACACCCGCGTTCGGCCCACGTGGCACTCGACAGGCAGGCATGGCACGAGGTGACGGTGCTCAAATTCGTGCACCAGCGATTCGTGTTGGATCGCCCGGACCTGGCCATGTTCCAGCGTGGCCAGGCGCAGCTGATCACCTCGCTGGTGGCGGGATTCGAATCCTGGCTGACGGATCCGGCCGACGCCGCTCGAGCACCCCGCCGACTGCTGGATCTGGTGGAACTCGCCACCGCCGGGTATCGCGAGATCGCCGATCAGCGACCGGATCTGCTGATCAATCCAACCGGAGAACAAGCCGGCGCCGCCGACGACCTGATCCGGCTCGGCCGCGGACGGGGGATCATCGATTTCGTCGCCTCCTTCACCGACGACGAGGCGATGAAGGCCGGCGCCACCCTGTCCGGGGTATCGGCCCGCTTCAGCGGCGGCACCGTGTGAGCCGGCGGGACGGCAGGTCGGCGCACAGTAGTAACGCCCGCCCGGCCGCCGGCGGTGGCCGAATCGTCGACGTCCCGGCTGTCCGACTGGCCGGCTGGGTGACGCGGTTCGCGATCCGCAACTCCGGCATCACCGGGATGGTCGCGGACACCGCCGGGGTGACGATCACCGCCGCCGACGGCACCCTTGCGCGCATCGAAGTCCCGTTCCCGCCGATGTCGGTCGGCGACCGCGAGCCCGTGGAGGCAGTTCTGGATCACTGTGCCGGGATCGGTGACATCGGCATGATTCTGGTCCGCGCCGGTGCCCATTCGGTGGGCGTCTGCCAGGACGGGACGGTGACCACTTCGTCGACAGACACGCACTACGTGCAGGGCAGGACGGCTGCCGGTGGCTGGTCGCAACAGCGATTTGCCCGCCGCCGGAGCAACCAGCTCGCTGCCGCGCAAGAGTCGACGGCGGATGCCGCTGCCAGGCTGCTGTCTGGCCGACCACTGGCGGCCCTGGTGGTCGGCGGAGAACTGCGCAGCATCAGCGCCGTGCTCGGTGATCCGCGGTTGACGAGGCTGATCACTTTGCCGCGCAGGGAATTCCGGGACATTGCCGAACCCCGCCGGGTGTTGCTCGACGAGGTGGCCAGACGCAGTCTGGAGCTGACGATCACCGTGCGGGACCCACTGCCGACCTGATCGATCGACATCCGGCGACTCGGGCGCGCCGATCGTCGCCAGTACCGCCGGGTCGTCGGTATTCCTCTGGGCGCTCCGCCGCACTCTGTGCCCAGTTGAACAGACTCCGGCGGCGACGCATTCGGCCAGCCGGGATTATTCGGTGCGCAGCGCATCCGGTCTGGTCAGTCGGCGTAACGCCGGCAGCGTGGTGGCAGTGATCAGCGCGATGATCGCCAGAGTGGCCAGCGACAGCCCGGCCAACGCCACTGGATCGATGGTGATCTCGGCTCGCAGGTACGGCCCGAATGCCAGCGAGATCAGCGTCCCGATCAGGTCGGCAAGCAGGATCGCCACCGCCGCCGGCGCGAGCACCGCGTAGATCGAGGATCGGGCCAACACCGAACGAGGCACTCCGGAAGCCACCGCCATGGTCAGCGGTCGGCGTCGCTCGACCATCTGTTCAACGGACAACACCAGCATGCTGAGGATGGCGACCAGCAGCACCAGTGCGCCGCCGACCAGTAACCCCGCCCTAGCGGTCATCATCAGTTGGCCGAGGTGAGTCAATTGAGCGCCGACACCGAACTGTGAGTCGTCGACTCGCCACCGGTACTGCGCCAAGACATTGCGCACCCGATCGAAACCGGCGTCATCGAGACCGGCCGTCCCGACGAGGATCTCGATACGGTTGGTCTGCCGCAACAGTCCGACGGCCGTTCCGGTCAAGAAGCCCGGCGTCAGGTAGAGTCCCGCGGGAAACTTCGCAGGTTTCAGCGATGTCGACTTGATCGTGGCGGGCAGCGAGACCTCGAACGTCTCGTTCGTCGGTTGGCCGTTGCTCGCCGTGACTCGAAGGTGGGTGCCGGGTGCGGGGGCGGCGTCACCACTTCCGGAAAGCACAGTGATCACGTCGCCGTCTCGGCAGTCCGTCACCGACGAAATCTGTTGGATCGTTGCGCAATCCGCGATCTTCAGGATTCCGGTATTGCCTGCGCCCTCGATGTTCAGCTGAGCCACTGCGGTGGTTCCGCCGATATCGGGAACCGAGCTGATCGCCTCGCGGATGGGTTCGATCGCGCCGATCGGTGCACCAACCAACAGGTACCCGGTGCCCTGTCGGACGGGGGCGCCGCCGGTTGTCTCACCGACCCTGGCGCCGACATAGCTGAGAAGCGGAAGTATCGCCACGGCGGCGCACAGCACCACCGCGACGCCGCTGACGACTCGCGATGCGGTGCCGCTGTCGAGTTGTAACCGGCGGGTGGCCAGCTGCCAGCCGGTGCCCGACGCCGGAACAATGCCAGCCAGCCGTTCGATCAGATAGGGCGTCAGCACGGGGATGCAGATGATCGCCAACGCAACCCCGGGGATGAAGCCGAATGTCGCCGGACCCCCAGGCCCATCGAGGTAACCCGCTCCCATGCGGTTGACCAGCACCAACGCCACCACAGCGGCGGCAAGGACCACCAACCGCCACCAGAGTCGCCGGCGGGGTACCCGGCCGGTTCGGCGGATCCCCAGCGGATCGATCAGCACCCGACGCTGTCCGATCATCACCGATCCGACGGCCAGTACGGGCACCAGCACCAGCGTCAGTAGCGCCAGGACCGGATCGGGCTGCACATCGCCGACGAAGTAGCCGGCGCCCGACACCGACATCGACGGTGCGAACAACCGTGCAATCAGGTAACCGCCGGACCCGACCAGTATGCCCAACAGGCTGGACAGGAGTGCCTCGGCGAACGCGAACCGTCGAATCTGTCCGGCCGTAGCACCGACCAGTCTGATCGCCGCCAGCCGCTTGGACCTGGCTGGACCGCCGATGCGGCTGCTGATCGCGATGAACACCATCAACGGGACGATCAGTATGGCGATGCCGGTGACGATGATCGTCCGGTCGGCAGCGGACATGGATTCGACCGGTGGGAGCGCAGCGAACGGGCCGCCCCAGCCGATGGCCAGTTCTGAGCCGCTGAGCTCGCCGACGCTGCGGGCGATGCCGCGATAGAAGCGGAGCTCGTGCGGATGTATCAAGCCTTCGTCATCGATGATGCCGACGATCGGTTGGCTCAATCGTGGCCGTAAACCGTCCCCAGCGGTGGATCGCAACAGTGCGGCCAAGGCGGGCGACACCACCAGCTGACCGGGCCTCGGTGGCGTCGAAACGCCCTGCGGCGGTGATGGATTTACGGACAGCGCCGCCATGTCGACACCGATCACCTGATACCTGCCCGAGTTCATCGTCGATCGGTGAATCTCCCACTGGACCGCCAATTGGGCAGCCGAGATCGCCGACTCGCGCGCCTGCTCGCTCGGGTAGGAGGAATGTCCGATGTCCTGGATCGTTCTCGGTTGGATGAGGTCGGCGCGTTCGGATCGAGCATCACCGGCCCGACCGACCGACGCGCCGATCAAGAGCAGCGTGACGCACATCCCGACGGCAAATGCCATCAGTCCCAATCGGATCCAAGAGGCGCGGCCGCCCCCGACGAACAGCCGCGCCCCTAAGAGCAGATCCGACACGACCCGGCGCGAACCCCTCGATCGTGCCGCGTCACCGGACGGATCGTGCCGGTCATCGGTGCCCTTCATGCCGTGGTTCCCTCGTTGCCGGTTCGGCCGTCCCGAACGATCACTTCGCGATCCGAGTAGGCGGCGACCTGAGCCTCGTGGGTGGCCACTACCAGCGCAGAGCCATTGCTGCGCACTGTTTTCGACAGCAGCTGCATTACTTTCTCGCCCTGTAGGGAGTCCAGCGCGCCGGTCGGTTCATCGGCGAAAATGACCGCTGGATCGTGGATCAGCGCCCGGGCGATCGCCACCCGCTGCGCCTGGCCGCCGGAGATCTCGCCCGGCCGGTGCGATCCACTGTCGGCCACCTCCATCCGATCGAGCCAGACCCGGGCCGTGGCCTGCGCCGTCTTGCGCGCTACCCCGTCCAACCGCAACGGAAGCGCCACGTTCTCCAGACACGTCAGCTCCGGGACCAGCTGACCGAACTGGAACACAAAGCCGAACTCCCTGCGCCGCAACGACGAGCGCTGCCGATCGGACAGTTCTGCCAGATCGGCTCCGCGATAGCGGACCGTGCCGGTGTCGGGCGCGAGAATGCCCGATGCACTGTGCAGCAAGGTCGATTTCCCGGAACCGGACGGTCCCATCACTGCCACGATCTCGCCGGCGTCGATCGTCAGGTCTGCTCCGCGCAACGCGTCGGTGGCGCCGAAGGACTTGGTCAACTCGACGGCATCCAGGATCACCGCGTCACCCGGCTCGTCAGTTCGACCAGCCGCGCCGCGGTGGTCTCCAGCCACTTGAGATCAGCCTCCAGGTGGAACAGCGCGTGATCGCAGATCAGCTGATCGGCCAGATCGCCGGACTGTTTGCGGCGGTTGAATTCGCGCATCGCCGACAGGTGCTCGGACCGCTGTGCGTCGAGGATCTCCGCAGCGTCTCGGTGTGACATCAGGGCCAGCACCACCTTCGTGTACAGCGTGTTGTGCAAATATTCCTGCGGGTTCTCCGGAGTGCTCAACCATTCATCGACGTCGGTGACGCCGGCCGCAGTGATCGCGTAGCGCTTGCGGTCGGGTCCCTCGCCGGCGCCAGTGCCCTCGATGGATACCAGCCCGTTTTTCAGCAGCCGGGCCAGCGTCGCGTAGACCTGCCCGTAGGCGAGCGGCCGGTCCGTCCGGAACAGATCGTCATGGGCCCGTTTCAGGTCGTAGCCATGGGACGGGCCACCCTCCAGCAAGCCGAGCAGGGTGCGGGAAACCGGCATGGACTCACTATACACGGGGTATCTACATGCAGTATCTACCACGCGTATCTAGGTACCGGAATGTCGGCTGCGACGCAGATCTGAGGTAGCTGCGATGTCCGAATAGGGAACGTGTCCGATGCCGGGCTGTACCTCAGCCGCGGAAAGTCGTTGGTGTCAGTTCGACATGACAGCCAGTACCGTCGGAGAGGCAGGTCGATCAACATGTTCGACGCAGTTCAGGCAGAGATCGACTACCGGCAACAGCAGATCGCCGCCGACTGGCGCCCAACCTCTTCCAGGCGCTGGTTCCGTCGCCGCCCGGCCGCCCCGCGGACTCGGGCGGACGGCGCGAGAGTCAGGAACGCACGCCAAGCAGGAGTCATTCCCGCGGCCGGTGCATGACGGTCTCGGCTCGGGCGCCGGGGAAGCGGCCGCCGGCCCGGCCGGCACCTGACAGTCCCCGGCCAGCACCTGACAGTTCGGGGGCAGACCCGGCGCGGGCGTCCGGGGACGCAGTGTCGGCCCGGCACACCATGATGGTTGGCGTGCCTGTCGACCGTATATTCGCGCCGCTGATCGGCCGGACTACCGAGCTTGCCGAACTCCGGCGGGCTGCCGGCATCGGCGATGCACCGGCGGGCAGCACTGCGAGCGGTCAGACCCCGGGCCACTCCGGACCGGGCGGCCAGACCCCCGGCGTCCAGACACCCGCGGGCGGCGGCTCGGTACTGCTGGGCGGGGATGCCGGGGTGGGCAAGACGCGATTGCTGGCCGAACTTCGATCAGCGGCGGCTGCCAACGGCGTGCGAGTAATGGTGGGTCACTGCATCGACTTCGGGGACGCGGCGCCGCCCTATCTCCCGTTCACCGAGATGTTCTCCAGGCTGGCCTCCGAGGACCCAGAGACCGCCCGGCGGCTCGCCCAGCAGCATGCCGCCACCTCCCGGCTGGCCTTCCGGACCGCCGACGCCACCACGGCGCCGATCGGCCGTGGCGATCTGCTCGACGACGTGCATTCCGCGCTGTCCGACCTGGGTGCCGCAGGCCCGGTGCTCCTCGTCGTCGAGGACGCTCACTGGGCCGACCGGTCCACCCAGGACATGCTGAGCCTGCTGTTCACCCGCGGGTTCGACGTGCCCGTCAGCATCGTGGTGTCCTACCGCACCGACGACCTGCACCGGCGGCATCCGCTCCGAGCGGCGCTCGCGCAGTGGACGCGGTTGGGCCAGGTGCACCGGATGCTGCTGCCGCCGCTGCCCGACGCCGATGTCGGCGGCCTGGTGCGCAACCTGCATGCGGAACCACCGGCCGAGGCGATCGTCCACAGCATCGTCAGCCGGGCCGAGGGCAATGCATTCTTCGCCGAGGAGCTGGTGGGTGCGGCCGAAGCGGGCATCGGTCGGCTGCCTGACGATCTGGCCGGCCTGTTGCTGATCCGCCTGGACGGCCTGGACGAGACCACCAGATCGGTGGTCCGGGCCGCCTCGGTCGCCGGACGCCGGGTGCCACATGCCCTGCTCTCAGAGGTCGTCGGACTGGCCCCGGACGCATTGGACGCCGCGATGCGGACGGCGGTCGAGCGGAACATCCTGGTGCCGGTCAGCAACGGATACTCCTTCCGGCATGCGTTGCTGGCCGAAGCCGTGTACGACGATCTGCTGGCAGGGGAGCGGACGCGTCTACACGCGGCATATGTCCGCGCCCTGGGCACCGCCGATCGGAACGCCGACGCCGCCGGCCTGGCCAGGCATGCCCGGGCCGCCCGCGACCTGGAAACGGCGGTCAGGGCAGGCCTGCTGGCCGGGGCCGAGGCGATGGAGGTCGGCGGCCCCGACGCGGCCGCGCAGCAGTACGAACACGTCTTCGAGGTGATTCAGCGGACCCCGGACCTGGCTCCGGACATCGACCGCATCGATCTGCTGGCTTCCTGGGTGGATGCCCTGATGGCTGCCGGCCAATCGGTTCGGGCGATCTCGGTGGCGCGGCAGCAAGTGGCGCAGATAGGAGATGGGTCGGATCCTGTGGACCGGGCCCGAGCGCTTGCGGTGCTGGCCGGTGCTGCCCTGATCGAGGAGTCTTGGCTGGCCTTGGAAACCGCACGGGAGGGGCTGCTTCTGGTGCCGCCGGAACCCGGGCCCGATTCGGCGGCGGCCTTGTCGAGTCGGACCAGGGCCCGGCTGTTGTCGATGTCCGCCAGGGCCAGCCTCAACGATCGCCGGCTGGACGACGTCATGGACGCCGGCGCCGAGGCCATCGACCTGGGGGAGCGGCTCGGAATGACGACGGTGGTCGCGGACGTCACCACCACCCTTGCCCGTCTCAAGGAGTACACCGGGGACCCGAAGTCCTCGGCGACCTCACTGGAATCTGTCATCGACGCAGCGGTGGCCCGAGGCGACACGTCCGCCGAGCTACGGGCCCGTCACCACCTCGGTGGCGTGCACCTGGGTGAGGGAGACTTGGCCTTGGCCTTCGCCGCCTACCGGACCGGCGCGGAGCGGGCGGCCCAACTAGGGCGTCCGTGGGCGCCCTACGGCATCGACTCCAGGGTGCTGGCGGGGATCTGCGCGCATATGAGCGGGGATTGGCTGGCCGCCGAGGAACTTGTGGACGTCGCCGGCAGCAATCCGCCGGCTATTGCCGAAGCCGGACTCGGCGCCGTCGGCCTGCTGATCGCCGCCGGCCGGGGTCGATCGGATGCGTTGGCCGGATTGGACCGGATCCGGCAGTTCTGGAGGTTCGACGGGATGATCGCCGTGAACAGCGCCTTCGCCGCCGTCGATCTGTACGGGGACGCCGGAGATGTCGCTGGGGCGATCGCGGTGCACGACGAGGCTGTCGCGGTGCTCGCCGACATGTGGGGGCACCAGGACTACCTGGCCAGGGTCCGGCTGTCGGCGCTGCTGCTGGCTCACCTCGCCGTCCGAGCTGCTGTTGCCG
>JAABUT010002424.1_pt1 | contig 18078 bp, 14 predicted proteins | sample 5559281 | NCBI WGS metagenome assembly JAABUT01 (sample SAMN10711880, study PRJNA513359) | rock metagenome | isolation source: Antarctica rocks | place: Antarctica: Victoria Land, Ricker Hills nord | collected 2016-01-04 | reverse complement strand
GACGACGAAGCCCTTCGTGCCGTCGAATGAGACGGGCACCCAGTTGCTGCCTTTCGTGTCCGTCGTCGCCTTGCCAGTGACGGTGACGACGGTGCCTTCTTCGAGGATCGTCAGGACATCGCCGCTATAGCCGGCATCATCGCGCAAGCGCACGCCCGCGCCGTCCGTTTTCGTGACCTTAACGCGGTCGCCATCTTTAACATCGGGGGCGGCGGGAACGTCCTGCGTGGCGCTCTTGGTATCGACTTTGGTGTCAGGGGCCGGGCCGGGGCCGTTCGTCGGGGTGAGATAGGTTCCCATCAGAAAGCCATGCTTGCCCGCGTGATTGACGTGGTACCACGGAGTGCCGTCGCCGCTGAGTTTCGGCCCCTCGACGATTAGCACAATTGCCCCTTCCGGAACCATGCCGATCACATTGGCGTTTGTATCACTGTTATCGCGCAAACGAACACCGCCACCATCGGTGAAGGTGACGGAGGCGTAGCTGTCGAGTTTGCGGGCGCTGATGAAGTCGGCGTCGATCCAACCGGTCTTGTCGCCGGCCTGCACCTGATACCACGAGACGCCATCGGCGCTCTTCGGGCCATTGGTGATGAGGATAACGGAACCGTCCTTCAGAGTCATCTGCACTTGGGCGCTCTTGGATGCATCCGCGCGCAAGCGGACGCCGTCACCGCCGGTGTTTGCAATCGTGGCGGTTTGCCCACCGGGGAAAATCACCGCAGCGGCGGGCGAGGCGAAGAGATACGATGTGAGCACAGTGGCGGAAGCAATGGCGGTGCGACGTAGTAATACGCGGCGTGTGAGCCGTTCGGACACTAACGGAACCCTCCCCAACAGGTGGCGCGTGGCGATGCGCCTCCCCATCCCTTTTCTGGCCATGCAGGCCGCACGAACGGGTACGTTAATCGTTGGCTCCACGGTTCTCCCCAGGACCGTCGAGCACCCCTTATACAACGAAACAGTGACTCGTACGCGTAGCCCGGGAAGCAGCCATCAAAGAGAAGTCCCCGGTTCTGTTCGCACCCTACACTGCGCCTTTTGGCGTGTCAAGTGCTTTGCGCAGGATGAAACCTGGCGAGTGTGCTACCCGGATGAAGGCGACGCACATTGCGATATTGCATCATCCCAATGGCCCAAGTCGGCGCTCCTCGACGTAGCGGCGCACAAATTCGTCGCACGCATCAATCGTCTCCGCATCACCATCGAGGCGCGCATCTCGCAACGCGTTGAGAATGTCGCGGTAGACCGGGCCGGGTATGACACCAAGTTCCCTAAGATAATTTCCGATCGATCGCCCGCGTTGACGGTCCTGCCGATTGATCTGATCGAGCCGCGCGTAGAACCGCGCCGCATGGGCGGCGGCCGGTTCACTGTCGAGGAGAATGCGCACCTCACGTTCCGGTTGCTTCTCGAGGAGAGGGCGGAGCGAGGAAAGGTTCCGCGCGGAAGCGATGAACTCCCGTTCTTCCCATACACGGACAAGCCCGCGAATCTTCGGCCACAGCGCGCCGAGCGAGATGTCCACGATCAGGCGTTCGACCGCTTCCTCGCCTTGGCGGCAGACGAAGAATGCCCAGATCGGCCAGGTCTCATTGCCGATCAGCCTCACCCGCCGTGCGACCCAATCATCCCAGATGAGCACGGGCGAGGTCGCGCGCAGTAGCCCGAACATGTCGAATGCGGCGAAGCAGGCGACACGGCCCGCCTCCTGGAGGCCGAGTTCCAGTTCGTGCCGCTTGCGATCCGATGAGATCGTTGCGAGCGCATCGGTCGCCAACGCCTTCGAGAACAACGCCGTCGTTTCCGATGCGAGCGCGAAGCCGAAGCGCGCTGTGTAGCGGAGCGCGCGGTAGAGGCGGGTCGGGTCGTCGCGGAAACTCGCATCGTGAAGGACGCGCACGATGCCGTCGCGAAGGTCCGCCAGTCCATCGGTGGGGTCGAGGAGCGTACCGAACCCATCCCCCCCAATCGGCAGCGCCAGCGCGTTAATCGTGAAGTCCCGGCGATGCAGGTCCGACGCGACGGACGCGGGAAAGGTGACGACCGGCAACGCGCCGGGACGCGGATAGGTCTCGGTCCGGGCGGTGGCGATGTCGATGGCCGCGACGCCGTCATCCGTTGGGAGATGGACGGTCGCCGTGCCGAAGTCGGTTGTCTTGTCAACGCTGGCGGGGGTCGTCGATGTGAGCCGCCGTGCGACAGCGCGGGCATCGACGGTCGTGAGGAGGTCAATGTCGCGCAGCGATGCCGACCTGTGCAGGAGATCGCGCACCGGCCCGCCGACGAGATACGCCTCGCCCCCTTCGGCCCGTGCGGCATCGCGCACGACGGTCAGCACGGCGCGTTGCCCCGACGCGAGCGTGGCCCAGAGGTCGCGCGGATTTGGTTCGGGCGGCTTGACGTTTGATGACACCCTGACTCCCCGATGCGCGTTCCCACGTCCCACGTCCTGCCCCGCATGGTATCATTCGCCGCATGAACAGGGGCGTTTCCGTACAACCAGCCGCACGAGCAGCCGCACATACATGCACAATCGAGAGCCGTTCCCCGGAACAGACGAGCCGGATTGGCGAGCAGATTGGCCACGGGTTGCGCGCGGGGGACGTGCTGCTCCTGCGCGGCGATCTTGGCGCGGGCAAGACGCAGTTCGCGCGCGGCGTCGCGGCGGGGCTGGCGATCCCTGGCCCGATCCCGTCGCCCACATTCACGCTCGTCAACGAGTACGACGGGCGGAACCGCTCCGGCGCGCGCGTCCCGCTCGCGCACATCGACCTCTACCGCCTCGGCGATGGCGGCGACCTCGACAGTCTCGGGTTGGACGATTACCTCGGTGGCGCGTGGGCCGTCATGATCGAATGGCCGGAGCGCGCGGTCGATGGTGGCTTTGTGCCGTCGACGTACCTTGACGTTGCGCTCGTTGGTACCGGCGAGTCGTCGCGCACGCTCGTCTTCACCGTGCATGGTGACGCGGTGGGGTTGCTCGATCTGCTTGGGCCGGACGCAGCATGAATGGGGAGAACGACGCGGGATTGCTCCTCGCGCTCGATACGTCTTCGCAGATGATCGGGTACGCCATCGCGGATCGGGACGGGCTGCGCGCCGAGGCGATCTGGCAGGGGCAGCGGCAGGGCACGGCGACGCTGCTCGCGGAGAGTATGCGCGCGCTCGAAGCGCTGGGGCGCACGCAGGACGATATTTGCGCAGTTGCTGTCGCGACGGGGCCGGGTTCGTTCAGCGGCTTGCGCGTGGGGCTTGCCATCGCCAAAGGGCTGGCGCTCGGGCTGGAGATCCCGATTGTTGGCTGCCCGACGCTGGCGATCACGGCGGAACCGTTCCGCTCCTCGGGGCGGCCGATCTGTGCGCTGGTCGCGGCGGGGCGCGCACGCTACGCATACGCCGTCTATGTGGAGCGGGGCGGCTCGCCTATCGAAACGATTCCCGCGACGCATGGCACGGCGGAGGAGGTTGGCGCGATGCTTGCGACGCTGCGGGATGTGGTGATCTGTGGCGAACCCGACCCCGCCGCCATCGCGCTCTTCGCGGCGATACCGGGCGTCACGATTCCGCCGCCGGGTGGGCGCGCGCGGAGGCCAGGGGCATTGGCAGACATGGCGTGGCGGCGCATACTAGCGGGGGAAACCGATGACCTGGTCGCGCTTGAGCCGATCTACCTCCACACATCGTCCGCGACTGGCGCGGCGCGAGCCACGAAAGGATAAGTGGCGTTGCCTTACGTGATTGAGCCAATGACGATCGAGGACCTCGCGGAGGTCCACGTGGTCGAGGTGCAGTCCGTACCAACGCCGTGGCCGATCAGCGCATACCGGCGCGAACTCAACAACCCGCTCGGTAACCACTACCTCGTCTGCCGCTGGCGACCGCCGGAGCGCGCGGCGATGGAGGAGATGGATGCGCGGCATGGCCGCAGCCTGTTCCCGCTCTTCCATCGTCAGCAGGAGCGCGGCTCCGCGCCGCAGCACGCGCCGATTGTCGGCTTCGCGGGGATGTGGGTGCAGGCGGGCGAGGCGCACGTCACGATCATCGGCGTCTCTCCGGCGCATCGCGGGCGGGGCGTTGGCGAGTACATCTTCAACGCGCTGATCGACGAGGCAGTGCGACGGAACGCGACGTGGATCACGCTGGAAGTGCGCGTCTCCAACACGCGGGCGCAGGGCCTGTACACGAAGTACGGTTTCACGGTGCAGGGCACGCGCCGCCGCTACTACAGCGACGACGGCGAGGATGCCTACGTCATGTCGTCGCCGCCCGCGAACACCGCCGCGTACCGGGAGCACTACACCGCCCTCCGTCAGATGAGCCATGCCCGGATCGCCCAGTTCTACGATTCCCTCGCCGGCGCGGCGGACCCGCGCTCCTACTCGGACGGACTCGCCCATGGACATCCTCGCGATTGAATCATCCTGCGACGAGACCGCTGCGGCGGTGATCAGCGGCGGGCGGCGCGTCCGCAGCAACATTATCGCCTCGCAGAACGACTTGCACGCGCACTACGGCGGCGTGGTGCCCGAACTCGCCTCCCGCCGCCACGTCACTGAGATCGTGCCCGTCGTGCGGGCCGCGCTCGACGCTGCGGGCTGCACCTTCGATGACCTCGACGCGCTCGCGGTCACACGGGGGCCGGGGCTGGCGGGGTCGCTGCTCGTCGGCGTCAACGTCGCCAAGAGCCTCGCGTGCGCCCGCGCGCTGCCGCTCATCGGCGTCAATCATCTCGAAGGGCACCTGTACGCGAATTGGCTCCTCCCCGATGGCATGACGGAGGCGGCGCAGCCCGCGTTCCCCGCCGTCGGGTTGATCGTGTCGGGGGGCCACACATCGCTCGTGCTGATGACGGGGCACGGCAGTTACCGGCTGCTCGGCAGCACGCTGGACGATGCGGCGGGCGAGGCGTTCGACAAAGGGGCGCGCCTGCTCGGCCTCGGCTATCCGGGCGGCCCCGCCATCTCGCGCGCCGCCGCCGCCGGTGATCCGTCGCGTTTTCCCTTCTCCCATGCGCGCACGGACAACCCCGCCGACTTCTCCTTCAGTGGCATCAAGACCGCGCTGTTGCGCGCCGTACAGCCATACCGTCTCACCGCCCTGCCTGCCGAACCGCAGGCGCGCGATACTGCGTTCGCGGTGCATCGCCCAGCGCGGCTGCGCGACGATCTGCCCGTCGCGGATTTCGCCGCCGCATACGAGGATGCCATCGTCGGGATGCTCGTCGCGCCCGTCGCGCGGGCGGCGCGGGAGCATGGTGCGGCGTCGGTGCTCCTTGCGGGGGGCGTCGCCGCCAATCGCCGACTGCGCGCGCGCCTCGCCGACGCTGTCCCTGTGCCACTCTTCTGCCCGCCACCCGTCTATTGCACCGACAACGCCGCGATGATCGGCGCGGCGGCGGAGCAGCGGCTGCGCGCGGGCGATTACGCCGCCTGGGACCTCGATGTCCACCCGTCGCTGCGTCTCGTGTGAGCCGCCACCCTGATTTACCGCGCGTCTTCCGCGTCCAGATAGACGATCATCATCTGGTGCTCGATGTTTGCCATGTGGAAGGGCGTGCTCATCGGGCGGAAACCGAACGATTCATAGAGGGCTTTCGTGTACGTCTGCGCGCTGAGCGTGACGTGGGGTAATCGTAGGTCGCACGCGGCGTCCATTAGGTGCCGCATCATCGCGGTCGCGACGCCGAGCCGCCGGAACTGCGGCAGCACGCTCACCCACGCGATCTGCCCCTCCTGCCCGGTGCGCGAGTGCGAGAGGTGGAGACGGCCGGTGCCCGCCGCGACATCATCGACCAATCCGAGCGCGTGGATCGCGGTCGGGTCGTCGCGGTCGCCTTTCTCCGCACCCTGAACGCCCTGCTCACCCGCGAAGACGGCGGCGCGGATCGCGTAGCACGCGGCACGGTCTTCGTCGGAGTCGGCGCGCCGGACGGCGATTTCAGCCATCCGCCGCGCTCGTTGGCATCCCCGCCAGCGCGGGTATCGGCCCGATCGGCTGCCCCTTCTGATCCGCCGGGATCGCGTTGTCCGCAATCGCCGCGCGGTCGATCACCTCGTCCGCCGCCAGGACACGCCGCAGCGCGACCGCCGCGACATCGAGCATCGAATCGTCGGGCGTGCGCGTCGTCAGTTTCTGGAGCGACATGCTCGGCGTGAGCAGGATGCGCATCCATCGCTTGTGGTAGTACTGCGCGCCCAACTTCAGGAATTCGTAGGCGATGCCTGCGATTACCGGGACGAAGACGATCCGGCTGAGGACGCGCAGCAGGAAGGGTGGCCGACCGAGCAGCGCAAAGATGACAATGGAGAAGAGGACGACGACGAGCAGGAAACCCGTGCCGCAGCGCGGGTGCTCGATCGGCATGGGCCGGATGTGCTCCACGTCGAGGGGCAGGCCGCGCTCGTACGCATGGATCGTCTTGTGCTCCGCGCCGTGATACTGGAAGACGCGCTTCACGTCCGGGATCAGCCCGATCAGGCCGAGGTAGAGCACGAGGATGCCGAGGCGGAAACATCCCTCGACGATGTTCGAGACGAGCGACGAGTGGATGTACCGATCCGTGAACCGGATCGCGACGAGCGGGAGGACGAAGAAGAGGCCGATGCCGAACAGGAGCGAGAAGGCGACGGTGGCCCAGAGGGCGACGCCGCTCAGCTCGGTCGGCTCCTCCGGCTTGTCACCGCTGCCGCGCTTCTTCTCCGGGTTGGGCACAAGCGCGGGCATCACGTCCGGCGCGACGGTGATGCCGGGACTAGATTCTTCTTCCTGCAGGCCGACATTCGCGGAGAATACGAGGGCGCGCGTGCCGAGTAGCAGGGCGTCCCACAGGAGCACTATGCCGCGCAGAAACGGCCACTTCATCACCTGCGACCGATAGACCCACGAGGTCAGCGGCTCCTGATAGTAGCGGATGCCCCCATCCGGTGCGCGCACGGCGACCGCCATCTCGCGCCGCCCGCGCATCATCACGCCCTCCATCACCGCTTGCCCGCCGTAGTGAAACGTCCCCATTCTGCCTCCATCGTCGCCGTAATTTGTCGCGAGGGCATGATACCACGTCGCTCTCATACGGCGTTGTTGGCAGTGGGGGGGTAGGAAATCCCCAGCTCGCCGCCACCAGTATGCCACCGCAAGATTCTCTGACGCGCGCCGCGTTTCAGGCGTTCTCTGCCTCCGTGTGCGTAAGCGCTTTTGCCGGTTCGGTGGCCGCCGCGTCCATCGGGAGCGTGGGCGCGCTGGTTGGTTCCGCCGAAGGAGCGGATCGCGGCGCGCCCTGCTCGGTCGGCGCGTCGGTGGTCAGGGCCGTATACTTCGCGACGTACGACTGGATCGTCACGACGAGCGCGGCGTGGCTCCATGTCAGTGGCGAGACCGAGAGCGGCGCGCCGGTGTACGGGTGCACCTGTTCGGCGAGGATGCCGCTTTCCAATGTATGGTCTGTCACCCACTTGATGTACGTCGCGGCGGGCGCGAGTTCCGCCGGCGTCCGCGCGGCGGCGATGTGGTAATCGGCCATCCAGAGCGTACAGATGAACCACGGGTTGCCAGGGCAATTGGTGATGTCCTGCGACACCTGATGGTAGTAGTCGTTCTCGTACCGCGCGATGCCGCCAATCGGCGTCTTCACTTCGAGCGCCCGCTGCAACGCCTCCATCGTCGCCACGATGCGCGGGTCGTGCACCGAGAACATGCCGAAGAGATACAAGCCAACCATGCTCGCGTCGAGCGTCGGGTCGCGGACGACCGTGCCGTCCTTCTCGACGTTGACCATGCGGACGAAGCGACCGAGTGTGGGGTCGTAGAAATGGTGCGCGACGGCGTCGTGAATCTCCTGCGCCGCTCGTCGCCAGTCGGCGGCGAGTTGCTCCTGCCCGAACGCGGCGGCGAAGTTCGCGGCGGCGCGCAGCCCCGCCCACGTCGCCCCGACCGTCCACGCCATGATGCCGTGCCGCTCCTCCCACAGATCGTACGAGGGCGCGGGGAGCTTCGTGTGCGGCTCGCGGAAGCGCGCCATGAAGTCCGCCGCCGCGCGCACGATCGGGCGATAAAGCGGCGACATGTACTCAATTTCGCGGTAGTGCCGGAAATGCTCCCAGAGCGCGACGACGACGAGCGCGGTCTCATCCTCCTGGATCGGCAGTTGCGGCGTGCCGTCCGGCGTGATGAACGGGTGCCACGTCGAACCCATCGAGCCGTCCGGGTTGTACTTGTGCAGCAGATACCCCTCGTGCGGGATAACCTGATGAATGAAGGTGAAGAATTGCCGCGCCACATCCGGGTATCCGGCGCGGATCAGCGCGGTCGCGACGAGCGCGCCATCGCGCGGCCACATGTAGGTGTACGTGTCGCGACCGAACTGGAGGATGTCCGCGTCGCTCGCCGCGATGATCGCGCCGCCGTTGTCGATGTTCGTGCGGAGCGTGAGCAGGCTGCGGTTGAAGCAGTGGGTCGCGCCTTCGTGTAGGTCCGCGAAGGTGCGCTGCTCCTTGCGGAGCCAGAGTTGCCAGTAATCGTGCGTACGCTTCAGGTACGTCTCCGGGTTGCGTTCCCGCATTCGCCCGTCGATGGTGCCGACCACGCCGATCGACTCGCCTGCGCTGAGCCACCAATGCGCGACGCGCGTCTGCTTCGCGGGCACCGCGACCTCGATGCCGCCCGTCCCGTCGATGGAGCCTTGCGCCACGGGGTTGCCGCCGAGCGTGCCGTCCTCCGCGTCGCGCCAGGTGCCCTCCTTGCCATGAATCTCCTTCTCACCGACCGCCCACTGCCGTAGCCCGACGTGGTCGCCGGTTTTGCCGTTCATGAGGAAATAGCGCGTCGCCTTGTAGAAGACCAGCCCGCCGGAGCGCGGATCGTAATAGGCGGTATCGCCAATGTTGTTGCCCCACAGGTGCGCGTCGAAGTGGAAGAAGAATCGCACGGTCAGGTCGCGGTCGGTCAAATTCTCCGTCGCGATCTTCTTGATGTAGACATTGCGGTTGAAATCGACGACATCCTCCATGTGCAGGCAGACGCCCAGCCCGTCGTGCTGCGCGCGGACATTGGTCACGAGTGTGTCGAGGCGGTAGCGGAGCGACCGCTGCCAGCCGTCGTCGTGCAGCCATGCGAAGCGCGGGTCCGTCCCGTCGGCATTGGCGACCCAGACGCCGAACCGGTTCAGTCGGCCATCCGTGTGGTTCTCCTGCCCGACGTGCGGGAAGTAGACATCGCGCAGCGTGCCCGTGCTGTCGAAGTTCACGAGCAGGGAACCATTGCCAATTGGCAGATCACGCGGCATCCTACGGCTCCTTCTGATCCTTCCGGCCAATCATGTGCAGCTTGATGACATTCGTCCGCGCGTCCGTCATGCGGACGGACGAACCGACGATCACGATCACATCCTTCTCGCGCACCAGCCCCTCCGCGATCAGCGTCGCCTCGGACGCGGCGATCATCGCGTCCATCGTGCGCTGAAAGCGTATGCGGAGCGGCTGTAATCCCCACCAGAGTGCGAGGCTATGATACACCGCAATGTCCTGCGTGAGCGCGATGATCGGCATGGGCGGTCGGAGGGACGAGACGATCCGCGCGGTGTACCCGGAGCGCGTGAAGACGACCAGCGCCCGCGCCCGCGTCTCGCAGGCGAGCTGCACGGCGGCCTCCGCAACGGCGCGCGACGCGGTCTGGCGGCCATGCGTCCGGTGCCCATGTACTTGGGTGTCGGCATGTTCGGGCAGGGCGAGTTCCGCTTGCGAGGCGATGCGCTGCATCATCTGGACGGTCTCGATCGGGTACACCCCGATGGCGGTCTCGCCGGAGAGCATGACGGCGTCCGTGCCATCGAGGATCGCGTTGAAGACATCGGACGCCTCCGCGCGGGTCGGCTGCGGGTTCGTCGTCATCGACTCCAGCATCTGCGTGGCGGTGATGACGACCTTGCCGCGCTCGTTCGCGAGGCGGATGATCCGCTTCTGCGCGGACGGGACGCGCTCCGGCATCAGTTCCACGCCGAGATCGCCGCGCGCCACCATCACGCCGTCCGACGCCTCAATCACGCCCGCGAGGTCATCGAGCGCCTCCGGCTTCTCGATCTTCGCGATCAGTGGCGTGGTCGCGTTGAGTTTTCGCAGCGCGGCGCGGGCGAGCCGCACATCGTGCGCCGTGCGGACGAACGAGAGCGCCACATAATCCACACCGAGTTCGACGCCGAACGCGAGGTCCGCGAGGTCCTTCTCCGTTAGTGCCGGTGCGGAGACGGCGACGCCGGGCAGGTTGATCCCCTTGTGCTCGCGGAGCAATCCACCATGCACGACGGTTGTCATTACCTCGGTCGCGGTGACGGACGCGACGCGCAGCTCGAGTTGCCCGTCATCGAGCAGGATGCGGTCGCCGCGCTTCACGTCCGTCGGGAGGTGCTGGTAGGTGGTGCTGACCCGATCGGCGGTGCCGGTTGTCTCTTCGGTGGTGATGCAGAATGTCGCGCCTTCCGTTAACTTGACGGGGACGCCGCCCGCGAGCGTGCCTGTGCGAATCTTCGGCCCCTGCAAGTCCTGCATGATCGCGACGGGTCGCCCGGACGCTTTCGTGATTTTCCGCACGGCGTTGTAGCGCGCGGCGTGCTCCGCGTGCGTCCCGTGGGAGAAGTTGAGCCGCACCATATCGACGCCCGCGCCCAGGAGCGCGGCGAGCGTGGCCTCGTCGCTCGTCGCGGGGCCGAGCGTGGCGACAATCTTCGTCGCGCGGTGTCCGTCCGCGAAGCCGTTGGTCGCCGGGGCCGTCCGTGCCGTCACGCGCCTCGCCCGTCACCGAGCAGCGCCGCGACGACCGCCCGCGCGTGCGCTACGAGTCCGTCGAAGTCGCCCGCACGCACGAGCGCCTTCGGCATCAGGTCGCTGCCGAGGCCAACGGACTGCGCGCCCGCCGCGAGGTACGCCGCCGCGTTCTCGCGCGTCACCCCGCCCGTCACCATCAATGGGATGTCGGGGAGTGGGCCGCGCAGGTGCTTGATGTACGTCGGCCCGCCGAGCGACTCGCCGGGGAAGACTTTCACATAATCCGCCCCCAGCCGCGCCGCTGCGACGATCTCCGTCGGCGTCAGGCCACCGATGGCGGCCCACGCGCCCGCCTCGTGCGCGAGTCGCACGACGAACGCATCGCACACGGGGGAGACGAGGAACCGTGCCCCGGCCGTGAGCGCGTCGGTCGCCTGCGTCTCCGTCAGCACCGTGCCCGCCCCGACAACCACGGATTGCGGAAGCGCGGCAATCGCCGCGCGGATGCTCGCGGCGGCGTCCGGGACGGTGAAGGTGATCTCGATGCCGCGCACCCCTGCCGCCGCCATCGCGCGGGCGGCAAAGAGCGCGTCCTCCGGGCGGTCGGCGCGGATCACCGCGACAAGGCGCAATGGGTCGTCGTCATGGGAAGTCTCCATCTTTCTCCTTCTCTCGCACGGTCCATTCTTTACGCCGTTACTCCCTGTGACGAGTGACACACAGGTTGGTTCCGACGAAATGAACCGGCTTCACTCGCCCTTCGTCTGTTCGAGCAACTTGGCGACGAGCGCCGTCCATCCGGTCTGGTGACTCGCGCCGACGCCCGCGCCCGTGTCACCGTGAAAGTACTCATGGAAGAGTGGGTGATCGTTCCAGCGCGGGTCCTGCCGATACGCCGGATGATCGCCGAACACCGGCCTGCTCCCGCCCTCGTCGCGTAGGAAGATACCCGTCAGTCGCCGCGAGAGTTCATCGCTCACCTCTCGCAGCGTCAGCAACGTCCCGGAGCCGGTCGGGCACTCGACGCGGAAGTCATCGCCGTAATAGTGATGGTATTTCTGGAGCGCCTCGATGAGCAGGTAGTTGATCGGGAACCAGATCGGCCCGCGCCAGTTCGAGTTGCCGCCGAAGAGGCTGCTCGTCGAGTCGCCCGGATCGTAGCGCACGGAGTACGTCATGCCGTCGGCGTCGATCATGAACGGATGCTCCCGGTGATACTTGCTCAGCGAGCGCACGCCGTGATCGCTGAGGAACTCGTTCGGGTCGAGCATCCGCGCGAGGAGTCGCTTCATCCGGTGCCCACGCACGAGGGCGAGCAGGTGCCGCTTGCCCATCCCCTCCTCGCCCCAGCGCGAGACGAGCCGCGCCAGCGCCGGCCGGTTTTCGAGGAACCAGTCGAGCCGATCCTTGAAATCGGGCATCGCGTCGAGCAGGTCAGGCTCGATCGTTTCGACAGCGAGGAGCGGAATCAGGCCGACGAGCGACCGCACCTTGAGCGGTTCCATCGCGCCATCCGGGTAGTGGAGCACGTCGTAGAAGAACTCGTCCGCTTCGTCCCAGAGATCAATGCCCTCGCCCGCGACGTTGTTCATCGCCCCGGCGATGTAGAGGAAATGCTCGAAGAATTTCGATGCCATATCCTCGTACACCGGGTTCTCGCGCGCCAGTTCGAGCGCGATCACGAGCATCGTCAGGCTGTACATGCCCATCCACGCGGTGCCGTCGGACTGCTCGATCCGGCCACCGGTCGGCAGCGGAGTGCTGCGGTCGAAGACGCCGATGTTGTCCAGGCCGAGGAAACCGCCTTGGAAGACGTTGCGCCCGTCCGCGTCCTTCCGGTTGACCCACCAGGTGAAGTTCAGCAGCAGTTTCTGGAAGAGACGTTCCAGGAAGGCACGATCCGCCGTGCCGGAGATGCGCCGGTCAATCTTGTAGACGCGCCACACCGCCCAGGCGTGCACGGGCGGGTTGACATCGGCGAATGCCCACTCGTACGCCGGCAGTTGCCCGTTCGGGTGCATATACCACTCGCGTGTCAGTTGCGTCAGTTGGAGTTTGGCGAACTCCGGGTCGATGAGCGCGAGCGGGATGCAATGGAACGCCAAATCCCACGACGCATACCACGGGTACTCCCACGTGTCCGGCATCGAAATGATGTCCGCGTTGTTGAGGTGCTGCCAGCCATCGTTGCGGCCTTCCCGACGCGATGCGGGCGGTGGCGGCCCGGCGGGGTCCCCGTCGATCCACATGCCGACATCGTAGTAGTAGAACTGCTTGCTCCAGAGCAGCCCCGCGAATGCCTCTCGCTGCACCGCGCGCGCGTCGTCGCTCATGTCATCGGGGCCAAAGGCGCGGTAGAAGTCATCCGCTTCCTGCCGCCGCTCCGCGAACGTTGCGTCCGCCGTCGCCGCGTCGATCGGTTCCTGAGACGTAGAGAGCCGGAGGTTGATCGTCCGCGTCTCCCCCGGCGCGATGGTTAATGCATAGTGCGCCGCCGCCTTCGTGCCGCGATGCTCCGGGTTCACGGCATCGGCCATGCCCTGCGTGACGGCGGCGTTGATACCGTCCTTGACGAAGGGCGTCGGGTTCTCGCCACCCCAGAGCCGATGCGCGTTCGTTTCGTTCTCCGTGAACAGGAGTTCCGGCGCGTCGTCGCATGACAGCCAATATTCCCCAATTGTCGGGTGGTTCGCGTGGATTGTCGTTGCGCCATTCAGGGCTGATGCAGCGATCATGTGCGGGCGGCGGTCGTCCCGGCCCCATGACCAGGTGTTGCGGAACCAGAGCGTCGGCAGCAGATGAAGCGGCGCTGCGTCCGGCCCGTGGTTCGTGGCGTGGATGCGGACGAGGATGTCGTCCGGCGCGCGCTTCGCATACTCGACGACCACGTCGAAGTAGCGATCCTCCGCGAAGACGCCGGTATCGACGAGTTCGTACTCCGGTTCGTCCTTGCCCCGGCGCCGGTTCTCCGCGACGAGATCGGCGTAGGGGAACGCGCGCTGCGGGTAGCGGTACAGCCCCTTCAGGTAGGCGTGCGTCGGCGTGCTGTCGAGGTAGACGTAGTGCTCCTTCACATCCTCGCCGTGATTACCCTCCGGCCCGGTCAGGCCGAACAACCGCTCCTTGAGGATCGGGTCCTCCCCGTTCCACAGCGCGACCGCGAAGCACAACAGGCTCTGGTCGTCGGAGATGCCGAGCAGGCCGTCCTTACCCCACCGATAGGCGCGCGACCGCGCGTGATCGTGCGGGAAGAAATCCCACGCCGCGCCATCCGGCGAGTAATCCTCGCGCACCGTGCCCCACTGTCGTTCGGCGAGGTACGGCCCCCAGTGGTACCACGGCGCGTCCCCCGCGCGCGTGGCGGCAAGCCGCGTGCGCTCCGCGTTTTCGGTCGGCAGTTTCTGTGCTGATTCAGGTTTCTCCATCATCCCCACCGTTCGTGACCGACGCGAATGTTCGCGTCGAAGTGCTCCTTGATCGACTGGATAAACCCGTACATACGACGGATGCGGAAATTTGCGCGGGCGCTCACGTTGACGCGACCGTTCGTGCGACGTTCTCCCGCCGTGCCGCCCGCCGCCGTGTGAGCAATACCGGCAAGGCCGCCGCGATGACCGCCGTGCCGAGCATCACCGGGCGCGCGCCGATCAGGCTCGTTAACGCGCCTGTGATGAAGAGTGGCACAAGCGCCGCGACATTGGCGAGGGCATTCTGCGTCGCGAAGGCGCGCGCCTGCACCCCCGCCGGGAGCCGTTCGTTGAGCACCGTGCGAGCGGCGACGAGATTCAATGAGACACCAAGACCGAGCGGCACCGCGAAGAGCATCGCGGTGGTCACAATCGGCGGCACGCCGACGAAATTCGCCAGCCCCGTCAGGCCGAGGTGCAGGTGATCCGCGATGAATGGGCGGAGCAGGTTCACCGTTGCCAGCGCGCCGAGCGCCAGGATGAGCGCGACGAACCCCGCCGTCGCCAACCGGCCCCGCCCGATCACCCCCAGCGGTGGCGCGAGCAGCAGGCCGAGGGCGACGCCGAGCGCGGCGGGCGCGGCGACGTAGACGGTGTTCTCCGGCGCGATGGCGAGCACCTGCCGCGTGTAGTAGGGGAAGAGCACCAGCAGATTCTTCAGGATGCAGGTGACGATGGTCAGTTGGACGACGGCGGCGTACGCACGGTCATCGGCGTCGATCACGCGCCACCCCGCGAGCAGGCCGGAGCGCACCGCCGCAACGGCATCGGTGGACGCCGTCGCGGGATGCGTCGTGGCGGGGAGCGCGCCGAGCCGGACGCTCATCACGATCGCGCCGACGAGGAATGCCGCCGCGACGAGGAAGACGGCGCGATCACCGACCGTCTTGAGCAGGATGGGCGCGAGGATGACGACACCGAGCACCTGCCCGCCGAGTTGCGTGAAGTTAAGGAGCGCATTCGCGCGGCTCAATCGTTGCACACCGACGAGTTGCGGCAGCAGCGCAATCCAGACGGGGCCGAAGACCTGGCCGAGCGCGGCAAAGACGAAGATGATCGCGTACGTGCGCCAGACGTTGTCGATTGAGCGATAGAGGAGGACAATCAGGGCAATGCGGAGTACGAGGGCGGTGAGCAGCACCGGGCGCTTTGGCAAACGATCCGCGATGACGCCCGCAGGCAGGCCGAAGATGATCGCTGGGAGGGTGAACGCGACGACGAGCAGCGTGCTGTGTATCCCCGATCCCGTGCGCCGCACAATCGCGATCAGGAGCGCGTACGCCAGCGCATTCTCCGCAATGTCGGCGCACAGTTTCGCCCCAAGCAGCCGACGGAAGCGTGGGTCAGCCGCAGGAGCACCGATGGTTGTTGCCGGTTCCGGGGGACGCTCTATCATCGCCCGTTGCCGACTTGTACATGTACGTACACCTGTGGTAGTTTCATCATGGTCACAACTTTCGGACGCATTGCGCGAAATATTGTATGACAGTCAATAATGCCGGGAACCGTCACGTCTGGTCGCTCTGTCCGTTCAGAGAAGTAGGGCACATCGTTGCGAGGGCATTATACGGTTCATCGGAGAGTAGTGCAGCGAAAAGAGTGAGTTGGTGGTGATACGCAACCTCACACCCGAGGCATGGTGGCTGGAAATGCCGAACCGGGCCTGCGTGCTGGACTTTGAACACGGTGATGGGTCGCTCTCCGTCGCGGCGGAATTTATCGAGTCTCAGGGGGACGGCACGGGCGGATCGACATTGCGGTTTCGCACATTCCCGATGCAGACTGACACCCCCGATGCATCGCCGGAGCGGGTTCGCCTCCTCTCAATCATCGGGGGGTCATCCTGTATCTTTCTGCTCAGTGTCCTCGAATTCGCGAAGGATTATCTCGTGGTGAATGCCGAACCAATCTCGATGACCCAGCGGCCCCTGCGTCGTTTCCCGCGCACGCCGTATCAACTCGGCCCATGCACGGCGGTCGTGCACAGCGCTGTGCGCCAGTGGCGCGGATTGATCGAGTTCTGGGTACACGATGTCAGCGCGAATGGCGTCGGGTTCGCGGTCGTCGCCGGCCATGCCGACCGCGTGATGGTGGGTGATTACCTGCGCGCCCCGGTCACCCTGCCGGACGGGCAGCGCAGTTGGATTGACGGCGAGGTGATCTGGCTGACGACGGACGGGCGCGGTGGCTTGCTGACCCGGCGCGCGCCGCAGTGGGAAGCGGACTCGGCCGCTCCGGTGACGCTGGCTGCCACGTAAACGGATACGATCATCGCCCATACTAGAAGCGCGGCATCGCATCGGTGCCGCGTTTTTGCACCTCGTTGGTCGCGAGAAATCGGCGCGTCAGAGCGAGATCGTCGGGTACATTTCCACGCGCGCGGGTTGCCCGGTGAGCGTGACGGGCACCTCCGCTGCGGCGATGTTGCTCGCGGGCACGCGGTCGATCAGTTTCTGCCCGCCGCCGATAATCACCCCGCGCGCGTCGTATGCGATCGCGGAGACCGTCACATTCTTCAGGTCCTGCGGGAACGTGCTGCGGACGACGCCCGTCACGAGGCCACCGGAGAGCGGATCGCCCTGAAAGAGGACATTCTCCGCCGTGAGCGGCGACGCACCATCGAATGGGCGAGTCCGCCCGCCGCTGACGTCGAAATCGACGTTGATGATGCGGATGTTCTGCGGCAGGTAGAGTTCCCCCGCGATGCCAAGTCGCTGCCCCGGATAAACGACCGCGATGTAGCTGGCGTCGGTGCGCACGACCTTGCCCGTCGCGTCGTACGCGGAGACGCGATACTGCGTGAAATCAATCGCCGTCTTCGGATCGGCGTTCTCGACGATGAACGCATAGCCGACGCTCCGCTCGTTCTGACCGTATCCCTGCGCGACCACCTTCAATGTGCTTGCCACCGGGGTTGTGCTCGCCCCCGCCGCAGTCGGGCTACCCGCCGACCCACTCGGCGGGGGCATGATGGCGGGGCGCGGTGTCGCGGCGGGCGGGGCGGTGGGCGCGAGCGCCGTCGCGAGTTGCGCCAGTTCTACGGTGCGCGTCGCGGTGGCAGCGGTATTCGGGGTGGACGCGGCGGGCGGCACCGTCACCACGACCGTGACGACCGTTGTGGACGACGCGCCACACGCCGTCAGCGTTGTCGCCATCGCGAGCAGGACCAAAGCACATCGTCCGCGCATGTAGCGCGCTCCTTTCGACCATCCGCCACGGCCGCATGTGTCCGTACACATAGTAACAGGTCGTGAGGAGCCGCCATAGTGCGGCGTTGCGGCGGGATGCTCCTGATGTAAACGGCCCACGATTGCTCGCGTCAAAGAGAATATCGAAAATCCCATGCCATGATTCCGGTCAATCGGTCTATCACTCAAATGAGGCTCGTACCCACGCGGAAAATGCTCACCGGCGAACCGCGTCCGTCCGACAGATTACCGATGTCGCATCGTACCTCGGCGCCGGAGACATGGTTCACCCGATCGCAGCACCTACAGCGTACACCGGGCGAACGCAACCCGATGGGGTTTCACCCGCCAGGATATGAGGCGGACGCTTGCGGAGACGGGCGCGTATGCCCTGCGACTGGAACAGAAAGTGCGCACGATGGCGTCATCGACGAGATGCGCGCACATCACCCAGTTGGAGCGTGCGGTTCGATCGCCCAGTATCCACATACGGTCCGCGCAGCTGCCGCAGAAACCGCGTGCGTAATCGTCTATTAGCCGTCGTTTGTTGTCAGTGGGCATAGCAGTCAATCGGGTGTCCATCCCAGAGCCACTCAAGCAGCCGCTGCAAGGCGGATGGCGGGGGCCGATCGCTCCACGCCCGCCAATAGCGCCCCAGCAGCATCCACG
>JAABUT010002423.1_pt1 | contig 18082 bp, 12 predicted proteins | sample 5559281 | NCBI WGS metagenome assembly JAABUT01 (sample SAMN10711880, study PRJNA513359) | rock metagenome | isolation source: Antarctica rocks | place: Antarctica: Victoria Land, Ricker Hills nord | collected 2016-01-04 | reverse complement strand
TTAAAGCTGGGGCAAGCGGAAGTAAAACTGATCCTGACGGCCGGTGTTGCTGCCGGTTTCGGTGCCGTTTTTGGCACGCCGCTTACCGGTGCGTTTTTCGCTTTGGAAGTGCTGAGCATTGGCCAAATAAAATACGACGCACTGTTGCCAGCACTGATTGCCAGCTTAATTGCGGATGTTACCGTTTCGGCCTGGGGCGTTCATCACACGGCTTACCACATTGAGGTGTTGGCCAAAACGCCTTATTTATGGTCGGATCATATCAACTTAAACCTGCTTTTGTTGCTGAAAGTAATTTTTGCTTCGGCCTTGTTCGGGCTGACAAGTTATGTATTTTCGATTTTGGTGCACGAGATCAAAACTTTCTTTTTGAGTTTGGTTTCCCGCAAATGGCTGATCCCGTTTTTAGGCGGATTGATCATTATTGCGCTAACTTATCTGCTGGGCAAACCGGATTATCTAAGCTTGGGCATTGATCCGCAATATCCCGGCGCGGTTACTATTCCGTCGGCTTTTCATACGGGCGGCTCGGATACCTGGAGCTCGTTTTGGAAAACGATTTTCACTACTGTAACGCTCGGCACCGGCTTTAAAGGCGGCGAGGTAACACCGCTTTTTTATATCGGTGCCACGCTGGGGAACACTTTATCAATGCTGCTGAATGCGCCTGTTGGTTTGTTTGCCGCGTTGGGTTTTATCGCGGTTTTTGCCGGGGCCACCAACACGCCCTTAGCTTGTACTTTTATGGGGATCGAACTTTTTGGCGGCGAACATGCGCTGCTTTTTGCAGTGGCTTGTTTTACGGCCTATTTTTTCAGCGGCCACAGCGGCATTTACAGTTCTCAACGCATCGCTGTTCCCAAAATAACGGATGCTTCTTTTATCGATGAAAAATCATTATCAGATGCCGGTAAACACCGAGGTTATTTTCATCAAAAAATTAGCAAATATGGGTTTGGTTTGAAATCAAAATAAGGAAAGGCAATGATATACATATTTACAGTATATGAAGAAAAGTTTTTATATTAGACTTTTCGTAATTTACTGCCGTGGGAACATACTCCGAAATTAAAGAAATTTATAATGATATTAAGAACGATAAAATTATGTTATATATATTTAGAATACTTTCTGGATTAATAACTTTTGCTGTAGCATTTTCTATTTTTATATTTATACATCATGCTGTTAAGGAAAAACCTGCAAAACTATTGTTTGGATTAGCTGAAATTAATACAGTAAAAATAGATACTATTTATAAGATAATACCTTTAAAAAAGGATACCATTACTCTTTATAAAAAGAGTATAAAATACTTACCCAAAGCAAATTTTGGATATGAAAATCGAATAAAAAATTTGGTTAAAAAGACAGACACAATCTCTAAAAATCAAACGAGTTCATCAGGTAGCAATGCACATATAATAAATGGTAATGGCAATAGTGTTGGTGTAAATGGTGATGTAAACAATGGAATTAAGCAAAGGCATTTTAATGATGCAGAAATGCTTAATATACAAATTACTCTTAAAGCTATGTTTTCTAATCATAAGGAATGGAATTCAAAAATACCTATTTCAATTGGTGTTCCTAATGACGAAGAATCAAAAATTTACGCTTTAGAATTAAGACAAAATTTGATGAAAATTGGATATGAAAATTTTAAGTTTCCGGGAGTTATATCAGGGGGCTTTATTAATAAAAATTTTGATATTACAACCTCCCCGTTTGATGGTTATCCAATGATTGTTATTAATCCTGCCAAAAATATAAGCAAGTAAGACAAAAATATTGTGTTTAATTGTTCGTTATTCCTTCGGCTTTCCAGCCTTTGTTACGGCACTTAATATTTGACCGAAATTAGCCTTTTCAATCAATTCGTCTGTGTTTTTTATTGCTTTATTTTCTATATTTAAAAACGTAGATTCTTTTTCTTTTTTAATAGACTTAATAAAATCTATTTTATCCAGAATTCCTTTTTGTTCGTTGGCAGTTTCTCTTAATATTCTAAACCTATTTTGTTTAGTCAATCCATTTTTTATCAATATAGAATTAAGGCTTTCTAAGTTTGATAGTATGGTAAGTTCATTTATACTTGCCATATCTCTAATGTTTTCTCCTTGCAATACTCTTTCTGGATTAGAATCTCGCCATTGTTTTGCTGTACATTTAAAGAGAACCAGGTTTAATAAATCAGCTTCATCAGCGTATAAAAGCCATTCTTTGGCTTGTGCATAGCCAGCGTTAGGTATTATGTAGGTTTTTACAGCGTCTGAATGAATTTGGTAATTAGCTTTAGAAAGAATCCTTTTAACATTCCACTCTAAACCATACTGATTGCTTTCAATCTCTTTAAGTCTTTGATATTCCTTTATCACATAAAGCTTAAAAATTTGGCTAATTGCTCCTCCAAACTCAAAAGCAATATCTTTATGAGCATAAGTTCCACCGTTTTTTCCAGGTTTAGAAAATATTCCTATCGCCCCGGTTTTTTCAACCCAATTATTTACGCTCATTGTAAACGTTACTACTCCTGCTTCTTTTCTAAAGTGGTCGAATTCGACCACTTTAAAATTAGTGTTATAAATACTTTCCCAAACGCCTAAAAACTCTATTGTCCCTTTATTTCTTATCCAGTTTTTAATAACGTCTGCCGCTCTGGAATCATCCTCTTTAGCTTTAACCATATTTGTAAGGGAGATAAAATCGTTATCACCTATGGTAATCATTGGTATATCTATACCCTGTACAGTCATTATGCTATGTTTACTCATTTTGTCAATTCTTTATAGGTTAAACGACCTTCTGTATTGCTTAAAACTAAATCAAATCTGGCAGAAGTAGAATATTTACGGGTGTTGAAGCGCAAAGAAAACTCATTTACATAAGCTTGTAAGTGAAAAGGGCTAACCCAATGGTAAATTCCATCAATTCCACGCTTCAAATGAGACCAAAAGTTCTCGATACCGTTAGTGTGAACCATACCGTTAACATATTCCTTTGCGCCGTGATGAACTTTGGCGTGGTTATAGGATTTGTTAAGATTATTATAAGCGTGCCATTCGTCAGTCATCACGTCAGAACCCTTTACGATAAACTCATTAATTACAGGCTCTATGGTTGCTTGTTTGGTATTTTCTACAACCTTAGCAATCACTTTTCCGTCGCGCTCGATCATACCTAATACTGGTGTTTTATCTTTTGTGCTACGTCCTTGTGTACCACCAGTTTTTTTACTGGCATGTTTGTTTTTATCTTTTCCGCCAACGTAAGTTTCGTCAACTTCAACTGTATTTTCTAAAGCTTGATGAAAGCCGGATGAATCAAAAGCAAAGCGCAAGCGGTGCAACATAAACCAAGCGGTTTTTTGAGTTACAGAAATATCTTTTGCTAATTGGTGAGAAGAAATACCTTTTTTGTGGCTGCTGAATAAGTACAAAGCCATGTACCATTTTATCAAAGGTATTTTAGTATCTTCAAAAATAGTACCTACCTTAGCGTTAAAGTATTTGTTGGTGTTTTTGCAATAGAAGCGGTTACCAGCACATTTGTAAACTTTTGAAGTTTCGTCGAATGGAGAAATAACATTACCGTTCCAGCGCATTTCTTCAAGATAGGCCATGCAGGTTGCTTGATCCGGGAAGGCTTTTACTAAATCAAGGATGCTTTTAAAATCTAATACCATTGTCGTTGTGATTTGATACTGTAAATATCGACATAACAAATCTAACTACCAAATTTATTTACTGTAAATATGTATATCATTGCCTAAATTTGAAAAGTTTGTAAATAACAAGATGCTTCTTTTACAAGGTAATTTTTTGAGTTTGAAGGATCTGATCTAAAGCACAGCCTACCATAATGGTAAATTTGCCCGGTTCTAAAACCCATTTTTTTCTGTTCTGCGTTGTAATATTGAAAAGCATCCGAATTTAAATTTAGTTCAACAACCTTGGGTTCGCCCGACTGCAAAAATACTTTTGGAAAAGCTTTCAGCTCTTTTTCAGGCCGATCTAAAGTTGGTTAAAATATAAAAAGCGGTACCTATATTATGCACTCTTGCTTTTCCAGCTGTGCATCCGGGATATATTAGATTTGGATCAGTAGGCATTGTAGGTCAGATTTTACTTATACAAAGCAAGATTTTGTTCAATCCGGTAACTGACCTTTTCGGAACTTTATGGCCTAATAAAACAGATAACTATGATCTTAATTACAGGTGCCACAGGCAAATTAGGTGGCAAGGTGATCGAAACCTTGCTGATGAAGAATGTACCCGCTACCAGGATTGCAGCTTTGGTACGGGATGAGAATAAAGCAGCCGGCTTAAAAGAACAAGGGATTGACGTTCGCATCGGCGATTACGACAATAAACATTCCCTGGACGAGGCCATGACAGGCATTGACAAAGTGCTGCTGGTCTCAGGCGGAAATGCCGATAACGGATTGGAACAGCATCAGAACGTGGTGGATGCTGCAAAGAAAGCAGGCGTGAAATGTATAGCTTACACCAGCCATTGCCTGAAGGATAGAAACACGCTGGTTAATGATATTATGATCCGGCATTTTGAAACGGAAGATTACATTATGGCCAGCGGCCTGAACTACATCCTTTTTCGGAATATTTTATATATGGATTCTATGTTGATGTTGGTAGGAAAAAATGTACTGGAGAAAGGTGTTTACTTTACCTGCAGGTGACGGACGTGTCTCCTTTGCGCTTAGAAGTGATGAAGCGGAGGCTATAGGCAATGTATTGGCAGAAGAGGTTTGCAATAACCGGATCTATAATTTTACAGGCAGCGAGACGTATTCATTCTATGATGTTGCTGATGCACTAAGTCAACTGTCAGGTAAAGAAATATCTTACACTCCTGTTACGGAAGCGGCTTATAAAGCAAATACAAAAGAATTGGGTGTACCCGAACATATTATGAAGATAATGGCGTCATTTATGACCGACATTAAAAACGGGCAGGGAAGCACAATAAGCACAGACCTGGAAGAAGTATTGGGCCGTAAGCCGGTTGACCTGAAAGCAGGTTTGAAAGTTTTGTTTAACTTATAAAACGTAAGTATTTTTGTTTGATGACGAAATTCGTTCCCGTTCATATTAAAACCATCTCGGAATATCACCGACGATTAGGTTTGCCCAAGCCGGAGCATCCGCTGGTGAGTTTGACCAGGTTTGAGGATATACATTACGATCCCGAGCGGGCACCACGGGCGATCATCCATAATTTCTACAGCATCGCCCTTAAAAAAAGTTTTCATGCCAGGTTCAAATATGGCCAGCAGGAAGTTGATTTTGATGAAGGCATGATGCTGTTCATGGCACCCATGCAGGTACTTGCTATTGAGGGCCCATATGAGCCAGCGGCCAGCTATAAGGGCTGGCTGCTGCTTGTTCATCCCGATCTTTTATGGAATACCCACTTGACTAAAAAAATCCGGCAATACGAATGTTTTGACTACAAGGCGAACGAGGCACTTCACGTTTCGGAGAATGAGGAACAGATGATCGTCGGTATCATGCAAAATATTGCGCAGGAGTATCGCGCACGGATTGACAATTTCAGCCAGGACGTCATCATAGCGCAGTTAGAACTGCTGCTCACCTATTCCGAGCGTTTTTATCAGCGCCAGTTCATCACCCGCAAAGCAAACAATTACCAGATTATCAGCCGGATGGAGGAACTGCTGAACGAATATTTTAAAAGCAATAAACTGCAATCCGAAGGTATGCCGCCCGTAACTTACTTTGCAGATGCCCTGCATTTGTCACCCAACTATTTGAGTCGTTTGCTGAAGACCTTAACCGGGCAAAGTACCAAGCAGTTCATTATTGACAAAGTGATTGACCTGGCGAAGGAAAAGCTGTCCACCACTGATTTGACCATGAGCGAGATTGCGTATCGCTTAGGCTTTGAGCATCCGCAATCATTCAGTAAGTTGTTTAAGAGCAAAACCAACCAATCGCCTTTGGAATTCAGGCAATCATTTAATTAGAATTGTCCGATCTACCGAACACTGCCGCTGAATAGTTAGGTACAGAAATCCCCGGACGGCATCATTCATGCTTAATGAGAAAGGGATGCTTGAACATCCCTTTCTCTACGAAAATCAAATATTGATTTTTAGCTTTTAATAAATTTGCGGAGAAAGAGGGATTCGAACCCTCGGTACAGTTGCCCGTACACCAGCTTTCCAAGCTGGCTCATTCGACCACTCTGACATCTCTCCTGTTTTGGGATTGCGAATGTAGGGTTTTCCAGCTTCAAACCCAATAAATTTTGAAATCGGCCGAGATGGATTTTCAGGCGATAAAAACAGCATCGGCAGCAATCCCGATATTCTGCATAAACCTATCTGCTCAAAACAAATCATTGCTTACTTTCGGCGCAGTAATTTTAACCCGATAAAAGAAGCATGAAGCTCTACGTGATCAAAATAGGTGGCAATGTGATCGATAATTCTGCCAGCCTGCACCAGTTTTTAAAAGATTTTGCCGCGTTGGATGGCCTGAAAGTGTTGGTGCACGGCGGCGGAAAAGTGGCCACGCAAATTTCTTCTTCTTTAGGGATTGAAGCCAAAATGGTGGATGGCCGCCGGATTACAGATATTGAAACGCTGCGCGTGGTCACGATGGTTTACGCCGGGCTGATCAACAAAAATATAGTGGCGCAATTGCAGCGTTACCACAATAATGCCATCGGTTTGACCGGTGCCGACGGAAATTTTATCCGGGCAAAAAAACGTCCGGTAAAAACAATTGATTACGGTTTTGTGGGAGATTTGAACACGCATTCTGTTGAGGCACAAAGCCTTGGCAAATTGCTGGATGCTGGTTTTACGCCTGTTTTTTGTGCGCTGACGCATGACGGCGACGGGCAATTGCTCAATACCAATGCCGATACCATTGCTGCTGCACTGGCGGTTGCTTTGGCCAAAATTTATGAAACAACGCTGATTTATTGTTTTGAAAAGAAAGGCGTTTTGCAGAATGTGGACGATGAAGATTCGTTGATCAGCGAGATCGACCCAAAACGATACGAGCAATTGAAACTGGAAAAAATTGTTTCTGAAGGAATGCTGCCGAAATTGGACAATGCTTTTGAGGCGATAAAAACCGGCGTCAAAGAAGTGATCATCGGCCAGGCGGATGAACTGCATTTTTTAAATACTAAAAAAACTTTTGGCACAACGCTGAAGAGTTAGAGCCTGTTTAAAATTTTGTCCGCTTTTTTTCAGATGCTTCTTTTATCACCCCAAAAACAGGAAATATCAATGCTTCTTTTATCAGTATAAAATACAAAACAAAATTTACAGGCATAAAAGAAGCATTAACATTTTTTCAGATAAAAATTTAAACATGCCCTTAAAAGTTGCCGGTTTTCAGTTGCAGGTTCTTGAAGATTATTTTCCGGCATCGAAATGAAAACCCACAACCGAAAACTTGCAACTAACAACGAAAAACATACAACTTCTCAAAAATGATTGATAAAAAAATAGCCATACTCGGCAGCGGCAATATTGGTTTGTCTTTGGCCAAAGGCTTGGTAAAAGCACAGATCTCCGAACCGTCGCAAATTACTTTAACCCGCCGAAACCTGGCCGCTTTGCAACCGCAGGCCGATGCCGGTTTTCAAACTTCCAACCACAATTTATCAGCCGTAGAAGAAGCTGAAATTGTGATTATTGCCGTGCTGCCGCAACAGCTGAACAAGTTGCTGGAGGAGATCAAACCAAGCATCAATATCCAAAAACAGCTTTTTATTTCGGTGATCTCCGGGGTGAGTTGCGCGGCGATACGCAAGCAGCTGGACGCAGATGTGCAGGTGGTGCGCGCGATGCCCAACACGGCGATTGCGATTGGCCAATCCATGACTTGCCTTGCGACGGATAATGCTTCCGCAGAAAACCTGAACCTGGTAAAATCCATGTTTGATACGGTTGGCGTGAGTATCGAAATTAATGAAGAACTGATGACTTCGGCCACGGCTTTGTGCGCCTGCGGGATTGCTTTCTTTTTGCGTTCGATCCGGGCAGCATCGCAAGGCGGAACGGAAATTGGTTTCCATGCCCACGACGCGCTGAAAATGGCGGCCCAAACGGCCAAAGGCGCGGCTGACTTACTGCTGCAGCTGGCTTCTCACCCGGAACAGGAAATCGACAAAGTAACGTCGCCAAAAGGCTGTACAATTGCCGGTTTGAACGAAATGGAACACAACGGATTTAGCTCGGCCATGATCAAAGGCATCAAAACTTCGGCCATCAAAGCCGGAGAATTGTACAAGGAAGACTGATGCTGTTTTTATCGGCATAAATTTATAAATTCGGTTTCAACCCAATCGATCATCCATATGCCTTCATCCCGAAAAGCTGCACTCGGTTTTATTTTCGTCACCCTTTTGATTGATGTAACCGGTTTTGGCATCATCATCCCGGTGCTGCCCAAGTTAATTGCCGAATTGATTCATGGAAATTTAAGTCAGGCTTCGGTTATCGGCGGCTGGCTTACTTTTGCCTATGCCATTATGCAGTTTCTGTTTGCACCGGTTTTAGGCAATTTAAGTGATCGTTTTGGCAGAAGGCCGGTTTTGCTTTTTTCGCTTCTCGGTTTTGGGATGGATTATATTTTCCTGGCTTTTGCGCCCAGCATCGGGTGGCTGTTTGTCGGTCGTACCATTGCCGGCATCACCGGAGCCAGTTTTACCACCGCTTCGGCTTACATTGCCGACATCAGTACGCCGGAAAACCGCGCTCAAAACTTTGGGATGATTGGTGCTGCTTTTGGCCTTGGTTTTATTATCGGTCCGGTTTTAGGCGGTTTGTTGGGCCAGTATGGTTCGCGCGTGCCGTTTATGGCTGCTGCCGGTTTAAGTTTGCTCAATGCTTTGTATGGTTATTTTGTTTTGCCCGAATCCCTTTCTCCGGAAAACCGCCGTCCGTTTCAACTCAAACGGGCAAACCCAATTGGTGCTTTATTGCAATTAAAGAAATATCCGGCCATCAGCGGCTTAGTGATTTCCCTGATCCTGCTTTATACCGCCAACAATGGTATGCAAAGCACCTGGAGTTATTACGGCATGGAGAAATTTAAGTGGACCGAAGCGATGGTTGGCTATTCGCTTGGTTTTGTTGGCTTGATGACGGCAATTGTACAAACAGTCGTTATCCGCTGGACGATCCCGAAGTTGGGCACTGAAAAAAGTTTGTATGTTGGCTTCATCTTGTACAGTTTGGGCCTGTTCCTGTTTGCGTTTGCTTTAAACGGATGGCAAATGTTCATCTTTATTATTCCTTATTCGCTTGGCGGAATTGCCGGTCCGGCTTTGCAAAGCATTATGTCGGGCTTTGTACCAGCAAACGAACAAGGCGAATTGCAAGGCGCGTTAACCAGTTTGATGAGTGCCACCACCATTTTTGCACCGGTAATGATGACCAGTTTATTTGCTTATTTTACCAGTACAAAAACACCATTTTTATTTCCTGGTGCACCGTTTTTTGTTGGTGCAATTTTGATTTTGGTGAGTACTGTGCTGGCTTACCGGAGCATGAAACGGGTTTTGGTAAAGAAGAAAGTTTAGTGCAATGCTTCTTTTATCGGTGTAAAACTGGAATCTAAGTTGTTTATTTTTAAAACCCTGATTTTCAATTATTTAAAAAGGACACACCCCTGACCACTCTCAAAAGGGAACTATGGCGCGGACCTTTATAATGATTAAGTAGTTGCGGTTGCTGATAGCTGATAGCTCTAAACCTCAAACCTAAATATCATACTTGCTTAACCGCCGGTACAAAGCCGTCCGCGTAATGCCCAGTTCTTTGGCGGCTTTGGTGATGTTGCCGCTATTTTTTTCGATCACACGCAAAATCGTATTTTTTTCGATGGAGCTTAAGCGCAGTTCATCCGGTTCGTTCATTTCCGGTGCTTGTTCTATGGGCGAAAATATAAGGTCTTTGGGTTGAAGCACGTGGTCATCAGCCATAATAATTGCCCGTTCCATGGTATATTGCAGTTCGCGCACATTTCCCGGAAAACCATATTGCAGCAGTTTTTCAGTAGCTTTTGTGTCGAATTCAGGTTCTGGTTTCAAGTATTTTTTACTATAGACTTTGCCAAAATACCTGGCTAAAAGAAGTATGTCGCTGCCGCGTTTGCGCAGCGGCGGAACGGTAATTTCCACAGTATTAATACGATACATCAAATCCCGGCGAAAACGCGATTCATTGGCCAGATCGGCCAGCGGAACATTGGTGGCGCAGATCAACCGGATATCCACCGCCACCGGCTGGTTGCTGCCAAGCCGCGTCACCTGCCGGTTTTGCAGCACGCTCAATAATTTGGCTTGTTGGTGCAGCGCGATATTACCTATTTCATCCAGGAATAATGTCCCGGTATTTGCAGCTTCAAACCTGCCCGCCCGGTCTTCGCGGGCATCTGTAAATGCGCCTTTTTTATGACCGAAAAGTTCACTTTCGAACAAATTTTCTGACAGCGCGCCCACATCTACTTTTACATAAGGTTTTGCTGCGCGAAGGGATTGCTGATGGATCGCTTTGGCAATCAAATCTTTACCGGTCCCATTTTCGCCCAAAATTAAAATATTGGCATCCGTTGGGGCGATCTTTTCAATCTTATAAAAAATATCCTGCATCACATCAGATTCGCCGATCAGCTCCGTGCCCACAAGGGTATTTTTGATAGCCGAAACCGTTTGCGGCGATTTATTTTTCAACCGTTTGGCCAATGCTTCTTTTAGCACATCAATTAAGACTTCGTTGTGCCAGGGTTTCACCACGAAATCCGCTGCCCCTTCTTTTAAACACCTCACAGCCAGATCAATATGGCCGTAAGCGGTAATCATGATCACGGCCGCGTCCGACTTAAATTCCCGAGTTTTATTCAGCCAAAACAAACCTTCGTTGCCGGTATTGATAGAGCTGTTGAAATTCATGTCCAGCAAAATCAAATCAAAGTTTTGCCGCGATAAAATAGCGCGCAGATTTTCCGGGTTTTTCTCCGTCACCACTTCTTTTACTTCCATTTTCAGCAAGAGCCGAACAGCCGTCAGCACATCAGTATCATCATCAATCACTAAAACGGAAGCGTGTTTTAAGCTCATAAAAGAAGTATATTTTTGTTGGAAAGATAGGAAATGGGTATCAGCTTTCGGTTGTTAGCAATCAGCTTTTGCAAAGGTATAATCTATTTTTTTGAAGGTCGAATTTGTTTAGACTTTGTAGCTGAAAGCTGATAGCTAATTGTTGACGGCTTTCTTCCTCATTCACTCCTCAAACTCTTCACTGGATTAGCCAATGCTGCTTTTATCGCCTGAAAACTGACGGTAGCTAAAGCAACAACTGCTGCAGTTAAACCTGCAAAAACAAACATCCACCAAGATATGGTTGTGCGATACGCGAAATCCACCAGCCACTTTTCCATAAAAAACCAGGCGATTGGGCAAGCAATAATGAACGCAATCAACACTAATTTTAAAAAATCTACAGACAGCAGATTTAAGATATTAAAAATACTTGCACCTAATACTTTTCGTACGCCTATTTCTTTAGTCCGCTGAGAAGTACTGTAAGATGCCAACCCCAACAAGCCCAAACAGGAAATAAAAATTGCCAACGCTGCAAAATAGAAAAACAGGCTTTTGAAGCGGTCTTCACTGCGATATTGATTGTCGAATTTTTCGTCCAAAAAACTATACTCAAATGGCCTGTTTGGTATTATTTGATTCCATTTCGACTGGATTGCTTCTATCGTTGTCTGTAAATGTTTGGATGCTATTTTTATCGAGATTATATTATTAAAGTGAAGTTCAATTCTCAAAGACATTGGTTTAATAGCCGTTTGTAATCCCTGATAATGAAAATCCTTAACAACACCGATAATTTTTCCGGTTCTCCCCCATTGGTCAAAATTTTTGCCTACAATTTGCCTTGGTGAACTATAACCTAATGCTTTTACTGCAGCCTCGTTCACAACCAAAGCTTTAGTAGTATCTGTACCAAATTCTTTGGAAAATCCTCGGCCTGCCACTATTTTCATTTTATATTGATTGATAAAATCAAAATCTACAAATACGCAATCCAAATTCGTGATCTGCATATCTCCAGTTTTACCTTCTACTTTTGAGTAAGCGGTAGCACCTCCACTACCTGGAACTGCTGATGAGAATGTGGTTGATAAAACATTGGAGACCGTTGCCAAAGATTCTTTAAACGCATCTTTATTTTTATCAAAATTAGTTTCAATTATGATCGTTTGATTTTTATTAAAACCAAGATCCTGACTTCGCATAAAATTTAGTTGTGTGTAAACAGTTATCGTCCCTATTATTAGAATAATGGAAATGGTAAACTGAAATACAACCAACCCTTTTCTTAATAAAACTCCTTTGGTACTCGTCTTAAATGTTCCTTTTAACACCACAACTGGCTGAAAAGATGATAGCACAATTGCAGGATAAATGCCTGCTATAAAACCAATGCTAATGGAAACAAGCAACAAGCTAATCAGATACAAAGGATGTTGAAAAAATGGTGTACTAAGCTGCTTTCCTGCTAAAATATTGAATAACGGCAGTAATAAAGCACATAGAATCACTGCTACAATAAAAGAGAGCAGGCAGATTACCATACTTTCACCAATAAACTGCTTGGCTAATTGCATTTTGCCGGCACCTGAAACTTTACGAATACCAACTTCTTTTGCACGTTCTACGCTTCTGGCAGTAGTGAGATTAATGAAATTGATACAAGCTATCAACAAAAGAAACGCTGCTATGATGGAAAAAATATAAACGTTGGTGATATGCCCTATTTTGCTATCATCCCTTTTTGAATATAGATAAATATCTTTTAAAGATTCCAGAAAAAAGGAAAGCTTGACGTTATTTGCTTTCATTTCTTTGCCATCATGCAATTCGATAAAGGCAGGAAACTTTGCTTCTAAAGCTTTTGCGTTTGCGCCAGGTTTTAATAATAAAAATGATACGACATTTAAGCCGCCCCACAAACTATCCTGGCTCTGCTTATAAATCTTTTGCTGGGAAGACATCGAAACAATCATATCCGCTTTTATCTGAGAATTCTCCGGTGCATCCTTCATTACACCGGTAACGGTTGCATTTATAGCATCGCCGGTAAGCTGTATATTTTGGCCAACAGGATTGGTATTTCCAAAATACTTTTTAGCAGCAGTTTGTGAGAAAACAACAGTCATCGGTTCTTTTAACGCAGTATTTTTATCACCATAAATTAATGGGAAATCAAAAATCTTAAACAGCGTAGAATCTGCCATAAAAGAATTTTTCTCCTGAAATTTTTCATTGCCTTTTCTAACCAAAAAGCTTTGGTTGCTTACACGCACAGCAGCCTCAACCTCCGGAAAATCTTTTTGCATATTGATGGCAACCGGCGCAGACGTCGCATTCCATTGAAGTAAATCAGATGGCGTTTTAATATCCGTAACCACTCGGTAAATCCGATCAGCCTTGGTGTTAAAGGCGTCGTAATGGGTTTCAAAATGTACGTAGAGATAAATGAGGAAACAGCCGCTCATCCCAACGGCCAGTCCCATAATATTGATTAGCGAAAAGAATTTTTGTTTCCAGAGGTTCCGCCAGGCGATTTTAAAATAGTTTTTGATCATGATATTTTAGTTTTAATTACTGAATGCTTCTTTTATCGGTAGTTTTTAGGTTAGAGGTGCGAGGCATGAGGCTTTGCAAATAGCTTTTACCTCAAAGCTACTCCGCCCTCAAACTCTTCACCGGATTGGCCAATGCTGCTTTTATCGCCTGAAAACTGACGGTTATCCCTGCAATTACAAACGTTGACAGGATAGCTACCAGAAAAATCCAGAAACCAATACTGATGCGGTACACAAATTCCTGTAACCAATGGTGCATTACCAGCCAGGCAATTGGCGCGGCAATTACAAATGCAATCAGTAGTAAACGGCTAAACTCTTTTCCAAACAGCCATAAAATACTTTGCAAACTGGCACCAAGCACTTTGCGTACGCCAATTTCTTTGGTTTTTTGTGCAGCCATAAAAGAAACCAAACCGTATAAACCCAGGCAACCAATCAGGATGGCAATACCGGCAAAACCTTGCACTAAGCGTAAGATGGTGTTATCCAATTCGTAAAACCTGGCGATTTTTTCATCTACAAAAACAGCAGAATAAATATACTCCGGATAAGTTTCTTTCCAAACTTTTTCAAAAGCAGCTAAAGTTGGTTTAATATTGTTGAGGTTGATGCGCACGGCGGCATAATTGTATTGCAAAGTATTTGGCGCAATTACAATCGGACTGATACCGCTGCGGAAAGATTCGGTATTAAAATTTTTCAATACACCAACAACGGCAGCTTTTTTGCCGTTTACTTCAATCATTTTTCCAATAATTTCCTGCGGTGATTTCAAGTTCAATTTTTTAACAACTGCTTCATTTACCAGATATTCCCGAGTGGAATCCGAAGGAAAAATATTTCTGCCAGCAACTAATTTTAGATCGAATGTTGATAGATATTGATTATCTGCATCTTTAGTATTGATTTGCCATACTTCTTTTACCGGCCTGTTTTCATACTTTACATCGGTGGTATTGTTATTTCCGGATGCTGGCGGTTCATAACAAAAACTTAATTTTTCGGTACCAGAAACAGCAAGTAACCTGGATTTTAAAGTATTCATTTCTGCTTTAGAAGAACTTGGTAAGTTCAGCAAAACAATACCGTCTTTTTTAAAACCCAAATCAGCTTTGGCAGCATAACGCATTTGTGCCGAAATAACAATTGTACCAATAATCAGGATTTGCGAAATGGCAAACTGCACAATCACCAAAACCCTTCTCAGCGGAAAACCACCGGCATCCTGCTGCGTTAGTTTTCCTTTTAAAGCTGCAACTGGTTTAAAATTAGACAATATCAACCCCGGATATGAGCCGGACAAGAAAACAATCACAACAGAAAGCAGCAAGAGAAACGCGGTTAAGATTGGGTCATGGAAAATACTAATCGAAAGTTCCGTTTTAAATAACTGGTTGATATAAGGAAGAGCCAACGCGGCCATGCACCAGGAAATAAACAAGGCAAAAACAGTTATTAATGCCGTTTCTGCTATAAATTGCCAGAAAAGCTGCGTTTTTAAACTTCCTAAAACTTTGCGGACACCAACTTCTTTGGCACGTTTTAAAGCTTGTGCTGTAGCCAGGTTGATAAAATTTACACAAGCTGTGGTAATTAAAAACAACCCAACTAATGCCAAAGCCCACAAATATTTTTTATCAGTTTCCCCATCATAATCCGTGTTAAAATGTATGTCGGCAAGCGGTTGCAGGTTGAAAAAGAATTCGTTCACTTCATCTTTTCCTAAATATTTTTTGCGGAAAGCCGGAAAAACTTTGGCAACATCTGCTGGCAAAACATGCGGTTTCAAGCGTACAAAACACTGCATCCCGCTGTTTACGCCACTCCAGCTGCTATCACTGGCCAGCCAAGCACTTCGTTGTTTTAAACTGGAATAAGAAAGATAAATTTCCTGCTTCCTGTCTGTATTAACTGGGATATTTTTTAAAATACCAGTTATCTTAAAATCTATTTTGTTATTTAACCTGATGATTTTGCCAATTGGGTTTTCTTTGGCAAAATATTTATCCGCAATGTTTTGGGTGATAATGGCCGTATTGAGTTCTTTTAAAACACTTCTTTTATCACCCTGAATTAAGGGGAAATTAAAAATATCGAAAAACTCCGGTTCGGCAAAAGCAACACCGTTTTCTTCTTTAAATTTTTTGTTGTCTTTGCTTGATGGAATGGAGATCAAAGTGTTTCCATAACTTATTACACGGGCTGTTTTTTCGGCGAAAGCATAATCATTACGAAAAGCTTTGCCTAAAGGGGCAGGAACGCCCGGAGAATAATTTATCCCATCTTCATGGAATTCGGTAACAATGCGGTAAATGCGGTCCTTGTTTTGATGAAAATTATCAAAACTTAAATGATATTTTACCAGCGTAAAAATCAGGATGCCGCAAGCCATACCTAATGATAATCCCAAAACATTAATTAAAGTGTAGGATTGGTTACGTTTTAGGTTGCGCCAGGCAATTTTGAAATAGTTTTTGATCATGATGTTTAGTTTTGATTACTGAATGCTTCTTTTATCGATACTTTTTTTGCCCCACCTAACCTCCCCAAAAGGGAGGAAACATAGTTCAATACCTTTATTGTTTACCATGCTAAAAGCCCTCTCCTTTGGAGAGGGTTGGGTGAGGCTTTTATTCCGATCGCAAACTCTTCACCGGATTGGCCAATGCTGCTTTTACCGCTTGAAAACTGACGGTGGCCAATGTGATCATGATGGTGCCGATTGCGGTGATGACAAATATCCAAACGGAAATTCCGGTCCGGTATTCATAATTTTGCAGCCAGTGGTGCATAAAATACCAGGAAGCCGGGATCGCGATGAGAAAAGAAATCGACACCAAAACCAAAAAGTCTTTGGAAAGCAAGCCCCAAAGGTTGAAAACGCTTGCGCCCAATACTTTGCGGATGCCAATTTCTTTAACACGTTGTTCGGCGATGAAAGATGCCAGACCGAAAATGCCCAGGCAACTGATCAATACCGCAAAAACTGCAAAAAAGGTTGCCAGGCTTCCGATCCGTTGTTCTATCGCAAATTTTTTGGCAAAATCCTCGTCCACAAACCGAAAATCAAAAGGTGCGGCAGGATCCAGTTTTTCAAAAATGGCTTTTATTTTTGAGATGGATTGGCTTGTGCTCATCTTTGGGTTCAGCCGGATCGTGATGACAGCAACCTGGTCATAATTCATGAAAAAAACCGTGGGAGGCACTTGTTCATAAGGCGATTCCATCAGTACATTCTTGATCACGCCGATTACACGATAAGGTTTGTCATTAAACTTAACGGTTTCCCCGACCGGATTTTTCAACTTCATGTGTTTTACGGAAGCTTCGTTCAATACCATTGCGGCCGTATCTGTTTTAAATTGTCTGGAAAAATCGCGGCCTCCGTCAAAATGCCAGCCAACCGTTTTACCAAAATCCTGCGTTACCCATGAGATACTGATACTTGTGTTAAGGTTCGGGTCTTTTCCCGGCCACTCAAATCCGATCAGATGGGCACTCGCGTCTGTTACAGGATTAGAAGCTTCGGCCATGTTTACCGCAGCACCTGAATTGAGCATTTCACTTCGGAGCAAATCATATTTTCCATATAAATTCGGCGTGGACATAACAACGGTGATCAAGCCATTTTTATCGTAACCAAGCGGTCGGTTTTTGGCATATTGAATTTGCTTAAACACGACGATTGTCCCGATGATGATCGAAACTGAAATGGTGAATTGTAAAACCACCAATACCTGACGCGGAAGGGCAGCAAAACGTCCAACTTTAAACGTTCCTTTTAAAACTTTGATCGTGTTGAAAGACGATAAATACAAAGCCGGATAACTGCCGGAAATCAAACCAGTCAAAAAAGTGAAAACCAAAACCGTCAGCCAAAATAAACCGTTTGACCAGGGAAAATACAGTTGTTTATCCGCCAGCATGTTAAAACTTGGCAATGCAAGTTGTACCAACAAAACGGCAAGCAGCAGCGCAAGAAATGCAATCAGTACCGATTCACTTAAAAACTGAAAGATCAATTGTTTGCGCTGTGAACCAATCGCTTTCCGCACGCCAACTTCTTTTGCCCGGATTTGTGATCGTGCGGTACTCAAATTCATGAAATTGATACATGCCAACAGCAAAACGAACAAGCCGATCAAACCAAACATCCAGACATATTGTATCGCTCCGCCGGTATTTTTACCTTGTTTAAATTCGTTGTACAGATGCCATTTGCGCATCTGTTGCAAAATAATTTCCGGTTTATCATTGCGATCTGGTTTTCCCGTCAAAATGTTTTTGACTTTGGCATCTACTTTACTAAGATCTGCGTTGTCGCTCAATTCGCCATAAAGAAAAAACGAGTTGTCGTTCCATTCCGTATAGTCATTTTTTATCCACTCCTTCTGGGCAACAAGAGCAGAC
>JAABUT010002422.1_pt1 | contig 18098 bp, 17 predicted proteins | sample 5559281 | NCBI WGS metagenome assembly JAABUT01 (sample SAMN10711880, study PRJNA513359) | rock metagenome | isolation source: Antarctica rocks | place: Antarctica: Victoria Land, Ricker Hills nord | collected 2016-01-04 | reverse complement strand
CACCCGACACGACAGTCGGGTCACAAACCAACCCCAAGATCAAAACTACCTGTCGCACAGCACATTTCACCCGGACGACACCAGATCACGCCCCGTCATGCAAAATCGAGGTTAGGTGTTGCGCTCCAAGCTACCGCTCAAATTATTGCTGTAGAAATGACGCTAACGACGGCGCCCAGTTGCGGTAGTCGAAGCTCTGAGCCGCTGTCGCGCGCGCATTCTCACTCATCCTCTGCAGTTCGACGGTGGTAAGCGAAAGCGCCTTACGTATGACGCTAGACACATCGTTAACTTCCACACTCTTGCTAATCAGCGCGTCGGAACCATCTGTGAGGTACAAGCCCAAGTCACTAGTGAAGTTGGTTATTACAGGACATCCCGCAGCCAGGCTCTCGGGCACCTTCGAAGGAAATCCGGCCCGGGCATATCCATCGCTTGGTCGAAGCAGAAATGTGAAATCGACGTCTTGTAAGATCTCAACGACCCGAGAATGAGAAACTAAGCCGATTACATCCAGGAACCCTGCCGTACTCTCGTAAAGTTCCATGCCGACATCGTCGCACTGGATCAGCTCGCGCCGATCTATCCCCGCTACGATGATTGTCATCGAATCAGCGGCTTTGGGACCAATATCCAGCAATGCGTGCAACATAGGGCCAAAGAGATCCTTGGAATATGGTCTTCCCATATAGAGGATTCTTAGCTTTCGGCCGGGGGATCTATCAGTCCGGTGGGCCTTGAACTTTGTTACGTCGACCGCGGGTGGGAGCACAAGGGTCGACTTGCGACCACCGTACAACTTCTGCAACGCGGACGAAATTACGATGACCTTGGTTGCGAAAATGCCACAGATTAACGATGTAAGTCTGTGGCGAATGAAGTACGGATCTAAGCGTCCGCGAGAGAACTGCCTAGCGTCGTGGCGCTCTACAATGTCCGCGAGCAAGGCATTTCCAGTAGACAGGGTGAGGGCGAAGTGCATACCTAGGGTATAGAGCCCAGAGGCGATTGAGACCCATGCAGATGGGTCAGCGTCATGGGTCGCTCTGCCGATGATTCTACGCAGCCGTATCGGTCTTGATAGTCGATGAAACAGTCGCCCGATGCGGTGAGTGCGACGTGGGGCTACGCAGACATAATCAACTCCTTCATACGTGGCTATGCACTCACCCTTGGAATCGTCCAGTGCGGCCCCACTGGCATCATTCAAGATTAGCGGCTCGTAACCTGCGGCTTGGAAGGTCTTAGCGAGGCTAAGGAGCCGGTTCGAGGATGCGTCGCCGGCTGGATACTGATACGCACCGACTAGCACGCATGAGTACTTGGACTCAATCATCGGACGGAATCTCATTGTTTATGACCATCGGAACTGACCTTGAGGTCGCAAGAGCGCGGAAGTCGCGCCTGATCGGGCAAGCCCTTAGTGCTGCCTTCAATCGCGCGGCCCTGACCCTGGTTAACCGAGTTCATTGTTCACTCCTAGACTCACGTCCATGCATGACCCGATTATACCCGACGGCGGCCGTCGGCCAGAGAATCGCCGCATAACACAGTACACCCGCCGCCGCGACAGCCGGTATACCCAGTGCCTGAGCCGCAAACCACTTCAAGGGCAATACTACTACGGAGAATGCGACCCAACCTACTATCTGAAGGCGAATTTGCCCGGAGGCGTTCTGGACCATGAACCGCGGCGACGCAGTCGCGATCAGGAGCCACCATACCGCCAGGAATATGAGCAGCGACGGATCCGTATGAACATTGTCGCCGACCCAAACTGCGAAGATATTCCTGCTGAACGCAAGTAAAAGGGCGGAAAGGACGACCACGGCGCCCCCGGAAAGAAGAGTCATGCGCCGTGTTGCCGCGCGCGCCCATTCGTAATCGCGCCGGGCCAACGCATCTCCGGTCGCCGCCCACAGCGGAAGATTGATCAAAGTCACGACCAGACCGAGAGCTGTAAACAGCTTGGCCGGCACAGCGAAGTCGGTAACTGCACTGAGACCGAGCGTCTTCGCGATGATGAAGTTGTCCGCATTCATTGCCACCGACGAAAGGACGGAAATGGCGAAGAATTGTCCACCCAGGCGAGAAAGGGACTTCGCGGTCACACGATTGATACTCCGCACTTTAGGCGCTATCTCGGCCGCCGATCCCAGGTATACGTAGACGCTGTTCAGGATGTTTACAAGTGGAGGGCCGCAGACGGCTGCCACTACAACGACCGACGTATCGAGCTCAAGTCTGATAGCGATCCACGCCAGGGCTACAGACAACAGGCCGCCAGCGGCCTGCCAGAGGTTGCTGGCGGCGACTTGCTGGAACGCATATTGCACACGAATAATAGTTGAAAGCGGAATGTTTATGGCGAAGGCGGAAATACAGGCTAATGCGATCCGACGCGCGGTTGTTTCTAACTGAGGGTCAGTGATGCTCAGCAACGTCTCCCATGGGATCACACCAGCCAAACACCACACGAGGAAAACTACCAGTAGAGACCCAACGCCCAGTATGGCGTACGTTGTCGATATCTGCGTCCGGGCATCCTCTGCGTCCCGTTGCGCCCGACTTCTTGCTAGGCCGGTCATCAATCCGTTACCGAGGCCGAAATCCGCCCACAGTGCCATGCTAGTGAGAGAGGCAACTGCCATCCAGAGCCCGTAGACCTCCTTTCCTAGATATCCTAGGGTGATTGGCACCAGTGCTACTGGCGCGAGAGCCGCGACCGATCGGCTGATCAGCGATGTGAGAATCCCCGACCGGAGTACGCGCGCGCGCTGGCGGCGCTGTTCGATCTGGTCATTTTGAGCGGCGCCTGGTCGTCCCCAGATGGAGCGCCGACCGGCGTCAATCGGCTCGTCTTCATCGGACTGCATTGTGATCCATCAAGTCGCCATCGGAAGGTCTTGCCCCTACGAACGGCCAGGCACCGATCCGGATCGGTATGGCTAGCAACCGTGCGTAATACGCCGTTTTGCCGTCTCGAAATTTCAATCCAGTTCGTGGAACGCAGGGAACGTAAGCTGGCGGCGGCGTTGTCCAGCTCCGACACGCGTAGGTAAGCGATATTCCAAGAGAGCACCTGCCCGATGGCGTCTGTGAGCCCTCTGGCGGCATCCGTCGTCCCTCTTCCGAAAACGAACTCAATTTCAACAGTCGAATATCGATACCTATCACAGCCGAAAGACCGTATCAGTCTCATTGACCATTCCACGAGTATCCAACATCAGTACGCTGACGTTGGCCAAGTGATCAAGGTCGTATACAGAGTGTGGCTGCAAGAGGACGACGACATCGGAGTTCGCCGCGGCGTCGTAGACATCCGTGACGCTTTCTAGTTGAGTCACACCCTTGTCTTCGATCGGCCAATGGGAGACGCGGGGGTCATGATATGCAACGCTCGCGCCCCACGCAACTAGCCGCTCAGCCAAAGGTGCGGCCGGGCTTTCACGGCAGTCGGAGACATTGGGCTTGTACGTCACACCAACCAGCAGGACTCTTGCGCCGTTGACGGCGATCTTCTGTTGGTTCAGCATCTTCCACACCCGATCGGCGACGTACAACGGCGCCGTCTTGTTTATCTCCTCCGCTAGTTCGACCATGCGAAAGGCGTATCCAAGTTTCGCCCGGACCCGATAACTCAAGTATGACGGGTCAACCGGTATGCAATGGCCGCCTACACCAGGTCCGGGCCGAAACGCCATGAACCCGAATGGCTTCGTTTCCGCGCACGAGATCGCATCCCAAAGGTCAATTTCCAGCTCATCACAGAATCGAAGAATCTCGTTCATCAGAGCGATGTTGACATGACGAAAAGTGTTCTCTAGTAGTTTCGTCATTTCCGCTTCGCGCGCTCCCTTCGCTTCTATGACTTCGTCGATGAACGTCGCGTAGAATTCGCGGGCAGCTCGGGTGCACTGTGGCGTCAGACCCCCGACAACCTTCGGGGTGTTTTTTACGTTGTAATGTTCGTTGCCCGGGTCGATACGCTCGGGTGAAAAGGCGATAAGTACGTCCTCACCTACCGTTAGCTGTCCTCTCGTAATGAGGGGCGCGAGCACTTCCTCGGTCGTGCCCGGATACGTTGTAGATTCGAGGATTACTAGTGTCCTGGGCGCCAGGTTGCGACCGATAGTATTCCCGACGTTCTCGATCGCCTTAAGGTCCGGGCCTCCCTCGGAATTGAGGGGGGTCGGAACGCACACCACGACGACATCGGCATCGTTGATGCAGGCTGTATCAGTCGCTGCGCGGTACCCGTTCAGCAAGCCTTCATTGAGCTGCTCGTCCGACACGTCGTCGATGTGCGAGCGGCCGGCGTTCAATGCGGCGACAGTAGCTGTGTTGGTGTCTAGACCGGTGACCGAATGACCTACTTCTGCGGCCCGCAACGCCATGGGTAGTCCGACGTATCCTTGGCCGACAACCACAACACGTTTCACCGTAACCCCCCGAACCATTCGAAGGTCTTGCCTAATCCGTGTTGTAAGTTCACGGGTTGAGCTGTCGGGAAGAGCGAACGAAGAACGGCGTTGTCAGCCCGGGAGTGCGCGACATCGCCGGGTCTAGGATCGCAGCGCTGGAGCGTTGGGCTTGTCCCGGAGATTTGGCCAATCACATCGACGAGATCGCAGATCGTAGTGTTTGTGCCGAAGGCCAAATTGACCGGCTCCGGGTGTGTTACACGGCGTAATGCCGCATCCAACATAATCTCACATACGGTTCCAACGTACGTAAAATCCCGCGATTGTGTGCCGTCGCCATGAACTGGTAGCGGGAGTCCCCGGAGCAAGGCATCCATATAGATGGGGATTACCGCGGCGTACGCGTGACCAGCACGCTGACCGGGACCGTACACGTTGAACAGGCGAAAGGCCAGGGTCGACATGCCGTAGGACTGCTGGTAGGCCAATACGTACTGTTCGGTTGCCAACTTGCTGACCGCATAAGGACTCATGGGGCGGACCCATGCCCGTTCGCTTTTCGGTAGCACAGGATTCATACCGTAGACCGAGCTCGAGGACGAAACCACTAGATGACCCGTCCCCGCCTTTCTGGATTCCTCCAGTACATTCAAGGTTCCCGTCGCGTTCGCCGCGTGGCTGGCCATAGGGTCCGCCACGCTTCGTGGAACACTTCCAAGAGCGGCAAGGTGAATTACCGAGTCCACACCTTCGAGTGCCTGCCGAACAGCGTCAACATCCAGAATTGATGCGTTGATGAACCGCAGGTCAAGATCGGAAAGGTTGTCTAGATATCCGGTAGATAGGTCGTCTATGATCGTCACATCGATCCGGTTAGCGAGAGCAAGCCGTGCAAGATTGGAGCCGACGAACCCTGCTCCCCCCGTAACCAGCAATCGCATTAGAAACTCCTCACGTGCTCTATCGAAGTGACCGGAGGCGGCATCCAGCTGCGCTGCAAAGAAGCTAGACAATTGGTTATCATCATCGAGCATGTAGAAGCGGCACATACTTGTCGCGAAGTGTGTTTGAAGATCATCTTCTCAGGCCCGCCCACATGGAACTACGACTGGCAGTCGACATAACAAACTTTACGGTTCTTTCTGAAGTGTTCTTGATCTGGTACGTGGACGGGATCGTGTCATGCATACCCTCGTGGTCGTCGGCGCCCACCATGACAGAGCGGACTGCTGCAACCACATCGTGAGAATCGAGGCCGGTCATTATAATGCCACCAGTATCCAATGCTTCCGGCCGCTCGATAGCGTCCCGCAGCGTGATCGCTGGGAAACCCAGGATGGTCGACTCTTCCGCGATGGTGCCCGAGTCGGAGAGCACGCATGCCGACGAGAGTTGAAGGCGGTTGTAGTCGTGGAAGCCGAACGGCTCATGGAACGTGATGCCATCCCGTTCTACCCATCCGGGCAACTCTTCCAAGCGCTTTCGAGTGCGCGGATGGGTGGAGACGTACACCGGCAGATTCCACGTTGACTGCACCGCGACCAGACAGTCGAGCAGCATTCGAAGCCGCTCGGGCGCATCGACGTTCTCCTCGCGATGTGCACTGACGAGAAAGTAAGAGCGCTCAGTGAGGCCGAGCCGAGTGAGCACATCGGATGCCTGGATCTGCGGCAGATAGGCATCTAGAACCTCCCGCATCGGGGAACCCGTCAGCATGATGCGGCTCGGATGCAGTCCCTCCGCCAGCAGGTTGCGGCGGGCATGCTCGGTATAGACCAGGTTGAAGTCCGCGACGTGGTCCACCAGCCGACGGTTTGTCTCCTCCGGGACCCGCTCATCAAAGCACCGGTTACCTGCCTCCATGTGGTAGACGGGAATGCGCATCCGCTTCGCCATCACCGCCGCGATCGAACTGTTCGTGTCCCCGAGAATCAGCACTGCATCGGGACGTTCCGCGAGCAGGACCTGCTCGGTCCGTATCAGCGTCTCGCCCAGCACGTGACCGAGGGACGACGTGTCGACACCCAGCAGATGGTCCGGTTCCCTGATGCCCAGGTCGCGGAAGAAGACACCATTGAGGCTGTAGTCGTAGTTCTGCCCGGTATGGACGAGAACATGATCGATGGTCGCGTCGAGCCGGGCGATCACTCGCGACAGCCGGATCAGCTCCGGGCGCGTGCCCACGATGGTCATGACCTTGAGCATCAGCGACCCGCCAGGAAGGTGATGCAGCGATCATCGCTGTCGTCGTCGGCATGGGTCGTCAGAAACTTCGTGTGGGCGCCCCGTTTGCGCAAATCCCACGTCGGGTCGGCCGCGGGTGCCAGGGCGCTGAATGTCTCGGCTCGGTTCACGCTCTTGCCTTCGACAATTCGACCTGCTCCGGGAAGGTGTCTGGCGCCTGCAGATCGAAGAGCTCGTTCGTCCAGAACAACGTGACAAGTTCATCTTTCCCGGTGTTGGTGATGTTGTGTACCCACATCGTCGGCATGTCGACGGCAACGGGTGTTGTGCCATCGACGTCGAACCAGACCGTGTCTGCGCTGAACAGCTTGCGCAGCGAGATCCGGGCCTGACCACTGAGCACGACGAATCGCTCGATCTTATGCAGGTGGAAATGTTCACCGCGGGTGATCCCGGGTTTGGTGGTGGAGGCGAAGGTCTGACCCTGCCCGCCATGGCTGCGGACCACCTCCACCAATCGCCCTCGATCGTCGGCGCGTGGCGTCATCGGGAGGGGGCTACCGGCCGGAAAGCGTGCAGACCGCAGGGTGTTGAACAGGTTGACGTCCAGATCGGTCAGCAACGCCGGGATGTCACCGGTGGCGTAGAGCCGGTCGAACTCGACCAGCGTGTCGAAGACCCCACGAACCGTGGCCGGTGTCCCTGCCGGGTCCAGTCGCTGCTGCTGAGTTGTCAGGCCGTCGATCAGTGAGTGTGCCGCGGCCTGCGCGTGCAGCAGATCTACCGGCCGGTCGACGATCTGCGGTACTCGTTGATCGAGAACCGCGTCGACAAATGTTGCGACGAAAGAGTTGTACTGCGGACGGCCGTGTTCGCCGAATAGGTTGGGAAGCCGTACATCCACATATTCAGCACCGATCTCCTCCGTTGCCGCCGAGAGGAGCGCCGAAGCGGTCGCCTTTCCGCTGCCGTAGGGAGAATCGTTGCCCGCCTGGATGGAATTGGCGAGGACGATTCTGGGCGCGCCACCACTTACCCGTACCGAGTCGATCAGACCCCGGGCAAGGTCGATGTTTCCTTGCTCGACCTTTTGGTCCGCGCCGCGGTTGACGCCGGCCAGGTGGATGACAGCGTCGGCGCCGCCGAGCAGATCGGCGAGATCGGGCCATTGCCGACGACCGACAGCCACCACGTGGTGATCGGTCAAAGCCTGCAGCCGTGTGCGGGTATGCCAGCCGAGGAACCCATCGGCGCCGGTCAGCAGAACCTTCATCGCGAACGCGCCGAGTCCAGTAGGCGACCGATCTCAGGCAAGGTTAACAGCAGCTGCTGGGTCTCCTCGATCCCCATTCGCTCCGTGTTCTGCGAGGTGAAGTCGTCCAACTCCGCCTCCCGCGGCTCGCCCTGCTCGTAGTACAGCTCGTAGGCTAGCGATCTCGCGTCCAGCGGGACCCGGAAGTAGTCGCCCTCATCGTAGGCCTTGATCCGTTCCTCGCGGCTCAGCAGCGTCTCGTGCAGCTTCTCGCCGTGCCGAGTTCCAATTATCCTCAATTCGGGGTTCTCGACACCCAGCATGCCTGCCACGGCTCGGGCCAGTACCTCCACCGTGCAGGCAGGTGCCTTGCGGACGAACAGGTCGCCGGGTTCGGCATGGGTGAACGCGTACTCCACCAGGTCAACCGATTCCCTCAGGGAAATCAAGAATCTGGTCATCTTCGGTTCGGTCAGAGTCAACGGCTCGCCCCGTTGCAGCTGGCCCACGAACATCGGGATCACAGATCCCCGCGAGTACATGACGTTGCCGTAGCGCGTCACCGACACCGTGGTCGAAGACCGCGGATTGTTGCGGGCGAAGGCCTGCGCCGTCTTCTCCATCAGTGCCTTGGACATTCCCATGGCGTTGACCGGGTAGACCGCCTTGTCGGTACTCAGGAAGACGACTGATCGCACGCCCCTGGCGTGCGCCGCCTCGATCACGTTATGGCTACCCACCACGTTGGTTTTCACTGCTTGCTGCGGGAAGAACTCGCACGAGGGCACCTGCTTCAGCGCGGCCGCGTGGAACACAAAATCGGTGTTAACGAAGGCTTCGCCAACACTTTCGGCGTCCCGCACGTCGCCGAGAAAGAAGCGCAAGCGCGAGTCCGAGAACCGACGACGCATGTCGTCTTGTTTGGCCTCGTCCCGGCTGAGGATATGTATCGCCTTGACACCACGGCCCAGCAGATGAAACACCATCGTCGATCCGAAGGAACCGGTGCCGCCGGTAATGGCCACCGTTGCACCGTTCATCGCGTCCACGTCGCTCACCGGTGCCCCCTCGTCGCCGCTGCTCGCTCCAAGAGCGCTTCTGTCCGCTGCAAGCCCTGATCCACCGAGAATGCCCGCTCGTAATATGCCCTGGCTGCGACGCCCATCCTATGTAGACCGTCGCGCCCGACTGTGCACGCCACACCGATCGCGGTGGCGATGGCCGGAGCATCTCCGGACGGAACGGACCAACCCGCGCCGCTATCGCTGACCACCCGAGCAACGTCGCCGTCCGACGCCACCAGCAGCGCACGACCAGACGCGAGCGCTGCCTGGGTCTTGCTGGGCATGGTGACTGCCGACAGCGGGTGCGGCCGCAGACCGATGTAGTTGAGATCGCCCGTGGCCATCAATTCCGTCATCCTCGATTGGGGCAGGCGACCGAGGAAGTGAATGTTGTTGGCCCCCATTCGCTGTGCACGCTGTCGCAGTTCGGTCTCCGCGGTGCCGGAACCCGCGATCAGGCAGACGAAGCGCGGGTCAACGATGCGCGCGCAGGCGTCGACCAGCACGTCCAGACCTTGCGCCTCTCCGAGTGCTCCCGCATAGAGCAGCACGACGGCGTCCGGCGCCAGCCCGAGTTCCGCCCGCATATCCGCATCCGAGGGCCGAAAGATCGTCTCATCCGCCCACATCGGAACGTAAGCCAGCTTGTGGGCAGCAACACCGCGGTCGCTGAGTATCGCTCCCACACCCGGCGAGATGTAGGCCACCGAATCCGCAGCTCGATACATTGCACTGCACCACATGTCGAGCATTCTCTTGACAACACCGTGGCCGCGGCCGTTCAGGAAGCCACTCGCCAACACCGTGTCCGGCCACAGGTCGAGAACGTGGGCCACCACAGGAATCCGCAGACCGTAGCGTGCCGCCCACATCGGCCAAGCCACCGTGATCGGCGAGCAGTACACCCATATCGCATCGAGCCCGCGCAGCGCGCCTAAACCCGACGTCATCGCCGAGACGCCGAAGGACGCGTAGTTGGCAAACCGGCGGGCTGGCGACGCGCCATGGTGGGGGTACAGGGCGACTCGGCGGATCGATACACCCTCAACATTCTCGTCACATCGCCATCGAATTCTGTGTCCGGGAGCGATGACACCGGTGGGATAGTTGGGAAAGCCGGTAACGACCTGAACATGGTGTCCCCTGCTCAAGAGTCCGCGGGCGAGAACCCCAGGCAGACTGGCGGGACCAGGCTCGGGATCGAACCACTGGGAAAGGATGCCAATTTTCACCCTTCGACTCCGTCTCGACGGTGCCGCGGACTGTTGAGAGCCCGCCAGCCTTCCCGCCCAACCGGAGGATGGAAGCCATTCTGCGAGAGCCACAGCGCCCGGTGGGACTGACCGAACCACAGAACGCTTGCCCGCCGCGCCGCACCTGCCGACCTCGGCCACCACCTGCCGAGTGCAGTTCCCGCTTTCACGAGGGTGCGGGCAACGGGTATCGGAACCGTCCGAATCCGGCCCGCCCCCAGTTCTGACAAGACCTGACGCACCGTGAGCCCGTCCCCTCCGTGTAGCACCACCGCAGGTATGTCACCGGTAAACTCGCCACAGAACACTATTGCGGCTGCCGTGTTCTGAATCAATGCCAAAGGTACAGGCGCATCAATCGCAACGGATGCCATCGGCGAATGTGCGAATCTGACCAGACGTTGGGTAACCTTGCGTGCAGACCCTTGCACGGAACCTGCTCGGAACACGACGGTCGGCGCGACCTGATCGTCTTTCAGTAGTAGTTGTTCCCCCAAGCCCTTCGACAGCGAGTACGGAGAGAACGGGTTGACTCCGGCGTCCTCGGTCAAGACTGGAAGGTCGCCTTGAACTGATTGCGAACTGATGTGGACGTACCTGCGGGCGCCCGCTCGGCGTGCTGCTCGGCCGATCACGGCAGGCAGCAGGGCGTTGGCTCCGAACAATTCGTCCGACGAAGATCCGTCCGGCTCGGCCAGTCCTGCGGCGTTGATGATGACTGCGCAGCCGCGAAGTTGTTGAAATACCTGGTCTATCACCGACTCCGAGCGCTCCAGAGCGTCGCACAAACCGGCGATCGAGCGCGCTGGCGTCCGAAGCCGGGGAGCGGAAACCAGAACGTGGTCTGTCTCCGTCAGTCGTAGCCTGTGCACGACCGCGGATCCGACGAAGCCGCTCGCCCCTACGACCGCCCAACGGTTCACGTGGGATCCTGCGACTCGGACTGAGCGAGTGCAGACGACGCCAGGACTCGGGGGAGCAGGAGATATCCGGACAGGGTAACAGCGGTCACCGTGGTCCCCAGGAAGGCATTTCCGGGAATCCACGAGCAGATGATGACAATACTCGCAGACACTGTCAAAATGGATATCGCGGCATGAGGTAATCCGGTGGCCACGACCAATCTTTGGTATGCATGGTCACAGTGAGCCTCGAACAGGGGGCGCCGTCGAAGCAGCCGGGTGGCGAGTGTTACGCCAGTATCAGCGAGGTACAGAGCCATAGGCGCAATCAATACCACCAACGATAGACCGCCATCTGCGCCCACTAGTAGACAACCGAATCCAATCATGGCGCCGAAGAAATAGCTTCCCGCGTCGCCCAGGAAGATCCGGGCGCTCGGCATGTTCCACGGGAGAAAGCCAAGAGCACTCCCGGCCGTAACGGCTCCGATCACCATCAATTCAGGAAGGTTACCGATGGCTCCAAGCCAGAATGCAGTGACGCCCCAGAGACCGGCGTTGAGCCCGGTGATCCCGTTGATTCCGTCCATGAAGTTCACGACGTTGACGGCGAGCGGAGTCACCAATACGCCGGCGACGATCCACCAGGGACCGTTGAAGCCGACAAGTGCAAGGCCGCCGATGATCATCTGCGCCACCAGCCGGTGGATAGCAGGCAGTGGATGCCGATCGTCGAGATATCCGACAACGCCCAGAGCCAGTGCGGCGCATACAGGAACCCAGGGAACGTCGTGGCGTAGCAGTGAACTCGTCAACAGGGACGCGACGACTCCGGCCATGCACGCCAGCCCCCCACCACGAGGCGTCGGCACAGAGTGGGACGAGCGAGCATTCGGTACATCCAATGTGCCGATGCGCCGCATCGCCGGGACCAGCGCGAGGGTGCAGAACAAACTGACCAGGAACTCGGCCACAGCTAGCTGCGACCAGACATCGGGTGAGCATCGCCGGCCGGCGCGAGCCGCTCGCCCTTCGTCGTCATCTGACGACAGGCGTCGCGGAGTTCGGCAATCAGGGCGGAGCGCCCACCGCTGAAACCTGCCGTACCGTCGGCGAATCGTTCCAGCGCAGGGACTTCGACGTGCGAGACCAGCGGATGGGCCGGGCGATGGTCGGGCTCTCCTTCGCCGAACAGATCCTCGTGCATCTTCTCGCCCTCTCTCAGGCCGGTGTACTGGATCTCGATCCGTTTGCCGGAGAGTTCGATCAGATGATGGGCGACGTCGTCGATCTTCACCGGATCGCCCATGTCCAGCACCAATGCTTCGCCGTCGCGGCCGATGGCCGCCGCCTGGATCACCAGCTGCACCGCCTCCTGCACCGTCATGAAGTAACGGCTGACGTCGGGATGTGTCACGGTAATAGGTCCGCCGGCCGCGATCTGCGCGGCGAACGCGGTCAACACAGAGCCGCGGCTGCCCAGCACGTTGCCGAAACGGACGCTCAGATACGTGCCGGCGGCGCCGGCGGCTACCGAGGCCGTCAGGCCCTCGGCGATGCGCTTGGAGTAGCCGAGCACGCTGATCGGGTTGGCGGCCTTGTCGGTGGAGATGTTGACGAACCGCCGAACGTTGGACGCTTTCGCGGCATGCAGCACCGCGAGGGTGCCGGTGATGTTGGTCTTCACCGCCTCGCCGGGATACTGCTCCAGCATCGGCAGGTGCTTCAACGCCGCCGCGTGGAACACCACGTCCGGCCGGCGCTCGGTGAAGATCTCGAGGATGCGGGCCTGGTCCCGGATGTCCGCGAGTACCACGTCCGGTGATTCCAGCATGGCCCTGCCATGAATGGACAGCTGTACCGCGTGCAGCGCGGATTCATCCCGATCCAGCATGATGAGCTCGGCCGGGTTCCAACGGAAGATCTGCCGGCACAGCTCGGAGCCGATGGAACCGCCGGCGCCGGTCACCAGTATTCGCTGGCCCGCCAGGTAGCCGGCGACGGCCGCCAGGTCGGTGTCGATCTGGTGTCGGCCCAGCAGGTCCGGCAGGTCGATGTCGCGGATGTCGCGGATGCCGACCTGACCGTCGAGCAGGTCGTTGACCCCGGGAAGCACCTTGACGGCGATGCCTGCTTCGGCTGCCGCGTGTGAGATTTCGCGAAGGAAGGTGGCGTCCACGCTCGGGATTGCCACCACCACGGTCGCCGCGCCGGTGTCGCCGGCCACCCGGGTCAGATCGGCGGATCTGCCCAGTACCGGCACCCCGTCGATGCGCAGATATCGTTTGTTCGGGTTGTCGTCGAGCAGTCCGACCGGGTTCCATCGCGAACTGCCTTCCCGGTGCATCGACCGGATCAACTGACGACCGCCATTGCCGGCACCGACCACCAGTACCGACTTGCGTTCGATGCTTTGACTGCGCGCGGGGGAAATCTCGCGGATCAGTCGAACGGTGGCGCGGCCCCAGGCCATCACCACCACCGCACCGAAGGTGGCCACCAGCGGTATCGACCGCGGGACGAACGAGGGCACGGTGAACAGATTGAACAGAAAGACCGGCGCGCCGGCGCTGAGGCTGGCCACACCGAGCCACATCATCTCGTCCAGAGTGCCGAGCGGCGCTCTGCCCTGATGCAGCCGCAAGATCCAGCCGATCAGGGTGAACACGGCGGCCATCACCAGGCCGGCGATGAACGTTCGCCCCCACGGCACCACATCCGCCCTGAAGTCCAGCCGGGCGAGCGTCGCCACCATCACCGCCGCTATCCAAATCACGGCATCGAACAGGGACAGCAGCAGGTGCCGACGGGAAGAGAGTCGTTCGAATAGATTCCGGCCGAACGTCAGAGCCAACAGATCCCCCTCTCTCGATCAGTCCAGCCGACAGCGCTCGACCTGCCGAAGGGAAGGTCGAACCCACCCCGAATGTGTTGTACATCGCATCATAGGATTACTCCGGTACCATCAGCACGCCGGGAGGCGTCTTCGGGGTGTCGAGGGCCTCTGACCATTGCGGGTTTGTTCCCGCCTCAATCGACGCGGGGGACCGTACGTGGACTTGCGTGATCAGCTTCGGATCCTCCGCCGTCAATGGCTGCTGATCGTCTCCTGCCTGCTGCTCGGAGTCGCTGTCGCCGCGGCGGTGACCATCACCACCACGCCGGTGTACTCGTCGACGGCTCGACTGTTCGTCTCTACACCCACCTCCGCGGACGCCAACTCGAATGCCTATCAGGGCGGGCTGTTTTCCCAACAGCGGGTGGCCTCCTACGCCGACCTGATCAAGGGCACCACGATCGCCCAGAAGGTGATCGACAAGCTGCAGCTGGACGAGTCCGCCACCGCGCTGACGCAGCAGATCACCGCCAAGGCCGTCACCGGCACGGTGATCTTGCAGATCACCGTTGCCGATCCCAGCGCGGAACGGGCCCACCTGCTCGCCCAGACGCTGGCAGAGGTGTTCACCGAGTACGTCCCGCAACTGGAAAGCGCGGCCGACCCCGCAGCGGCGCCGATCAAGGCTGTGATCTCCGATGCGGCGATTATGCCGACCGGCCCGATATCGCCGCGGCCGCTGGTGAACGTCGGCCTCGGCGCGGTGCTGGGTCTGCTGGCCGGTCTCGGCCTGGCCACCCTGCGGGAGAAGCTCGACACCACCATCAAGTCCGCCGAGACGCTGCACGAGGCCACCGGCGCGGCGCCGCTCGGGGTGGTGCACTACGACCCCGGTGCGGCCAAACGACCGCTGGTCACCGAGCTGGAGTTGCATTCGGCGCGGCTGGAGTCGTTCCGGGTGATTCGCACCAACCTGCAGTTCCTGGACGTCGATGAGCAGTCCAAGATCTTCGCCGTTACCAGCCCCCTGCCGGGCGACGGCAAGTCCACCACCGCGGTGAACCTGTCGATCACCCTGGCCCAGGCCGGCCAACGGACGCTGCTGCTGGAAGCGGACCTGCGGCGGCCGAAGATCGCCGAGTACCTGCATCTGGAGCCGACAGTCGGGCTCACCACGCTGCTGATCGGCCAGGCCAGCATCGACGACGTGATCCAGCCGTTCGCCCAGGCGCCCGGGCTGGACGTGATCACCAGTGGGGCGTTGCCGCCCAATCCGGCCGAGCTGTTGCAGTCCAAGACGATGAAGATGCTGCTGCTGGACTTACGGCAGCGCTACGACATCGTGATCGTCGATGCCCCACCGATCCTGCCGGTCACCGACGCTGCTCTGCTGGCCGCCGCAACCGACGGCGCGATCGTCGTCGCGCACCATGGAAAGACCACCAAGGACCAGACGATCCAGGCTCGGCAGCGGCTGGAATCCGTCGAGGCCCGGCTGCTCGGCACGGTGTTGAACTTCGTGCCCAACAAGGGCGCCGGCCGCTACGGGTACGGCTATGGCTACGGATATGCCTACGAGGCCAACTCGACCACCGCGAAGGCGGTCGGAAAGGATCTGCGACCACCGGTCGAGCCGGTGCAGACCACCGGTCGGGTGCTGGACCCTCCGCTGCCGACTGCGACGCCGGCGGCGACCTCGGCGAATGGCCGTCCACAGCCGCCCGACGAAAACTTCGTCGAGCCCCGTCCCGGATCCATCGACCTGGATCGGGAACCGGGGGCACACGCCCACCCGGATGTGGGCCCGGTCCGCCGCGGGACGATCAGCCGAAACCTTCCGCGCTGAGCCAACTTTCGCGCTCTGCCCTGGACCGCCGCTGCGCGCGATCAGCGCTGCGGCTCTGGGAGCAGCGCCGCCGCAATGGATTCCGTCGTCTGTCGGATCGCCTCTGCAACGTGTCGGTGGGTCTCGGTCGGGCCGCCGAAGGGGTCCGGCACGTCGTACTCCTGGTCCGTCAGCAAGACGCGGCCGCGAGCGGCAGCTGCCAGCCGCACCAGCTCGGCCAGGTCGGTGACGCCCAGCTGATCCTGCCGGACGACCGCGGTGGCCGCGGCGAATTCTCGCAGGGTGAAGGTTCGTCGCAGCGCCCGTGGCACCCGCTCCAGGACAAACGAGCGGTGGGCGCGGGTCGCGGTGAGGATCAGGTCCGCCTGCTCGGACAGCCGGCCGGTCAACGGGCGGGAGCGGAACTCGGTCGGGTCGCCGCCGAGGCGCCGCAGTTGCTCGGCAGCCGGCGGATCCATCGGCGCGCCGTCGAAACCGCGGGTGCCGGCGCTGGTCACCTCGATGCGGCGAGCGGCTCGGTTCGGCCGATCCAATGCTGTTCGCAGCAGGTGTTCGGCCATCGGGGACCGGCAGATGTTGGCGGTGCAGACGATCAGGATCCGGACGGCGTTCTCGGGTAGTGCCGGCTGCGTCACGCCGTCATCCGGCCGGATGCCAGCTGGCGCCGGCATCGTCGCTGCGCTGCGCGGCGCCGTCGACCATCGCCAGCAAACGGGTGCCGACCGTGGCGATGGCCTGCGGCGCCCGGCCTGGCAGGCACGCTCGCTTCGTCCAGGTCGAGCCCCGGTCGCCGGTGGCCAGCACCGCCGCCGGGCAATCCAGCTGGGAGGCAAGGGCAACGCCGTTGTCGGCGTCGAGGAAGCTGATCGACACCGCACCGGTCAGGGTGGATCTCGACTGCCATCCGGCGCCGCCGTCCTGGGTGGCCCGGACGGCGCCGTTGGCACAGAGCAGGTAGGCCACCTTGGCGTCGATCGGCGACAGGTTGAGCGGGGCGCAGCCGGTGTCGACCGGTCCGCCGGGCGCCTTGACAGCGTTGCCGGCGACACCGGCTCCGCCGGGGGAGAGATACCAGGTGCCGTCGTTGCCGCCGGTCGGCGCTGCTGCGGCAAAATTCTTCGCCTCGTGCATGGCGGGTTTGCAGTCGGAGCCGGTAGCCACGAACCAGATGTCGCCGCCCCGGCGAGCGGTCACCCGCAGAACTTGCCGCACCTGCCCGCCGACCGGCTTCCAGGAACCGCCCGCATCGTCGGACACCTCGACGCTGGCGGGTTTGGATCCCGTGCAATCGCCGACGGTGGCTCTGATCACCGAGCCGTCACTGCTCATGTCCAGCAGCATCCGGCTTTCAGCTGGTTGTGCGTTCGCCGTGGTCGTCCGCGGGCCGCTCAGGGTGCTGTTCGCGGTGCTCCTCGCCGGGCCGACCGGAGGCATGGATGCGACGGAGCTGCTGAACGATCGGGACGCCGGGCCGGACGTTCTCGTTGACTGCTGCCGGTCGGTCCGGGCACCCGATGGCGACGAACCCGCCGGCGGCGACGGCGGTGAGGTAGCCAGAGTGGTGGGTGCGGATCCCACGGTGCGGGTGACCACCACGGTCGTGCTGCCGGGTCCGGTGCCGGCGTGCTGCACCGCGAAGCCGATCAGCACGGCATCGACCAGCACAAACGCGGCGACGCCGATCACCGCCAGCCTTCGCTGCATCCGCGCTGTCACTCCCATGCCGCCGATCACCGTCTGCGCGATCTTAACGGGCGCTGGTGCACCAGCCTGGGATGAATCGGCCCGGGCACGGTATTCCGTTGGGACCGGACAGCTGCCGGCGCGTGGGGGCCGCCGCGGTCGATACCGTGTCCACCTGCGTTCGACCGGACTCGGCGGCGACTTCCGGACGGGCAGTCACGACATGTGGTGATGTTCGTGCGGCGTCACTCGGTGCCGCTCCCCGGACGTAAGGACGTGCCCGATACCAGCTGTCTCGTCGAGGACAGTCGACTGATGGTCGAGCGCAGATGTCCCGGTGCGAGCAATCCATCGTCGGGCTGCTCATGCCGCGGCGGTACCGGTGTTGCTGCTGCACGGGTGGCCCGACTCCGTTCTGCGGTTCGAGAAGGTGCTTCCCCTGCTCGGTGATCTGCACGTGGTGGTGCCGGCGCTGCCGGGGTTCCCGTTCGCCGCGCCGGTCGAGCAGGGCGGGTAGCGAGCTCACGGGCCTGCGGCAGCAGATGATCGTCGAGCTGGGTCACGGCGGCGACGTGCATCGCGGTCGGGAAGCTGTCGTTGCTGGACTGACCCATATTATTGACGTCGTCGTTAGGGGCGACCGGTTCCTGAGTG
>JAABUT010002421.1_pt1 | contig 18114 bp, 14 predicted proteins | sample 5559281 | NCBI WGS metagenome assembly JAABUT01 (sample SAMN10711880, study PRJNA513359) | rock metagenome | isolation source: Antarctica rocks | place: Antarctica: Victoria Land, Ricker Hills nord | collected 2016-01-04 | reverse complement strand
CGATGAACGGCATGGGCGAGCTGTCGGCGAAGCGCGCCAGCGCCGGCGCGGCCTGGTGGGCGAAGCGGTGGCCGGCGAACTTCGAATGCCGGATGGAGATCTCCTCAAAGCCCTCGGCACCCCAGATGTTGCGATTCATGCAGACCGCGCGGAGATAGAAGGAGGCTATGCCCAACGTCTTTGAGCCAACCTCGCTGTTCCAGGCGTAAAAGCCGCGGAAGAAGAGGTCGGGATCGCCGTTCGGCAGCCGCCCGGCCTCGATCGGATGGGCGTCGTCGACCAGGAACAAGAAGACGTCCCGGTCGGATGCGTAGAGCGTGGTGGTGTCCTTCGTCACTTCCACGAATGGGTTATGGGTCATGGTCGACCAGTCCAGCAAGCCCGGCACCTTCCAACGGGTGTCGCCGGTGCCGTTCCCGGCGATGCGCATCACCGCGTCGACCAGCTCGTGATCCCAGATGCGGCCGTAATCGGGTCCAGTGACGGCACGCAGCTCGACCCGGCCGTCATCGGCCTCCAACGTCTTCACGAGCTCAGCCCGGTGCGACATCAGACCATGCTGCAGGTTGATACCGGCGAGCGGGGCGGGGAGCTGGCGCATGTAGCTCGCAGGCGCGCCGACGAGGCTGCAGAGCTGGCCGTAGGACCAATGGGTGGGCGCGACTGGTTCGTCGCGACCGGGGACGGCCAGCGTCAGGCGCTCGGCATCGTCGCGGCTGGCCTCGATGCGGAGTGCCCGGGTATCCACGGTGCGGGCGGTGGCTCGATCAGCGCGGGCGCGCACCGCATTGTGGAGCTCGGTCAGGCTGAGATAACGCTCGTCGTCTGGTCGCGAGAACCACTCGGACGACACGCGGCCGATCCGCTCGCCGCGCGAGATGTCGACCTTGTAGGCACCGGACACGGTAGCTCCGCCTGAACCGGTAGGGACTGCGCTGCGGGAAGGCAGGGTCTCAAACATGGGAGGTCTCCAGACGGGCCGGCCGGGAGCCTCTCTCTCGACCTCGACACGTCACGGCGACAGCCGCAGCCCTCTTCCTCTAATCAGACGCGCTGCAGGTAAGCCTTCCGTACCAGACCTTATGCGAATCCAAACCCGAAGCCTGAAATGGCAAACGGGGCAGGGGGTCGCATTCGCTTCGGGCCGCTTTGCGTCCGGACCTGACCCATTGCGGACTCCCGGAACGTCCGCTCTCCGGTCTTGCACACAGCCCAGATCAATCAGTGAACGTGGGGAAGACCCCGCCGAGAGGCGAAAGAGGCCCGAAGTGGGTTCGCCATCTCGAACAGCACGCCTCCGAACGGCCGGGGCCGAAGGCACCCACTACGACTGCGCTGATATGGCGCGTCGCGCTCGTAAATCGTTAGATGCCCTGCCGAACAGGCTGTAGATCATCTAAAGACTAAAAGCTTTGCACGCGCGCAGCAACGTTGACGGTCTGCCCGGAATAATCGAGCCAATCGCTCAAAGTCACTGCGATAGCCGCGCCCGTGTGACGCCGCGCTGCGACCAGCCATCCGACTGTCGCTGACCGGCCATCCTTCACGTCACGCTACGGGCCAATCAGGGAACATTCAAAGCCCACAATCGCGGAGAATTGCAGGACCGATGCCACCAGGCCTGCCTGGCGGGAAGCGTTACCCATGTGTCCGGTCCGTTCTGTCAACTATGTCTCGGCCGCTCACCTATTCAAAAACTTCATACCGGGATGGCCCACCTGCCGCTGAGGTTCCTGCTCGCCGCCGGAAAGAGCCAGGACGAGTTCCAGAACCTCCTTCGGCTTTTCGATGGCGGGTAGTTCTCGACGACTCTGACCCTCGCGCCGCTTGCCCCGGTGCGACTCGAGAGGGGGCGAACCGCCGAGGGCAGGTTCATCGCGGCAGGTTTAGCACCGCCCGAGTCAGCAGGGACAGCAGGCGACGCGTCGCCGGCGGCAGGTTGCGGCCCTGCCGCGTGACGACATGCGCCTCTGCGCTCTGGAGCACTGGATGGTCGACCTGCAAGGCCAGCAGATCGCCTGCCTGGATCTCCCGGGCCACCACGAAGGCCGGCATCAGGGATACGCCGATTCCGGCCTGCACATAGCCCTTAAGGGCTGCTAATGAATTGGTCACCAGATTGGGCGCGAAGAGCACCCGGTCGGTGTATTCGATTGCCTTGACGGCCTTCTGCACCCCAAAGGCGGAATCCATGAGCCCGATCGGATGGCGCAGCACGTCCTCGATCGTCAGCGGTCGCGTCATCGCGGCCAGCGGGTGGTCCGGGCTGGCGATCATCCGCATCGGCAGGCGCTTGCTCGCGTGGGAATGCAGCTTCGCCTCGGATTCCGGATTGTAGGCGATCCCGATATCGGCCTCATCATTGGCGACCGAGCGGACCACCTCATCGACCGAGAGCAGCCGGAGCGTGACAGTCAGCCCCGGATGGGCCTTCAGGAAACTGCGCAGCGGATCGGCGATCAGTTCGGGAACGAAGCCCTCGCCGGTCACGATGTGAACCTGCCCGCGCCGCAGGCCCTTCAATTCGGCCAGCTTGTCCAGGAGGTCGCTGTGCAGCGCAAGCTGTTCGCGATAATGGCCGATGAGCAGCAGCCCGGCCTCGGTGGCGCGAAGCGCCCGGCCGTTGCGCTCCAGCAAGGGCACGTCCAGTTCGCCCGCGAGCTGAGCAATCTGCCGGCTGATTACCGAGGCGGCGATCGAAAGCTTCTCGCTGGCCGGGCGCACGCCGCCGCACTGCACGACTTCGTAGAGATAACGAAGTTTCCGATGGTCGACCTGCATGCTAATTCCGGCACGAGTCGCCGTCGCGCCGACAAACGCGAGGCAGCCGTCCGTCTTTGCTACGGCCAAAGCCAATCGGGCTCAACCGGCTTGCGGCTCCGGCCACCCGGCGCGCGACGCCTAGGCCGAAAAATGCTCGTAGAGTGCCAGCCCAACCCGCCCGAGCAGGACCGCCGCTTCGTTGTCGACGCGGAACGTGAGGTCGCGGCTGTCCTTGGTCAGGGCCGTGGCGACCAGCGTGGTGTTCGGCAGGAACAGAAGAGCTGTGTCGCAGCGGACGCCCATGTAGAAGCCGGTCTTGTTGGCGATCCGCAGGGCCTGCGGAAGTTTCAGCTCCCGCGCGTAGGGATTGTAGGGCAGGTTGCGCGGCAGCAGGTCGAGATATTGCTGCCGCTGCATGATGTCGATGATCACCTCGCATGAGGCGCCATCCAGGAAGGTGCCCCGGGCCACCTGTTCCAGGGCCGAGCCGAACTCGCGCGCCGTGGTGACGGCCAGGCGATGTACGTCGTCGCCGATCGCCTCGAAATCGATCTTGTTGAACATTCGAGTCTTCTCGAGCCCGAGCCCCGCGATGGTAGTGTTGATCGCCTCCAGGCCGAGCAGGTCCACCAGCAGGTTGGTGGCCGTGTTGTCGCTCAGCACGATCATCAGGGTCGCGGTATCCCGCAAGGTGAGTTCGAGGCCCACATCCAGGTCCTTCAGGACCCCCGAGCCACCGGCCTGCTGGCTCGCCAGCACCGGCACCCTCTGCTCCAGGATGAAATCGCCGCGATGGACCCGGCGCATCAGTTCCAGGAGCACGAAGACCTTGATGCAGCTCGCCGTTGGAAAGATCGCATCCGCCGCCCGCTCCACGGTCTCTCCGGTGCCGAGATCCTTCACGTAGAGGGCGAGCTTGCCGCTGAAGCCGGCCGCCAGTTCATCGAGGTGCGCCACCAGACGCTGCCGCGGCTCCGACCGGTTTGCATTATTCACGTTGGTTTTCCTCCCGTTCGGCGGTCGTCTCCCGAGCCGCTGCAGCGCTGCAGCCCGGGAGGCGGGGATCATCGGTCGAGCATCGCCTCGAGGATCAAAGTCCCTCGACGTTGTGGAATTTCTGCAGCACGCCGGTGTCCTTGAGATATTGGTTCTCCGGAACCAGCGGCGGCAGCAGCTTAACCTTGCCCTCGGGGTCGTAATATTTGTCCACGCTGTCCTTGGTCAGCACGGCCTGCGGCGACTTGGTCAGTTTGGGCGGCGTGACACCATTGGCGACCGCGACCGCCATGGCGGTGAGGTACTGGCCCCAATTGGTCATGAAGATCGATCCCTCGGCAACCCAATGCGGGTTGGTGCGAAGTTCCTTCAGGGCCGCGACCGAGCCGCCGAGACCCGCCACAATGGTATTGTCCTGGCGCTTCGCCTCGGTCACGGCGCGCCAGGCGCCCAGCACGGAATCGTCGTTGATGGAGTAAAGGATGATGTGGCGGTCGGGCGGCAGGGTCTGGAGGACGTTCTTCACCCCCGTGTAGCTGACTTCCAGCGTGCCCTTGCCGTCGACCTGATAGCCGGTCTTGCCGATAGCCGTGGTCAGCGCCGTGATGGCCGAGGGCTCGACCTTGTCGAGGCCCATGGCATCGGCCGTCGTTACGTAAAAGTAGCGGATGCAATCGTTGACTTCGGTGCCGGCCTGCGAACTCTGGACCAGGATCACCGTGGTGTCGGCGGCCGTCCAGCCCTTGGCTTTGGCCAGCGGCACCACGACCTTGGCGGTGTCGGCTCCGATGTCCCGGTTCACCAGATTGAACCAATAGCCACCCGGAACCGGGATGTTGACGGCGATGAACGGAATTTTCGCGTCGTTGAACAGTTTCTTAAGCGACGCCCCGATCCCTTCGACTCCGGTATATTCCAAGATGACGTCGGGGTAGTCCTGGACCATCAGGCGGGCGTTGTTGAGGGTCGTCGGTCCGTCGAGGTTATTATTATAGCGGTTGAGCTTGAGGCCGCTGGTTTTGGCGGCATCCGCCAGGCCGTCGCTGAGCTGGCGAAAGAGTTCGCCCGATTCCAGAATATTGGCGAAATCGACCGTCAAATCCTTTGCCGAGGCGGCGGTGCCGCCTGCCGCCACAAAGGCTGCGGCCGATGGCAGGGCCAATCCGGCCACGACCAGCCCGCGGAGCAGGGTCTGCCCGAACCGGCGCCCGCCGGCCTTTCCCGCTTGAGTCTTCATCGACATGAAATCTCCTCCCTTTGCAAATCGTTGATGGTTCAGCTCTGGTCACCTGACAGGATTTCGCGCAGTCGCGCGAAGCCGACACCGAGCAGAAGGATCGCACCGGTGGCGATCTGTTGATAAAAGGCGGGGACCTGCAGCAGCGCCATGCCGTTGGCGATCGTGCCGAGGACCAGAACGCCGATCAATGTTCCGGGGATGCCACCGACCCCGCCGGTCAGCGAGGCGCCCCCCAACACCACGGCCGCGATGGAGGATAAGGCCGCATCGGCCCCGACGGTCGCCGATCCGGCCAGGAGTTCGCTTGCGACGATCACGCCGGCGAATGCCGCAAGCGAGGCGCAGAGGACGTAGATCACGATGGTGACCAGATCGACCCGGATGCCGGCGAGTCGGCTCGCGTCGCGGTTGCCGCCGACCGCGTAGAGCATCCGCCCGAAGATCGTGAATCTCAGCACCAGGAAGAGCGCAACCGACAGCACCAGGAAGGCGACCAGATACCAGGCTGCGTCGCCGAACGCCTTGTCGGCCAGAATGCCGGCGTCCGGGTCTGTGAACGGGATTGTGATGCCGCTCGACAGCGTATAGGCGAGGCCGGAGCTGATCGACAGCGTGCCGAGCGTGGTGATCAGCGGATTAATTTTCATCCGGGTGATAATCAGCCCGTTCACCAGGCCCACGCAGGCCCCGGCCACTACCACCCCCGGCAGCGCCAGTCCCACCGGCGAGCCGGCATTGATCAGCAGCGTGAACACGACGGCGCCGAGCGGCAGCGTGCCGCTCACCGACAGGTCGAAGCCGCCGGAGATGATCGCCAGAGCCTGGCCCAGGGCGACGATGCCGATAACCGTCACGTTGCTGAAGATGTTGAGCGCATTCGAGTAGGACAGGAAATGCGGGCTCGCGAACGAGAAGACCACCAGGATCAGGACATAGAACATCCCGATCCCGAGGGTCTGGAACCCGGCGCGGAACAGCCGGAGCCGCGGTGTGGGCCGGGTGACGGCCTGGTCGCGTGTGCGTGAACCCGCGCTCGTCATGATCTAGGCATCACTCCCTGCGGCCAGCGCGATCGCCTTGGCTTGCGTTTTGGCGGCGCCGGACAACTCGCCGACGATCGATCCCTCGCGCATGATGAGCAAGCGGTGGCTGACCGCCGCAGCCTCCTCCACGTCGGAGGTCACCAGCAGCATGCCACAGCCTTCGGTGGCTATCTCGGCCAGAAGACGGTGGATCTCGACCCGCGCCCCGACATCCACGCCGCGAGTCGGCTCCTGCAGGATCAGCAGCTTAGGGCTTGCCGCCATGCGTGAGGCGAGAAGCACCTTCTGCTGATTGCCGCCGCTTAATTGACCGACCTTCTGGCTGAGACCGCTGGAGCGGACGTCGAATGTGGTCGCGAGCGCCTGTGCGCGCGTCTCCTCGCGGCTCCGGCGGATCCAGCCCCAGGCCGCGATCTGCCGCAGGATGAGCAGCACCAGATTGGCACCGATCGGGAGTTGCAGGACCAAGCCGTCGCGCTTGCGTTCAGCAGGCACATAGGCGATGCCCGCGCGTCGGGCAACGAACGGGCTGGCAAGCGGCTGCCCGGTTCGGCCGTCCAGCGTGAGCTCCCCTTCGATATCGGGACGCAGGCCCGCCAGCCCCTCGGCCACGAGTTCGGCGCCCGAGCCGCGCAGCCCGTAGAGTCCGACGATCTCGCCATGCTCGACCCGGAGCGTCACGTCGGACAGGGACGGAAGGCCGGGCCTCGTCCAGCCGCGCAGTTTGGCGGCGGGCCGCGCGCTTCGCGGCGGCGGATGCTGGAGGGCGGCAAAATCCTCTTTCTCCTGGCCGAGCATATGCGCAATCAATTGCGCGGGCGTGGCTTCGGCCGGGGTCACAGAGGCCACGAGTTCGCCGTTGCGGAAGACGACGACGCGGTTGCTGAACCGGAAGACCTCGTCCATGCGGTGCGATATGTAGACGACGCCAACGCCTTCCTGGGTGAGGCGGGTCAGGATCGCAAACAGCGACCGGCTTTCCTGCTCGCTCAACGAGGCGGTCGGCTCGTCCAGGACGATCAGGCGGGCCCGGCGCGTGAGGGCCTTGACGATCTCCACGATCTGTCGATCCGCCAGCTTGAGGCTCGACATCGGGCGAGTGACGTCGAGGTCGATGCCGAATTGCCGGCACTCCTCGCGGGCGCGCCGAAGGGACGCCCCAATGGATGTCAGACCGCGCCAGCTCGGCCAATTGCCGAGCAGGATGTTCTCGCCGACCGTCAGGTGCGGGACGTAGGCGAGCTCTTGCGGAATCAAAGCGATCCCATGCGCCAGCGCCTCGCGCGGTGATCCGAAGCTGACGGGCGTCCCGTCCATCTGCAGGGACCCGGTGTCGGGCCGGATGACGCCCGTCAGGATCTTGGCGAAGGTCGACTTGCCGGCGCCGTTCTCGCCGATCAGGGCGATGGAATCGCCCGCGTCGATCCGGAACTCAACCCCGGACAGCACCACGTTCGCACCATAGCGCTTACCGATGCCATGCGCCTCGATGAGGGCCGCCGGCTCGCCGGGGGCGCGGGCACGGGCGGCATCGGGGGCGGTCATCGACGGCGCATCCCTCATCGGCGTTCTCAGGCTGGGGGCTTCTGGAGTCCCGGTGAGGCGAAAGGGTCGGCGACCTGGGGCCAAAGCGGCCGGCCCGCGCGCGGCACCTTCATGGTGGCGAAATCGGGCGAGACGGTCCCGGGCGCCGCAACATAGAGGATCCGATCCACGTCCGGCTCGAAGGCCGCGTAGAAGTGCTGCATCGACTTCACCACCACGGTGCGGAAATCCGCTAGCTTGCCGCCGAACTGGGTAAAGGCCTCGGGATGGAAGGTCTGGGTTCGGACATCGTTCAACACGATATGGATGCCGTCTGCCTCGACCAGCACGGCATCTCCCATGGCGACCCGTCCCCCGGCAAAGCCCAGCGACGCATTCTTAACGATGCCTTTGATGTGCACCAACAGATCTATCGGGTCGCCCGACATTGGACCGATCTTGCCGCCGATCCTGAGCGGCAGACGGGCGCCCACGCCGACCTCCTGGCAGAGCCGCACCGCCAACGGATCCCAGAAGCAGCCGATCGCCACATCCTTGGCTCCCACCGCGTGCAACGCGGCCAACAGGAACGTCGAATCGCTTGCCGCGCCACCACCGGCATTGTCGGAAATGTCGGCCATCACGGTGACGCCGGGTTCCGGATGGCAGGCCAGGGCAACGGCCTCCTCCACACTGAGAACCTGCTGCTGCGAGGCCTCCCGCATCTCCCAGAGTTCGGCCGCAAGCGCTTCGGCGACCCGGCGCGCACGGGCCGGGTCGCCGTCGGTGATCGCGAGTGTCTTTGCCCCCACATCAGGAACATTAGCCCAGGGGAAGCCATGCCCGAAGCTCAGCGAGAGGATGCCGTCCTTTCCCTCCGCCGCGAGCATCCGGTCGACGAAGCCCCGGGTCGGCTGCTTCGGCGTGCGCCACACGCCGAGCATGCGGCAGTCGTGCAACGCCATGACCGGCTTGGTCCGGCCGCGCGCCGCATCCAGCGCGAGGCGGAAGAGATCGGCGGCGCGGTCGCCGATGTCGATGTGCGGGTATTCCTTGTAAAGGACGACCAGTGTCGACGCGTCGATGATGCGCTGCGTCAGGTGACAATGCAGATCGAGTTCCGTGCCGATGACCACGTCGGGACCGACCATCGCCCGGACCCGCATCAGCAGGTCGCCCTCGCAATCGTCACAAGCATCGGCGACCATCGCGCCATGCATGTGCAGGAGCACCATGTCGACCGGGCCTGCCGCGACGAGATCCGCCAGCACCATGTCGCGCAGCTCTTCCCATACCTTCTGGACCGTCACACCGGCCGGCATCGCAAAGGCGGCGACACTTTCCACGACCATGGCACCCTCGCGCTCCGCCGCCTTTTTCCAGACATGCAGTGGGACCGCGAAAAAATTATCCGACTTCGCGGTCGCGTCGCCGCGAAAGAACAGCGTCTCGTTGAACGTCGTCCAGCCGGTAGGCAGAGGCGCAAAAGTATTGGTTTCCGCACCTAACGCAGCGATGAAGACTTTCATCAGAGAACATCCTTGATCGGAGACTCACGCTCCGGTCGGCGGTTTGCACATCATGGGATGGTATGACCTCCTTTCGGCGGCATCAATGACAAGCCGGAGTCATCTTCGTTGCCCTGCAGGCAACGCTGCCGCGAGATCCCGGCGCCGCGGGTAACGGTCCGGTGAGTGCCGACAACCTCCGAAGCGGCGTCAGGCGGCCGCGCGTAGCACGGCCGGGACTGGCGATACCCGACTGTCCGCCATGGGAAGTTAAACGACGGATAGCTGCCGTTCCCGCATACAGCTCTTGCTCGAGCTGATGCACGCCCGCGTCCAGACGAGCCAAAAGGATTCCATGTGGACGATACGGACGGTGCGGGCGCTGAATCCATGGATCGAAGATACTAAGCCGCGAACTCAAGGGTGCGAATGCTCTCCAAAGTACCACGAAATTCATGGTTGGGTGCCAGGCACATTGTTCTATATGCATCCAGGAACGGCAGCGCTCCGTAGGTGAACTTGACGTTGAGGTTGAACGCGTTGTGGAAGGCGATCCGCCGCGCAAAGGGTTCCGTGACGGTGCGAGCGAGGTCCATCCGGCCTTGTACGACGCCGTGGCGCTAAATGGGAGAGGGCGAGGGGCGCCCGGATCCGGTGGATACTCCCGACCAGCGGCGCTCGCGGTCACGGTCGAACTCGGCCTGTGCCGAGGAGGCGCCGCCGATGCGCGGTTAGTGGCGTCCCTTCGATGCAAGTTCTGAGAGCTCCTCCAGGCGGATGCACCACAACTCGCACTCGAACGAGAGCGCCGCCTGCGCCATGAGCGCCGGATAGGTCGGTTCACCGGATCGGCCGCCTTCAGTAAATGTTCGGAAGGCGGCGATCAGCCAACGGCAGCTCTTGGCGCGTCTTGGCCCGGAAGTCTTCTGAGAGCCAATGGCTATCGTTCCGAGTTCGTTTGAACCCGGCACCGGCGGCACCCCTTCTCGATCAGCCTTACAGCCCCAGGGCCCGAGCACCGGCCGGCCCCTCAAGGACGCGGACAGGCACCAATCGGTGGAGGACTTTCAGGGGGTCAGGTCACTGGCCCCTTCGGACTGCCCACCTTAACGAGAGTAGCCACTAGGCAATTGACACCTACGTGTAATCGATTTCATATCGTTCCACGGCGATGGGCTGACACAGCTTCGCTGACATTCGACATGAAAGGCGATGAAACATGCTGTTCGACGTCAAGCTCGCTGCGGCGCTCGCCTTGGGCGCGCTGGCCACCACAGGGTTCCTGGCTCCTGCGTTGGCGGCGGGGCCCTACAAAATCGGAGCAACAACATACAGCCGCAGCTTCGAATTCTACCAGGACATCGAGAAAGGCATGAAGGAGGAGGGCGGCGACAAGGTCGTCTTCGACTTCCAGGACCCGAACGGCGACCTGGCAGTGCAGACCTCGCAGATGGAGGACTTCGTTTCGAAAAAGGTCGACCTCGTCACCATCGTTCCGATCGACTCAACCGCAGCCGAAGCGGAAGGAAAGCTGGTGACCGCCGCCAAAATGCCGCTCATCACCGTTGATATTGCGATTACCAAGGATGTCGGGCAAGTCGCTCATATCGCCTCCGACAATCACGAAGGCGGCGAACTGGCGGCGAAGAAGATGGCGGATCTTCTCGGTGGAAAAGGCGAGGTTGTGGTGATCGACAACCCGGCGATCGTTTCGGTGGTCGATCGTGAAAAGGGATTCGCAGCCAAGCTGGCCGAGATTGCTCCTGGCATCAAGATCGCGGCCAGCCAGAGCGGCGACTCGAAACGCGAGAAGGCGCAGTCTGTCGCCGAGGATCTGCTCCAGGCTCATCCGAACGTCACCGGCATCTTCGCGGTCAATGACGAGATGGCGCTCGGTGCCTTGCAGGCCGTAATCGCCGCCGGCCGAAACGACAAGGTGAGCATCATCGGTTTCGATGCGAGCAGCGAGGGGGTCGCTGAAATCGCCAAGGGAACCTCCGCCTTCAAGGCTTCCGTGGCGCAGGATCCAGAGCAGATCGGAAGGATCGTAACGCGCACGGCCCTGTCGGTGTTGAAAGGCGAGAAGGTGGAAAGGCTCATCCCCGTGCCCGTGGTGCTGGTCGACAGCTCGAATTTCAGCAAGTACGCCAAGAAAAAGTGAGCCGACGGATCCTATTCGGAACGGCGGTTCCTCCATGAAGCCGACACCGCTCGTGGAACTGCGTGAGGTCACCAAGGTGTTTCCGGGCGTCGTCGCTGCAAACAACGTGTCGATTGCGTTTCTGCCGGGCCGAGTTCATGCCCTGCTCGGCGAAAACGGCGCTGGAAAGTCGACCTTGGTGAAGCTCATCAGCGGGATCTATGCTCCCGATGGTGGGCAGATCTTCTTCAATGGTCGAGCGGTCGCCCTCGGTGCACCGGCCGACGCCGAGCGTGAGGGCGTTGCGGTTGTCCATCAGCACCGCACGCTGGTGGACGATCTGTCGGTCGCCGAGAACCTGTTTCTCGGCCACTTGGGGTCAAATTGGTCCCGTTTCCGCCGCAAGGTATGGAACGAGCGCGCGCGAAAGCTGCTCGCGACAGTGGACCTCGATCTCGACCCGTCCACGCCCGTTCGTGATCTCAGCCCGGCCGCGCAGCAGCTCGTGGAGATCGCAAGAGCCATCGGACGAGACGCGCGCCTCATCATCTTCGATGAACCGACCACGTCACTGACTGCGCCGGAGTGCGAGACCCTGTTCGGCCAAATCCGACGCCTGCGCGCCGAAGATCTCTCGGTCGTCTACATCAGCCACGACCTCGAGCACGCTCTGGCGCTCAGCGACGACATCACCGTTCTGCGCGACGGTGCCGTCGTTGTGCACGAACAGGCGCTAAGCGACGTGCGGACCATCGTTCGACACATGATCGGACGGACGCTCGACGAAGGTTACCCGCGAAGCCGGCGCCCAAGCCGGGACGTGGTCCTCCAAGTCTCCGGGCTTCGCTCATCTCGCCTCAACGGCGTCGATCTGCAGGTCTGCCGCGGCGAGATGGTCTGCATCGCCGGGCTTGTGGGATCGGGGCGCACCGAACTTCTCCGAACCATCTTCGGGCTGGATCGGTTCGACGAAGGCGAGATTCGGTGGCTCGGCCAGGCGTTCGTGCCGCAAGCTCCGCGGCACTCCATCCGCGCCGGGCTCGGTTTCGTGTCCGAAGACCGGAAACAGCAAGGACTGGTCCTCGATCTCGGTGTCGCCGCCAATGTGGTGCTCGGTGCCGAGGGATTGCTAGCGCCATTTGGCATCATGTCCGCGGCCCGCGAGCGCGATCTGGTGCGCAGGACCGTCAATTCGCTCCGGATCAAGACGGCATCGAACGCGGTAGCCGTTTCGACTCTGAGCGGAGGCAATCAGCAGAAGGTCGTTCTCGGCCGTTGGCTGGCGCGATCGACGGAACTGCTGCTCATTGACGAGCCGACGATCGGAATCGACGTGGGCGCACGTGCGGAATTCTATCGCCTGCTGGACGAATATGCGGCTGCTGGAGGAGCGTGCCTGATCGTCTCCTCCGACCTCACCGAAGTGCTGGGTCTGGCCGATCGGGTATTCGTAATGCGGGACGGCGCGACGGTGGCGAGAGTAGAGGGAGATGGCATGACGAGAGAATCCTTGCTCGGCGCGATGACGGCAGTGGCGGCATGAGCGCTGCGATTCTCAAGGACAGCCGAGTGGCGCTTTCGGTCCGCTCGTTCCTGCTGCGCAGCGACGCGTTCGGCGGAACTGCCCTGGCGGCCCTCGTGATCATCGGCTGTGTACTCGCAATTCTCGAGCCGCAATTCCTGACGTCGAGCAACCTGCTGAACGTGGGCCGGCAGGCGTCGGTGCTCATCGTCGTGGCCTGCGGCATGACGCTGGTCATTCTCTCCGGCAACATCGACTTGTCCGTCGGGTCAGCCATCGCGCTGTGCGCGGTGTTCGGGGCCAGCCTGAGCACGAAGGTGGGGCTGAATGCGCCTGCGACGGTTCTCCTCATGATCGCGCTCGGCGCGCTGACCGGTGCCGTCAAGGGCGGACTCGTGGCATGGGCGGGCGTCAATTCCTTCATCGTGACGCTCGGGATGATGACGGTGTTGCGGGGAGCGGCCCTCACCTTCACGGGCGGCTATCCCATTTCCGGCGTTCCCGATCCGGTGCGCTACCTCGGATTCGGCGTCGTCGACGGGCTGCCGGTTCCCTTGATCGTCGCGGCGGCTACCTTCCTGGTCACCGCATTCTTGCTGTCCAAGACGGTGCTCGGCCGGCACATCTTCGCGATTGGTGGAAACGAGACATCGTCCCACATCGCCGGCGTGTCGGTAGCCGCGACCAAGTTCCTCGTCTTCGTGATCAGCGGTGCCTTATGCGGGCTCGCGGCGGTCGTTCTGCTCGGCCGCCTCGGAGCGGGACTGCCGACGTCCGCTCAGGGCATGGAGCTCGACGCCATCGCTGCGGTCATCCTCGGCGGCGCCAGTCTCTTCGGTGGAAGGGGCAGCGTGTTCGGCACCCTGTTCGGCACATTGATCCTTTCCTGTCTCCAGAATGGCCTCAACCTGATGGGCGTCAATTCCTTTGTCATTCAGATCCTCTCCGGAGCGATCATCATCCTGGCTGTTCTCCTTGACCGCTTTCGCGTCGGGGGTTCGCGATGATCGGGGAGGCGGAATGGATCGAGAAGTCGCTCGCGAGTCTCGTCGCCACGCAATCCCTGTCGGGGCAGGAAGCGCAGGCCCAGGAGCACGTGCGCAGGCTCATGCTCGAATCGGGAGCCGACAGCGTCCGGATCGTTCCTGTCGACGCATCCGTGCTGCGGGAACGCTACGGATTCGAGACCCCGACGCCCACGGACGCGATGTTCGCCGTCGTCGGCGCATGGGGGACACCGGCTGACGGCCCATTCGTCCTGTTGAACGGGCACATCGACACGGTCCCGACCGGCGAGGGCTGGGCGATCGATCCCTTCGAGCCGCGTGTCGTGAACGGATGGATGAACGGTCGCGGCTCGGCCGACATGAAGGCCGGCCTCGTCGGCGCGATCGCCGGCGTTGCTCGCGCGAAAGCTGCAGGCTCGTTGCGCGGCTACGTCGAGGTCCAATCCGTTCCCGATGAGGAGGACGGCGGCGGAACCGGAACCCTTGCCTGCGTGCACGAACTGCTGACCCGAGGCCGCTCGCCCGAGTTCGCGATCGTGTGCGAACCGACGCGAGTGGAGATCGCCACGAGCCAGATCGGTAGCCGGGCCATGCTCTACACCGTTCATGGGCTCGAGGCACACGCCAACATGAAGCACAAGGGGGTGAGTGCTGTGGAGGCCGCCCTCGATCTTGCACGCGACCTCGGAACTTGGGCCACGATGCCTCAACGCAAGGCCCACTCGCTGCTTGGCCCTGTCTCGGTCAACATCGGGCGCATCAATGGCGGGATCGGCGCCACAAGTGTTGCGGCGCACTGCCGGATGGAGGTTTGCTTCACCTACCATCCCGCGGATGAGCCGACGTTGATCGCGGAAACGGAAACACTCGTTGCCGATTGGTGGGCCAGGCAGGATCGGCGCGTCGCTCTGGACGTTCGTGAACTGCACAACGTGAAGCCGTTCTCCACGGAACCGACCCTGCCGTTCATCGAGGCGCTCGCCCGGGCGCTAGGTCGGAACGAGGTCGATCCCAAGGGATTTCCCGCCGGGTCGGATGGCCGCCTGATCAGCCGTCTGCTCGGATGCCCGACCGTGATATTCGGCCCCGGGGACGTCAGCCGCATCCACAAGCCCAACGAGGCCGTCGAATTGTCCGAGGTGCTTGCCCACGCTCGGGCGATCGAGAGGTTTCTGTCCTCGCCGCTGAATGCCTTGAAGGCGCAAGCGCCTGGCCGCTAAGCCTTCGCGAGGCAAATCTCGCGTTCGTTCCACCACAAAACGGATGAAGCCCTCTCATGTCACAATCAACCCCGCGGGTCCTGTTCGCCGGCGAGAGCTGGAACACCTACGCAGTCCATACGAAGGGAGCGAATTCCTACACGACCTCGAGCTATGAAGAGGGCGCAAAGGACTTGCTCGCCGCGCTGGAAGCGGGCGGCGCTGATGTCACCTACATGCGCAATCACGAGGCCACCGAAGGCTTCCCCTACACCTCCGACGAGCTGAGGCGCAGCTACGACGCCGTGATCCTCAGCGATATCCCGGCCGATACCCTTCTGCTTCCCCGTGCCGTCTTCGTCGATGGGCAGAAACGCCCGAACAGGCTTCGTTCGCTCGGCGCGTTCGTTGAGCAGGGCGGCGGCCTTTTGATGGTGGGCGGCTATATGTCGTTCGCAGGCTTCGAGGGGCGAGCGCGCTATGCGTCGACGCCCCTGTCATCGGTTCTGCCAGTTCAGATCTCTCACCACGACGATCGCCTGGAGGAGCCGGAAGGAGTGGTTCCGGTGGTTTTGGAAGATCATCCGGTGCTCCGGGGTATCTCCGGCGAATGGCCCTATTTCCTCGGCTACAATCGCCTCCGTGCCAAGGATGGCGGCCGCGTGGTCCTGGCGGTCGGGGACGATCCGCTTCTCGTCGTGGGCCAGCATGGGTCGGGAAGAGTGGCCGCCTTCGCGTCCGATTGTTCGCCGCATTGGGGAAGTCCCGAGTTCCTCGCCTGGCGCCACTACGGGACCTTCTGGTCCCAACTCGTGGCATGGCTGGCTGGTGCGTAACGAGTTCTGGTAAGGAGGCGGCGGCTCGATTCGAGCGACTCGTTCGAGGCGCAGGTCGATGCTGCCGGAGTAGCGTTTTGTGACCAGAATGTCGGATGTGTCCCGCGCGGCGGGCGTCTCATCGGCGACGGTGTCTCGCGTTCTCACGGGCTCGGCCGAGGTTGACCCCCGCACGCGCAAGCTCGTCCTCGAGGCGGTCGAGCGGCTGAATTATCGGCCCAACCTGGTTGCGCGGGGACTTCGCCGCCGCTCGAGCCAGGTCATCGCGCTGATCGTCACGGACATAGAGAACCCGTTCTACACCGCGATCTGCCGCGGCGTCGAAGACGCAGCCAGGGTCGCGGGCTATTCGGTCATCCTGTGCAATGCCGACAGGAACATCGACAAAGAGCGCGAGTATCTTCGCGTCGTTGCGGACCAGAATGCGTCAGGCGTGATCATCAGCCCCGCGTCGGCAAGCAGAACGGACATTTCGGCCCTGGTGCGCAGGGAACTGCCGGTCATTGCGGTCGATATGGCCTTGAAAGCAGCCACGGGGTCGGTGCTTGTCGACAACAAGGATGCGGGCGCCCTCGCGGCCCAGCACCTTGTTTCGCGGCACTGCAGGCGGATTGCCTGCATCACGGGGCCTCGCGACAACTTGACCGCGCAGGACCGGCTCGACGGATATTTCCGCGCGCTTGCCGCTGCCGGGTACCCGAGCGATCCCGACCTGGTGATTTACGCCAACTATCTCGAAATTGGCGGATATGACGCCACCAATGCGCTGCTCGCTCTCAAGCGCCCGCCCGACGGTCTGTTTGTCACCAACAACCGCATGGCGGTCGGCGTGCTTCGCGCCCTACAGGAACGTGGGGTGGCGGTGCCGGCACAGATGAACGTCATCGGCTTCGACGAGCTTCCCTGGAACCTGGAACTTCACCCTCATCTCTCGCTCGTGCGTCAGCCCGCCTACCGCATCGGACGCGAGGCGGCCGGTCTCCTGATCAACTGCATCGACGGAAAGGCCGAAGCGCGCCGCATCGTTCTCGAAGCGGAGCTCCTGCCGCGCGATGCTCCGGATGTCCGAACGGCAGGAAACAGCTGATCGAGCTGACGAAATCGCGTGAGGCTCCGCACCTAACGCTCGATGTGACCTGCGAGATGCTCGTTCGTTGGGGCCGTGCACGGCGCTGACTGCCTTGCCATGCCAGAGCGTGCGCCCCCCAGTTCGGCCATGACCTACAAAGCCCAGGTAGTCGCGACCGCAACGCTGATAAGCCGAGGAAGGACGTAGTTGCGTACGCGTCCAGCGGAGACCGCCTTGCGAGATGACGGGCGAATAGTCGACCTTATGGGCTTAAGGCTAGCCTAAAGGTCATCAGGTCGATGCGGGTCGAGGTTCTGAGCGGCGTCGAGCGCCGGCGGCGATGGTCGGACGATGATAAGGCGCGGATCGTCGAGGAGACGCTGGTAGCGGGCGCCAGGGTTGCCGATGTGGCGCGGCGCAATGCCGTGAGTGCCAGCCTGGTGTTCGGGTGGCGTCGCCTGGCGCGCGATGGTCTGCTGGAACGGGGCGTGCCGGCCCTCATGCCGGTCGAGATCGTGGCGCCGCCTTCCGCACTGCCGTGGCCTGCGGTTCCTCGCCCGAAACGCGCCGCTGGGTTGATCGAGATCGAGCTTCCGCAGGGGCGCCGCTTGCGGGTCGGCCGCGATGTCGACGGCGACGCACTGCGGCGCGTCCTCGACGCCTTGGATCGCCGATGATCCCGCTGCCGAACGGTGCCAAGGTTTGGCTGGCGACCGGGCATACCGACATGCGCAAGGGGATCGGTGGCCTGTCGCTGCTGGTGCAGGAGGTTCTCAAGCGCGATCCTTTCTGCGGCCATCTCTTCGTCTTTCGCGGTCGTCGATGTCAACGCCGGTCTGATTCCAGGCCAGCGGGGCGGAGTAAAACCAGGCCAGTGGATCGGGCACGGATCAGGCGGCCGTGATCTCGCCGGTGTCGGGATCGACGATCTCGGCGGTGGCCTGGTTTTGCTCCGCCCTGGCCGATGTCCGGCGGCGTCCGACGGACTGCTTCAGGCGGTAGCTGTCGCCGTTCATGGTCAGGATGCTGACGTGGTGGGTAAGCCTGTCGAGCAGGGCGCCGGTGAGCCGCTCCGATCCCAGGACCGACGTCCAGTCCTCAAAGGGGAGGTTCGAGGTGATGATGGTCGAGGCCCGCTCGTAGCGTTGCGAGAACGTCTCGAAGAGCAGCTCGGCTCCGGTCGCCGAAAGCGGCACGTAGCCAAGCTCGTCGACGATCAGCAGCTTCACGGCCTGCAGGTCGCGCTGGAGTTTGAGAAGGCGCCGCT
>JAABUT010002420.1_pt1 | contig 18120 bp, 29 predicted proteins | sample 5559281 | NCBI WGS metagenome assembly JAABUT01 (sample SAMN10711880, study PRJNA513359) | rock metagenome | isolation source: Antarctica rocks | place: Antarctica: Victoria Land, Ricker Hills nord | collected 2016-01-04 | reverse complement strand
CCGAGTACAGGCACCAGGTGGGGGTGTCCAAGACGAAAGTCACCAAGCGCCACCGGTGCAGGTATCAGACTCGATTGTCACACTCGGATTCTGCACCAGAGAGGCTCGATTACACCGAGAGCCCAGCGGCCCACGACCGCCGTGGTCACTGCCTCTTCGGTGTCGCGTGCTCCTTCATTCGACCCCGTCGATCGGGTTCGACCACCATCGCGGCGTGATTGTGGTGCGGATGGTCAGCAAACTGTCTTATGTCGCCTGAGCGTGGGCGAAGGTCGGGGACGGATCCGCACCCGGCGCCCTTCGTGGTGCGGTCACGGTGCCCTCGCGCATCGGCTGCATGATGGGACTGTGGAAGTAGCGCGGCTGATACGGGCCGATGAACTCCTCGCCGACCAAGTCGTCGCCGACCTCGGCTACGGCGGCTCCCTCCGCAGATACCTCAGCCTCTGCCAAGAACCCACCTACAGCCGATGGCACTGGCACAAACGGCTGATGGCCACCCACCCACCACTGGCCCACCGGATCGCCCTGCTCCCGCCCGACAACGCGGTGAACGGGCAACGTTGACATGACGAGATCAGGGTCGGCGTCGGAGGCAGAGTGGTTGCGTGAAGTGGCGTGGTTGCTGGGCCAGTGGCACCCGAGTCGCAACGAGCCGCTGGACCCGAAACTTCTCCGGGCTGGGTCGAACCGGCGGGTGTGGTGGCGGTGCCCGGCGGGGCACGAGTGGCAGACCACCATCGCAGGCCGTGCGCGCCGTGGAACGCGGTGCCCGTACTGCATAGGGCAGCGCGCCAGCGCGAGCAACAACCTTGCGGTGACCGCCCCGGAGGTGGCGGCCACCTGGCACCCCACCCGCAACGAGACATTGACACCGGCGGCGGTGCTACCGAGGTCGGATCGCGTCGTCTGGTGGTTGTGCCCGGCCGGGCACGAGTGGCGGACCTCGGTCTACGCCAGGGTCTCCCTCCGGAGCGGATGCCCCTACTGCGCGGGCCACCGGGTGACCGACGAGACCAGCCTCGCCCGGCGCTACCCAGCAGTGGCCGGGGAATGGCATCCCACTCGTAACGGGAACCGCACCCCGGAAACCACCACGTTCGGCTCAAGGATCGGAGTCTTCTGGGTGTGTTCATCCTGCGGGTACGAGTGGCGAGCCACCCCGCACAGCCGCACCGTGCGCGGCACCGGCTGCCGGGAGTGCGCCTGGAGCACCACCCGCATCAGCCATGTCCCACTCACCCTCACGCACCCCGAGATCGCGGCACAGTGGCATCCGACTCGCAACGAGGAAGCGACGCCAGATCAGATCACCTACGGGTCCGGGCGGCGGGTGTGGTGGCAGTGCTCGCGCGGGCACAGCTGGCGCACGACCGTGAACGCACGCACGACACCACCAGGGCGGCAAGCCAGCGGGAATGAGCGGGCTACCGCACCCACCGGGAGCGGATGCCCCTACTGCGCCGGCACGCGCGCCACAACCGAGCACAACCTCGCGGCCGCGCGACCCGACCTGGCCTGTGAGTGGCATCCCGACCGCAACGCGGACCGACGCCCAGAGCAGGTCACACCGCGATCCAATCAACGGGTGTGGTGGCAATGCGGAACGTGTGGGCACACCTGGGCAGCGACCGTGAAGAGCCGCGTGGTGGCGGGCACTGGCTGTCCGTCCTGCGCCCGCATTGCGGGCGGGCGGCCGGTGAGATCCGTACAGCGAGGACGCTGACCCACACCCGGTCAACGACATGCAGATACGACCAGCCGGGGGGCCGGTAGTGCGCCGCCGCAGCCCGTCGCTGCGTGGTGGGGGTCACCGGCAGCCCGTTCACCACGGCACCTCGACGCCGATGTGGCTGATGGCGCTGTGGTACTGGCGGGCGGCCTGGTTGGCGGCGTCGAGGTGCTGAGCCACCTGGTGCAGGTGATCGGCGGCTTCGGCGCACCGTGCGGCCGGGTCGCGGGTGCCGCTGTCATCGCGCAGCACCGCCCCGCCAGACAGCCCGGCGACCTGCGTGGAGCAGGTGGCGACGAGCGTGGCCAACGCCCGGGTCAACTCGTCCAAGGTGGCCCCCAGGGTGTAAAGGTCCTCCGTGTCCGGGGACTGCATCGTTGCCGTGGTCTCCCGCACCGCCTGGCGCAGCACCTCACTCGCGGCCGCGACAGCGGCGCCCGACTCATACGGTGGGTTGTCGCTCACATCCCTCTCCGTCCTCTGGGGTGGACCGCGGTCATGGCGCGCTCACGATGGCCGTCACGCTGACGGTGAATGTGGTGCCGGACCAGGTCTTCGGCAGCGGTGGTTCCTGCGGGGTGAGGGTGACCTGGTGGCTCAGTGAAGTCAGGACGGCACCCGCCGCGTGGGCCTTGGCCTCAATCTGGCCCAGCGCATCATCCAGCGCAGCACCAACCTCGTCGTCCCAGCTCACCGCGCGGAATGTGTATGTCTGCATTTCCCCTGCTCCTCTGGTGCTGTCCACTGGTGTGCTCAGTGTGTCCGGTGATCAGGACAGTGAGGTCTCTGCGCTACCCACCCGTACCGCGCTCAGGCGCTGGCTGGCGGCGCGTTGCGCGCGCCCGATGCTCACCAGGTGTGCGAACAGTTCGTGCTCGGGCAGTTCCGCAGCGGCTTGGGCGAGGGAAGCGGCGGCGGCGTAGTAGCTGCGCCGGTAGGCCGCCCCGATGACGGCGCGGGCGTAGTGCCCGGCGAACTCGGCGGCCGCCCCGGACAGGGTGGCTTGGGTGAGGGCCCGGTGCAGCAGCGCCCCGCGGTGCCCGGCGGCCTTCCCGACCTGGGTGAGGTAGGCGGCGGTGCTCGCCGGGTCGTGGGGTACGTCTGCATCCACTTGGGCGGTGATGGCCTCGTACAGCTCGGCGTACATGGGCCGGGCGAAATCCGCGCCGGTGAGCACGCCAGTGACCCGGCGGGCCTCTGCTGCCGGTGCCCACAGCAGCGCCCCCAGAGCCAGGGCCTCAATGTCGGTGCGCGGGTCGTCCACCAGGTCGTCCACGTCGACAGGCTCATGCGGCTGCTCACCACCGGCTCCGCTCGTACTCACTGCGAGTCGTCCTGGCTGCCCAGCGCGGGTCGCCAGGAGGTGGCCGCGAGCGCGGCGGTGTCCGCGGGACGGTCCCCACCGACCCAAGGCAGAGCACTGTCACCATCGGTGGTGTGCAGGTGGGGTGAGTTGTCCATGATCCGCTCCAACAGAGTTGATACGTCAGGTGGTTTGTGCGTGCCCGGGCGGGGAGTCGAACCCCGCGTGAATCCCGTCCCGGGTTGCCGGTCAGAGGCTCAGCTTCACCTGCTCCGACAAGGCTGCGGCGGCGAGCTGGTATGCCTCGGCAACGCACTCACCGTGCTTGTGCGGGCCGTAGTCGTCACCCTTGTCGCAGTTCAGTGACTCCCCCACCCACTGCATGATGCTGCGCGGTGTGATGGTGACGAAGGAATCGATGGGCGGGTAGGCGATCACGAACTGCCGCCGTACCACGGTCACTTCGACGCTGGTGGCGAGGATCACGCCATCTGTCATGCCTTGGGCGGTGTGCAGATGCTCCACGGTGATCGTGGGAGTTGTGCTGCTCGTCGAGCTCATGATGTCCTCCTGCGGTGTGTGGTGGCCTGGAAAGGGTGGGTGTTCACCGCTTCGCGCCGTAGCGGGTCCAGGCACCGTTTCCCTGGCTGGCGATCCAGCCGGTTTCCAGCAGCGAGGTGAGCGCTGCGCACGCCTCCTGGTAGGTGCACTCGGCCCTGCGGGCCAGCTCCGAAGGCGTCCACGTGCGGTGAGCGCTGCTGGCGATGATGCAGTCGATCCGGCCGCTGATCCTGTTGGCGTTCGTCGTGTCCATGCCGTTCCTCCTGGTGCGCGTAGTGGTCCTCTGGTGCGGGCCGCCGTGGCCCGGCGCTGGCCGGTGTCAGGTGTCCTCGCCGTCCTCGGGTCCCGTCGTTACCTGCTCGCTCGGTGCGTGCCGGTAAGGCTTGTGCTGGCAGAAGCAGGCCCGGGCGAGTCCCGTCCTGCCCGCCTGGGTGTCCTCGCACATCTCCGGGTTGTGCGGCACCCGGCAGGGTCGGCAGATCGGCATGGTCGTCTCCTTCGTCGTTCGAACGATATTTACGTGATGCGTGTGACGTGCGATGCGGTGCGGGCAGTGCGTGCACGCGTCTGCGGGTCTCGTGGTCGGCCCTGCAGGGTGGTGGTGAGTTCGCGGGCGTACCCGGCGGGCAGCACTCGGTGCAGTTCGTGGCACAGCAGTCTGCCCAGCGGTCGGGGCAGGCGGGTGTGCACCTCTCCGACGAGCATCGCGACCAAAAACGGCAGGGCCGGGACCGACTCGAACACCCCCATTTCCTCGACACGAGTCTCGACGGTGCGTGCATTGCGTGCAGGTGCTGCAGCGGGTGCCGTTGCGCTCATGCGGTCCACCACTGACGCTCGGGGGCCTGGTCGAACCCGCGGAGCACGTCGTCGAGCAGATCGTCACCGACCTGCGCGTCCCCAGCCAGCACCGCCGCGATGGAGTCCCTGGTCGACGCTACGTTGAGCAGCTCGGCCAGCTCGGTGATGGTGTAGGTGCGGCTGTACTCGCAGACCTCGGACATATGGACGGTGATGGTGTCGGTGGGGGGCGCGTCAGGCATAGCAAGGGCCTTTCGGTAGGTGCTGCGTGGTCTACCTCTATTCTAGTGCATTGCGTGCAATGAGGGCAATAGGTGCAGGAGGGTTTCTTGGCTCTTTTCTTGGCTCTTTCCTCGCCCCCACCTGTGGGGCTGGTGGGGTGGTCTCATCGTCGGCGGGTGCCGTCTCGACCTGGGGCACCATCAGGGGGGCAAGCAACGCTTCACCGCTTGCGGCCCTGGTGGGGGCTCGGGTAGGCATCAGCCTGATCGTCGATGAGACCACCCCGCTCACCAGCCACACACCCACCGCAACCCACACCTGTCACCCCCGGTCTCATCGGAGGCGGCGGGGGTCCGGGGCTGCCGAAGGCCCCGGGTCTTACACCCTGAGCTGCACCCGGCCACGTCAGGTGACCGCAATCGGGTAACGCGGCTCGCTCCACCGGGTGCGCGCACTACCCGGCCCTGATGCTCAGCCCTCGCCGATGCGGCGGCCGCGGCGCATTTCGCGGCTGCGGGTGGGAAATGGCTCGCTGTGGTTGAACTCCTTTTCCAGGCGGGCTACTTCGCGTTCGATGGCGTTTTCCACCAGCTCGGCCAGGCTGGCGGGTCCGCCGGGGGTGGCGGCGAGGGCGGCGACCGCGTTGCGGGCGTCTTCGCGGATGCCGGAGTCGATGTAGTTGGTCCACTGCACCTTGCCCGTGACCACCTTGGGGGTGGCGGTGACCGGTGCCCGCTGGCCTCGGGCACGGCGTTCTCGCCGCTGCGCCGGGGTCTCCCCCGCTTCCGGCGCCTCGGCGGTGGTGTCGGTGCCCGCCGTGGGGGGGTCGACGGGGCTGCGTCCGGACAGGGCGCTGCGGCGGGGTTCGGGGCGGGTCATGCGGGTGTTCCTTCCGTGAGGTTCAGGGCGGTGAGGTATCCGGTGTAGATGTCGGCGAGCGCGGCGGCACCGGCGCGGCCGGTGCCGTGCCACTCGTCGAGCCCGGTGGCGGCTTCGGCGGCGTCGCCGATGACGGCGCGTTTCGGGATCGGCGGGTGCAGCACCGGCATGGCCGAGTCGATCTCGGCGGCCCATTTCCGGCCGCTGACGGTGTGCTCCTCGTGCTGGTTGACGATGACTCCCCCCACCCGCAGCTGCGGGTGGTAGTTGGCCTTGATCGCGTCGATGCTGTCCAGCAGATGCGCCAGGCCGTCGGCGGAGAACAGCTTCGACTGGGTGACGACGAGGACCTCGTCGGCGGCGACCAGGGCGTTGATGGTGAGCTGGTCCAGCGACGGTGGGCAGTCGATGAGCACCAGGTCGTACTCCTCGCGTACCGGGGCCAGCGCGGTGGCCAGGCGGCGTTCGCGCCCGATGCCGGCGGCCACGAGCTGGTCGCGGACATGACCCAGACCGGTGCCCACGGTGGGCACCACCTGTAACCCGTCCCACACCCCCGCCACGGTGACCTCGGCGACACTTACTCCCCCGCTGCCCGAGAGCACGTCGGCCACGCCCTCGCCGTCGCGCGGGAGGTCCCGTGCGGTGGTGATGGCCGTGAGGTTGCCCTGCGGGTCCAGATCCACCACCAACACCCGCAGGCCAGCGCGCACCGCGGCCCGGGCCAGGTTGAACGTGGTGGTCGTCTTCCCCACACCGCCCTTCTGGTTGCACAGCGCCAGCACCCGCGACGCCATCACAAACCCTGCGTGGTGGAAGGCGGCAACTCGTCCTCGGCTACGTGGTGTACCGAGTGGTAGGTGATCACTTGGTTTTGCCCTTTCTCTGGTCAGCTCTCACGCTAACACGCAACCCACGCAATACGTGCGGCAGCCAGGCCCGCGCCGCGGTAGGAGAGGCCCCCGCCGCACACCGGTGATGTCCGGGTCACCGTGCTTTCTGCCCGCGGCGTTCGGTGAGGATTGCGCGGACTTGAGCGCGCCCTGGACCGGCGAGGGCGATCCGGCCGCTCACGTACGAGGTCTGGGCGCCCCGCCTCGCGGCAGATGATGTCGGCTAGGAACTGCGACACGGACGAGCAGCCGCCGTGGCGGGCGAGTCGTTCCACGTCGACGTCCACTGGAACACGAGCGGCGCAGGAGCACAGCGATGATCCCGGCAAACCCGTAGCAGGGGGTCGGCCGGGATACGGGAGAAACCTGCCGAGCGGCCTTGATGTCGTCGCGGGGAATGCGGCATTCCCCGCGACGAGGTCACGACTCCTCGGTGCCGCGGAGGATCTCCAACGCTGCGGTGAGTTCTCGGATGGCGGTCTCGAGCATCACGATGTTCGGGATGCAACTGGATCTAGCAGCGGCGTAGCGGATCTCGCATTGGCCGGGCGCCAGGTCGTGGATGAAGACGTGGACCTCACCGATCGGGCTGATCTCTTTATGTTGCTGCACGTTCGCGGGTTGCTGCTCATCGGTCAGCCCGGCACGACTCAGCGGGGTGTAGGCGAACCAGCCGCTCGAGGTATCCGTCATGACCCAATTCTCTCGCACTGCGGACGGAAACTCCTGGCGCGATCCGGCTCACTCTCGCTCGGAGACCTCAGTGGCCTCCCCCACGCTGCACACCGGTTGTCACACCGTGTCGGGAAGCTCCTGACCGCGATGATCGAGCAACACGAGACGGTGCAGGTCGAGTTCACGCGGATAGATGAGCACCGCGACATGTACCCCGAGCCGGTTTACGTCGCCCCACAGCCGGAGATCCTGGCGGGTGCCATCGCTGAGAATGGCGACGATGGCCCGCACGTCCGCCGCCACTCGCAGGACCATCAGATGCGGTCCGCGATCGGCGGAATGGACTGAACTGTTGACGCGACTGCCCGGCCACAGCGGGGGACCGCCCATGCCGCCGCCCCACCGATGGCCGTCCGCATCGACCACCTGCGCCATCGTGTACAGACCATGAGGGGCGAACTCAGCGGTGAGCGTCCACCGGACGCCATCCATGGCCATGCCCTGTCCCAGCACCCACCGGTTCCCGGCTTCCACAGTCCCATCATGCAGCCGATGCGGGACGATGATCCGCTCTGTGCCGGGTCCTATTGCCGTGTCCCGTCCTCCGGAGCAGGCTGGGCGGGAAGGATGACGCGGAAAGGGGGCCCACACCGATGGTGAACAGTTCTGGTCTCGGCCGCGGTCCGGGGCGGCTCCACCGAGACTCTGCGTGGGACCCTGATCTTCCTCGGGCTATTCCGTTCGGTGCCGCTTTGCTGGTCGCCGGCGTCATTCTCCTCGCCACTGCGGCGCACCCCGTCGTTGCCGTGGTCTGCCTGATCGTTGGGGCGGCTCTCTTGCTGCGCAGCCTGCGTCAGGTGCGGGCGACTCTGTCCGCTAGGCACGCGCGGCACAGGTAGCGGGGGCGCCCCATGCGGCGATCGCCTCGAATACTAAGTGGACCTTGATGCTGGCCGGCGGCCTGTACGCCACCCATGATGGCGGCGCGTCGTGGCACCGGGTGGCCCTCGGCCCGACGGGCAGCGTGATCACCGCGCTCGGCACCGGCGGGGGCATGGTCTACGCGAGCCTGTCCCGCTGCCAGGCTGCGGGCGGCACCCCGTGCTCGCCGAGCACCGTGGTGTACGCGGCCTCCGTGGGCTCGGACCAGTGGTCGGCGGTGTCACCCACCCTGCCTGGTGGCGGGGAGCGCGGGATGGTTGTGCAGGGCGCGGGCTGGTATCTGCCGCTGCCTGGAGGCATCTACCACGGGCACGGCAACGCCGCGCCGACGCCGCTACCCAACCCGTGTCCGCAGTATCCGTCCAATCCCGAGACGCCCGCGGTGGCCGCCGATGCCGAGCACCTCGACGCCATGTGCGCCAGTGGTGGCGCAGCAGGGTCGGCGTCATACCAGCTGTTCGGCACCACCGACGGCGGCCAACACTGGACCAAGGCCGGACCCACCCACATGGAAGCCAGCGGCCTGTTCGGGTTGGCCGACAACGGTCGAGGCGTGCTGCTGGTCGCCACGGCCAGCGGCGGCAGCGAGATCCTGCGCAGCACCGACGACGGCACCACTTTGGCCAATGCGGCGATCAAGACCGCCGGCGGTGGTATCGGATGGACCGACCTCGGCTTCACCACCCGCACCCAAGGCATCGTCGTGCTCCAGCACACCGCGCTCTACCTCAGCCACGAGACCGGCAACTCCTGGACCCCCGTGCATTTCTGAAAACGAGACGGCCCCGCCGGAGGCGGCCGTTGGCCAGGGCATCGGGCGTACCGGCACGGGGTGTAACTCATCGCTGCTCCTCCCCGTTCCTGGTTGGGCTCTCACGGTACCGCCGCCCGCCGACAGAATGGGCACGATATAGCCGGGTATTGGGGCACTTCTAGAGTTCCTGTTCCGGCTCCGGTGGGCAGCGTTGGGCTCGGTGGGGAAGGAACTGCTCAATGATGCGGGTGCCGTCCGCGCCCGGGAGCGGGAGCAGATTGAGCACGGCCAGGGCGATGTTCAACCACGCTGCGCACCATGCGAGGGCGCTGATGTCCTGCGGTCCGGGTGCTGTGGCCGCGAGGATGATCGCCCCGTACAGCAGTTGGGCCACCGGCCCGGCGACGGAGATCACTGCCCGTTTCTTTGTTCGGTCCGCCAGCCCGTCCCAGACGACCGCCGCGCTCATCCCGCGGATCAGGAACGCCAACACAGTGCCGCCGAGGAGGCGCACGGCGACCGTGTGCGCGGCTTCGTGCAGCAGGACTCCGGCGACCGCGAGGGCTGTGAACACGGCGATGCCGGTGCGGTTTGGGCTGGGGTGATCGGCATACAGCGCCTGCATAAGGCGTGAGCACTGCCAGCCCAGCAGGGCGAACAGGGCGGGCCAGGCCGGGCTGAGGACGCTGACCCACACCCGGTCAACGAGGTGCAGATACGACCAGCCGGGGGGCCGGTAGCGCGCCATCACCGGCCGTTCCTGCGTGGTGGGGGTCACCGGCAGCCCGCTCACCACGGCATCTCGATGCCGATGTGGCTGATGGCGCTGTGGTACTGGCGGGCGGCCTGGTTGGCGGCGTCCAGGTGCTGAGCCACCTGGTGTAAGTGATCGGCCGCTTCGGCGCACCGCGCGGCCGGGTCGCGGGTGCCGCTGTCATCGCGCAGCACCGCCCCGCCAGACAGCCCGGCGACCTGCGTGGAGCAGGTGGTGACGAGCGTGGCCAACGCCCGGGTCAACTCGTCCAAGGTGGCCCCCAGGGTGTAAAGGTCCTCCGTGTCCGGGGACTGCATCGTTGCCGTGGTCTCCCGCACCGCCTGGCGCAGCACCTCACTCGCGGCCGCGACAGCGGCGCCCGACTCATACGGTGGGTTGTCGCTCACATCCCTCTCCGTCCTCTGGGGTGGACCGCGGTCATGGCGCGCTCACGATGGCCGTCACGCTGACGGTGAATGTGGTGCCGGACCAGGTCTTCGGCAGCGGTGGTTCCTGCGGGGTGAGGGTGACCTGGTGGCTCAGTGAAGTCAGGACGGCACCCGCCGCGTGGGCCTTGGCCTCAATCTGGCCCAGCGCATCATCCAGCGCAGCACCAACCTCGTCGTCCCAGCTCACCGCGCGGAATGTGTATGTCTGCATTTCCCCTGCTCCTCTGGTGCTGTCCACTGGTGTGCTCAGTGTGTCCGGTGATCAGGACAGTGAGGTCTCTGCGCTACCCACCCGTACCGCGCTCAGGCGCTGGCTGGCGGCGCGTTGCGCGCGCCCGATGCTCACCAGGTGTGCGAACAGTTCGTGCTCGGGCAGTTCCGCAGCGGCTTGGGCGAGGGAAGCGGCGGCGGCGTAGTAGCTGCGCCGGTAGGCCGCCCCGATGACGGCACGGGCGTAGTAGTGAGATTCCCGGCCTCCCGTCACACCAGACGACGGGTGGCTAGGAGGCGTGGAGCGGACGACGTGGGTGCGGAATTGGCCAAGGGTCACATGGGGGGTCACCGAGCCGGGCAACCCTTGCCCTGCTCCGTCTCACCACGCGCCTGATGCGGCCGTAACGGGGTAAACGCGTGGAGCACAGACAACTGAGTGTGTCAACCTGAACTGGCCCCAGGGTGGCCCCGATTTGGCCCCAGGGCGTTCCGAGGTTCCCCTCCCGCGCGGCGACAGTGCGTAGTTGATCATTCACTTGACATGACGCGGATCACATCAATACGTTCGTGAGGCCGCTCCATCTGAGCGGCGCACCCGCAGGGGAGAAACGCAGATGTCCAAAAATGGGTTAAAACGCCTATCGACGGCATTAGCTGCCGCTGTGGCAGGGGTTTTGTTGTTAGCGCCTACTGCCCACGCGGCCACGACTGCCGGTGTCCAGCAGGTCCAGCCAGGATCAGTCAAAGCGGGCGCTCAGTACCTGCAGCGAGGTCTTACAGCGGTTCGCTTCGACCCCGCTGTGGCCGCAGCGCATGGCTTCAAGATCATCACACTGCCCGACGGAAGCCAACAGTCCGTCCCCGTCAACCCCAAGGACCACCGCAAACCCAGCCCTCCCATCAAGGCACCCCGGCCCGGTTCGGTCACACCGAATGTCGCGTCGGACACCGAATATGGCGATTGCGGATACTCCTTCATCGAAGGTGACGTTGTCGGTACCCACACCATCTACCTGCGCAGCGGCTTCGGAATCAGCCCGGATCGACCCACCGCCGTCGGCTACAACTGGTCGATCGCCCTCTATGACGACAACGGCGTGTCGTATCAGGGAGCGAGCGGCGGACTCGAGTTCCGCTCGAGCTGGTCCGGTGAATGGGACGATCTCACCCAATACGGCACTTCCCTCGACGATGTGACCGACTTCAGCGACGCCGTCCTCTACGACGGAACGGTGTGCGGCTCCTACGGCCCGTTCATCACCCTCTACCCCGGCTGAGTGAATCGGAAAGAACACCTCGACTCCGGGAGGGCGCATGTATGAGAAGTCAGGGCCACGACCAGGCGATGGCGATCAGCCACGTCGTGAACCATGGCGGTTTCCACCGGAGGACGAAGTGCCCGCGGTGGTGCCGGTCGAGCGGTTCCTGGTGCAGAACCCTTTTGTTGTCGGATTCGTGCCGGCGGCCGAGGTTTACTCGACTGGCTGCGTGATCAGCACCCGGTTCGTCGTCAATCGGGCCGACCGGGACGAGGAGACCTGGCAGACGGTGTGCAGCCGCGCCGTCAGACGCCCGAACCCGTATCCACCAACGTCGACGTCACCGGAAGACCCCGGACTGCAGGTCACCGTGACCACGTCGAACGGTGCCACCGCCAGCACTCGGGACTCGGTGCCGATGGCTGATCGAGGACACCCCGCCCCGCTGTCCGGACCCCGGTTAGCGGTGCACAATGTCCGGAGCAGCAGCGACCGGGAGCGCGCCTATGTGACAGCCGATCTGTGGCTCTGGCCTCTTCCCCCCGCGGGCGAACTCAGCCTTTCCGCGACCTGGGCAACCTTCGGTCTGACCCCCGCCGTGCTCACGATCGATGCTTCCCCGATCACCGAGGCAGCTACGCGGGTACAGCACTTCTGACCGATCAGGTCGTGGCGCGTTGGGCGTGGGCGAGGCGGTAGGAGTCGGTGCCGGTCTCCAGGATGTTGCCGTTGCGCGGCCACCCCATGGTGGAGCGGAGTTCGGTCCACGTCGGTCCGGTGCCCGTGTCCTCGACGATGCGCGCGACGGCCACCGCGGCGGCGACGCCGTCCCGGGCGGCGATCTCTGCCACTTCGGCGGCTTCCTGAACCCGGCGGGCCCGCCGCCCTGCATTGTCGGCCACGAGCCCGGCGACGGCGGCCGGGGTCGGGGTCATCCCACCCCGCACCAGTTGCAGCCACGCGGACCGCTTCTCGGGGTCATCGCGAGGTATGGGGTGCTGGGCGAGTTTCGCAATGGCCGCCGGGGTGACCTCGCGGCGTGCTGTGCGTAGGGCTTGCTCGGCTTGCTGTTCAGCGGTACTCACCACCGGCGGCGGCGGCGAGGTGTCCGGCGCGGCCTTCGGCGATTCGCCATGGCCCGAACCCGCCGCCCGCTTCGACGCTGGGGTGATCCCCAGGTAGGCCAGCGTTGCGGTGGTGGCGGGACCGGGCTCGGCAGGGACCCGCAGTCGGTAACCACCAGGCACCCCCACAGCCCAGCAGTCGGGGAACGCGGCGAGGTCCCCACCGATCTGCACGAGGATCGGCAGACCCCGGCGCAGCGCGGTCCGCACCGCGGTGTCCGCGGCTCCCCCGAGCGTGCCCGCGGGCAGAGCGACGGCGAGGGCATCGGCGGCATCGACGTCGGGGGCCACGGTCCAGCCGTAGCGGTGGGCGAGTGCGGCAGCAGCCGTGGCCTCCCCCACCGTCGCCACCCGGAGCGGACCGTGCTGGCGGCCGGGCTCGGGCGCTGAGTGCTGCGGTGTACCGGGTCCGGGCGTCCTCGCCCATGACCGGCCGCGGCGGCGAGGTGATGGTGGTGCTCATGGTTGTGCTCTCCTTTTTCACGCCCCGGTGCGGGCGTCGGCAGTCGTGGTGGTCGTGGTGGTCGTGGTGGCGAGCATGCTTATCGCTGCGCGTCCTCGGCCTCGATGGCCGCGAGCAGCTCGGCCTTGCGCACCAACCGGCCGGTCCGCTCGGCGGGCGGGGTGTCGTGGTCGGTGCGGTCGCGCAGGAGATCGGCGATGGTGCGGGTGATGGCTCGGCGCTGGGCGGTGGTGCTCATGCTGGCACCGGCTCGGCTGCGGCGAGGTAGTTGTACACAGTTTGGCGGGTGATGCCGAACTCCCGGGCGAGGGCCGCCTTGGGCTCCCCGGCCGCGACCCGCTCCCGCAGCTGCGCTGCCCGCTGGCTGGAGAGTTTCGGGGTGCCACCCTTGTAGCGCCCGGCCGCCTTCGCCAGGGCGACGCCCTCGAGTTGGCGCTCATGGATCAGGGCACGTTCGAACTCCGCGACACTGCCCAGCATCGACAGCAGCAGGGTTTGCAGCGGGGAGTCCCCGCCGGTGAAGACCAGGTTCTCTTTCACGAACTCGACGCGCACCCCGCGGTCGGTGAGGTCGGTGACCAGGCGGCGCAGGTCCGTGAGGTTGCGGCCGAGGCGGTCCAGGGAGTGGCACACCATGGTGTCGCCTGCCCGCACGTGTTTGAGCAGGGCGATCAGCGCCGGTCGGTTGGTGTCCCGCCCGCTGCACCGGTCCGTGAACGTCTCATCGAGTGGCACCCCGTCGAGCTGTCGGTCGGTGCACTGACCCAGGCTGGACACCCGGACGTACCCGACTCGTTGGCCGGTGTTGCTCATCGCCGCTGCCCGCCGTTCTGTTCGCCCTCAGTACCGTCTAATCCGATCTTGAGGGAACGGTAGACGGCCGTCAAGACAGGATGAAATGAGCCTGATTGGACGCGGTACGTGTCCGGGTGCGGGTGTCCATCGTGGGTGTACCCCAACCCGACGGTCGCGCTGTCCCGTAAGACGCACCTGAGCGAGAATCTTCACCGGGCGGGTCTACTGCGAATGCGCAGGTCCAGGTCAGTGACGTAGACGACGGGGATTTGGGTACGTGCTGTGGTGGTTCGGCTACCGGAACGCGTCGAGTCGGGCCATGGCGTTGGTGAGCCCCTATTGTGATGTGGTGACAGCGCGCCTGGCGGATGTGATCGACGCCATGGACGCGGGGTTCGCTGGTGACCGGCCACGGACCTGGGTCAATCCCCATCCCAACATGCAGCCACCGAGCGATGCGGAGTACTCCCGGCTGCCGGACCCGGCCAAATACGCCACGGTCCAGCAGCGTTGCCGCGCCTGGATCACGGCCTTGCTCGACGCCGACCTTGCGACCAGCCAGTCCACCTGGCAGAAGCTCGAACCCTGGGGACGCGTCGAAACCCTCGAGCTCACGCCGACCGCACCCGAGGCGGTCAGGCTGTTCGTACACTTCACCGTCGACTACCTGCCCGGCGTGGTGCTGGCACTCGGCGACCCGATGGGGATCATTACGACAGTGCCTGCCTGTGGTTGCGATGCGTGCGACGACGGGAGCGCCCAGCTGCTGGAGGAGATCGACAACGTCTTCACCTCCATCCTGCTCGGCGTGGCTGTTGTCGAGCACACGACGGCGTCTCGGCGGGTCGTCCTGATCGGGCAAGAGTCCGGATCGACCGGAGATCAGGACGGGGTAGTGGGACGGTGGGCTGGCCAGGCCTGGCTCGTCCCCTGAACTCGCTTCGAAGCCACCAAAGCCGCAGCGGCCGAAAGACCCGCAATCAAGATCAGGAGATCACTAGCTTGCTCGTAGGAGGATCGGCAATCGGCGACCGAAAGCGATTCAGTGGCGGAGCTTGTTCTTGCAGCGGGCCTGGTTCCTTCTCGGTGACGGCAGACTCAGACCGTGCCGAACGATCATGAAGTGCGAGGTCACCCGGTGGGACAACCCGACCCATGCCCATACCGCTTCCATGTGCACGAGGCAGTGCCGGCATGGCGGCTCGTCCTCCTTGCCGGGGCGAAGGCGCCACCAGGACTCAGAAAAGTCGACTGGCGGTTCACGCGGGCGAGGACCGCCGGTGACACCAAACCGGACATTCGCCGACAGTGTGACGAGCAAGGGTTCAGCCTGTTCAAGCTAGGCGGGACCTTCGCCGACGTCACCGCCGTGTCGAAAACCGGTCGGAGCAGTTGACCCGCTGGCCGATCCGCTTGCGAGAATCTGATCAAGACGTTCAGGCGTCACACGGCCGCGCGCAGATCGTCGCCGCAAGCGGTTCCTCTTACGAGAACTGCCCCCCGCGGTCAGGTCAAAGCTCCGTGACGTCTCTTGCAGTGAGTAGTGAGTAACTAGTAGCTTATCGCCCGTGGTCACACGGATACGGATGAGGGCATCGCAGCGGCGGGAACAGGTACTGGGGGTGGCCGAGGAAGAGTTCGCGGCCACCGGGCTGCACGGCACCTCGACCGAGACGATCGCCCGGCGGGCCGGGATCAGCCAGGCGTATGTGTTCCGGATCTTCGGCACCAAGAAACAGCTGTTCGTGGAGGTGGTCGACGGGGCCTTCGAGCGGATGAGTGTGGCGATGTTGGCTGCGGCGGGCGGCTTGTCGGGGATCGAGGCGCTGGCGGCGATGGGCCAGGAGTACGACGCGATGCTCGCCGACCGCACCACCTTGCTGTTGCAGCTGCACGGTGTAGCCGCCAGCAACGACCCGGAGGTGCGGGACGCGGTCCGGGCCAGCTTCGGCCGGCTCTGGCATGCCGTGGCCGACACCGCCGGGCTCGACCCGGTGACCGTGAAGACGTTTCTGGCCTTCGGGATGCTGCTCAACACCAGCGCCGCCCTCGACCTGGCCGATCTTGATGTCGACTGGGCTCGCCAAGCTGGGACCCGGATCCAGGCTGGGTTGTTCGCCCACATCACTACCGCCACCAACCGATGAGTACCGCCGGCAGCCTCGACGGGGCTCCGGCCCCGACCAGGCGAAACCGGGGTGGCCCGCGGGGGCTGGTTGGCACTGTGGTGTTCATCGCCCTGGTCGTCGCGGTGATCGGCAGTCTGGGTGCCCCGCTGATCACCGCGGTCGCCGAGCAGTACCAGGTCTCATTAGCCGCGGCGCAGTGGACGCTGACCATCGCGCTGCTGGCCGGAGCTGTTGCGACCCCTGTCCTGGGACGCCTCGGCGCCGGACCGAGGCGACGCCAAATTGTGCTCGTCACCCTCGGGGTCGAGGTGGTGGGCAGCGCGCTGACTGTCCTGCCGCTGCCCTTTGCTGGGCTTCTTGTCGGTCGGGCCGCCCAGGGCGCCGGGCTCGGGCTGACCGCGCTGATGATGGCCACTGCCCGCGACCACCTTCCCTCGGCGCGGTCGGCGAGCACGGTCGCGCTTCTCTCGGTGGCCTCCACCGCCGGCATCGGCCTGGGCTACCCGCTGGCCGGGCTGCTCACTGACCTGGCCGGTGTCCGCGCCGCGTACGGCCTCGGGCTGCTTATCACCCTCGCCGCCCTGGTCGCGGCGGCTGTGGTCCTGCCCGCCACACCGGACCGGGCCCCGAGCCGGGTCGACCTGCGCGGAGCGGTGTTGCTTACCGTTGCGCTGCTCGTGCTGCTGATCGTGATCAGCCAGACGGACCTGTGGCGCCACCATCCGGTCATTGCGGCTGGTGGTCTCGCCGCGGCCGCGTTCCTGCTCGCCGGGTGGGCTCGACTCGAGGCTCGCACCGCCGCCCCGCTCGTCGACGTCCAACTACTGCGCCACCCCGCGGTCGCCGCCGCCAACCTCGTGATGCTCACCGGCGGGATCGGCATGTACCTGCTGCTGAGCCTGATTACCCGCTACGTGCAGACCCCTTCCAGTGCCGGGTACGGCTTCGACCTGACCACCTTCCAGGCGGGCCTGGTCCTGGTGCCGTTCTCCGTGCTCGGGTTCGTTGCCGGCAAGCTCGTGCCACCGCTGCTGCGGCGGCTCGCCGCCCGCCGGCTGCTGGCCGTAAGCACTGTTCTAGTGCTCGCAGCGTTCGTCCTGTTCGCCCTCACCCGGACCCACCTCGCGGCACCCGTGATCGCGATGAGCATTCTCGGTGCCGGCGTGGGAGCGTTCTCCGCCGCCATGCCCGCGGTCATCCTCGCCGCCACCCCTCAGGCCGAGACCGCCAGCGCAATGGGGGTGAACCAAGTCGTGCGAAGCGTGGGGTTCTCCATCGGCAGCGCCCTCGGTGGGCTGATCCTCGCGGGCTACACCACCACCCAGGTCGCCCCCGACTGGGTCGGGTACACCGCCGCGGCCATCGTCGGAATCGCCACGACCGTGGCCACGCTGCTCATCCTCGCGTTCGCCCGCAGCGATGAGACGACCGAGGATCGCTAACCACCCCGAGGTGAACGGAACGACCCCCGGTGCCGCCCGGTCCGCGTTGCCCTCGCAAAGAAGTTCGGGACCCTGTTATGGGCCGGTTCGTCACCGGTTGGGGATCCTCTTACGGGACGCCACCGGCGCTGAAGCCTTGTCAGACAGCGCCTGACGGCCGTAAGGTAGCGCCTGACAACCTGAGGAGGTCGCATGGCAAGTCGTCAGGACCAAGCAGTCATCGCCAAGTGTTCGTTCTGCTCGAAGCCCAACACCACAGTGTCCACGCTCGTCGCAGGACCAGGCGTCTTCATCTGTGACGGTTGCATCGGCCTGTGCGCAGAGGTCGTTGCGGGCAAGCCGACGTCGGTTCCGCAAGTCGCTCCATGGGAGCAGGACGCGACCCTCGACGAGGTTCTCGCCAACCTCGCGCCAGTCGCGGCCGCTGGAGTACAGGTCGAGCACAACCTCGCGGCGTGGGTCAGCAAAGCCCGGGGCCTGGGAGCGACGTGGGCGCAGATTGGCGAAGCGCTCGGGATGGCCCGGCAGTCGGCATGGGAGCGTTTCTCCGGCGAGGAGTAGGCCCGCTCGTCACACCCGCTCGGCGATCGCTCAACGGCCTGGCGCGAGGTGCGTTCAGTCCACGGTTCCCGGCGGGACGATCCACTGTTGAGCCTGTCCGGTGAGTTGCGCGATGTGCTCGAAATCGTGGTCGTAATGCAGCAACGCCAGGCGTGCGCGTTCAGCGGCC
>JAABUT010002419.1_pt1 | contig 18126 bp, 8 predicted proteins | sample 5559281 | NCBI WGS metagenome assembly JAABUT01 (sample SAMN10711880, study PRJNA513359) | rock metagenome | isolation source: Antarctica rocks | place: Antarctica: Victoria Land, Ricker Hills nord | collected 2016-01-04 | reverse complement strand
CTACCAACGACAATCAACCACCGCCGCGTAGCTTCCTGACACCGCCGGTTCTGGACAGCACATCCGGTGGCTGACGCTGCTGGTACCGCGGGGCCCAGTCGGTGTCCGGCTGCTGGTCGCTGCGCAGCTTGTTCCGCGCCGCTGGTTCCCGTACTGCTAGTTCCGTGCCGGTGGTTCCGTGCCGGTGGTTCCGCGCTGCTGGTTCCGGTACCGCTGGTTTCGCGCCGCTGCTTTCGCGCCGCTGGCTCCCGTACTGCTGGTTTCGTGCCGCTGGTTCCGCGCGCTGCTTCCGCCCTGCTGATTCCCGTACTGCTGGTTCCGTGCCGCTGGTTCCCGTACTGCTGGTTCCGTGCCGCTGGTTCCGCGCCGCTGATTCCCGTGCCGCTGGTTCCGTGCCGCTGGTTCCGCGCCGCTGATTCCCGTGCCGCTGGTTCCGTGCCGCTGGTTCCGCGGTGCCGCGCCGCCGGTTCCGCGGTGCCGGCCGCGCTGCTGTTTGCTGCGCTGCTACCACCAGCGGCCGATGCCGTCGACACAGTGTTGCCCAGTTACTGAACGGTTCTGGTGTCTGCCGGGGAGGTGTACCACGTCGTTGTTCTCGAGTCCCGTGGGTTCGGGCGTGCTTTGGCGGCCCACCCGGACCCGTCAGATGGGCATGGATGCACGCTGCTCAGCTCCAGTTCCGTCGGTCCCGCTGGGACTGGCGATTCACCTGCGGAGATTCATGTGCCCTGCGGGTTGGGGTCGGGGTTCAGCAGTGTGGGCCCATCGGCTCGGGTGATCACTACCCTGCAGTGGTGGCCGTGACCGTTGCTCAGGATAACCAACAGCACAAGGCCACCCGTGTCGGGACGCCGGAGCAGCGCGGCTGGGTGCGCAGGTTGTTCGGCTACTGCAGGCGCTACCCGGCGATCACCACGCTGGCCGCCGCCGGCTCCTGCGCGCTCGCCCTCAACTCGCTCACTCCGCTGCTCATCAGGGCCGTCATCGACGATATCCAGGGCGACCGCAGCGCGGCCACCCGCTGGGCAATTCTCGGGTTGGTGGGCGTCGGCTTGGCGCTGTTCGTCACCACTTTCCTGCGACGGTGGTCGGCCGGCAAGCTGAGCCTGAACGTCCAGCACGATCTGCGCCAGGATGTCTTCGCCGCCATCCAGCGATTGGACGGCGCCGGCCAGGACAAGCTGCGAACCGGGCAGGTGGTCTCCCGGGCCAACTCCGACCTGCAGATGGTGCAGGGCCTGATGTCCATGGTTCCCATGGTCTTCGGGCAGGTTGTGCTGGTCGCGGTGTCACTGGTCCTGATGCTCACCCTGTCGCCACTGCTCACACTGACCGCGCTGGTGGTGGTCCCTGCCGCTGCTTATCTGGTGAGACAGTTCCGCTCACTGTTGTTCCCGGCCACCTGGGTTGCGCAGCAATCGGCCGGGGAGGTAGCCGAGATCGTCGAGGAGAACGTCACCGGAGTCAGGGTGGTCAAGGGCTTCGGCCAGGAGAACAGGGAGATCAGCCGGCTCAGGGCAGCGGCGAAAACCCTGTACAGCAACCGGATGCGAGCCGCGCGGATCGCCGCCAGGACGAACATCCTGGCCGGGGTCACCTCGTTCGGGCAAGTCCTGGTGCTGCTGCTGGGCGGCTGGCTCACCATCAGCGGTTCGATCGGACTGGGCACCTTCGTCGCCTTCACCCTGTACCTGGCTTCGCTGGTCGGCCCGACCCGCACCATCACGATGATGTTCGTGATGGCCCAGCAGGCTGGGGCTGCCGTCGACCGGGTGCTGGAGATCGTCGACCTGGACGCCGGTGTCAGCGACCCGCCGGATCCGCTTGACGTTCCGGCCGGCTCGCTGGCGGTCGATCTGACCGACGTGCATTTCGGTTACTCCACCGACGATTCGGTGCTCGACGGGTTCACCCTGCACGTTCCCGCCGGGCGCACGGTGGCCCTGGTCGGCCCGTCCGGCTCCGGGAAATCGACGCTGTCCCTACTGCTTCCGCGCTTCTACGACCCCCACAGCGGCGACATCAGTGTCGGCGGCAGGAACGTCCGCGACGTCACGATGGCCGCATTGCGGGACGCCGTCGGGGTGGTCTTCGAGGAGGCCTTCCTGTTTTCGGCGAGCATCTGGGAGAACATCGGCTACGGACGCCCGGATGCCACCGAGCAGCAGATCAGGGCGGCGGCCCGCGCGGCGGAGGCCAACGAGTTCATCGAGCAACTGCCGCAGGGTTACCACACGGTGATCGGCGAACGCGGACTGACGCTGTCCGGCGGCCAGCGTCAGCGACTGGCGCTGGCCCGGTCGATGATCACCGACCCCAGGGTGCTCATCCTGGACGATGCCACCAGCGCCGTCGATCCCACCACCGAGGCGGCCATCCACCGGACCCTGCGGGCGGTGACCGCCGACCGCACCACGATCCTGATCGCACACCGGCGGTCCACCTTGGCGCTCGCCGACACCATCGCCGTGGTGGACAAGGGCAGGGTCGTCGACCACGGCACCCACCAGGAGTTGACCAGGCGGTGTCCGCTGTACCGGAACCTGCTGGGCTCCGACCTGGCGGAGACACCGCCCACCTCCACCTTGATCCCCGGCCCGGACGGTGTGACGCCGCAGCTGTGGCCGCAACCGGCCGGAGCGCACACGGCAGTTGACGGTGACGAGCCGACCAGTGGTTTCGCCGACAGGTCGCTTCGCTCGGCCGGTCGGCAGCCGGCGGCCGGCGGCGGCCGAGGGGGAGCCGGTGGCGGGGTGATGTCCGGTATGGCGTCAGCGCCACTCACCGCGGACCTTCAGGGCAGGATCGACGCGCTGCCGGCCGCCCAGGACGTGCCGATCGGCGAATCTGCCGCCTGGTCCGTCGAATCGCCTGGGGGACGGCGGTTCTCCCTGCTCCAGGCGATGCGGCCGGTTCGGGCGCTGCTCGGCTGGGCGGTGGTGCTGGTCGGCCTGGACGCGCTGGCATCGGCGGTGCTGCCGGCACTGCTGCGCTCCGGCGTCGACCACGGGGTCGCCGGCGGGTCGATGACGGTGATCGGCTGGCTGACCGTCGCGGCCAGCGCCGTGGTACTAGCCGATTACCTGGTGCAGCGACTGCAGGCGGTGACGATGGCCAGAGCGGGTGAGTCGGTGCTGTTCCATCTGCGCAGCCGGGAGTTCGTGCATCTGCAGCGGCTGGGTCTGGATTACTACGAGCGCGAGATGGCCGGCAGGATCATGACCAGGATGACCTCCGACGTGGATGCGCTGTCCTCGTTCTTGCAGACCGGAATGGTGACGGCGGTGGTCTCGATCGCCACCTTCTTGGCCATCGCGATCGCACTGCTGGTGATGAACCCGGCGCTGGCCATAGTGGCGTTCGCCGCTCTGCCGATCCTGGCAGTGGCCACCTTTTTCTTCCGGCGCTACAGCACTGCGCAGTATTCCAAAGCACGCGAACAGGTGGCGGCGGTGAACGCAGACCTCCAGGAAAACGTTGCCGGACTGCGCGTTTCGCAGGCCCTGGGTCGTCAGGACAGCAACACCGCCGCATTCGCGGAGAAGTCGGACACCTATCGAACCATCCGGATGCGGGCACAGACCGCCATCTCGCTCTACTTCCCGTTCGTGGCCCTGCTGGCCGACCTGACCGCCGCCGCGGTGCTGGCCGTCGGCGCCGGGCGGGTCGGCGCCGGAACCCTGACCACCGGCACACTGCTGGCATTCGTGCTGTACCTCAACAATTTCTTCACGCCCATCCAGCAGCTGTCCCAGGTCTTCGACGGCTACCAGCAAGCCAGGGTGTCGCTGAGCCGCATCGGCGATCTGCTGGACACCCCGACGTCCACTCCCGCTGCGCCGCAACCCATTTCGGTACCGCAGCTGACCGGAACCGTTGCCCTGGAAAAGGTCGGGTTCCGCTACGCCGACGACGCGCCCCCGGCTCTGGTGGACGTCGATCTCACCTTCGCCCCGGGTGAGACGGTCGCAGTGGTGGGCGCCACCGGTGCCGGCAAGTCGACGCTGGTCAAACTGATTGCGAGGTTCTACGACGTCGGCAGCGGCCGAGTCCTGGTGGACGGCACCGACCTACGCGAGCTGGACCTGCCCGGCTACCGCAGCCATCTGGGGGTCGTCCCGCAGGAGCCGCACCTGTTCACCGGGAGCGTGCGGGACAACATCGCCTACGGCAGATCCGGAGCCTCGCGAGCCGAGGTGGAGGCCGCAGCCCGTGCGGTCGGCGCTATCGAGACCATCGCCGCACTCTCCGGCGGCTTCCAGCACTGGGTGGACGAGCGCGGCCGGAACCTCTCAGCCGGCCAACGTCAGTTGATCTCATTGGCACGCGCCGAATTGGTGCAGCCGGCAGTGCTGCTGCTGGACGAGGCCACCGCTGCCCTGGACCCGGCCGCCGAACGTGCCGTGCTGGAGGCCACCGACAGGCTGTCCACCGGCCGCACCACGGTGGTGGTCGCCCACCGGCTCACCACCGCATCCAGGGCTGACCGGATCGTGGTGATGTCGCGGGGCCGGGTCGCCGAGATCGGCAGCCACGACGAACTGCTGGCAGCCGGTGGCGCCTACAGCCGCTTGTATTCCAGCGGCCCGGGCTGATCTTCGGTCCGGCCGTCCGCTTCAGGGCCCGGCGACCGCCGGCATCCTGTCCTGCGAGGTGACCGGGCTGCGGACCCGGAGTACCGAGGCGATCCTGTCGAGCACCTCCTGCGGCAACTCGCCGCCGGGACGACCGTCGTCGGACAGCGGCGCGATCCGCAGATACCGCTCAGGGGCGGAGGCCGCGCGTTCCCGGTACGCCTGCTCCGGATCGACAGATTCAGCGTCGTTGTCACCACCCGATCGATGGCGCCCGTGCTCCGGTTCGGCGTCGCCGACCACGTCCAGCATCCGCGGCCGGTTGTCGTGGGTCTTCGCGCCGGTGGCATCCGCGGCAGCCACCCCCGGCGCCAGACCGGCGGAACCGGCACCCACCTCGGGCTCCGACGCCACGGCGGCGCCCGGATCGACCAGGACGGTCAGATCCGGCCAGGCTCCCCTGGCCACCCACATCCCGACCCGCAGCAGGCGCTCCTCATCGAGTCCGCCCAGTGCGCCGAACCTGACCACCAGCGCGTCCAGGTAGTCCTGGAAGACAACCACGGCGCCGGCCGCCAACTCCGGATCCACTCTGCTGGTGAGCCGATCCGACAGGGCAGCGGTCGCGCGCAGTGCTTCGGCCAGCGAGGAGTAGGACGATTCCGGGCGACCGTCTCCCCGCTCCAGCAGGGTGCGCCAGCCGTCACCGGCCAATCGCTCCGCGATCGCGTCGGCGACCCGCTCGTTGGCTGCGATGTCACACCCCTCGACAGCGATCAGCACACCGGAACGGTCATGGTGCTCGGCCAGGATGCGGCGGCGGCGCAGCATCCTGGAGACGACCCCGGTGCGCATACCGCCGACCTGTCGTCCGGCGATGACCGACACCACGATTGCGACCAGGCCGCCGATCAGCAGCACCAGGCCGGGTCCGGACAGCGACATGCGGAAGGCGCCGACGGTCAGGGTGTGTGCTCCGAGCGCCCCGGCCAGGATCGGGCCCACCGCGATGGCGCCCAGCAGGGTCAGCCGCACCGACGACATCACGAATGCGAACACCCTGCCGCGCAACTGATCCGACACCTCGTGCCCGATCATGGTGAACCCGGTGATCCAGGCCACGCCGGCCGCCAGCCCCATCGCGGCGGCGGTGATCACCGCGCCGAAGAGGTCCGGCACCAGGCTCATCACCAGGAGCATCACCCCCGCCGTTCCGATCGCCAGGGTGAACAACACCCGCCGGGGCACCGCCGGTAGCACCCTCGGACCGACCAGCATGCCCAGCGCCAGGCCACTGAACACCGAGCCGAAAAGGATGCCGTAGCCGGCGTTCCCGGCGCCGAGAGAGGCGACGTAGGACTGGGCGACTCCGGCAACCAGGCCGCCGGCGCCGAACGCGCCGAGAATGCCGAGGTACAGCGCTCGCATCACCCTGCTGTTCTTGACGAACGAGATGCCCTCGCGGATCAGCGAGAAGACACTGCGGGTGGCAGTCCGCTCCCCCACGAACGGCGGAATCAGCCCGCGCGAGAAGTAGACGACCGAAGCGGTGACCAGGAACGTGCCGGCATTGATGATGAGCGCGATCTCCACCGCAGTTCTGGACGCACTGCCCGACATCAGCCCGGTGGATGCCACCATCTCCTGCGGAGCGGAACTGAAGAACTGCGCGATGGTGGAGAGCACCGCGAACAACAATGACGCGACCGGAACCATGCCGTAGATCGAGACGTAGTTGAGCTGGTTGGCAACCGCGAGCCGCTCACGCGGCACGATGTTGACCCACATCGCCTGTTTGGCCGGGGTCGAGAACAGCCCCACGGCCTCCACCACGAACTGGCCGATGAGCAGGGTGGGGAGGTTGACCGAAAAGGCAATCACCAGGTACACGGCGAACGCCAGCAGATCGCAGGTGACCGACACCTTGCGCCGGTCGAACCGGTCGACCAGCGCCCCGGCGACCGGCCCGAGGATCAGGTCCGGCAGCAACCGGGTCACCAGCACTCCGGACACCGCGGCGCCCTGCAGGATGCTGGAGGAGTTCCTGGTCAGGTAGGCGGCCAGCGCGGTGGTGGCCAACAGCCCGAGCCAGTCGCCCAGACTGGACAGGGTGATCCCGGCCCAGAGCCGCCGGAACACCGGGATCCGGATCAGCGCTCCGAGCGCGCTCGGCTGCTTGCCAGCTCGACCCGCGGCCGGCCCGCTGGGGGAACTCACCTCATCGCCCGTTCGAGAACAATTCGACGATGTGCTGGACCAGCTCCCGCCCGGCGCCGGTGGCGCCCAGCAGGATGACGATCAGGGCAAAGCCGCAGCCCCAGCCCGGGTTGCCCTTCTTACCGGTGCTCGCCCGAGCCGCCCGGCTCTGCACCATCAGGTCGCGCATCGCCTGCCTGCGTTCCGGACCGGTGGCCGAACGCAGCCGCTCCAGCAGCTGCGACCGGTCCGCGGCCGGGTTCACCGGAGCGGGGGTGTAGGCCCGCGCGGCGGTCGACCTTGTCGATGGGCGGGGCGGCGCGGCGGTCGACCCGAAAGGCGCCGACGGGCGGCCCGGCGCGGCGGTCTGGACGTACGGGGCCGACGGACGGGCCGGCGCAGCGGACAAGGTCACTGGTGCCGACGGACGGGCCGGCGCGGCGGACGGCGCGTTCGCCGCGGTCATCTGCGCCGAGGTGCGACCACGGTAGGCGGCGGCCAGCTGGGCATGTTGTCCGGACCGCAGGGCTGCCTGGTCGGCGGCTCGGCGCTGGGCTGCCTGCCGCGCCTGGTCGAGCGTTGCCCGCCTGGTCCGGTCCGCCAGCTGTTCCTCGGTCCGGGCGGAAGCCCGCAGTTGGGCCCGTTCCCTGGCCAGTTGCTGCTCGGCGGCCAGCACTGCCTCGTTCGACAACGGTGGCGGACCGGCCACCCTGGTGATCGCATCCGGCGCGGTCAACGAGGACGTCATCGACGCGGTGCCATCGGACTGCAGGTCGGCGAGCGGGTCGGCGTAGACCACCGCCTGCTCCGGCGGCGTCCTCGGTTCGTACGTGCCGTCCGAGCCGAAGAGCGCGTCGGCGAACCCGCCGTCCTGCGCAGTGCTTCCCGACGTCATTCCTCGATCGTAGGAGAACCCGGCAACAGTTCGGTGCGGTCCGTCATCGGATACCTCCAGATCCGCTCGAGTATGCCGACGGTTACTTGGTCCAGACCACCGGGTTGTCCTTGTACTTGTTCCGCGCCCCGGTTCCGTCGACGTAGTCGTCGCCCTCCCACTTCGCGCCGACCACCGGTGCCCCGGTCGTTCTGGCGAGCGCGGTGTAGCACAGCGTCGCGGTGTCACCGATCTTGTTGTCCTGGAAGAACTTGTCCTCGCATCCCGCCAGGCCGACTCCGAAGCCGATGGCCATGCCGGCATCGGAACCGTCCTGGAGCACCCCGGAGATCACGGGCGTCAGCGAGCCACTGGTCTCGGTGTTCCCCTCGATCGAGATCAGCTTGTACTCGGCGAAAATGAAGTATGGCGTCAGACCCTTGAAATCCGCCTTGTTCTTGAGACGATCGAAGATCTTCGGATCCGCCTTCTGGATTTTGGTCACCTTCGCCTCGACGATGGCCAACGTGTGCCGGGGGTTCGACGACTCCAGGACCTGCTTGTGCAGGTTCACGGTCTCGCCGATCTTCAGTTTCGTGCCGGGAGCGGCGATCTTGACCGCGGCCGCCGGTGCTCCACCGGAGATGCCGGGTGAGGTGCGGGCCGGCTGGGACGACGACGACGTCGACGAGCTGGTGGTCGACTCGTCGGTGGTCGACTCGTCGGTGGTCGACTCGTCGGTGGTGGACTCGTCGGTGGTGGACTCGTCGGTGGTGGACTCGTCAGTCGAAGACTGCTCCGTCGACGACTCCTCGGTGGAGGACTGCTCGGTGGAGGACTGGTCTGACGAGCGGTCCCCGGTCGACTCCGGCGTTGACTGTCCGGTGGACGACTGTTCGGTGGACGAGTCTTCGGTGGATCCGGTGGTCGAGTCGGACGAGGTCGTCCCGTCGGTGACGAAATCCCCGGCCGAGCTGGTCGCCGGCTGCGTCGAGGTCTGGGGTACCGCCACCGGCTGACCGCCGGATGCGCAGGCGGCCAGCAGCAGCGTGAGCGACGCGGCGGGGATCAGCATCAGGCGCTTCAACGGGATGACGGGGTGGGACGCTGACATCGAAGATCCGTTCGGTGGGGGCGGGAAACGCCGCGGTTGCCGGGCGGGTACCGCCCAGCGCAGCTAATCACATCCACCCGGGCGGCATCGGGCGTTCCGCCGAACCGGGCCCCCGGGCCACGACAGCCAGGCGAACATGCCGGACGAGCCGCTCGGCAACTCGACCGCGCTGTACACCCGGAGCGGCGGCCGCGGGTTCAGGCCGTCGACTTCCTGGTGGTGGCCTTTTTCTTGGTTGCCCGGACGCCGGCCGACCCGGCTTTCGACTTCGCCGGCGCCTTCTTGGCCTTCGGTGCCTTCGGTGCCGGTCCGCGCTCCCGGCGTTCGGCCAGCAGTTCCGCTCCGCGCTCGACGGTCAGCGACTGCACCTCGTCGCCCTTGCGCAACGAGGCGTTCGTCTCCCCGTCGGTCACGTACGGTCCGAATCGGCCGTCCTTGATCACCATCGCCTTGCCGGTGGCCGGATCCGCACCGAGCTCGCGCAACGGAGGCGCGGTCGCTGCGTTACGCCCACGGGTCTTGGGCACGGCGTAGATCGCGAGTGCCTCTTCGAGGGTGACCGTGAACAGTTGTTCCTCGTCGGCCAGCGAACGGGAATCGGTGCCCTTCTTCAGGTAAGGCCCGTACCGACCGTTCTGCGAGGTGATCTGCTCGCCGGTCGCCGGGTCTGCGCCCACCACCCGCGGCAGCGACAACAACTTGAGCGCATCGTCCAGGGTGACGGTGTCCAGCGACATGGACCGCAGCAGCGATCCGGTGCGTGGCTTGGCCGCGTTCTTGGCACCCTTCTTCGACGGTGTCGCCTTCCCCTGGTCGATATCCGGGAGCACCTCGGTGACGAACGGCCCATACCGGCCGTCCTTGGCGACGATGGGGTGGCCGGTCTCCGGGTCGATGCCGAGCTCCTTATCGCTGGCCTCGGCCCTGTTGAACAGCTCGTCGACGGTTTCCGCCGTCACCTCGTCCGGGGCAAGCTCGTCCGGGAGGTTGGCGCGCTCCATCTGCGGCCTGCCGTCCTCGCTGGCGGCTGCGTCATCGATCGAACGTTCCAGATACGGCCCGAACCGGCCGACCCTGACCGTCACCTGCCGGCCCTGGCTGTCCTTGACCAGCGGTAGCGAGTTCACCTCACGGGCGTCGATCTCCTCCAGGTTCTCACCGACAAGTTTCTTCAGCCCTCCGGTGCGGCCGATGCCGCCTACCGGGCCCAACTCGCCGCCGAAGTAGAACGCCGTCAGCCAGTCGACCCGGCCGATACGTCCGTCGGCGATCTGGTCCAGTTCGTCCTCCATCGCCGCGGTGAAGTCGTAGTCGACCAGCCGGGCGAAATGCTGCTCCATCAGGCCGACCACCGCGAACGCGATCCAGCTGGGCACCAGCGCCTGGCCCTTGCGCCACACGTACCCGCGGTCGCTGATGGTGCGGATGATCGACGCGTAGGTGGACGGCCGGCCGATGCCGAGATCCTCCATCGCCTTGATCAGGCTCGGCTCGGTGTACCGCGCCGGCGCTGCCGTGCTGTGTGAACCGGGAGTGAGGTCCCTGGTGTCCAGCCGCTGGCCCTGTTCGAGGTTCGGCAGCCGTTTCTCCGCGTCGTCGGCCTCGCCACCGGCCTCCGCGTCGACGGTCTCGACGTAGGCACGCAGAAAACCGGGAAAGGTGAGGGTGCGCCCGGAGGCGTTGAATACACAGTCGACGGGCTGATCCCCGGTTCCGGCGGTGGCGCTGATCCGCACCTGCAGATTGAGGCCCTTGGCGTCCACCATCTGGGAGGCGATGGTGCGCTGCCAGATCAGTTCGTACAGGCGGAACTCATCGCCCGTCATCCGGTTGGCGACCTCGCCGGGGGTTCTGAACTGCTCGCCGGACGGACGGATCGCCTCGTGCGCCTCCTGGGCGTTCTTCACCTTCTTGGTGTACTGCCGCGGGGCGGCCGGCACGTATTCCGCGCCGTACAGCTCGCGTGCCTGAGACCTGGCCGCGTCCAGCGCGGTCTGCGACAACGTCGTCGAGTCGGTCCGCATGTAGGTGATGTAGCCGTTCTCGTACAGCTTCTGCGCGGTCCGCATGGTCCGCTCGGTCGAGTATCCGAGCTTGCGGCCGGCTTCCTGCTGCAGAGTGGAGGTCATGAACGGCGGGTAGGGCCTGCGGGTGTAGGGCTTCTCCTCGACGGAGGTGACCGTCCCGGTCCCGCCGGCCAGCTGGGCGGCCAGCGTGCGGGCACCGTCCTCGTCCAGCAACAGCACTGCTGCCGCGGCGGAACCGGCCCGAAGGCCGCCGGTCGATTCGTCGAAGTCACGTCCGGCGGCCAGCCGGCGGCCGTCGACCGAGGCGAGCGATGCCGTGAAGCCCTTCCCGTTCTCTGCGCCCTGGGGCGCGAACTGGGCGTCGATGCCCCAGTAGGTGCCGCTGACGAACGCCATCCGTGCCCGTTCCCGCTCCACGATGATCCGGGTGGCGACGGACTGCACGCGTCCGGCGGACAGCTTCGGCATCACCTTCTTCCAGAGCACCGGCGACACCTCGTAGCCGTACAGCCGGTCCAGGATGCGGCGGGTCTCCTGGGCATCCACCAGGTGATCGTCGAGTTCACGCGGATTCGCCGCAGCCGCCTGGATCGCCGCACTGGTGATCTCGTGGAACACCATCCGCTTGACCGGAACCTTCGGCTTGAGCGTCTCCAGCAGATGCCAGGCGATGGCCTCGCCCTCGCGGTCCTCGTCTGTCGCCAGATAGAGCTCGGTGGCGCCGGCCAGCAGCGACTTCAGCTTGGCCACCTGGGCCTTCTTGTCCGGTGAGACCACATACAGCGGTTCGAAGCCGTGATCGGTGTCCACTCCGAGGCGCGCCCAGGGCTCACCCTTGTACTTGGCCGGCACGTCGGCGGCGCCGCGCGGCAGGTCGCGGATGTGCCCGATGGAGGACTCGACGATGTACCCGTCGCCCAAGTAACCGGCGATGGTCCTCGCCTTGTTCGGTGACTCGACGACAACCAACCGGACGCCCCCGTCGGCTCCATTACGAGCGGCCATGAACTCTCACGTTTCTTCCTCGATCATCACTGCGTGTGTCGTGCACTGCGGTTGTCGTGCACTGCGGTTGTCGGGCACTGCGGTTGTCGGGCACTGCCGTTCACTGCGGTTGTCGTGCACTGCGGTTGTCGTGCACTGCCGTGCGGTTGCCATGCCGGGGGCCGGCGAATCATCGCTCCGCGGACGAGCTGCCGCCCGCTCGACCCTGCCGCTCACGCCGCCGTTCCGCGGCCGACCGGCGGCGCCCAGGCCTACCGGCGGAAGACAGGGGCGCGGCGATCGGCACGACCCCGGGGAATCCGGCGGGCCGGATCCTGCCGACGTCTGCCGACAATACGCATGCCCGCCCGACAATTAGGCCAGCGGTCCCAGCGCCGGCGACGCCGCGGCGGCGATCAACCCACCAGCGGCCGGCAGCTGGGTATCTTCGCCAGCTCGGATTCCATTGCCGGCGCCGCCATCATCTCGTTGAAGTTCTGCAACGGCTTCTTCGCGTCGTCGATGGACTGCAGCGCGCTCTGAAAGGCGCCCCGCAGGCTCTGCTCGTCGCCCGCGGCGGCGACCGAGGCTGCTCCCTTCTGTGCCGCGACGGCAGCCTTCGGCAGGAAGGTGAGAACGGCATCGGCAAGCTTCTGTCCGTCATCGACGGTCGGGGCACCGACCCTCTTCATCGTCGCCACCGCCGCGTTCAGTTGCTGCGCTTGCCCCCTGAGCAGGGTGCCGGCGGTGGACCTCTTGACCGCCAGATCTCCGGTCGCGGCGGCGAACTCCTGCCGAGGGTCACCGGACAGGCCGGCGCAGAGTGCGCCGAACCACGCGGTATCGCGGGGGCTGAAAGCCCCTAGCGCTCCGGTACCGCTGGGCTTGGGTGACGTGGGGGTCGGCTTCGGTGGCCGGCTGGACGGCGCGACGGAGGTCGGACCCGTGGAAGTCGGCGCCATGGATGTTGGAACGGTCGACACGGAGGCGCTGGACGACGCGCTTCCGAAGGACCCGGTGCTGGATGGCGTAGTGCTGGCGGACCCGGCGTCGGCCGCCGCAGCGCTCGATGTCCCGGTCGTCATCGCTGAACCGTCCGCACCCGTCCCGGACTCGACGCCGCTCGGATTCGCCGCCGGAGAACCCGACGCCGACGACCCGGTGACGACAGCCGCACCGGTCGGTGTCGCCGCTTGATCCTTCGAGCAGGCGGCGAGCAGCAGCGACCCGGCCAGCGCCGCGGCCAGCAAGGGGCGGACGGCGGACAGGCGGGTGCTGATGGTGGTGAAGTGCATCACGACCTCTGGAGCCAGACTCGGGGGCAGAACAAGAACGGCGGATCTCGGCGGACGGGAGTTCCCGACCGTCGTCACCGTACCCAGTCGACGGCTGCCCGTCGAAAGCCGGACGGCCGGCGCGTTCCAGGCGCCGGCCGTCGGACGAACTGGTCGCTGTCGGTCAGCCGATGGACATGATCTTCTTGCAGGAAGGGATCTTCTGGATCGCGGCGGTGGTCGCGGGCGAGAGCTTCATCTTCTGCAGGTCCTGCAGTGGCCCCAGTCCGCTCTGCATAGTCGTTCCCAAATCCTGGATCACCTTCATGGCCTTCGGATCCTTGGGATCAGCCGCGGACAACTTCTGGCCGGCGTCTTTCAGTTTCGGCCCGAGTTCGGTGTACGCCTCGACCGTCTTCTTGGCGAAATCCGCTCCGCCATCGAACGTCGGCGGAGGGGCATTCTTCAGCTTCGCGGCACCGTCGGTGAACGCCCCTCCCATCTTGGTGTAGATGTCGCCCAGCGTCTTCATCATCTTGGCCGGATCGCTCGAGGCGCCTCCCTTCATCGCGGTCGCGACGTCGGCGAGCGGAGCCGAAGCTGTACAGAACGTGTCGAACCAGTGAGTGGTGACCTGGTCCAGGCTGCCGCCGGCATCCAGGGTCCTGGTGACGGAAGGACCGGCCGTCGACCCCGAACTCGGACCGCCCGATCTCCCGGTGCCCGATCCCCCGGTGGCCGAGCTGTCGGAGGCCGAGCTGTCGACTGAGCTGTCGGTGGCGGACCCGACCGAACTGTCGGTGGCCGATCCGTCAGCGGAACTGTCGGCGGTTGATCCTCCCCCCGAGCTGTCGGTGGCAGCTGCAGGGGCCGAGCTGTCGGTCGCCGAGTCCCCGGTTGTCGAACCGCTGTCCGACCCCGTGCTGGCCTGGCTGACGGCCGCCGGCGCCGCGGACCCGGCTGTGCCGTTGCTGCCGCAACCGGCGACCAGCAGGGCCGCCGCTGCGACGAGGGCGCTGAGTGCAGTGCTGCGCTTCATCGATCATCCTTTCAGTGCGGCCCGTTCGATGAACGGGCCGTTGACTCCCCCGACCCGGACTGTTTCCGGGCGGTTTCGCACCCGGACGGCGCGCTAACGTCGCACTGGCCACTGCGACGCTAGCAACCCGGCTCAGCCCGGGTGACGATTTGCCGAATCCGTCTCGATGCATCAGACCCTGGCCGGCGCCTGGTTGGTATCCAGGGAGTTAGCCCGCTTCTTGGACACCACGACGGCCACCACGATGATCAGCACGGCCACCAGCGCGATGATGATGCGGAACCCGGTGTTGGCGCTGCTGCCGATGGACAGTGCGACGATGGCGGGCGCGATCAGCAGCGATACCAGGTTCATCACCTTGAGCAGCGGGTTGATGGCCGGTCCCGCGGTGTCCTTGAAAGGGTCGCCGACGGTGTCACCGATGATGGTTGCCTCGTGCGCCGACGACCCCTTGCCGCCGTAGTGGCCGTCCTCGACCAGCTTCTTGGCGTTGTCCCAGGCGCCACCGGAGTTGGCCAGGAACACCGCCATCAGGGTGCCGGTGGCGATCGCGCCGCCGAGGAAGCCGGCCAGCGGCCCGACGCCGAGGCCGAAGCCGACCGCGAGCGGCGAGAACACCGCCAGCAGACCAGGGGTGGCCAGCTCTCGTAGCGAGTCGCGGGTGACGATGTCGACAACCTTGCCGTACTCGGGTTTGCCGGTGCCTTCCATGATCCCGGGGATCTCCCGGAACTGCCGCCGGACCTCTTGGACCACGGCGCCCGCGGCCCGTGAGACGGCGTTGATCGCCAGACCGGAGAACAGGAACACCACGGCCGCGCCGAGGACCACTCCGACCAGGGTGTTCGGGCTGATGATCGACGTCTGGAACATGGACCCGATGGTGCCCGCGACGTCGCCGGCGGCGCGCAGCGCCTGCGAAATGGCATCGCTGTAGGAGCCGAACAGCGCGGTCGCCGCCAGCACGGCGGTGGCGATGGCGATGCCCTTGGTGATGGCCTTGGTGGTGTTGCCGACCGCGTCCAGATCGGTGAGGATTTTCGCGCCGGACTCCGACACCTCGCCGGACATCTCCGCCACGCCTTGGGCGTTGTCGGAGATCGGGCCGAAGGTGTCCATCGCAACGATGACGCCCACCGTGGTGAGCAGGCCGCAGCCGGCCAGCGCGATGGCGAACAGAGCGACGGTGAGCGTGCCGGACAACAGGAAGGCGCCGTAAACGGCGGCCCCGATCACCAGCGCGGTGTAGACCGCGGATTCCAGACCCAGTGAGACACCGGAGAGCACGACAGTGGCCGCGCCGGTCACCGAACTGCCGGCGACGTCCTTGGTGGGCTTGGATTTGGTATCCGTGAAGTACCCGGTGAGCCACAGGATGACGGTGGCCAGCACGATGCCGACGATCACCGCGACGATGGCGATCACCGCGGGATTGCCCGGCTGCCCGGTGAAGCCCAGGCCGTCGAACGAGGTGGGCAGGTAGACGAATGCGGCCACCGCACACAATGCGGCCGAGATCCCGGCCGAGATGTAGAAGCTGCGGTTGATGGTGGCCAGGCCGGATTCGCCGCTCCGTGGCTTGGTGATGTACACGCCGATGACGGCGGTCACGATGCCGATGGCCGGCACGATCAGCGGGAAGATCAGACCCTTGGATCCGAACGCTGCGGAACCCAGGATGAGGCTGGCCACCAGGGTGACGGCGTAGCTTTCGAACAGGTCGGCGGCCATCCCCGCGCAGTCGCCGACGTTGTCCCCGACGTTGTCGGCGATGGTGGCGGCATTGCGCGGATCGTCCTCCGGGATGCCTTGCTCGACCTTGCCGACCAGGTCGGCACCGACGTCGGCGGCCTTGGTGAAGATGCCGCCGCCGACGCGCATGAACATGGCCAGCATGGCCGCCCCGAAACCGAAGCCCTCCAGCACTTTCGGCGCCTCGCCAACGTAGACCAGTACCACAACGGCCGCACCGAGCAGGCCGAGGCCGGTCGTGGACAGACCCACGGTGCCGCCGGTGCGGAAGGCGATCCGCATGGCGCGCTCGCGACCCTCGGCTCCGCCCTCGTTGGCGGCCGCAGCCACCCGGACGTTCGCCCTGGTGGCCAGCCACATGCCGAGATAGCCGATGCTCGCAGAGAAACCGGCGCCGACCAGGAAGAAGATGCTCCGGCCGAACCGCTCCCCCACCGAATCCGCGGGCAACGCGAACAACAGGGCGAACACCACGACCACGAAGACGATCAGGGTCTTGAACTGACGGGTCAGGTAGGCGGCGGCACCCTCCTGCACGGCGGCCGAGATCTCCTGCATCTTGGGAGTGCCTTGGCCGGCTGCCAGCACCCCGGCGCGCAGGACGAAGGCGATCGCCAGAGCCCCCAGCGCGACCAGTGCGACGATCACCACGATGGTCTTGTCCCCACCGCTCAACGTCACTTCGGCAGCCGAGCTGAGGCTGCTGGTGGCCAATCCCAAGGTGGGCCGAATCATGGGCTCTCCTGCCGTTCGGGTGCTCGCTGGCTTGTTCTCAGCGCGCGGGCGCGCGAACCGCGGTAGGCGGACCGGCGCTGGTCGACACATGAACGCACGCCGGATGCGACCGGCGTGCTGGCGATCACCCTAAGCCACCGCGGCTGCGGCGGCCGCCACCGGATGGTTCGTTCACATTCCATGGGTCGCGGTCCGGGCGGCGGCGTACCGCTGCCGGACTTCCCGGCCGATGGCCAATTCAGCCGCGGTGGCCTGCGGAAGGTGGGTCGAGGGCACCTGCCACGACGCGAGTTCCTCAGCGGCCATGCCCATCGCCCCGGCCGCTTGCCGGGCGGCTCCGATGGCGACGTATTCCGCCGGCGCCGGCACCGAGACGGGCAGACCGAACAGGGAAGCCACGCTTGCCTGTACCGCGCGGGACGCGGCCGCGCCACCGATCATCAGCAGCCGGCCGGCATGGAATCCGGTGGCGGTGAGTGCATCCAGCCCGTCCGCCAATCCGCACAGCATGCCCTCGACGGCAGCCCTGGCGATGTTCGCCGGGGTCATCGCGGCCCTGGTGAGGCCGAACAGTGAACCGGTCGCGCCCGGCAGATTCGGCGTCCGTTCGCCGTCCAGGTAGGGAAGCAGGGTGAGGCCGCCGGAGCCGGCCGGTGCCTGCAGCGCCAAGGCGTCCAGGTCGGCCAGATCGACGCCCAGCATGGCGGCGGTGGCGGTCAGCACCCTGGCGGCGTTCAGCGTGCAGACCAGCGGCAGGAATCCGCCGGCGGCATCCGCGAACCCGGCGACCGCACCCGTCGGATCCGCGGTGGGCCGATCGGCGACGCCGAAGACGGTGCCGCTGGTGCCCAGCGACAGCACCACGTCACCCGGTCCGGTACCCAGACCGAGAGCCGCGGCCATGTTGTCCCCGGTGCCGGGGCCGATGACGATCCGCCGGGCCTCGACCGATGCCGCGGCCGGCGAGGTGGCGGCGATGACCGAGGCGGCCACGGTGCCGACGGCAGCTGCCGGGTGCGCCACCCGCGGGACCAGCGGGCGGTGGCCGAGAGCCCGTTCGGCCAGATCCAGTCGATACGCGCCGTCCGCGGCCGAGAAATAACCGGTGCCGGAGGCGTCACCGCGGTCCGTGGTGGGTGGCTCCGTCGCGCCGGACAGCCGCCACGTCAGCCAGTCGTGCGGCAACAGCACCTGCGCTGTGCGCGCCGCGTTCTCCGGCTCACACCGGGCCAGCCAGCGCAGTTTGCTGACAGTGAAGCTGGCCCCCGGCACGCTACCGGTGCCTGCGGCCCATTCCGCCGGACCGAGTTCCGCGACCAGATCGTCGGCGTCCGGCGCCGATCGCAGGTCGTTCCACAACAACGCATCCCGGACCACGCTGCCGGATTCGTCCAGAGCCACCATCCCGTGTTGCTGGCCGGCCACCGAGATCGCGTCCGACTGCTCCAGCAGGCCGGCGGACGCCTCCTGAAGGGCCTCCCACCAGGCGTCCGGATTCACCTCGGTACCGGCCGGATGGTCGGCCCTGCCCTGCCCCAGCACCCTGCCGGTGGCGGC
>JAABUT010002417.1_pt1 | contig 18126 bp, 21 predicted proteins | sample 5559281 | NCBI WGS metagenome assembly JAABUT01 (sample SAMN10711880, study PRJNA513359) | rock metagenome | isolation source: Antarctica rocks | place: Antarctica: Victoria Land, Ricker Hills nord | collected 2016-01-04 | reverse complement strand
AAATCAGAGAAAAATCTCAAGAACTGTCAGAAGCTTCTTCGACAATTTCAGCAAAGAAATTCGACAATCAGTCGAAATCAGAAGAGATTTCGAGCTGTTCGAAATCGACGTTAAGAAGAAGATCATTAATAGATGACTCGATCATTCGATGATGTTCATTCTTCTCGAGTTCTTCAATATTCTTGAACTTTCGTCGCATCATATTCTCTCAGCGAGACTCAATTAATTCTTGTTGCTTTTGCAGACGAGCTGCTTTAGTCAGAGTCTCACTCAGCTCAGCGCGAAGACGAGCTCGTTTCTTACGAACTCGCTTTCATTCAATCTCTGAGACGATCAGATCGCATTTGCGACCTAGACGCACACACTCGACACAACGATCGAAGTCAGTGTCAACACGACACTTCACAGAATGATTGAAACAGTGATTGCAGAGACGCATAACTGAACTATCGTTATAACGAAGTTTCTTCGAAAGACGACGGCGCTTTGCGACAGAACTTGACGATTTGAATACTCGATTCAAATACATAGAAACGATGATTTCTGAGAACAGAAACCTTGAAGAGAATCTAGTGTTAGAACACGACTCGAGTTGAGATAGAAACTACGATAGAATAAGGCGTAGTTCGCAGCATGATGAACTCTGAGCTAGTAAGATCATGATCACGTGCTAATGATTCATTATATGAAATCATTGAGATCATGAAGCGACTCTCATGATTCAGAGTCTGAATCAACGAGATCACTCAGCGATTCAGACGATCGCACGAATCTTCTATGTCTATATAACGATGGTCGTTCCTTTAGATAGAAGCTTCGTGCTCAACTCATGTAAGTAGTCAATACATATTATTGTCTCAGCTATCTTCAGACCTCAAGTCTAGTAATAGTGATTACTGTTTGATCTCTGTATATATCTTGTGTTGTTAAAGGGACAATCGTTACACTTTAGAACGTGCTGAGTCTTCGAGAAGACATTGAAATGCAAACAAAATGTTGAAATTCTTTCGTGATTCATCTTCAACATTTCCTGAAGCAACGAAGCAACACGCATTACTGAGAATCACATCTATCTTTCTCTTCTCAATGAAGAATCAAGTAATAGCACACGAATACATTAAGTTGAACAAGCTCAATGCGCTTCTTCAGTCTCTGTTTGAGACGAATTTCTCGATGAATGTAAGTATTCATCTTATGATAGATTTACGTTTCAAGGCTTAGCTGATCTGTATTCTCTCAGAAAAGAATCGACTATTATCATCTTGTCGTCTCACGAAAACTGACAAAAGTATGTCTATGATTCATTCTGAGCCCTATTCTGACTCTAATCTTGAGCAGAATCAAATCGAGTTCATCATCGAACGCGTCAGTTCTTGATCGTCGATAGATGACTCTGATAACATTGAAGATCAAATCTAGCAATGAATACACTCTATTCATCGATATTCAAGATTCGTCGCAAGAACGCGATTGACTATCGATACTTCGTTTTCAGTCATCGCGTTCGCGAGGTTATGATCTCGAAGAGAGTTCGAAAGATTCTTCTTGACAGTCAAATGAAGATATATCATGTCAACGAGACAGTCGAAATCATCAAAAATGGCGCATGAAATGTTTTTGCCATTCTGATTCTTATAAGGCAGTCTCGAAGCATTATCAGCTTCATCAAAGACGATCGTATGCAATGCGGTCTCATTGATCATCACCTATCCTTTGAGCTCATTAAGCTTGAAGAATTACTAGATGAAACGATGGCACAGAACTTTCACGATAAGCAGTGAGAATTCACAGCGTCGTCCTTCTCAGAGAGTGTGCTCACAAGAATTCTTTCAGATGACTTTGTTTTGCCATTTCTCAGCGACGAGAAGTTCGAGAAGAAAAGCTTTGAGGCAGTTCATCGAATTGAGGTCGAGCACTCTTATCAGCAGTTTGGTCGTAAAACGTATCACAAGGCGAGCTATCGAACACTGTGAATTGAGCTATTGATTTGCTAACTGAACGCTGCAGGTCGTGCGAAAAGAGTTCAAACCTCAACGTGAAAAAGCTGAATATGAGCTAGAACTTCGAAACCTGTCTGAATTAAAACTCATCAAGCATTCAAACATCATCGAATTACTAGGCTCTTATAACTATCGAGACAAACACAATCTCATATTTTCACTCGCTCGTGATGAAAATCTCGCGAATCTTTTTAAAAACGCTCGGCCTTCCGCATTTCAATCAGATGAGAATATCATTCTTGCTCTGTCTGAATTGTGCTCAGCGATGCACGTCACTCATAATCTGTTCTTCAAGAATAATATGTTAACTCGAATTGATTGTCATCATGATCTAAAGTTTCAAAACGTTTTGGTCGACGACGTCACATTTCTTCTCGCCGATTTCGATCTGTCTAGGTTCAAAGAGCTCACGGAAGGGTCTGTTACCTCTTATAAATTCGTCGACGACTATTATATAGCCTCGAAGTGCGAAGATATTAGCGCCTCGGACGAAACGAAGAGAAGACAAATTATTGGTCGATCTAGCGATATTTGATCCCTCGGATGTATCATGATGAAAACACTGATCTACATGAAGTCAGAAGCAGCAGGTGTTCAAAGATTTGAGAACGAGAGAAGCTATCGATTTGAGCAGATCACGCTTCACCGTTTTCATCGTGGCCCCAACAAGAAAGAACTCGCGATGATCTTGTGTCTCACAGGTCTGTCGAGTAAAGCGAGTACGAGATCAGAGCATCTGCTTATCGAGTTGGTCAGGCAGATTCTTCAGCTTGATCTCAGTGCTCATCCCAAAGCGAAAGAAGTAGAGAGAAGAATGCGATTCATCGCTATTGACACAATTGCTCAGCAAATAAACCCTCTATACGCTGATATCTGTGAAGAAGGCAGCTCGCCTCAGACTTTCATAGAGCGAATGCAGTTTGAGAGCTGAATGAAAGCGTGCGAGATTCTCTACACTCACAAGGACTCACCTCTGTCATACCACTGAAAGTTATCATTACATGACGAATATCAATCGACTTTGAAGTGCCTGAGAGAGCTGCAAAACACGCTACTTGCATCTTCAATCGAATCGCAGAATCGCTCGATCTACCAGTCAATAGAGCGTCTCAATGACTTTCTTATCGATGCGCTTCCGAACAAGCTGCAGAAAAACTCTCGCCGAAATTTGAAGTTGAAAGTTCTGGGTACAGAAACGCAAGATTTCGCCGATCAAGCACTTCATCACTCTCATGAACATGAGCGACACAGGATTAGCATGTTGGCAACTATCAAGCAGATGAGTTCATTGGTAACAGAACGTTTGCAGAGCAGCCGACCCGACCTGTGAATAGAACTTGAGCGACTGAAGGGTCGAGATCAGGTTGACATTCATCACAAGAGTACATTGGTCATAGATAAGAACGAAGATGCAGTTGAAGTGCTGTGTGAAGTCAAACCTTATGGCTCTGATCGTTTAGAAGACTCGATTCGACTCGAACTCTACCTTCGTCTCGAGGTCACGGCTGAGTTGCTACAGCAGGCGAGTGCAGGCTGCTTCAATGACTTTCGAGTGCTTCATTGCCTCGAGTATTTTCATAACCTCGCGAAACTATCTTGTGGCCTTGTATACAGTCTACTCACCTCGATAGGTTCGAATTCTTCAGAAATTTCAACGCTTCGAACTGTGCTCGCAAAACGACGAGAATCGTCTCTGAGCAGTCGATTCCGTCTTGCCCAAAAATTGGCAACGGCGATGCTGAAATTTCACAAAGTCGCATGACTGCATAAAAGCATATCGTTCTTGAACATTGCTTTTGTGTACTCAAAAGACTTCTCTTGACGAAACGACGTCGATTGTCTCTATCTGCTAGAGTTCTCAAACAGCCGACCTGATGAACAGAACTCATATTTCACCTGGCTGTATGAAACAGATCGCGCTCTCATGAACTCACAACATTCGAAATATCTCAAACATAAAGATAAGGTTCGATATCGATCTGAGTTTGATTACTACAGTCTTGATATGGTTCTGCTAGAGATTGGTCACTGGAAGCCGCTCAATAAAATAACTGTCATGACAGATGACTCTTCAGAAGATTATCTCAATCATTTTCGAAAAGAGAAGATCTCAGGACTAGAATTTGCCATAGGTACTATTTATCGAGACGTCGTTGATGCATGCTTGAATGAAGATTTCGACAAGCCTGAGAATGTCGATGGAGATTCTAATTCCTTCATAAGCGTTGCTCTGAACTTTGCTAAGATCGTGGTGAAGCATTTAGCAAAGTGCTGAGCCTAGTGAAGCATTTGATGCGCTTTAGATGATCTTATAATTCAGTGATTGAAGATTTTTCATGAAAGAATTTTGTTGATATTATCTGGTAACGTATCTCGATCTTAAGCAGAGATGCGTTATGATGAATACGTTTCAGCGTAGGTAAATCATGAGATTGTGATTTGTCGGATGAGTTGTCTTTGTCGAGACTGATAAGGGTTTTTGCAAAGATCGAGAGCATATGTGGTCTCAGAAGTCACTAGAACCTAATCTGTGAGACTGTGACTAGACATGTTGCAATGTATGAAACGCGCTGCAGTACAGAATTCTCGAAAAACACGCATTTCGCAACGACTCTCACCTCAAAATAGAGACTTTGCACAGCCTGAGAGATGCACGATCTGAGCGTTGATGAATGATAGTAACCGTCAAATCATGCTTATTGATAATTACTCAGTTACCTTAAAGTACTTCATGTTCAGATACTCGTACTTGTACTCGTATCTAAGTCATCATACTATTCAATGAGTACTGCTAAGCCTTGACGGAATTCTTCATGAATCGAGTCAGTTGCATGCTATTTCTTAATATGTATTAGCCTAGATGTATTAGACAGCAAGACCACTCGACTGACAACAACTTTATCATCTCTTGCTTTTTACATCTTTTCTCTGAGACTGAATACAAATCGAGCCTCAATATTCTCTATATTTCGGGAAAAGCATTCATAACACAGATCAAAAGATCTTCAATCGAATTCGAGCTTCTTCATTCAAGAGAGCCTGACTCTGATGCATCGATCAAGTCTTCGATATGTCAACAGTCTTCGACAGCGTTTGTGACACTTCAGCTCTAGTCACGTACACGAAGTCTGAAGAGACTCATCAAAGCGCAAGCTTAACTTCGAACGAAGAATATGATCTTCGCGATTTCCTTGAGGTCGCCCAAAGTCTGAAGATTGACTTTCTTTCGATTACATGGCAGTCAGCACTAGGCAAAGTCGACGAAGGTGATATCGTCGTGATCTATCAAGCATTGATCAATATTCAGGCGACTTTCACGTTTAAACGTCTGAAGCCTTTCCGATTCGCTATGCGTGCACTTATTGCGGAAATATCGATATTAGATCATTCCGTCATTCGATACCATTCGAATGTTGCGAACATCGAAGAAATCTGCTGGAACGTTGTCGATGGTAGTGAGAAAGTTTGGTCAGTTCTAGTGTTAGAGAAGACTCGGTGCGAGGATTTGAAGAAATTCATGACATCAAGCTCAGGAAAAGAGCTGAATTCCAAGAACAGACTTGACATGCTGTTCGATGTTGCTCTCGCGGTCAGAGATTTGCATGCCACTGGTAGGTTCTCAATTCCTCCCCTCTTGGCGCCATTATTAAGTGAAAAAGGTGTCATTCACGGCGACATCGAACCTGAGAATATTCTGGTTTCCTCTGAGAATGATGCTCGTTATGTGGCAAAAGTGACAGATTTCGATTACTCTACTCTATTTTCAACAGACAATCATTCGATCACAATATCTGAGTCGAGGATCTGAACGGCTTCAGAATGGCATCATCGAAAGATTCTGTCGAGAGAAGCTAGAAAGATGAATGCATACTCGTTTGACATGCTCTGCCTATGACTTCTCTTCTACAACAAAGGGACGAATCGAAATCGCAATTTCAAGAAGGATTTAGAAGATTCACAGAAGAAAGTATCAGATTGATGAATCGACGAGCGTTAAACGGGATGGAAAAAGTGCTAGGAGTGAAGCATTCGAACACATTAAACTGTGTTAATAATCTGGCATCGATGCTTCAAGAGCAGAGAAAGTATATAGCGGCTGAGAAAATGAATCGACGAGCGTTAAACGAGAATAAGAAAGTGCTAGAAATAGAGCATCCGAACACATTAAGCAGTATCGATAATCTGACATCGATGCTTCAGAAGCAGGGAAAGTATAAGGCGGCCGGGAAGATGAACCGACGAGTGTTAAACGAAAGAGAGAAAGTGCTAGAAGTGAAGCATTCAAATACATTAAGCAGTGTCAGTATTCTGGCAACGATGCTTCAAGATCAGGGAAAGTATGAAGCGATCGAGAAGATGAATCGACGAGCGTTGAACGAGAGGGAGAAAGTGCTGAGAGTGAGGCATCCGAACACATTGATCAGCGTTTATTCCCTTGCCTATCTGTTTGACACTCAGAAACGGTACAATGATGCGTCTGCTCTCTATCTTAGAGCTTCAGAAGAGTTTTCGAAGACATTGAGCTCGGACCATCCCAGAACACGAGAGTGCTTCGAGCATTATTCGTCAATGATTCATGAAATGAAAAGTCAAGGCAGAGACATCTGATAGTCAGAAAAGCATTTCTATAAGTTCATTTCTGCGCTCTAGCAATTCTTGCATACTGAATCGACTCTGAAGTTGCTGAAATATGATACATATTTGCTTGACAATTCAATTCTCAACGAAACTGCTTCATCAACATCAGCAGCCTTTTTTCTTTGTTCTGATCAAGCATGCGAACCAGAGTCAGTAAAAGAATGGAATATTATTGAAAAGCAACCGGTATATGATACGAGATCTCATGATGTCGTACGTTCAGCTCTATCATGCACAGTGTATGCCTATCGTTGAAACCCTCCATCGGGCTAGCACTTGGTGGCCCGAAGCAGCAGCATCGGGCCGCTGCTAGTTGGCTAGAACGCCAGCCAGGAATGCCAGCTGAAGCGTAAGGGCGAAACGCAGGGACGCGAAGGAGAGACAAAGGTGAGGAGAGAAAGGTCGAGAGTGTTAGGGGCCAGCATAGAGCGAGTCATATGGGTGTAAGATAACGAGTATATAAATGCTAAGGAAGGAAAGTATCTAGGAGGGAAGGGCCGGCTATCTATATGACTCAGGAGAACATAAGCTAACCCTGAATAGGGTTGGCTTCGGAACAAGCCTATGCTCTAGCGGCGAGCGATCGGCGATAGCCCTCAGGATAGCCACCAACATAGTCATCAACATAGCCACCAACGAAGGTGCGTAGCTAGGATCGTAACAGAGAGAGCGAATGATGAGGACTGTGAAGAAGGATTGCGGAGTCTGCCAGCAAAGAAGATGAAATCTGAAGCACAAAAGATCTCGATCGTGATGGTCGAGGTTTCGACTGAGGTCGGCGACGTTGGAGCTGAAAGCGATCGACACAGCTATATGACGTGGTAATGAGACGGGAATAAAGGAGGCGATTGAAGCTCAAGCTGCAAGAGCGATAAGGGAAGGCATGTAAAGGAAAAAGACCTCCATGCGCTTGGAAAGGGCAGGAATTAAGAGTATTGAGGAAGACAGGAGGGATAGTTTGGAAGAAATAAGGTCGATATTAAATCTCCTCTCTCTCGTCGCCGCTTTCCGAGTAGAAACGCGCGCGAAGGCCAGTTCTGAATGCTCCGCCGTCGATCTAAGCACTGCAGATTCCTAGCGAACTGCTCGCCTAGTCGTAAAAGAGTAACGTAAAGGTTTCTGATAACCGCGAAATCAGGCAGCAGCGCACCCACGCGAGGGGCGCAGTCACCCAGGATCACCCTCTTGATCAGTCCGATAGTACAATTTCAACTTCGTTAAAATCTCCTTGAATATGAGGTATATCAAAATTCAGTTCTTTCGACACTGACAGCATCCTTTTGACTCCTTCGAAGTACTTGACAGTCCTGTTCTTGAAATACTCAGCTATCGTGACATGCTTTTGAACCTCCTGTTGAAGTCTCTGATTAGCTGTCGTAATCTGATTTATCCGTCTCAGCTTGAGCACGTCGTCTAAGTTCCGATTCTGCATTTGCTTGATCTCTCCATTGGCTCAGCTCTCGCGCAAGCGATTTACTCTCTTCTTGAAGCTCCGCAATTTTCGCGCTGAAGCTGACTTGTGCTTCGATGTTGCGTGTATATATTGATAACGTCTTTTCTTGCAGGCAATCTGCCGAGTTTTGCTCTGCTGTTACCGGTAAAGCCTTAAATGTTACCTCAATCCCTTCGCATAACTTTTTGTAAGCTTCAATCGAATGTTCACTCATATGCTTCGAGAAGGGGTGTTCCTTCCCCGGTAATGCTGCCCAAGTATAAGAACCGTCGCCATTGGTAATAAGACGCACTTGTGATGACTCCACTGAGATTCCTAGTCTGTTCTCTTGAAAGTCTATTAGCGAACTGTGAATAACGGACGTGACAATTCTCACCAATATATTTTGACAAACTTTTCCGGCACTTGCTTCTTCATCTCCCACGATCCAGGCTACTTGATCGACTTATGATCGGGAGAATGCGATAGCGGGAAAGGAGTTGTTATCCCGCATCTTTTCGTATTAAGTAGTTACAGTGTTGCTAGTTTCGCTGGCGGAGGCGCGCGACCTGAAAGGCATGATGATTGGATATAGGAAGCCAATTTTGAAGCGCGTGAGCCAGGTTTGAAGCGAAGCCATTTCTGGAGCCAAAGAGCCAATGAGCCGATTTTGAAGCGGAGCGCTATCATGAGAGCACGATGGGCCAGTTATGGAGTCGAGGAGTCATTTCTGTAGATGAGAGCCAGTTCTGAAGTGAAAGAGTCCAGGAGCAAATATAAGAGCTACGGGGTCAGAATTAGAGCGGGATCGCGTCTTCGATCGAGAACGAGTTTTCTATTTGACCGACTGAATATACTACATATGAAGCACTGAATAGGCCACATATGAAGCATTGGATAGGCCACATATGGAGCACTGGACATACCACAGAATACGCTCGGTCCAAGGCTTTCCCTCGAAATATTTTGAGAAGAAACCCTCAACGTTCTGATATGTACATCCCCTTATCTCTTCGAAGACCCTTCCTTCCACCAGTTTCTGAGTTTGCTCACCGCCTTGCTGCGAGGCGGATGAACTCGTGATTGGAGTGCCATCGAAGGAAAACAGGAATGCTTGTAGGAGGGGTTGTTCGCGAGACTGTGGTGATGAGGTCGAAGACGGCGTTCCAAACGTCGACATCGGAGGCTTGTTTGACGGCAAGGCGTGACAGCGCACGGTGGTGTTCGTACTTGAAGTTGCCATTTCGGACGCGTCTCCGAAGTTCTAACAGGTCAGAAGCTGTATCTCCACTCCCGGTCTTTGACCGAAGATCAAGTGCAACTTCGTGGCTCATCAATGTTGTAAGTAACCTTGAAATAGCCTTTTGAGGATCCGAATCGGCACCATTGACGACGTCATGGTGGGAGAGGAAATTCGGCTCGTATCTTTGCTTTGCTCTTCGAAGTGGATCTCGTAAATGATTCAGACATTTTGTCAAAAGGATGCTTTGCGATGATGATGCGATCGTTTTGCGATAGGTTGGCCATCTCAAGGTAGGGGGCGCAAGGCCTAGACTATAGTGAGATTTACATCTTATTTGCAAGCTGCTAAACGAGACTGCAGGATGTTCGTGGGTTTGGAGTCGATGGCGAGGAGGCTGGAAAGGTTGGAGATGATTGCCTCAGAAGTTCAGAACCTCAGACGTGTTTCCGTAGCTAAGCCCCAAGCCCCTTTGGGTCCGCGACCCTCTGAATGACTTCGCAGCCGAGACCAAGAAATACGCTCTTCTGAAAGAACAGTGTAAAGAAACCTCGAAATCAACGAGTTCTGTGGTTCGAAGCTACCTTTCATCTTACTCAGATGAAAGAAAGATATTCAAAGCCATCAAAGAACCAAAAGTCAAGGACGAGAGTGTGTAGAGGTCGAAAAGGAGAACATGGATTCTGATGAAATGAGTTCCCTTTGCCCAGATTTTTTTTGCTTCGTTGACTCTTTGTTTGCCTTCTTGCATTGCTCATCATATTCTATGTATCAGACTTCAATAGGAAACCTGCAGATTTCAGCTGGGGACAGCTGGTAAACCCACTCTCCTCGAGAGCTGATAGAGGCGGAAATGGCCGAACCATACTAGGACGAGATCACTAAAATTTGACGCATTTAGTCGCTAAAATCTGAATTGACGAATCTGCTCAAGTTCTAATTTCTAGACTCGATTGACGCAATTGACATTAAATAGAAGTCACTCAATTTCACCATTCTAACATTGAATTAATGACTAGTTATTGCGATCGTATAATAGATTAATTCATATTTAATTTAATAAATTAACTAATTAATAGCTATTTACATAGTTTAATATGTGCGCAAGGAAAGCAAATAAAGTAGAAAGTCATGAACGAAGTCATGAACGAAGTCATGAAGGGAGCCATGAAGGGTGTTTGATAGAAAATCATGTGAAAAGCATTGTTTGAAGCACTGTTTGACGCGTGTTATGCGTCCGACCGAAGCGTGTTTTGAAGCATGTAATCGAAGCTTGGTAGGGAGCCATGGAGAAAGTCATGAAGGGAGCCATGAAGACGAGTGTTCGAACTGTTGGAATTTCAGGTGTGATTTGGTTGATAATCTTCGCATTCATCCGGCGCCGCATTCATCCGGCGCTAGTGAACTCAGGAGATTCAGGGTATTTGACCTTCCTCTCACCTTTTCCTTCCTCCGAAGTTCCTACCTACTAGATCGCTTCAACCCCATATACTAAATGCCCCATATGACCTCGTATTCGAACACGAACACATAGCTGTTAGGAGATATAGAAGGCATGTTGCAGAAGGTAAAAGCACGCTGCTAACGATGAAGAACGAACGAAGCCGAATAGAGAAAATTGAATGGTTAACTGTAATAGGTTTAGCTTTCGCGACTTCGGTAAAAGAGCCAACCCATTAGAAAAGAACAAAACCACAACACCATTGTACCAGCGCCATTAGGAATCGAACCTACTATAATTAAGTACTCTCGGCAAACACGACCCTCAACCAACAGGCGTCCGCCCCGAACGGTAAGCCAACCAACGAACATTTTTGCCACAACTGACACGGGATTCGAACCAACAGCTGTTCCCGGTTCAAGAACTTTGACAAACCTGCGGCTAATGGCGCTGCCAGAAAAGAACAAAACCACAACATCATTGTACCACATCCGCAGTTTGGGAAGTGAACTGAATTATTGGGTTTAGCTAAAGAGACATTTGTCGCTTAAAGCGGGATAAAGTCGGAATTTTAGCTGAGCTCATCTGAATGTGATCAGATTTTATGAATAAAATCTGCGATCATTTCATATGTCGTTGAACTGAATCTGCGTTTGTTCATATGTCATTGAACTGAATCGCGCTTTCGTCGCTTTCATCGCTTTCGTTTCTTTCGTCGCATTCAGCCTACTACTCGTCTACCTACTCGCCACCCTACTCGCTCACCTACTCTTCACCCTACTCGCCTAGCTACTCGCCCACCTACTCGTCACTCTACTCGCCCACCTACTCTTCACCCTACTCGCCTACCTACTCGCTCACCTACTCGCCACCCTACTCTCTATCGAACTCCCTACCAAATGCTCTACCAAACGCTCTATCAAATGCGTCGATCAAGCGCACAAAACACGTCAAACAGTGCTTCAAACAATGCTTTCTACTGAGCTTTTCACTGATCTTTCTATTGATCTTTCTACTAGTGAGCTTTCTACTGATCTTTCGATCGAGTCATCTAGTGAGCTTTCTACTGACCTTTCGATCGAGTCATCTAGTGAGCTTTCTACTGACCTTTCGATCGAGTCATCTAGTGAGCTTTCTACTGATCTTTCGATCGAGTCATCTAGTGAGCTTTCTACTGATCTTTCAACCGATCTTTCTACCAACCTTTCTATCGACCTTTCTACCAACCTTTCTACCGACTTTTCTATCAACCTTTCTATCAATCTTTCTATCAACCTTTCTATCGACCTTTCTACTGAGCTATCTATTGAGCTATCGACTGAGCTTTCTATCAAACACTTTATCAAACATTCTACATGCTTCAAAATACGTGTCGATTGAACATATAACATAAGTCAAACAATGCTTTCTACATGACTTTCTACATGACTTTCTACCAAGCACTCTTCATGACTCTCTATCAAGCACTCTTCATGTTTTTCTATCAAGCATCTTCGCTGATCTTTCTACTGATCTTTTGATCAAGTCATCTAGTGAGCTTTCTACTGATCTTTTGATCGATCTTTTTATTGATCTTTCTACTAGTAAGCTTTCTACTGATCTTTCAATCAAGTCATCTACTGATCTTTTTACTACATGACTCTTTACATGACTTTCTACATGACTTTCTTCATGACTCTTTACATGACTTCTCATCAAGCTTTGAATTGCTTTGCAATCAAGAATCAAATTTGTTCTTTATCAAGCTTCAAACACAACTTTATTAATCATTCTACATGACTTTCTACCTCTCTAGTTTACTCATTAACTTTCTCATTAACTTTCTCATTGACTTTCTCATTGACTTTTTCAACGCATATATTAAATAGCTATTATTTAGATAGTCAAATCAATCATTAATTATTCAACGTTGCAACTACGTATCAATGCTATAAATGTTAAAATAGTCGTGTTTATTGAATTAAATGATAAAGATGCATACTGCGCTCATGAAAATGTTAAAGATGTTAGAAATGTTGAAAATATTGACGCTTTTATGAATATGCATCAGCTAAAGAGAATGCAGATCAACAGATCAACATTAACAATTGAAGTATTAATGCTAACATTTTGTGCTAGACTTCTTATTGCATCGTTGAGTCATTTCAAAAATTTCATGATTCATGAAACTCTTTCTCATTCAATCATTAATCACTAATACATAATCAATACTAAATTGATCTTGAATTAATAATTATGAAATTTTAATTGATAAACAAGTTACACAACTTGTTAATCTCAAATGTAAATTATGTGATCAATTGTTGATTGTTGAATTGATCTAGTATTATTTATTGATTGATAATTATTTACATTATTGAGTTTTCTTTGCATAAAATGATAAAACTTATTGATTGTTTATCAATAATTCAATTTAATTTAATTTAATTTAATTTAATTTAATTTGAATTCATACATTCTTATGACATCAATTTAGACTTAACTCATGAGAAACTTTATGCTATTTATATTAAGTGAACAAAACTCTCTGAGAGAGAAAATCACTCATCATCTACATGATGACTTCACGTCATTAAAACAATGATCATGAGACTATGTATCAAGTTTGCATCTATAGCTTCTATTCAGCATGTAACACTCAAGTAAACTTTTAATGAGTGTCTGTGTTGTTTAATTATGACGCATCGTTCTTGCTTTGCTCTTCATTGATGATATTTTATACGATGATGCTTTGATCTTTGATCTTCGATCGCAAAGTCAATTTCGTTGCACTCGTGATGCTTGTGATTGTAGTGTCAAAAACTGCGTTCTCTTGCTCAATGATTGTCATTCATTGAGCAGAGAAATATGTGATGAAAGAGAGATACACATGATGAGAAAATAAAGTGTGATTATATTAAATAATTCTTTTCTTCTCTTGATTTGACTTATGTCACGTAGACATTGAATGAATTGTTAGTATAAATATGCAATTGCAATCGTATGATGATTGACTTTGATCAATAGAAGAGAATGCATTCTGATCATTCTTCTGCGCTCTCAATTTTTCACGTAGATAGATGTATGACTTGATGTTAAGTAAAGAAGATGAGTTCAAGCTTTCTCAGTATATCAGCGTGATTAACAAGTCACTACTTCTTTAAGCATTGTAGTCACGACTCTCAAACTGAAATCGCTATTCTATCTGATATTTTTTCATTAATTACTTAATGACATTGTCAATGTGAGAAAGATGTTTCAATATATCAACGCAGTCAACAAGTTGCAAATTCTTTGATCACTTGTAATCATGACTCTCATACTGAAATCAACTTTTTCACTAAATATCTTTTCATCTTTTACTGACATTAACATGTCATTAATCTTCTTTGTAAATTGATTATGACTGTTAGAAGAAATGCTGTTGTGTAGATGAAAACTCTGCATGATTAACTTTCTTGCTTACACAACATTCTAACATCATTTGAATTATGTTGAATTGAAATCTCTTGACTCTTCTGACTTCTATTCAAACACAGAATAGAATCAAAAGATTCATAGTTAACATCATGTACAAATGAATCTTGTTATCAGTCTTATTAATAATTCATTAATTAATAATTAATCAGTCATTTTATCTCAATGAATTTCTAAGTTTTGAATGTTCATTCATTAATCAATGTTATATTAATCATTGATTAATAATGTTACAATTCTAGTCTTCATTTATTCTTCAACTAATTTTCATCTGATTTCATTTTAATTAAGTTTAGCGAAAATCTGATTTAAAAGTGATGTCATTGAGTCTCTGCATCATATGTGTAAGACATTAATTCAATTGAGTTTAGCACAAAGTTAAAAAATACATATATAAGAATTGAGTTTTTTTCTGTAAATACTTTTCTTTCTTAGCATTTATTTATTAGTTAAATGACATCTTTATGACTCACTTTAGATCAATCTCTAACAGTAAATAAATGTTAATCAACTACTCTGCTATCAACGTGTAGATAATACGAAATAATCTACTTGGTTTATTCAGAAAATTCGCAAGAGATTCTTCAAATTACTTTTATTAAAATACATTTGCAAATTTATTCAAATTTATTAAATCAATCACTCAATCTTATCGCAATTAAATCTATTTATCTATCTTCAATCTTTCACAATGACACATGACTCTGAATCAGTTAAGTCATGAACAGCTTATTTGCTTAAAAGCATTGTTAATAAATGAGTTTCTTTTATTTCTTTCAATGCTTCAGTTGATGTCAAGAACGCTGATATTTCATGAAACATCAAGACAGAAAAACAGCTTCATTAATGAACTCATGATCAGTCAAATGAGATCATCAAGATGTTGAATGAGCTTAAATCTCAACAAAACATGACTTTGAAACTCAATGAACAGTGAATTGTTGTTCAAGTTGAACATGACAAGAGATTGAATCAATTAAAGATTAAACAAATGATCATAAATATTTTAGAAAAAATAAACAAATGCTATCAAGAGAAAATGTTAAATCTTAAGAATAAACTTAAAGAAGTATTGCATTCAGCAAATTAATCTCAATCTCATTAATTTGTTGAATCTCAAGTTTTTATGAAATCTTTATCTCGTCAATCTATTGAGAATCATATTCAATGTAAATCATTCACTTTATTTAATAATGATCATCACAAGTCTTTCAAGTTTTTGAACTCATTTGTATTCATTGATGAAGATGAATCAACATAAAATAGCTGAAGAATCAAGATAAATGATAAGCTTCAGACAAATGTTGATCACTTTGTCAATGAAACTATCTGCATTGTTTATGTGATATTTAGACTAAAAGATGACATTGCTGAGCATATTTTCGCTTAATATTGTCATGATGCTTTGCATTTTTACATCTTGATTTATAAGCTACTTGAGCATCTAGAAGAAATTTATGAGAATCAGAATAAGAATTAAAAGTGTCATCATAAGTATAATGCTTTGAGATAAGCAAACAAGCTCTTCAATGTCTTCTACTTTGACTTTATGAAGCTATTCAACTATCTAGACTACAATAATTGCACTTTGATAAATGATCTTCAGAATAAGATTAACAATTGCTTACAGAATGCTCTGTCAGTATGCTTTAAAGACTTTGCTTCACTTCATCATCTTAAAATCTTTCTTCAAGATATGAATAATAAATAGCAAGTCAACTATCAACTACGCAGTCAGCTTCACACTGTCATCATCAAAGTCACTATTGTATCTGATAAATGCATTGCTACTTTATTGTCAGTGATGACTTCAATAATTAATTATGTTAAGTTTATCATCTTTTCTATCTTTGAATCTGATCAAGTGAAATCATTTATCATTTGCTACATCTGCAAAATTTTAAAACATTTGTTCAAGAATTACTTTTAAAACAAGATCAATACTTCTGCATTTTATGCATTCATTCTTCATCTACATGAAATTATCATTTCAAAAAATAAAGAGAATGAGAAAATGTCTTTCAAGAATAGCAAGACAAAAAACTGAAGACTTTCATCAAAGATGCAATGAAAGATGTGTTAATTTCTTCAATGATGAGTATGTCAAAAGACTTTTTTTCTTCTAAATATTTGACTATTGAATGTGTACTTTCTAACAATGAAATTAGTTACTCATTGAAGTCATTGATAAACATTAAAGCTGCTGACTATTTGTTCATTAATGAATGTTACGAACATGCCTGAATCGATCAGAGTTCAGATCTAACTCTAATCAATTTGATTAGAGCAAGTCATGATGCTATGCCTAGTTTGAATCTAGCGCATTTCTTCGAGTCATTCTCAGCACTTCTTCTCGTTGTTCAGTACTTTCTTCATTCATTTCTTTCATCATTCTTTTAGACAAACACATCTGACATATTACATCACATCTGTATTGAATCTAGCGCAGCCTCAAGTCATTATTTATAGAAGAGCTTGCACTCTTTCTCTTCTGTATTCTTAATGTCTTGTTATAGCTATCTTTAAAGAACAATACATACATATCAGCTCTGAGTCTCTTTGATTGAATGATCTAGACACAATTTCAACATTACATTAAGAATCTCGTTTATCATACAATACAGATACTCATTACTCGTTCAATATACTCGTTCAGACAGATCGAGTCTAAAGAAATTCATTTACCTGATGATCGACGCAATCGAAAGACAGAACAACACTAGAGAGTCTATAGAATCAACAGCGAGGCTGATTGAATTGCTAGACGACTTACAGCTCATTAAGTACACATCATTCATCTCGATTAATAGAATCAGCGATAAAGAATCTTCGTTGATTGCTAGAGAATCAAATCGATCAAGAGAATCAATCAACTCTCAAATCAAACAACAAAAACGACTTTACCTTCTATTGTCGAGCATCGCTCTTCGCTCGATTTCTTTCTTTCAAAAAACACTCGTTCAATTCAATTTCTTCTTTCTCTCTCATCATGTCTCGCTTCTTCAAAGAGCGTTTCGAAGTCTCATTCTTCATTGTCGAAGATAATGACTCATTCGCTGAAATCATAACATCTTCTATGACTATAAAAGCTTTGAAGAAACGATGCGAAGAGCTGAAAGCTAGACTACAAGCTAGAGAGATTATCTCGTCATCATCAATCTACTCTGAGTGTTCTAGATTTCAGAAAATACTCGATTCTTCGTTGTTCACTGATGAAAAGAATTCTATCTGAGAGAACTGATATGAAAAAGTTCAGAACAAGCTGAAAATCAACGTCAACCTCTTTTCAAGTGAACGAGTCAAGCTGAACTACGTACATTTCAGATTATTCAATGATGCAGCTGAGATCACTCAGTCAAGACGCAAACGTGACTGTTTCAACTCATACAAGATCGTCAATGAGCTTTTGAAAGAGCTAGCTCAGTTGTTTGATGATTCAGATAAAGAAGTCAACTTTCGTAGAAACTACTACAACTTGATTCAAGAACAGAAGAAATTCAGCGAGTTTTATACTCAATTTCAACGACTATTCTTCTATCTAGACTATCAAGAAAAACAGCTAATCATCGATCTAAAGAATAAAATAAACTCTCGACTTCGATTCGCTTGAGTAACTCAATTGATTCAACTCAGTACTCTGAAAGAAATTCGTTTCTATCTCATTCGATTGAATAACGATCAACGAGCTATTCGAGAGATCAAGAATAGAGAAGCAATAATCAAAGCTTAAACAACTAAACAGATCATCTTCGCTGAAGAATCATACAAAGCTACTCGTAGAATCATAGAAACGAAGATGACTGATCAGTCAAAATCACGCGACGCTGTTTTGACTAGCGTCAAAGAAAATGACTTACTAATCGAAAACTGCTTTCTTTGTCATAAGTCTGATCATACTTCTAAAGAGTGCTCGAATAGA